>ERZ1684502.42-NODE-42-length-37338-cov-65.511171_pt1 | contig 37338 bp, 41 predicted proteins | sample MGYA00580192_ERZ1684502 | MGnify/ENA primary metagenome ERZ1684502 (study PRJEB41476, sample SAMN13258264) | hydrothermal vent metagenome | biome: caldera [ENVO_00000096]; feature: acid hot spring [ENVO_00002120]; material: acidic water [ENVO_01000358] | place: New...
TGAACCGTGGCAGACTTGTGAACCGTGGCAGACTTGTGAACCGTGGCAGACTTGTGAACCGTGGCAGACTTGTCTTGAAAGAGAATTGGAAATCGTTGACAAAATTTTAGAAGATGGTTGGAACATATTTATACCAATAAATACAACACAAATAAGAGAAAATAACGATAAGATTACTAATACTTTTGAAATTGAAGAAAAAGAACTAAGAGCCTTACCTAAAATGCCATTATACACACAAGGAGAGCTAGTTAAAGAAATGAAAGAAAAAGGAATAGGAAGACCATCCACATACTCCATAATAATTTCTAGGCTTTTAGAAAGAAAGTATATAATAGAGAAAAAATCAAGACTTATACCCACTAAGCTAGGCATAGAAGTATATAACTTCCTAAAGCAAAGCAAAGAGCTTTCTTATTTGGTATCCGAAGAATTTACCAGAGAGTTAGAACACAAAATGGATATAATAAGCGAGAAAGAAGGAGAAGATTATAAAGAAACACTAAAAACACTACACAACCATCTTAAATTTAATATAATTTATTAATATATGCCGGATACAGAAAGAAACTTAAGGTTTTTAAAATTTTTACAAAACGGAGGGCTCATAGATGACAATACGGTAAAAGAATTAAAAGATCTCGATATAGACATAGTAAGCTATCTTGTAGAAACTAAAAAAATAACTGAGCAAGATCTTATTAACGCATATTCAAAAATGTTTAAACTTGTAGACAAAGATGGTAGTGTAATAAATATAGATAAAATAGATAAAAACCTTTTAAACTTATTTCCTCAAGATTTTATAGTAAAAAACAAAATAATACCAATTTCTATGTCTGACAACGCTATTACTGTAGCTACATATATTCCGTATATAGATGAAAATCAAATAAAGTACATTACCAAAAAGCAAAATGTAGTAATCTGGTATGCGGCACCGTCAAAGATAAAAAGTGTGATAGACAGTATTATTCAAAGTTCTGGAGCTATAGACCTAAATATAGAAGATGTATATATAGAAGTACAACAAGAATACGATATCAACATAGAAAAGTTGGCAGAACAATCAAGCGAAAGCGCAATTGTAAAGCTGGCTGATTCTATACTTTATAGAGCTGTTAAAGATGGTGCTTCTGATATCCATATAGAGCCTCAGGAAAAAGAAATAATCCTAAGATTTAGAATAGATGGAATGCTAAAGAAAATGGATATTTATCCAACAAATATAAAAGACCCACTCGTATCTAGGTTTAAAATATTGGCAAACCTTGACATATCAGAAAGAAGAAAGCCTCAAGACGGAATCATAAAAGTAAGGATATCAAACAAAAAGGTGCAACTAAGAGTATCAACGCTTCCTACAATATTTGGTGAAAAATTAGTCATGAGAGTGCAGTTTCCCGATGAGTTTTCAGCTTTAAAACTAGAAACGCTTGGATTTGAAGAAGATGAGGTAGAAAAGCTAAAGCAAACTTACACTAAACCCTACGGGATAATACTCGTGGTAGGGCCTACAGGTAGTGGAAAAACTACAACGCTTTATTCAATACTTCAAGACTTAAACAAAGAAGATGTAAACATAGTAACCGCTGAAGACCCTGTAGAAATAAATATACCAGGGCTTAATCAAGTTCAAATAGACGAAAAAGTAGGAAGGACTTTTGAAAATGTGTTAAGATCGTTTTTAAGGCAAGACCCAGATATTATGCTTGTAGGTGAAATAAGAGATGCCATAACGGCTGAAATAGCTATAAAATCCTCTCTTACTGGGCACTTAGTCTTATCAACCCTTCATGTAAACGATGCACCAAGCACAGTGGCAAGACTAATAGATATGGGGATAGAACCATTTTTAATATCATCTTCACTTTTGGCAGTATCTGCTCAAAGGCTTGTTAGAAAGTTATGTCCACACTGCAAAATACCATATGAGCCCACAAAGGAAAAAAGAGAATACTACGGCATCACCACTGATATAATATATAAAGCAAACAAGCAAGGTTGTGAGCACTGCAACCATTTAGGTTACAAAGGAAGAACCGTCATAGCAGAACTCATGTTTGTAGATAACGAAATAAGAGAGGCTATAAACCAAAGGAAAACCACAGAAGAAATAAGAGAGCTAGCCGTTAAAAAGGGTATGAAAACCTTGTTTCAGTCTGGTATAATAAAAGTAAACAAAGGAATTACATCTTTAGAAGAGGTGCTAAGAGTGTCTATACAAGATTAAGAGGAGGAGCTTATGCAGCTTGACATAGGAACGTTAACGGAGATACTTGTAAAAAATAGAGGAAGCGATATTCATGTAGTAGCAGGCTCTAAACCTGCTATAAGGGTAGATGGCAAAATAAGATTTTTAGAAGAGTACGATACACTCACTCCTGAAGATACGCAAAGACTAGCATACGGTATTATGCTTGAAAAATACAAGAAGGTATTTGAAGAAAAGAATGCTGTAGACTTTTCTATTGGAGTACATAATTTAGGCAGATTTCGTGTAAACGTGTTTAGACAAAGAGACTCCATAAGCATGGTTTTAAGATACTTATCCAGCGAGATAAGAGATATTACAAAATTAGGATTAGAAGCAAAGGTATTAGAGCTTACCAAAAAGAGTATGGGACTTGTTTTAGTAACAGGACCAACCGGCAGCGGTAAATCCACGACATTAGCATCGATGATACAATATATACTTGACAACGAACCAGTACATGTTATAACAGTGGAAGACCCCATAGAATACCTTTTTAAACACAACAAAGGCATAGTAAACCAGCGTGAGTTAGGCCAAGACGTGCTAAGTTTTTCCGACGCTTTAAGAAGCGCTTTAAGAGAAGATCCAGACGTAATACTAGTGGGTGAAATGAGAGATAGAGAAACTATAGAAATGGCTTTAAGAGCAGCTGAAACCGGGCACTTGGTATTTGGGACGCTTCATACAAATACAGCTATATCCACTATAAATAGAATTGTAGATGTATTTAGCGCAGAAGAAAAGGATCAAATAAGGACGCAGCTCTCTATCTCTTTACAAGGTATTATATCTCAAAGGCTTTTACCTAAAATAGGCGGGGGCAGAGTGTTGGCTTACGAACTTTTAATACCAAATGCAGGTATAAGAAACTTGATAAAAGAAAACAAGCTACCGCAAGCTTATGCATTGATGCAGTCAGGACAAGCTCAAACAGGTATGCAAACTATGAACCAACACCTAAGAAAACTATACGGTATGGGGCTTATAACAAAAGAAGACGCTCTAAAATTTAGCCCAGATCCCAAAGAACTTGCAAGGCTTATGGGTATAACCTATGAAGAGATGTAAAGCTATTCTCTTTTTTCTATGCTTTCTTCCAAAGATAAGTCATCTACATACTCTATTAGAGTGCCAAATTGAATAGCTGTGGCTATGCGGGTTATCTTTACATTGTATTGTTTTAATATTTTTGTAAGATAATTGGCGGTAGCTTCGCCTTCAGGGTTTGGATTTGTAGCTATTATTATCTCCTTCGGATTGTATTTTCTTATTCTTTCTTTTAAAAACTCTATACTCAAATCTTCTGGTGCTATACCCTCCAGTGGACTTATACGGCCACCTAAAATGTGATAAACACCTTTAAAACGCTCCAATTTTTCTATCTTGTAAGCATCTTGAGATTCTTCTACTACAGCTATATATTTTTTGCTTCTTCTTGGATTAGAGCATATAGCACAAACCTCCTGGTCTGTAAGTATGTTACACTCTTTACATGTAGTTATAGAAAAAAGATTTTCTAAGCTCTTTACAACATCTTCTTTTTTGATTTTATCGAGCTTTAAAAAGCCATATACAAACCTTGAAGCGTTTTTCTCGCCGTATCCAGGTATATATTTTATATCTTCCAAAGCCTTTAAAAGGTTTCTTGGTATAAAGTCTTCAAAGGCCAAAAGGAAGACTCCATAAAAATCTATCTTTCATAGCTTTAGTAAGGTTCTCTTTTACCATATCTTGATATTCTTCTATGAGACTTTTTAGGTCATCTTTGAATTCTATTATAGGTTTTGAAGACACATCTTCTGATATACTAAAATCCTTTATGTTGCCAAGACCATCAAACTTTATAGTAATACCTGCTCTCTCTAACATATGTTCTTTAGAAGCAAGCTCAGTTTTTAGTTTTTCGTACTCTACCTCTAAGCTCTTAAGCTGTTTCATCATACCTATTATATCCATAGGTAAAGATTATATCACAAAAATTTATAAAATTTGCACAATGCTTAGTTATAATAATACTAAGGAGGTGTGCTCTTTATGGAAAAATTTAGCTTTTGGGCTTTTGTAATAGCTCCTATATTTATTCCAATAGTGTTTGGGTTTATATACGTATTTACTAAAATGGAATGATATATATAAAAGCTTTGATAATCATATTGGCAATTATGTTTTTACTGGGAGGATTTTTTATCTTTAGCCTGTATAAAGAAAAATAGCTCATCATCTTAAGTTATCTTGTAGTATAATTAAGTCATGCATATGTTTTATAAAATAAAGAAGTTTATCGCTACGTCTATAACGCATAAACTTATATTTAGATTGCTTGTACTTATAATATCAATAGTTATTGTAATGGAGGGAATATTTGCCATTTCTTTTAGAGAACAAGGAATAAGATACGCCTTGTCAAAAGCAAATACTGTAGCTAGTATCGTGAGAGATGGGCTAACTTCTTTGATGGTAATGGGTGTTATAAAAGATAGGGAGTCTTATATCAAAAGGCTTGAGCGAGTGAAGGGTGTAACGAACATACACATAGTAAGGGGAGAGGCTGTAGATAAACAGTTTGGGCCAGGGCTTCCAACAGAACAACCAATAGATAACCTAGAAAAACTTGTGCTTTTAACAGGGAAGCCTATTTACAAAATATATGAAAGTCCGTCAAAAGTGCTTGTTAGAGATATAATCCCTTATAAGGCATCAAACAAAGGTATAGTAAATTGTCTTCAGTGTCACGATGTTCAGAGTGGCCAAGTCTTAGGCGCTATAGATATAACACTTGACGTTACAGACATAAGGTATAAAGCATTTTTAGTAATGTTAACTACGCTGTTAATTTTTGTTGGACTTTTTGGTGCGTTGTCTTACTCTATCTTTAGATTCTCAAAACCATACATAGATATGTTTAACAAACTTATAAAAAGCTTCGGCTTACTACAAGAAGGGAGATTTGAAGAAGCTAAGATAATAGATAGTAACATATTAGAAAGTAACGAAATGATAGATGAGGCTGGCAAAGTAGTTATATTTTTCAATAAGATGATCGACATACTGCATAAAGTTTTAAACAGCATACATCAAAAAGCCTTCACCCTAATAGGGTACGATGTTATGAATTCTGGCAACACCATAAAAGATACCGATAAAATAGTAACGGAACTAGCAAACATATATAAATTCAAAAAAACCATAGAAAAGGATAGCTCTAAAGAGGATATATACGAAAGGCTACGCCTAATACTAGAACACTACATGTCTTTGGATAAGTTTAGCCTATACGAAGTAAACTACGATAAAATGAAACTAATATTTGCTACAAGTCTGCCACGGGATAGTACGCCGCAAGTTAATAACATCAACAAACTCTGGTGTAAAGATGATATTTTAAAGGACAACAGCTGTTGCAGAGCCTATAGAACAGGTGCAGATGTGGATAGCGATGAATTTCCAAACGTATGCAAGTGCTTTATAAAAGAGTATAACGAATTTCAAAAACAAGAAGATTCTTTGGAATATTACTGCATCCCGATATATCTAAACGGACACGTGCACAACGTGTTGCAAATTGTATACGAACACTACATGAAAGATTTTGTACACATGATAATACCTTATATAAAAGGTTATTTAGATGAAGCCGTGCCTGTGATGGAATCCAAGCTTTTAATGGAAAAACTAAAAGAGCAATCTATAAGAGACCAACTAACTGGTTTTTACAACAGAAGGTACATAGAAGAAGCTATAGACCCTATATTAAATAACGCCAAAAGAAAAGGAGAGGCTATAGGTATATTAATATTAGACATCGATCATTTCAAAGAGGTAAACGATACATATGGTCACGATGTTGGAGATTTGGTGTTAAAATCTGTGGCTCAAGCTATAAAAGAGTCCATAAGAGAATCGGACATACCTATAAGATTTGGCGGTGAGGAGTTTTTGGTGCTTTTAACAAACGTAAAACCAGGAGAAAGCGAAAACATAGCAGAAAAAATAAGAAAAAAAGTAGAGAACAAAGTCATATCTTTACCAAACAAAACTACATTGAAAAAAACAATAAGCATAGGTGTTTCAGAGATACCTACAGATACTGATAAATTCTGGCAGGCTGTTAAGTTTGGAGACGTCGCTCTTTATAAGGCAAAAGAATCTGGCAGAAACAAAGTAGTTAGATATCAAAAAGATATGTGGCAAGAAGAAGAATATTAAGATAAAATATAAAAGTTTATATGGCTATAAATCCTAAAAAAGTAGAATTTGAAATATCAAGGATTATAAAAGGCAAAGAAAACGTTATAAGATATGTGTTGGCTGCTTTCTTTGCTGGCGGGCATATTCTTATAGAAGATGTACCCGGTGTTGGTAAAACTACGTTGGCTATATCTATGGCAAAAGCTATGTCTTTGGCTTTTAATAGAATACAGTTTACATCAGATTTGATGCCTTCAGATATATTGGGCATATATATATACGATGAAAAGAAAAAAGATTTTGTATTTAGACCTGGTCCTATTTTTAGCAACATAATACTTGCGGACGAGATAAATAGAGCACCACCAAAAACTCAAAGCGCTTTACTAGAAGCCATGGCAGAAAAAACCGTTAGCATAGAGGGCAAAACTCACAAGTTAGAAGATGTCTTCTGTGTAATAGCCACTCAAAATCCAATGGACAGCTATGGCACGTTTGCATTACCAGAATCAGAATTGGATAGGTTTATGATAAAAATATCTATGGGATACCCATCCTACGATGTAGAAAAATCGATGATTTTAAACGGTGACCCTTCAGAAAGGTTACCAGATATACAATCTGTACTTACAAAACAAGATGTTTTAGATATTATAAAACATGTAAAGCATATACACGTATCAAATGAAGTGGCAGATGTACTTATGTTTATAGTGCAAAAAACAAGAAAACATAAAGACGTATACGTAGGTGTGTCTCCAAGGGGTACTTTGCAAATGATAAATCTGGCCAAATCTTACGCTTTCTTGATGGATAGAGATTTTGTAACACCTTTTGACATAATAGAGTTAGCTCCAATAGCTTTCCCACATAGAATATTGACAGACGATACCACCCAAAAGAAAAATTCTATTATAATAGAAGAGATAATAAAAGAGGTTAAGCTATGAAGATGTTTTATGGTATATTGTTTTTTCTTATAGTAGCCGTGTTAGCCTACATTACGTGGCTAAATAAAGATAGCCTATTTTCTTTAAAGTTAAGCCCTGTAATAAATGGATATTACTACCATACTATCTATTATCCTATTGGAGTATGGCTTACTGGTGCTCTTGTAATAGGTTTCATAACAGGATACATTTTAGGGCTTTTAAAAAAATAGACATGAAAGACGTTGTAGCGGCAATAGACATAGGTTCATACAGTATAAGGCTTGGCATAGCCACCAAAGAACCTTTTGAAGTAATTTTTGAAAAGGGAAACATAGTAGAACTAGGCACAGGGGTAAAAGAAACTTGTCTTATAAAAGAAGAAAAAATCAAAGAGGCTTTGGAAACTTTAAGAGATTTTAAAAACATCATAGATAGCTATAATGCTTCTAATATTATTGCAGTGGGTACAGAAGCTCTGAGAAGAGCAAAAAACGCTGATGAATTTACAAAAAAGGTAAAAGAAGAAATTGGTATAGATATAAACATTATTAGCGGTGAAGAAGAAGGAGAGCTTTCTTTTAAAGCCAGTTCATTTTCGCTTGGGCTTAAAAAAGACATAGTAGTCATAGATCAAGGTGGTGGGTCTACAGAATTTGTCTACGGAAAAGCTTCTAATATAAAATCTATAAACTCAATTCCTTTTGGTATAGTAAGTCTCACCGAAGAGTTTTTTAAGCATGACCCACCTACCGATGAAGAGATAAAAGCTCTTTTTGATTTTCTTGAAAAAAGCATAAAACAGGTGCTAAAACCAGTAGACAGTATAGTAGGAATAGGCGGTACTATTACAACTATAGCAGCTCTTCACTATAGCGTATATCCTTACAACGGCAAGATAATACACGGCAAAATACTATCTTTCGATGCTTTAGAAAAATGGTTTTGGAAGCTTGCAAAAATACCCATAGAAGAAAGAAAAAAATATAAAGAGATAGAAGACAAAAGAGCAAAGGCTATAGTATCTGGTATAGGTATTTTTTATAAAGCTTTAGAGCTTTTCGAAAAAGATTACCTTATAATAAGCGATTTCGGATTAAAACATGCTATTCTTTTAAAAGCAGCAGGACTTATATAAAGCTAATCTTCGCTAAAGCGCTCTTCCTTCCAAGGGTCTCCTATATCGTGATAACCTCTAAGCTCCCAAAATCCTTTTACGTTTTTATCCATAAACTCAAGAGCTTCCAAATATTTTGCACTCTTCCATGCATACAAAGAAGGTATAACAAGCCTTATAGGAAAGCCATGTCTTTTTGGGATAATTTCGCCGTTCATTTTATAAGCCAATATAGAGTTTTCATCGTAAAGATACTCTATAGGAAAGTCTGTGGTATATCCTTCAAGGCAATGAGCCATAACAAACTTAGCTTCTTTCTTTGGTTTTACAAGCTCTAATATTTTTTTTGTTTTTATCCCTTCCCAAATTATATCTTTTACACTCCAAGTAGTAACACAATGAAAATCCGCCATTACCTTATCTTTTGCCATGGACACAAACTCATCGTAAGAGAGCTCCATAGGATTTTCCACGAAGCCAAAAAACCTCAACCTATAGGTAGATAAATCTACGTCTTTTACATCTTTTACTATATCGTAAACAACAGGTTTTGAAATCCACTTTTGTCCTTTTGGTAATCTATCCTTTTCCATAAGAAAAAATTTATATTATTGGATTTTATAAGCTATGACTACGCTATTGAATTTTTAGCAGTGTTTTAAGTTAGCTTTTTTAGCTCTTCATCAAGATGTTTATAAATTTCCTCTATATTTATACCAATATTTTCAATATCTGTTCTTAATACCGTAGGATCAAAATAGTGGTTTTTAGCGTTTAAAAAAGAAAACCTCTTGTCTTGATTTCTAAACATAGCTATCAAAGGTGTTGTAGAATAAGTACCATTTTTATCTTGCCATACAACATATCCAACAAATACATAAGGGTTATCGTTTTTGATAAAACCACTAAAACCAAGTATATCGCTTATGGTGTTAGGATAGTATCCAAGTATATATTCTCTTAGCTCTTGTAAAAACTGAGGCATTTCAACTTGGTGCTGCTCGGTCTTAGGTTGTTCTTGTTCTATCTTTTCGCTATCGTCATCAGAGTTAAATCTTATAACCTTACCCATCTTAAAACTCCAAAACGCTGGCTCCCCACGTAAGTCCTCCTCCCATAGCTGTTAATAGAATTTTATCTTTTCTTTTTAATATCCCTTTTTCAAAAGCCTCATACATAGCAATAGGTATAGAAGCAGCACTAGTGTTTGCATACTCTTGTATGTTTATATAAACTTTTGAATTTGGAATACCAAGTTTTTGCGCCAATGAGTTTATTATACGTATGTTTGCCTGATGGGGTATTACAAGAGATATTTCATCTATGCTAACATTTGCTTTTTCAATAGCCATTTTACAAGCAGCTTCCATGTTTCTTACAGCGTATTTAAACACTTCTTTTCCGTTCATCTTTAGAAAACTACATTTCTCAGCGTAAAGCAAATCCTTGTACTTTCCATCAGAAAACATAACGCTTGATAGTATATCCCCTTCTCCTTTTGTGATTACAGCAGCACCAGCTCCATCTCCAAAAAGCACACAGGTACTCCTATCAGTCCAATCCACTATAGAAGAAAGCTTTTCTACTCCTATAAGAAGTATCGAATTTACATTTGAGCTTTCTATATAAGATTTTGCAATATCAAGCCCATACAAAAACCCGCTGCAAGCGGCTGATATATCAAAAGCAAATCTTGATTTTATATGCTGCTGGACTACACAAGCTACAGCTGGAAAAAGCATCTCTGGACTTAAAGTTGCTACTATTATAAGGTCTACTTCTTCTAAGCCGGCTTTTTTAAGAGCCATATTACCAGCCTTTACAGCCATATCGTATATAGACTCATCTTTTGCTATGTGTCTTTTTTTTATACCAGTTCTTGTAGTAATCCACTCATCAGAGGTATCAATGCTTTTTTCCAAATCTTCGTTGGTAACAACATGAGAAGGCACGTAAACGCCTATAGATTTTATAGATACGCCCATTATTGCTCCTTTAATACGGGTTCTATATATTTTATGAAGTTTTCTTTCATTCTTTCGTTGAAGTGATGAGATAAAAATGCTCTAGCTATCTTTATAGCGTTTTTTATAGCTTTAGCGTTTGCTCTACCATGTGTTATTATAACAGGTTTTTTTGCTCCTAAAAGCGGGGTACCACCGTATTCTTCAAAATCTACTTTTTTCTTAAAAGCATTTATAGCTGGTTTCATTAAAAAAGCTCCAAGCTTGCTTATATTTCTTTTCATGACCTCTTCTTTTATCATATCTATAAGAGCCATACCAAGACTTTCAGATGCTTTTAAAACTATATTTCCTACAAATCCATCGCATACTATAACGTCAAAAGTGCCATTGTATATATCTCTACCTTCGGCGTTTCCTTTAAAGTTTAACTTTGTTTCCTTCAGAAGCGGAAACGTTTCTTTCACAAGTTCGTTACCTTTCCCTTCTTCTTCTCCTATACTTAATATACCTATAGCTGGGTTCTTTACACCCAATATCTCCTCTGCGTAAGTATGCCCTATGATAGCAAAGTCCAAAAGATGCCTTGGTCTACTATCAACGTTTGCTCCCACATCCACAAGCACAGTCTTCTTACCAAGCTTGTTTGGAAGAGCTACCGCTATAGCTGGTCTTTCTAAAAACTCCGATGCCCCCACCACAAATTTACCTATAGCCAACACAGCGCCGGTGTTGCCAGCAGATACAAGAGCATCGGCTTGATTTTCTCTTAAAAGCTTACCAGCTATATATAAAGACGAGTTTTTTCTTTTCAACACAGAAGAAGGAGACGAGTTCATTTCAATTGAATCTTCAGAATTTATAATCTTTATATCTTCTCTTAACTTATACTTTTTTAGTACTTGTCTTATAAACTCTTCTTTCCCTACAAATAAAACTTCACAGTTTAGTTCGTCTAAAGCTAGTATACCACCTTTTACTATCTCATCTGGGGCATAATCACCCCCCATACAGTCAAGCGCTATACGAAAGCTTTCCATCTATAGCTATTTTATACTTCTAATACTTGTTTATCTTTGTAATAACCGCAGTAAGGGCAAGCTCTGTGTGGTACTGCAAATTCTCCGCAATTTGGACATTTTACAACATTAAAAGATTTTAGCTTTGCAAAAAAAGCTTGAGCCCTTCTTTGGTTTCTTCTCCAACGAGAAGTCCTACGCTTTGGTACCGCCATTTTTTTCCTCCTTAGTTAGTAACTCTTTAATTATAGCAAAACTTTTGTTTCCTCGCTCTACTTTTGGTGGTAAACTGCAAGATTCTTCACATAAAAATTTTATAGGCATAGCCCCTGCAAGAGCATCCAAAACAATTTCAGAAGGGTCAAACTCCTCCTGGTCTATATAGTAAGTGTAAAATTCTTCTTCTTTTAACATATGTGATTTTGAATATGTTTCTAAGCTCTTGTCTAAAAGCTCAAAAACCTCGTCCAAAACTATATCAAAGCCAAACTCCTTTAGACAAACAGAACAACAAGCCCTTACCTTGGCCTCTAACTTCAAAGATAGCTCATATCTCATATAACCTTTTGGCACTACGATTATTTTAACGTGAGATACTATATCTTCAACATTTTCATCTAAAGCACCTTGCCAAAAGCTTTTTGGTATATCCTCTTCAGCGGTATAAATTTTTTGGCTTTTAAAAATATCTACAAGGTTTAAAAGTTCCATATCACTTACCCCACACTCTCGTAGAAAGATATCTATCCCCACCATCTGGGAACACCGTAACAATAAGTCCCTCCTCTAGTTCTTTAGCAAGTTTAATAGCACCGGCCAAAGCAGCACCTGAAGATTGTCCTACAAAAAGCCCTTCTTCTTTGGCAAGTCTTCTTGTAAGCTCGTAAGCTTCTTCCGTATCTACAAAGATTGTTCTATCTAAAAACGTTTCATCAAAAATACCTGGTTTTATAGAAGATTCTATATGCTTCAAGCCTTCTATGCCATGGAAAGGATAAGCTGGCTGTATACCTATAACCTCTATGTTTTGGTTGTAAACCTTTAACCTTCTACCAGTACCCATTATAGTGCCGCCGGTACCTATACCAGCTACAAAATGAGTAATCTGACCTTTAGTCTGATTGTATATCTCTATACCGGTAGAATAAAAATGAGCTTGCCAATTGGCTTGGTTGTTGTACTGATCTAGATACACATACCTATCTGGATATTTTTTTACAAGGTCTCTAACGTATAAGATAGCCCCGTCAGTTCCCTCCAACGGGTCAGTATAGTGAGTTATAGCACCGTAAGCCTCCAATATCTTCTTTCTTTCTTCACTAACGTTTGATGGCATAGCAAGTTCTACCTTTATACCAAGCGAAGCTCCTACCATAGCAAGCGCTATACCCGTATTGCCAGATGTAGCGTCTATAACAGCCTTATCTTTGCTTATAATGCCCTTTTTTATAGCGTTTAAAAACATAGAAAGGGCAGCCCTATCTTTTACAGAACCACCTGGGTTTGTAGATTCAAGTTTTGCATATATTTTCACGTTTGGGTTTATATCAAAAGCCTCTAAAACTTTTTTTATTCTTACTAAAGGCGTATTGCCCACAAGCTCCAAAGAGCTTTCCCTCGGTTTTAAATAAGGTTCGTCGTGTTCTCCTAATACCCAAAAAATACCTTTTAAATTCATAATATTTTCAAGCTTTTAAGGTAATGTTCTATCCCCGTTTCCAAATCATATTTAGGCTCATAGCCAAGCTGTTGTTTTATAGAGCTTATATCTGCTTCTGTATAGTTTTGATAAAATTCGTAAGGACAATCAAAGTATTCGGCTTGATAACTCGTACCCATAAGTTTATTTAGTATATTTACTATATCATTGAAACTTCTTGCTCTGCCATAACCTACATTAAATATACCAGTAGCATCGTATCTGTCCAAAGCTTTCATATTTGCTTGTAATACATCTTCTATATAAACAAAATCTCTTTTTTGCTCTCCATATTTGAAAAGTCTTGGGTTTTTGCCAGACTTCATCTGCATGGCAAGTTGATAAATCATACTAGCGGTTTTGCCTTTGTATTGCTCTCCCATACCGTATACGTTGAAGTATCTAAAACCCACTGCTCTGAAAGAAGGATATTCTTCCATCTTATTTTTAACGAGATTATCAGCCATTAGCTTTGAAAAGCCGTATACGTTTTCTGGTATAAGACCGCTATCTTCTCTCATAGGTGCTTCTGTGTTGCCATATACTCCAGCAGAAGAAGCGTATATAAGTTTTGCATCCCATTTTATACAAGCATCTATTATGTATTTCATGCTATTGGTGTTTACATTTATCATCAACCTTTGATCAAGAACTGTGGTATCTGTAATAGCTCCGTTGTGAAATACTGCTTCAAAAGAGGCGTATTCTTTTTTAAGATATTCCCACAACTCTTTATCTTCTATAGATCCCTCTATGACATCGCCTTTAAATCCGTAAAGGTTTTTAAAGTGTCCTGAAGAAAAGTTATCTACTATTAGTATATAAGCTTTGGGGTAAAGCTCTTGAAGTCTTAAGGCTATCCTTGAGCCTATAAAACCGCTTCCACCTGTTATTAGAAATCTTCTCATAAAAATATTTTAACTTAAATCTTTAAGATATAAGACTTTAAATATATTAAAAAACATTAAATAATAATATGATATATACCATATTATATGGTGGACTTTCTTGGACAGGTTTACCTTCGTTTTTTAGCTTTTTAAAGAAATTTAACATATCACTTTTAGGAGGTAAAGTCCATGCTAAAAACTTTTGTAATGCCCCATGTAGCACCTATCACAGAAACCTTTGACCTTGAGAGGTCAGCAAAGGCAGTAGAAAACCTTATAAGGTTTGGTGGATACGAACTTTTATCGAGATTCGTAGCTGTTGTGGATATGGGAAATAGCCAGAGCTTACCACAAAACCAAGATGCCTATTACTTTGTGTTTGGAGACGTAATAAACGGTCAAGCTCTCATAATAGCCGATGCGTTAAAGTTTTGGACAAAAGAATTAAGGGTTTCTTCTCATAAAAAAGGCTCTATCAAAAGCTCAAAAACCGCCGAAGAGATAAGTATATTAAACGACATACTAAAGGAGTTAAAAGATCAAAACCAAGAAGCAACAATACAAAACCTTATAAACTCCTTAGAAAAAAGAAGAAAATCAAGCTCCAGAACTCCTAACTTAGGAACAGTACTGTATAACTCCGGCAAGCAAGATATAGTAAGCGTTGGAAGATGCGTCATAAGAAAACTAGAATCCGAAATAAGAAGCAAAAAAGATAGAAAAACTGGCCAAGTGGTCTTGTATAGATCTTGCGATCAACTTTCAACCTAAACTTACTTTGCCCCCTTTGTAGGGGGTTTTAAAAAGGAGGTAGTTTTATGGATTTTAAAATAATAAGCTTGTTGATAGAAGATACGCCAAAGTTTGTAAAACTAATAGAAGATATTGAGGTTATTGTAGAAAATACAAAGGATCCTCATCAAAAAAATTTGCTTTTGGAAATTGTGGATATACTGGAAGAAATAACACCAAGACTCCAAAGCGTGTTAAGAGATTTAGAAGAGATAGGATAAAGGAGAAAGCTATGAAAGAAAAGGCTATTCTAGAAAAGATATTTGTATCCCAAGACAACAAAGATGTTAGGTCAAAAATAAAGTCTCTGATAGGCTACGATATATCAAGCATAGTGGAAGCTTGGGCAAATTATGTAGGATACGAAACGCTTTACGATAAGGATATAACAGAGCTTTTATTAAAAGCAAACATACTAGATGACGAATTTGCAAAATTTTTACAAAGCTTACAAGCCATAAAATCCACTACAAAAAGAATATCTAAAAAAGAGTTTGTAAGCTTGTTTAAAGAACTCATATCAAACACAGGTTATATGGCTAACGCTCTACCATATATAGAAGACATAATAACTTATATAGGACATGCCCTTTATCTTGTTATGCTAAGTGGCCTTGATATAAAGATATTCAGTTTCATGCTTTTAAAAGCAAAACACCAACAAACTGTTTACAAAAATCCTCAAATTCGATCTCAATCCATCAAGCAGATAGAATATACAGCGCATGCAAAGATAAAAGGTATTAAGGTAAAAGAAGCCGTAAAGCAATCACCTCCAGACATGTCTTGGAATAAAGACGCCTTTGGAAGATTTACTTAAGCAAAATATTTGGAGGGCTTTTGCCCTCTTTTTATATTTATTTTATATTGATGTTGTAAAATAATGCTATGAATATATGGAAAGCGATAGCAAAACAGCAAATGGCATTTTCTCACTACTCAGGCTCAGTAGTAATAATACTTTCTGTTATATTTGTTATAGGTATGCTGGCTATACTTACAGTAGCTTTAAAAAGCAAATAGAGCGGTAACGCCCGCATTTTCCTAGAGCAGGCTTTAAAAATGGCAAACCTAGACGTTACGCAAATAGAGCGGTAGCGCCCGCATTTTATTTCGAGTGTTAATGAAAAAAACAAGCATATACGATGTAAGACATGCTAAGCACATTAGACTTATAATAAACTAATGAATCTTTGGCATAGTATTTTACACTTTATACGCATGTTGGAAGGAACGCCCTATCAAGGACATACACATTGTTACAATTGTATGTTTCAGACAGGCCAAATACCAAACGTATTTAAGATGTACGCCCAAAGGCTTGTAGAAACCGTTGTAATAGGTGGTTTATTGATAGTTATTTTTTCTAAAATCGTAAAACACGAAGAAGATAGAATAGACAAAGAAAACTAATTATGATAAAACTCCTACTAAAATCTACAATCTTAACTAAGTTAATAGTTAGTAGTTATTAACTCTATTAACTTTAATTTTTAGGAGGTGCCTTATGAGAATGCTTCAGATAGTAGATAGCTTTGCCTTGCCAGAAGGCTTTGAGTATTATGAAAATCACGTAGCCATACCAATAAAAGCTCCAAAGGAAAATAGCCCTATAAAGATATCACCGCTTTTTGGAGAGGTGAAGTTTTTTGCTTTTTACGATAAGAGTGCTAAGACTATCAAAACCCTAAGAAACCCGGTAGAAAAAGGGGGTATGGTGATAAGGTTCTTACTATCTGTGGGTATAAGGGAGCTTATAGTTCTTCATATGGGACAAGGAGCTTACAATCTTGCTATATCAAATGGAATGAAAGTATATTTTGCTGAAGATGACAAAATAAACTTTGAAGAGCTTTTAAGAAAATACGAATCAAACCAATTAACGCTTGTAACACCAGACAAGTTTGAACTTCTTACAAGGTTTAGCTGCGGTGAGCATAATCATCACCACTAAAATATAAAAAGCATTTGATATAATATTTTCATGTTAAAACCTTACAAAAACTTTTACCCAAAAATAGGTAGCGGCGTATATATAGCCGATAACGCGTTCATAATAGGAAATGTAGATATAGAAGATGATGTTAGTGTATGGTTTGGAACTGTTATAAGAGGAGATGTAAACTACATAAAGATTGGTTGTCGGACAAACATACAAGATAATTCTATAATACATGTAACACACGACACACATCCTACTACAATAGGCCACGATGTTACCATAGGACACGGAGCTATAATACACGGATGTAGCATAAAAAATTTTGTGTTGGTGGGAATGGGAGCTACGATTATGGACGGAGCTATAATAGAAGATTTTGTATTGGTAGGAGCAAGAGCTCTCATAACTCCAAACAAACATATACCAAGCGGTGTTTTGGTAGCCGGTATACCAGCTAAAATAATAAGAGATTTAAAACAAGAAGAGATAGAGCTTATAAAAGAATCTGCTTCAAACTACGTAAGATATAAAAACAACTACTTAGCAAATTCTTAAACGTGTCTGGCGGGATTCGAACCCGCAATCTCAGGTTCCGGAGACCTGCGCTTTATCCGTTAAGCTACAGACACTTTATATCCTTTGATATCATTTTAACCTATTAAAACTAAAACAATATACTTATAATTTTTGTATAAAATAATGTTAATATCACAGATATTTTATGTTATAATAACATAAATTTATTTTAGGAGGTTAAATATGAGAAGGTGGGAATGGTTAGGTTTGCTAGTATCAAAAACGGTTTTTGCTTGCGCTTGCGGATGCGGCGTATTTGAAGTAACGTTGCCAAGCATGATGCCAAAAAACACACAAAATACAGTTTTCTTCAAATACACTTTCATGAACCAAGACGAAGCTTGGCATGGCACTTCCAAAGTAAACAATGCGCTAAATCCTGATAAGAAGATAAAGACAAACTTCTTTACCATAGGATATCAACGCATGTTTAATAGAAGTTGGGGAATTCACATAGAAATACCGTTTTGGGATAGATATTTTAAAACCGATTTAAACGGGGTCCCTGGATCATCAGACCCAAATCCAAACTTAGCTTCCACTGAGCATTTTACTTTAGCAGATATAAGAATAATGGGCATATATTCTGGATTTTCACCGGACATGAGTACCGGTGTTATGTTTGGCCTAATATTACCAACAGGCCCTCACAACCTGACAAATCTTCAAATAGAAGATCCAGATACTCAGCCAGGCTATGGATCCTTGGGTATGCTTCTTGGGTATTATCATTTCGGTTATATAAATAGCAACATTCAATGGTTTAGCGAAGGTATGATGAGACATAATTTTTATGCAGCAAACGAATCAGACGGCGGACAATATCATCCAGGCGATAGCTTCAACGTATCGTTTGGTGGATATTATCTAAAGTTTATGCAAAAATATCATATCTCTCCTTTTTTAGAAGCGATATACTCAGTAAGAAACAGAGACGATGGTTCGGATGCTTTGCCAAACGACAGTGGATTTCAAAGGCTTTTTGTAGCTCCTGGAATAGAGTACAAATTTGGAAACTATGATATAAGCGCAAATGTGCAATTACCTATTTATACTCACGTAAATGGTTATCAATTGGTAGCTCCTTACATGTTTAGCACTAACGTAAGTTATAGCTTTTAGTCTCTAGCTTTTGATATAATTATTAAATGGGTTTAAGATTTTTAAGTGCCGGAGAGTCCCACGGACAAGCTCTCATATCTATATTAGAAGGCTTACCGTCAAACCTTGAAGTAGATATAGAGTTTATAAACCAAGAGTTAAGAAGAAGACAGGGCGGATACGGAAGGGGCGGGCGTATGGCCATAGAGCAAGACAAAGTCAATATATTATCTGGGGTTAGATTCGGAAAAACCACCGGTGCTCCTATAGCCATAGAGATAAAAAACAAAGATTGGGAGAACTGGCAAAACAAAATGGCTCCTTTTGGACAAAAACCAGAAGATTTTAAAGATTTTACAAGGCCAAGGCCTGGACACGCCGATTTGGTAGGTGGTATAAAGTACAACCAAAAGGATTTAAGAAACGTTTTAGAAAGGGCTTCTGCTAGAGAAACCGCTTCAAGAGTAGCAATAGGAGCATTTTGCAAACTTTTGTTAAAAGCTTTAAACATAGAAATCTATAGCTATGTGCTAAGCGTAGGAGAAATATCAGCAACACCTCTTTCTGATAACCCTTCTATTAACGCTAAAGAAGCCGAAAAATCCATTGTAAGATTTGTAAACCCAAACAAAGACCAAGAAGTAATGGAGTATATAGACAAGGCTAAAGAACAAGGTGAAAGCCTTGGGGGAATATTTGAAGTTGTAGCCGTAAATGTCCCTCCCGGACTTGGGTCTTATATTCAGTGGGACAAAAGAATAGACGGCGATATAGCAAAAGCTATGATGAGCATACAAGCTATAAAGGGGGTGGAAATAGGGCTTGGCTTTAAAGGAGCCACGCTTTTTGGTTCTAAAGTGATGGATGAAATAGGATACGATAACGGTTATATGAGGTACTCAAACAACCTAGGTGGCACAGAAGGTGGCATGACAAACGGCATGCCTATAATAGTAAGAGTTGCCATGAAACCAATACCTACCCTTATGAACCCTTTAAGAAGCGTAGATATCATATCAAAAGAACCAATAAAAGCTAGCAAAGAAAGAAGCGACGTAACAGCCATAGCTGCTGCTTCTGTAGTAGGAGAGGCAATGCTTAGCTTTGTAATAGCCCATCACATATTAGAAAAGTTTGGCGCAGACTCTATGGAAGAGCTTATAATAAAATACAACGAATATCTTGATTACGTGAGGTCTTTCTGATGAAGATAGCTATACCAATAACCGACGATAATTTTGATGAGGTTTTATTAAAAGCCAAAAAAGCTGACATCTTAGAGTTTAGGGTAGATTCTTTCACCAACAAAGATATAACTTTTGTATCTATGCTTTTAGAAAAAGCAAAAGAAAATGGCTTTGAAACAATACTAACCATAAGAAGTGAAAGAGAAGGCGGGGCTTATGTAAAAAATAGAGTAGAAATGTTTGAAAAACTTATGCCTTTATCTGATTATACAGATATAGAACTCTCTTCAACAGATATAATAACTCACATATCAAGGCTTTCCAAAGAATACAACAAAAAGCTTATAGTCTCTTATCACAACTTTGAAATGACACCGGCAAACTTTGTTATAAAAGAAACCATAAGAGAAGCCCTAAGATATGGTGATATACCAAAAATTGCTTTAAAAGCAAACTCCTACGAAGACGTGGCAAGACTTATGTGCAGTGCTCAAGATATAAAAGCACCTAAGATTTTGATATCTATGGGAGAGTTTGGAAAAATCTCAAGAATAGCCGGGTTTATCTTCGGTTCTTTCATAAGCTATGCATATTTGGAAAAACCAAACGCTCCAGGCCAACTTTCCTTAGAAGAGATGCTAAAGCTAAAAGAAATGTTTTATTTAAGATAATCTACCATAACTTTATCAAAAACTTCTCGCAAGGTTTCTATCGGAGGTATGCCAACATCTATAACTGGTTCCACTTTGCTTGGTTCAAAATCTTTAAAAGATTGTTCTAACAAAATCCTAAAAACTTGTTCTAATCCTTCGTGAAAGTTAACGTTTTCATTAAATATATATAGATCGCTTTCTTTATCGTAAGCGTTTAACCTGTAATCGGCAAGGTTTTTTATATCTATGTCTGTGCCTATTGCGTAAGCCTTACCGTAAGCTATGGCAAACTCTTGAGGTATATAGTTTTGAGCATAGCATTCCATCTCTACAGCCTTTAACACATCATCAGTGATAGGAAGGCCAACTATGTAAAGGGCAGAATCCTCTTTTACGTTCCCAGATTCATCGTAAGCTCTTAGCTGTATATAATAACTCCAAGATTTCAAATTCATAGTTTAAAATTTAGATTTTGCTTATGTTTGTGCTATGATTTTTTATATTAAACTTTTCTAACATTTCGTTTTTAAAATCTAAAAACCTACCTTGCAATATAGCTTCTCTAGCTTTTCTAGTAAGATTTAAAAAAAAGTGAAGATTGTGAATAGTATTTAAAATATAAGAAGATATTTCCTCCATCATAAAAAGATGTCTAAGGTAAGCTCTTGAAAAGTTTTTACAGGTATAACATTCACATTCTTCATCTGGGGGCTTTGGATCTTCTTTATAACGCTCATGTCTTAAAACAAGTTCACCTTTTGAAGTGTATAAAAGCCCAGTACGAGCGTTTCTCGTAGGAATCACGCAATCAAACATATCTATTCCAAGAGAAATAGCTTCCAGTATATCCTCTGGTTTTCCAACACCCATAAGATAATGAGGTTTCTCAAACGGTAGTTCTTCTACAACGTAAGCTGTCATAGAATACATAATATCTTTTGACTCACCCACAGATAACCCGCCAATAGAATAACCATCCATATCAAATTCTACGGTTAGTCTTGCAGAAAGCTTTCTTAAATCTTTATACTCACCGCCTTGAACAATACCAAAAAGCATTTGGTCATTTCGTTTTTTGGCTTTTTTGGAACGCTCTAGCCACCTTATAGTCCTATAAAGAGCTTCTTTGGTATATTCGTAAGAAGCCGGTAAAGAGATACACTCATCTATTGGCATCATTATATCAGAACCAAAAATCTCTTGAATCTCTATTACTCTCTCAGGACTAAAGAGATGTCTATCACCTTGAAGGTGGTCTTTAAAATAAACTCCATCATCTGTTATCTTGACGTTTGAGCTGTTTTTCTTAGACAAAGAAAACACTTGAAAACCACCGCTATCTGTAAGAATAGGCTTATTCCAATTGATAAATTTATGAAGACCACCAAACCTTTCTATAAGGTCTGTACCAGGCCTTAAGTAAAGATGGTAGGTATTTCCAAGTATAATTTGGGCTCCTAATTCTTCAAGCATGCGGTGGGTCATGGCTTTTACAGTACCCTTTGTACCCACCGGCATAAAAACAGGTGTTAATATATTACCATGCAAAGTAGATAATACACCAGCCCTTGCTAAACCATCGGTTTTTTCTATCTTAAACATCAACTAAATATCAATCCGAAGATAAAATAGCGCCCTCTGAAGCATCTTTTACAAATTTCCTATAGCGCTTTAACCAAGAGCTTTTTATAGATTTTTCTTTTGGTTTAAAAGCTTTTAAACGATTATCAAATTCTTCTTGAGATATCAAAAGCTCAAGTTTTCTGTTTGGTATATCTATAAGTATTTCATCACCGTCTTGAACAATACCAATAGGGCCGCCAGCCGCCGCTTCTGGAGATATATGCCCTATACAAGCTCCCCTAGTACCACCTGAAAATCTTCCGTCTGTAATAAGAGCAACAGAACTTCCAAGTCCCATACCCATAATGGTTGATGTAGGACTTAGCATCTCCCTCATACCTGGCCCACCTTTCGGACCTTCGTACCTTATGACCACTACATGTCCTGGCTTTACTTTGCCGCCTCTTATGCCATCTATAGCTTCCTCTTCAGAATCAAAACAAATAGCCTTCCCTTTAAACTGAAGCATTTCTTTTGCAACACCTGCAGTTTTTACCACGCTTCCTTTCGGTGCCAAATTACCAAATAGTATAGCAATACCGCCGTCTTTTGAATAAGCGTTATTTATTCGCCTTATTACGTCCTCATCCATTATTTCTACATCTTTTACAATCTCTTCTATGGTTTTCGTAGTCACTGTCCTTTGCTTACCGTCAAGTAAACCATTTCTAAGAAGCTCCTTCATGATAGCGCTTATTCCACCAGCTCTATCAAGATCATCCATATGATAATCTGAAGAAGGAGATATTTTACAAAGCGTGGGCGTTTCTCTTGAGATTTTGTCTATATCTTCCATTTTGTACTCTATACCAGCCTCTCTTGCAATAGCCAAAAGATGAAGCACTGTATTGGAAGATCCGCCCATAGCTATATCAACTCTAAAAGCATTGTCAAAAGATGCTTTTGTAACTATATCCCTTGGTTTTAAATCTATCTTTACAAGTTCTACTACTTGTCTGGCAGCTTGTCTTGCAAGCATTTCTCTTCTTGGGTCTATGGCGAGTATAGTGCCGTTTCCTGGAAGCCCAAGGCCAAGCACTTCAGTAAGGCAATTCATAGAATTTGCCGTAAAAAGCCCAGAACAAGAACCACAAGAAGGACAAGCGTTTTGCTCTATCAAAAGAAGCTCTTTTTCAGATATTTCACCTTTGTTTAACTTACCCACACCTTCAAACACAGAAACCAAATCTATCTTTTTATCTCCAAGTTTACCAGCAGCCATTGGCCCACCGCTTATAAACACCGTAGGCACGTTTACTCTCATAGCACCCATAAGCATACCCGGGACTATTTTATCGCAATTTGGTATACAAATAAGACCATCAAGCTGATGAGCTTCTACAACTGTCTCTATAGCATCTGCTATAAGCTCTCTACTGGGTAAAGAGTAGTGCATACCGTAATGTCCCATTGCTATACCGTCGTCTACGCCTATGGTATTAAACTCTACAGGTATAGCACCGGCTTTTCTTATTTCATCTTTTATAGGCTCTACAAATTCTCTGAGATGCACATGCCCAGGTACAATATCTATATAAGAATTAGCAACACCTATAATAGGTTTTCCAAAGTCCTCATCTTTAAAACCACAAGCCCTCAACAAAGATCTATGCGGGGCTTTATCATAACCTTTTTGTATAATATCGCTTCTCATAAAAACCTCCAAACTTTAAATATTTACAAAAGACTTTTGTTCTTTCTTGGCAAAATCCTCTGGAAACTTTTCCATGGCCTGCTTAATGAGCCTACTGGCTACGGCACCAAGCCCACAAACAGAAGTGGGTTGAATATACTTTGTCACAAATCTAAGACCTTCCCAAGTCTTCGGTGTGGCTTCATCTTTTACTATCTTATCAAGAAGATAAGCTTGCTCGTGACATCCTATGCGGCACGGTGTACAAAAACCACAAGTCTCATGCTCATAAAACTCAGCTATTTTATAACAAGCTTCTACTATATCGTCTTCTTCGGTTAACACTATTACAGTACCAGTTCCACCAAAACCAAATTGAGAATAATCCATAGGAGTATCAAGTTCATTTACGCTAAGACAATCAAGAGCTCCAGAAAATACAGCCTTTATAGGAACGTTTCTAATAGTTCCACCGGCATATTTAAATATAACTTCTCTTAATGTTGTATTCATAGGAAGTTCATAAACACCTGGCTTTTTCACCTTACCACTTACTGGAAAGAGTTTAGGGCCAGGATAATCCATTGGACCTATCTCTTTATACCCTTCAGAACCCAAATTTATAATAATTGGGATATTTGACAACGTCTCTACATTGTTTACAACTGTAGGCCTGCCCCATAAGCCCACCTGCACTGGAAAAGGTGGTTTTAGCCTTGGATGACCTCTTTTGCCTTCTATAGAGTTAAGAAGGGCTGTCTCTTCACCGCATATATAAGCTCCTGCCCCTCTTGCCACAAGGATTTCAAGATCAAAACCTGAGTTTAATATATTTTTACCCAAAAAGCCTTCTTTTTTTGCTTCTTCTATAGCATTCCTAAGTATATAATAACCAGCTGGATATTCGCCTCTTATGTATATGTAAGCTCTATTGACCCCAAGAGCGTAAGCGGATATAATCATACCCTCCAAAAGTAGATGAGGATCCCTTTCTATGATAAGCCTGTCTTTAAAAGTACCTGGCTCTGATTCATCGGCGTTGCACACCAAGTACCTGGGAGCTGGGTTTTGAAGACAAAATTTCCACTTTCTACCAGTAGGAAAACCGGCTCCACCTCTTCCCCTTAAATTGCTGTTGTCTACTTCTTCTACTATATCTTCAGGCTTCATACTTAAAGCTTTTTCTAACGCAAGATAGCCACCGTCTTTTAAATATTCTTTTATATCTGCAGTTCGCTTACGTTTTGCTCTTTTAAGAAGAAGGTTTAGTTCTGTTTCGGCATGTATGTTAGCTATATTTGGCAAGTATTTCATGAAGCTTCTCCTTTGATTCATATTTATAAATATCGTTATCTATCATGAAAACCGGGGCTTCTGAACAAGCACCAAGGCATTGGACTTCCACAAGCTTAAACATACCGTCTCTTGTAACTTGACCCGGCTCTATGCCAAGAAGTTCTTTTACAGCGTTGAAAACCTTGTAGCTTTTAAGAAGATAACAAACTATACTGTTGCATACGTATATACGATGTTTGGCTTTCTCGCCGGTATCAAACATCTCATAAAAAGCCACCACACCTTTTATATGATGGAGCGGTATGTCTAAAATCTCCGAGAGCTCTTCCAAAGCCTCTTCTGGTATGTGGCCAAGATGCTCTTGAATAGAATGAAGAGAAAGCAACATGGCCTCTTCCTTAGACCCAAAATACTTTATATGACCTTCTATAGCCTCTTTTATCTCTTGAGTTAGCATATATACATTTTAAGCTTTTATAGTTATTTTTGCAACTTAATTTATATCAAAATCTCAATACGGTTTTTACCGTTTCTTTTTGCGTGGTAAAGAGCTTTATCTGCCCTATCAATAGCTTTTTCAAGATTATCATCTTCGTCTTTTAACTCTGTTAAACCCATGCTTACAGTAAGCTTAATAATATTGTCACCTTCTTTTATTTCAATATTTCTTATTTTGTTAAGCAGCTTTTCACAAGCTAGCTTAGCTTCGTTTGGATGAGTATGGGTAAACAATATTAAAAATTCTTCACCGCCCCATCTAAATGGTATATCAGACTTTCTAATGTTATACAAAACAACCTTACCAAGCTCCTTTATCACCTTATCACCAACGAAATGACCAAACGTATCGTTTATCTTCTTAAAATCATCTATATCAAACAAGCATAAAGATAACGGTATTTTATACCGTCTTGACCTAGAAAATTCATAATTTTTGATATCGTTAAACTTTGTTCTATTGTAAAGATGAGAAAGCTGATCTCGTGTAGATTTTTCATAAACCTCATATATTTTGTCTGTAAGAAGCTTTTCATAGTAAGATAAAGACACTACTTCTGAAGCGAAATGGGAAAACTTTACAAAAGAAGCGGTAAGGCCAAAGATATCAATGGATTCATCTTGATGATCATCTTTATAATTTCTTATAGCATCTATCGTATAAGAAGATAAAATATTCTGGGCCCTATAAAAATCAAAAATATTTTCATTATTTTTTTCCAAAGCAAAACCAAGTTCTATACAATCTAAAATAAAGCTATAAACAGCATCTTCGGTAAAATTGCAAAATAAATCCAAAAACTTGTATATAAAATCCTTTAGATAATCAAACATTGGACTTATACGTTTTTTAAGACATTCGTCGGTGTTCAAAAGTATCTGTTTAATTGTACAAAAATTCTTTATATCTTTATCAGTTATTCCAAAATGTTTCAAAACATTCAAATTGTAGTAAGTTTGCTGGTTAAGATTTTCAAAAAGCCCAGCATTATTCCCAGTATTATTTTGTGCCTCAAATAGCTCCAAGAATATGTTGGTAGCATCTTTCTTAATATGATATTTCCTTAAAAGCTCAAACAATTTAGTCTTATAGTCTATCATAATACATCCAATATTTTTTCAAGCATAAGTTCCTGTGGTAATATTATATCATTTTTTTCTGTTTTTACACAAAAAGAAGATATATTTTTTGAATAGCCTTCCAAATTATTTAGAATATTTTCTAAGGCTTTTATAAGATTCTCGGAATCTAATCTAGATTGTTCTATCAGCTCAGCACCGCCCAAATCTTTTATCTCCAAAGCGTTGTAATACTGGTGATTGTAAGCGGCGTATGGGTATGGTACAAGCACAGCCGGAAGACCCACAATAGCCATCTCATAAACAGTACTTGCTCCTGAGCGAGATATTGCCACATCGCAAGCTTTCATAAGCTTATACATCTCTTTAAAAAAAGGAAACACTTTCACCCGTTTTAGGCTTTTAAGAGCGTTGTTAACCTCTTCAAAGTTTTTGTCACCAGTTATTACAATACCGTTAAAATGGGTTTTTTTGAAAAAATCTATAGCTACATCGTTTAAAACTTTTGCCCCTTGAGAACCACCCATTACCAAAACACAAGGGCTTTCTATACCAAACTCCTTTTGAAGAGCTTTTTTATCGTAAAAGCTCAAAAATTCTTTTCTAATAGGCATACCTACTCTAAAGGTGTTTTTTAAAAACTTAGAGGTATAAGAAAATGTCGTAAAGCATAGCTTAGCTTTCTTTGAGAGAGATTTATTTGTAAGGCTTGGAATAGCATTTTGCTCATGTAGAAAAAGAGGCATTCTTTTTAATATACTCAAAACCCCTACAGGTAAAGAAGCGTACCCACCAAACACCATACCTATAAAATCGTCTTTAACGGTTTTGTTCAACCAGTATACAGATTTTCCCATAAGATAAAGAGATTTTAATTTGTCAAGATATCCCTTACCAACAAACCCCCTTGTATCAAGAAAAATATTTTGAGACGGTATGTCTTCTTGAAGTTTTTTCTCTATACCATAAGAAGAGCCCACATAGAAAGATTTTATATTCTTTTCTCTTAAAAGCTGCAAAAAGCTAACAGCAGGAAAAAAATGCCCACCGGTTCCACCGCCTGATACTAAGAAAGATTTTTCCATGGTTTCTTTTCTTTCCTGTAAACAGACATCACAAGACCTATAGCCAATAAGTTAGCAAGCAAATTTGAACTTCCATAACTTATAAATGGTAGGGCTATACCTTTTGACGGTATTACATTCATAGCCATCATCATATTCCATATGGACTCCGTAGCTATATACATACCTATACCAAACGCGATGAGCTTGCCAAAACTATTTTCAGCAAAATTTGATATTTTAAATATCCTGTAGACAAGTCCAGCATATAAAAGAACTACAAATGAGACCCCCAAAAAACCCCACTCTTCACCTATTAGAGCAAGAGCATAATCTGTATCTATCTCTGGTAGATAACCTTCTTTTTGAATACCCTCCCCTATACCAACGCCCAAGAGTTTACCGTGAGCAAAAGCAAAAAGAGACTGTATTATCTGATAACCTTTTGTATTTGCCTTGGCAAAAGGGTTTAACCATGCTGCAAAACGACCTTCCACATAGTTTCCACCAGTTTTTAAAAGTAAAAAAAGGGTCCCCAGTACAAAAAACATAAACGTTGCTGGATACAAAACTCTAGGAGGAGCATTTCCTATCCAAAGCATTATAAAAGCAATAAAAAGTAAAAAAATAGCACTTCCTCTATCTGGTTCTAAAAATATCAGAAAAGACTGGAAAGCCACCAAAAAGGAAGCAAACAAAAGCTCCTTCGTAGCACTAACCTCGCCTTTTCTACTTATATAGTAAGCTAAAAAAACAATGTTTATAATCTTTGAAAATTCTGACACCTGTAGGCTTGAACCAAAAAGCCACCTATTTACAGGCATATGTTTGGCATACTTTATTACAAGCACCACTATGAGTAAAAAAATGTTTAAAGATATAATACCATATATGGCCTTTGGGTTTTTAAGCTTTTCATAATCAAACTTAGTAATCAAAGCAGCCATAAAAAAGCCTACAATACCAACACCAAACTGAAATATAAGTTTTTTATAGGCAGAAAAACTAAGTTTTATAAATACACTACCCACCAAACTTGCGCTTGCTATATTTATAAGACCTATTACGTATAGAAGCAATACACTTACAAGTATGATTTCATCCCATTCTTTAATGTAAAACCTCATTTATCACATATTATACAGCAATTTCTCGAAGACTACGCCACATGTTAAAAATCGATATTGGGTAGTTTAAAATTTCAAAAATCTTATTTTCATTAGGGTATGTGCTTTTGTGAGAAGTTCTATAATCTCTTAAAGCTATTACAGAAACAACACCGTGATATTCTAAGCACCACTCCACAACGCCAAGACCACCGTTGTAAGCCATCAAAGATGAAGATAAGATTTCAAGCCTTGGAAGCATAGGCTCTTTTCTTGACACAGCGTTTATGAGATATTTCATGTAAGTATGTTGAGCTATTATTTGAGATTTTATGTTCCATATGCTAGGTATTTCTTGATATTTTAACAGCTTTTTCCAAACAAACTTCCAAGTGGCTAATTCAAACTGAGCAAAGCCTTTACAGCCTGTACTTGAAACGCTTTCTTCGTTCCAACCAGATTCTTGATAGGACTGCGCCATCAAAAATGTCACGTAGTCATCTTTGTTTTTAAAAATAGCTGGTATTTGCAACACTTCCTCCTTGTAGAGGTTTTTAACGCTTTTTAGCTTGGTTTTGTCCCACATAGTAAGCCTCCAATCTGTCAAGTCTTCTAAACACTTCTTTGAAAAACCTATCGAGCTCCCTGTGATAGTCTTCTTTTATCACAGATTTTTGCCTTAGGTTTTCTATCTCCTTTTCAAGAGTTTCAAGCTTATTCTTGAAAAAGAACAAAAATAACCCAACAAATACGTTGATAACCACTGCCGTCAAACTTAAATCTCTCATAAATTTTAATATCGTTAAAAGCCGAAAAACTTGTGTCAAAGATGTCTAAAGATGTCTAAGCAAAGTATTTTAAAAAGACAACAAACTTCATGAAAATTATAGAAAAATATATAGAAGCAATAAATAATTTATATACTAAAAACCTAAAACAGTTTTAAAATACTCAATGGTTTTGACAAGCCCTTCCTCTAAAGAAACTTTTGGCTCCCAGTTTAGTTTGCTTTTAGCAAGGGTAATATCTGGTTTACGCTGTTTTGGGTCGTCTTGAGGAAGCGTTTTAAAAACTATCTTTGACTTGCTTTTTGTAATTTTAACAATCATCTCGGCAAGCTCTAATATGCTAAACTCAGATGAATTGCCGAGGTTTATTGGTCCTGTAAAGCCTTTTTCTGTGTTCATCATCTTGACGATGCCGTCTACCATGTCATCTATATAGCAAAAACTCCTGGTTTGAGAGCCGTCTCCATACACCGTAATATCTTCGCCTTTTAAAGCCTGGACTATAAAGTTAGATACAACTCTTCCATCGTTTGGTAACATGCGAGGCCCATATGTATTAAATATCCTAACTACCTTTATGTCAAGATTATGTTGCCTATAATAATCAAAAAATAAAGTCTCGGCGCATCTTTTACCTTCATCGTAGCAAGCCCTTGGTCCAATAGGGTTTACATTACCCCAATAATCTTCTTTTTGAGGATGCACCGTAGGGTCTCCGTAAACTTCCGAAGTAGAAGCTTGTAGTATCCTTATTTTTAATCTTTTTGCAAGCCCAAGCATATTTATAGCACCAATTACAGATGTTTTTGTAGTCTGCACTGGGTCAAATTGATAATGAATAGGACTAGCAGGACAAGCCAAGTTGTAAATTTCATCAACTTCCACATAAAGAGGAAACGTTATATCGTGCCTTAAAACTTCAAAGTAAGGATTCCCAAAAAGATGCTTTATATTTTCCTTAGAACCAGTAAAAAAATTATCTACACATATAACTTCATTGCCTTCATTAAGTAACTTCTCACAAAGATGAGAACCTATAAACCCAGCACCACCTGTTATAAGTATTCTTTTCATAAAAGATATTATACTATATAATTATGGGTTATTATGATATACCTATACTCTATATACCTTTTAAAAGGTTAAGCATAGTAGAAGAAGTATTTAATCAGATAAAAGCTATGAAACCTTCAAGACTATACATAGCCCAAGACGGTCCACGAGATGAAGACGAGGCAAAAGCTTTAGAAGATGTTATAAATTTTATATTAAACAATGTAGACTGGGATGTAAAACTTCATATTTTTAAAAGCAATCAAAACAATGGTCCTAATTTGTTTATATATAAAGCTATAAATTGGTTTTTTGAAAATGAGGAAAGGGGAATAATAATAGAAGAAGACGGATTCTCAACAAAAACGTATTTTGATTTTGCTAAAAATCTATTAGAAAAGCATGATAAAGACAAAGAAGTATATGCAATATGCGGGTTTTCAGCTTTTAGCAAAAATGACAATGCAAAGTGTGATTACTTTTATAGCAATATAAACTTTGCACCTTGGGTATTTGCAACATGGAAAGACAGATGGACTAAATTCGATTTTGAATTACAAAATATAGATTCCTTTGATTTCATATATAATGTTTATAAAAATAAAATTATGGCAAACATAATGATGAGCTATGCAAATATAATAGTTAAAAATATTGAAGAGTTTAAAGACAAGATAACATGGGATCTTAAATTTAGATTTACTATACAGCATAACAATGGGCATTGTCTATTCCCAAGACAAAATCTTATAAAACATCTTGATTTTGATTCTTTACACTCTACTTCTTTTCATCAAGACACATGGCTTAACAATATAGAAGAATATATAGAAATTGGAGAATACGATTTTCAAAAGTTTATAGCTTGCAAAGAAAATGACACTATAAACCAAAGATATTTTGAGTTTTTGGAGAAAGATATACTATTCTCTATTATCTCACCAAAAGCTTGTAATAAGATAGAAAATATACTAAAAAACTCAAATGAGATTTATATATATGGAGCAGGTTTTTTTAGCTATATTTTCTACAGCGCCTATAAATATCTATTAAAAGAAAAGTTAATAGCCTTCATAGATGATAATAAAAATGGTTATATCTTGGATAAAAAGGTGATATCCTCCAAAGATTTAAAAGATAATACTACAATGATTTTGGTAGTATCAAGATCAAACTATGTTAACAATATATTAGAAAAGCTAAAAAATACCTATCGTGGTAAAATTATAATATTAAAGGATATACTAAAGGAGGCTAATCAATGAGCTTATATGAAGGTATAAAAACAGCTATAATCTATGGAGCTGGTAAGGGTGGGGCATTGACATATAAGCACCTCTTAGAAAACGGTGTTGAGGTGATAGCTTTCATAGATGATTTTAAAACAGGAGAGTATTTTGGAAAACCTATCATAAAACTTGAAGATTTGGATAAGTATAAAGCCGATGGGTATTTTATAGGAACAGCGGAAAGTATTAAAAAAATTCTTGATTGGGCAAGCAAGCTTGAATATTATGTAGATAAAGAAAGGATATTATATTCCAACATACCAGCTTGTGATAAAAACGGTAATACAACAGCAAAAATATTTTTTTCCCCACCAGAATATATAGATAACCATCTAAATCTATTTGAAGATAACGATTTTAAAAGAGATTTGATAAAATACTTCAACAAGATAAAACAAAAGAATAAATTTTTCATATCCATAAAAGATTTTATAGAACTTCAAGACTTCTTATTGAGATATAAATCAAAATCTAACGATGAAGTATATAGCTACGATGAAATAAATTTTGATGTAGAAGAAGGAGATGTTGTGCTTGACTGTGGTGCAAATAGCTCTAATGGAGAATTAAATGCTTTATATTTTTCTAAAAAAGTTGGCAAAAATGGTAAAGTATATGCTTTTGAACCCATACCACGTATATATGAAGAGCTTCTGGAAGATATAAAAAACTATGGAAATATTATAGCCATAAAAATGGGACTCTCAAATAAAAAACAAAAAACCTACTTCCAGGATTTAGGGATTGGCTCAAAAATTAGTGAAAATGGTAATATAGAAGTAGAGCTAACAACGATAGATGATTTTGTTAGAGAAAACAATATCCCAAAAGTAGATTTCATGAAGATGGATATAGAAGGTGCAGAGCTTGATGCTTTAAAAGGTGCAATAAATACTATAAAAACCTTTAAACCAAAACTTGCTATATGCGTTTATCACAAACCAGAACATTTTTATGAGATACCGCAGTTTATAAAGTCTATAGTACCAGAATATAAAATATGGCTTTTAAATAATGAATTTAGATTAGATATGTGGGGTGGGACAAAAGTGTTTTGTAAGGTATGAAAAAACCATTTACAACACCGATATTGTATATCCCATTTAAAAGACTTAACATAGTAAAACAAGTATTTCCAAGAATATTAGAGGTAAACCCACAGAAATTATACATATTTCAGGACGGGCCGAGAAATGAAGCAGAATCTTATGCGTTAAAAGAAGTAATAGAATATATCAGCAATGTTACTTACGAGAAAAATCTAAAAGTTTTTACAAAATTTAACCAAGATAATTTAGGGCCATATAAAGGTGTCTGGGAGGCCGTTTCTTGGTTCTTTGAAAATGAAGAGCAAGGGATTATAATAGAGGAAGACATATACCCTAGTTTAAGCTTTTTCTACTTCTGTGAAAAATTGCTAAATCATTATAAAACAAATGAAAAAGTATGGGCTATAGTGGGAAAGGATAACGTAAGCCTAAAAGATAACAAAGATATATACTTTTTAAAGACTTTTTTACCACCTTGGGGGTTTGCAACATGGAAAGATAGGTGGGATAAAACCGATTTTAATCTTAAGAAATTATCAAGAATTACCCTATTGAATAATTCAAACAATATATATAGAAAAGCCATGGAAGGTTTAGTTAGTCTAGATATTGATAATTTTGGATGGGACGTAAGGTTTGATGCTTTTATAAAAAGCTATGATGGATTTGTGGTGCATTCTAGTAAAAACTTAGTGAAACATATAGGATGGAAAGATGGTACTCACTACAGCTTAGCACCAGAAATAGACGAGAAGGTTTATGAAATAGATATAGAAAACCTATCTATGCCAGAATACATAGAATATAATGAAAAAGTTGAGTATGAAAATTTAGAAAGCTGGAAATATTTTGATGCTTTTGCTGGGTTATTTAGCAAAACACTCAGAGAGAATTTAAAAAATATATTAAAAAAATCTGGCAGTGTATCTATATATGGAGCTGGTTTTTTAGGAAGAATGTTATTCTTCATTTATGAAGATTTGTTTAACAATAAATTAATTTCATTTATAGACGACAATATTTCCGGAAATATCAAAGATATACCAATACTTAAGCCGTATAATATGGGTATAAAGCCTGATATCGTAATAATATCTACTGTAAAAAACGGTTTATATAACATTTTAGAAAGTAAAATACATTCTATTTATCCAGATATAAAGATTTATAATATAAAAGATTTATTGTCTAACTTAATATAATATCTCTTAGCCAAACAACATTTCTACCACTCACTTTTTCTTTCATAGCTTCATAGGCTTTCTTTGATTGAGGAGAAATAATTACAAGCTCTACATCCTCTGGTATATTTTCAGGTTTTAATATTGGTTTTCCCATAAGTTCTTTATCTTTAGGATTATCATCTAAAAAGCAACAAACCTTGTTGTTTAACAAATCATTGTAAACGAGGTAAAACGCTTGCCCCATGACGCCAACACCGTATATAGATATTTTTTTGTAATTCAATAAAATTTTTTTTATTTTATCCTCAATATCATTGGAAACCAAAGCATAAAATATATTATATTTTCCAAAAATATTTAGTACCTTTTCAAATGTGTTGATAAAATATGTTTCATTATATTCATCTAGGTAAGATAAATCTATATCCCTTAAATCTTCAACAGCCACATGATACTTTTCTACATTATCTATAAATATGTCTTTTGTTGCTTCGCTAAAATAAGTACTGTTTTCAAAGCCAATGTGAGAAGATAAAGGAATCTTCGGAATAATAGAGTACCCGTTTTTACAAATTAGTTCTCTTGATATCCTAACATCATAGAAATCCTTATTTTTATCATGCAAAACTAAATATATCTCATAAAGTTTAGACAATCTAGGATTTTCAAAATACTTATATAAGAAACTAGAATCTTTTATTTGTCCGAAATCAACTTTTTTAGAAAACATAAGCTTTTTCCACTTATCTGCCCAGCTGGCGTATCCCCAAGACCAAAAATAATCTGTTTTTACGTAATCATAAGGTATATCAATAATATTATAAGCCAGCACAAACCATATATCTTTATCATCTTCAAATTTATTTAGCATCTTTTCTAAAAACCAAAAACCAGACAAGCTCATATATATGTCTTCTTCAAGGATAATACCTTGCTCTTCGTGTTCGAAAAACCAATCTATTGCACTTAAAATGGCTTTATCTATCCCTAAATTCTTTTCTCTAAAAAGCGTTTTCACCTCACAATCCCAGTCTATGCTAGATAGTATGTAATCTCTGACTGCCAATACTTTTTCTTTTTCTCCTTCTATATGCTCCCTTGGTCCATCTTGAGCTATATAAAGCTTTTTTGGTTTCACTTTTTTTATCTGCCCAAAAGCTTTTTTTACTATATCAAGCCTATTGAACACCATGTATAAAACTGGTGTTTCCAAACCATTATACTTTTTTATCGCATCATCTTCGCTTAAAAATCTTATCATAATTTTATTTTACCAAAAATACAATTTGAACATATCCAAAATGAAACCTACTAAAAAAGACTTAAAGTTGATTATGCTATAATCGTAGTATGAAGCTTTTGCCAATAGGTATACAAACATTTGAGAAAATAATAAATGGTAACTATTACTATGTAGATAAAACGATGTTTGTTAAAAAATTAGAAGAAGGAGGGTACTATTTTCTATCTCGTCCAAGAAGGTTTGGTAAATCTCTTTTTCTTGATACCTTAAAAGAAGCTTTTTCTGGCAACAAGGAGCTTTTTAAAGGGTTATATCTATATGAAAATTGGAATTGGGAGAAAAGGTATCCGGTGATAAGGCTTGATTTAAGCCAAGCTTATCCTGATACGGTGGAAAATCTTAAAGAATCTATAAGCTCTTTTTTAAGAAAAATAGCAAATGAACATGGAATAACCTTAGAAGAAAAGATCTTAGGCCTAAAATTTCAAGAGCTCATTCAAAAGCTCTACGAAAAATACAACGAAAAAGTGGTGGTACTTATAGATGAATACGATAAGCCTATACTTGATGTGATAGAAGATATAGAAAAGGCAAAGCAAAATAGAGATATACTAAAAAAGTTTTTTGAGATATTAAAGCCCTCTGATCCATACCTGAGACTTGTTTTTCTTACAGGGGTATCAAGGTTTTCTAAGGTGTCTATATTTAGTGGGTTAAACCAGCTAAACGACATTACAGTAGATAGAAACTTTTCTACGATATGCGGTTATACGCAATCAGAGCTTGAAAGCGTGTTTTACGATAGGATAAAGGATTTTGACAAAGAGAAGATAAAACAGTGGTACAACGGCTATAGTTGGCTTGGGGAGAGTGTTTACAATCCTTTTGATATACTGTTGTTGTTTGACAAGAAGATGTTTAAACCTTATTGGTTTGAGACAGGAACACCTACTTTTTTGATAAAGATGTTTATGAAAAATAGATACTATGTTCCGGAGCTTGAGAGTTTAGAAGTAGGGGAAGAGATTTTGTCTAATCTTGATGTGGATAACATATTTCCTGAGAATCTTTTGTTTCAAGCTGGTTATCTTACAATAAAAGAGTTTATGGAAGAATACGGGACATACATACTATCTTACCCTAACTTAGAAGTAAGAAAGAGTTTTAACAGCTCATTTTTGGTATATGTATTTAAAGAGCCAGTGCGTGTAAGCAAAACTGAAACAAACATAAAAAGGGCTATATTAACAAAAGATATAGACAAGCTAAAAGATGTGTTATATAGCTTTTTTGCAGGTATACCCCATGATTGGTATAGAAACAACGATATAGCCTCATACGAGGGTTTTTATTCGTCTGTGGTGTATGCTCTTTTTAACGGTGCTGGTTTAGAGATTAGGGTTGAAGATAGTACCAGTGTTGGAAGGATTGATTTGTCTATTTTATCAGAGGATGCGGTTTATATTTTAGAGTTTAAAGTGGTAGAAGATAAAGAAGAGTATAAGGCTTTAAAACAGATAAAGGAAAAAAGGTATTATGAGAAGTACAAAGATAAAGAAGTGTATTTGATAGGAATAGAGTTTAGTAAAGAGAAAAAGAATATAGTTAGTTTTGAGTGGGAGAAGGTATGAGTGGATTGGTTTAAATCTGTTTTGTCTATCCAGATATAAAAATTTATAAATTGTCTAACTTAATATAATATCTTTAAGCCAAACAACATTTCTACCAACCACCTTCTCTTTAATACTTTCATAAGCTTTTCTAGACATTGAACATATCCAAAACGAAACCTACTAAAAAAGACTTAGAGTTGATTATGCTATAATCGTAGTATGAAGCTTTTGCCAATAGGTATACAAACATTTGAGAAAATAATAAATGGTAACTATTACTATGTAGATAAAACGATGTTTGTTAAAAAATTAGAAGAAGGAGGGTACTATTTTCTATCTCGTCCAAGAAGGTTTGGTAAATCTCTTTTTCTTGATACCTTAAAAGAAGCTTTTTCTGGCAACAAGGAGCTTTTTAAAGGGTTATATCTATATGAAAATTGGAATTGGGAGAAAAGGTATCCGGTGATAAGGCTTGATTTAAGCCAAGCTTATCCTGATACGGTGG
>ERZ1684502.43-NODE-43-length-36919-cov-1589.378906_pt1 | contig 36919 bp, 40 predicted proteins | sample MGYA00580192_ERZ1684502 | MGnify/ENA primary metagenome ERZ1684502 (study PRJEB41476, sample SAMN13258264) | hydrothermal vent metagenome | biome: caldera [ENVO_00000096]; feature: acid hot spring [ENVO_00002120]; material: acidic water [ENVO_01000358] | place...
TTAATGTTCTTTGTACTTCTCTTTCTCCGCTTGTTCCCATATCAACTCTTTTAGCTCCTATAGCGTCAATCTCATCTATAAATACAATGCTTGGTGCTTTTCTTCTAGCTAATTCAAACACTTCTCTAACTATCCTAGCACCTTCTCCAACAAATTTTTGTGCAAATTCTGATGCAACAACTTGTATAAATGTTGCATTACTTTCAGTTGCTACTGCTTTAGCAAGCATTGTTTTGCCGGTTCCTGGTGGACCATAGAGTAATACGCCTTTCGGTGGTTCAATCCCTATTTCCTTGAATAACTCAGGATTTTTAAGAGGCAACTCTACTACTTCTCTAAGTTCATTAATCTGTTCCTCTAATCCACCTATCTCAGAGTAGTGAAGATTTGGCTTTTCAACTACTTCGAAAGATTTAACATATACATCTTCTCTATTTGGTAATATTTCAACAATTGTTGAACCTCTTTGCGTAATTGCTACTGAAGTACCTGGTTTGAGTTTTTGAAAATCAATATTGGATGAGACATTAACTACTAAATTAGGACCAGAAGAACTTCTCACTACTACTTTACCGTCTGGCAACACATCCAAAACTGTAGCTTCTATATATGGAGGAGCTAACAACTTTTCAAGTTCTCCTTTATACCAATTCAAATCTTGTCTAAGCTTCTCTAATTCTTTTGTCAAAGCCTCTATCTTTTCCTCCAATAATCTTACTATAGGATCATCACTGTTACTGTAATTTTTAGCTCTGTAGCTATCTAATTCACCTGACAATTTACCCCATATAATACTTGTTTGACTAAACCTAAAAATGTTTAAGAGTAGTAATAAAGAGTACATATTATGCAAAACTCTGTTGTGAAATACTGTGAGATGTGTGGTGCACCTATAAAAGGTAAGGGAATTACTGTGTCTTATGAAGGGAGTATTATTACAGTATGCCCCAATTGTTACAATAAAATTAAAAAATCAGCAAAAGTTGTGGATGAAAGAGAGCTAAAGAAAAACGAGGAAATGAAGAAAAAAATAAAAACATCAGTACAAAAACTATCTACTGAAGTGGAACTTGAAGTAGTAGATGATTATTATAAGTTAATCAAAGAAGCCAGAGAAAGATTAGGTTTATCACAGCAACAATTAGCTCAGCAGCTAAAGGTTTCAGAAAATATAATAAAAAGGTTTGAGAGTGGGAAACTAAAACCCACAATACAACAAGCAAAGCAATTAGAAAAAATCCTTGGGATAAAGTTACTTCAACCAGTTGAGTCAGATGAAGAAGCAGAAGACACAGATTTTGAGTTAACATTAGGAGACGTGGTCAACATTAGAGAGGGGAAGAAGTGAAAGCAGTATTATTTACATCGGAGGAGTACAAGGATGAAGCAATATCGTTAGCTGAAACTGCTTTATATGAGGTAGTAAAAATATATAAAATTCCAAAGAAACCTAATCCAAAGTTTTATATACAAAGTGATAAAGTAGAAGAAATAAAAAATATGGAAGAAGTAGAAGCAATTATAATTTTTGATCTTTTAAGATCAAGACACTTTATAAACTTAAACAAAGAATTGTTAGGGAAGAAAATACTAGATAAAGTTCTTCTATTATTAGAAATTTTTGCTCTCCATGCAGGTTCTAAAGAAGCAAAATTACAGATAGAACTAGCAAGGCTAAGATATGAGTTACCCATTTTAAAGGATATGTATAAGAGAAGCAAAATAACGGAACAGCAAGGTCCATTAGGGGCTGGTGTTTATGGAGTAGAAAGTGCAATTAGATTATACCAAAGAAGAATTACTAAAATAAAGAAAGAGTTAGAAGAATTGAAAAATGTAAGGGAAGAACAAATAAAGAGAACAAATTTTAACACTGTAGCAATCGTTGGATACACAAATGCGGGTAAAACTACAATTTTCAATTATTTGACAGGCTTAAACCAAAAAGTTGATTCCTCAATGTTTACTACTACTTCTCCAAAAAGACATGCTATACCAATAGATAGTACAAAAGTTATGATTGTAGATACTGTAGGGTTCATTAGAGGTATTCCTCCACAAATAATAGAAGCGTTCTTTGTGACATTGTCTGAAGCTAAATACGCAAATGGGCTCATATTAGTATTAGATTCATCTCTCTCTGATACAATGCTATTAGAAATGCTTCAAAGTTCCCTACAAACTTTACGTGAGCTTGGAGTTTCTGGAAAACCCATGATTATCGTGTTGAATAAAGTTGATAAGAATACAAATAAGAAAGAAATAGAACATAAATTAGAGTTGGTAAAGCAAGTATCCTTATCACTTTATTCCCCTGTAATTGATATTCTTCCAGTATCAGCATTAAAAGGCATAAATATGAATATCTTAAGGGATAAAATATTAGAGCTCCTTCAGACCTAAAAGAGATCTATATTTTAAGGCTTCATCATAGGCCAGAGAGAGATAAGAGGGTCACAACGCATGTAATACTAGTAGCTAGAGCTTTCGGAGCAAAAGGAGTTTATGTTCAAGGCGAAGATAATCATTTAGTCACTACACTAAACAAAGTAATAGAAAACTGGGGAGCAAAATACTTTACTCTAGAATTTATTAAAGATCCAGTAAAATTCGTAAAAAGCTGGAAAAAAGAAGGAGGAATAGTAGTTCATTTAACGATGTATGGAATTCCTATTGATAATGCAATAGATAAGATTACACAAATAAACAATAAAATGTTGATTATAGTCGGCTCAGAAAAAGTAGAAGGATGGTTCTATTATAACTCTGATTATAACATTGCTATAGGCAATCAGCCACATTCTGAGGTAGCTGCATTAGCAATTTTCCTGGATAGAATATATAAGGGTGGAGAACTAAATATACAGTTTAGTGATGCTAAATTATCAATTATACCCCAAGAAAGGGGAAAGAGGGTGAGGAGAAATGGGTAGTAGAGCTGAAGAGCTTATTGTTAGTTTAGCTAGAGATTTAGTAGGGGATGATGCAGCAGAACTTTTGAAGTTTTTGCTTAGGAAGAAAACAGAAATGACAGATGACGATATATCAAAGGAACTAAATATAAAAGTAAATGAGATAAGAAAGAAATTATATCTTTTAGCAGAACAAGGTTTTATTACCTATCGTAAAACAAGAGACAAAGATTCAGGCTTATTCATTTATTATTGGAAAGTCAACATAGACCAAATAAACGACTTACTGATTAATAGAAAGAGACTTGTGTTAGAAAAATTAAAGACAAGATATGAGCAAGAAAAAGAAGCTTCTTATTATTATTGTTCACAAGATAATATCTTATATAGTTTTGATGAGGCGTTAGAAAATGAATTCAAATGTCCAAAATGTGGCTCTCCCCTAGAGTATTATGACTCAGAAAAGACGAGGGCTTTTCTTAATTATAAAATTAATCAGCTAGAAAACGAAATAGAAAGAGAGACAAAGCATGCAGCCAATAATAATTGACCTCTTTTCTGGAGCTGGAGGTTTTTCATTGGGTTTTAAAAAAGTAGGTTTTGACATAAAACTAGCTATAGATATTAATCATGCAGCTGCACGTACTTATTCAACTAATTTCCCCGAGACTATCGTAATAGAGGACGATATAAGAAATATAACCGGAAAAGACATAGAATATTTCATAGGGAAAAAAATAGATATTGTAATAGGTAGCCCTCCCTGCGAACCATATACAGCCGCCAATCCTTTAAGGATGAAAGAGCCTTTAGATAGGCTCTATCTTGATCAAGAGGGACAACTAACATTAGAATATATCAGGCTAATAGGAGAATTAAAACCTAAATTTTTTGTTATGGAAAATGTCCCGTCAATTGTAAGTACTGAAAGCTTAAGATCTGCTATTGAATATGAATTTAATAAAATTGGGTACAAAGTTTTCTTTAATTTTTTAAAGGCAGAAGATTACGGTAACCCGTCAAAAAGAACACGTGTATTTATAAGTAATATAGAACTCAGACCAGCTAAAACTGGCAAAAAGAGAACTGTGATAGACGCAATTGGCGATTTACAAGGACGTTACGATATACCAAATAATGAAATCCAGGAACTAAATGAAGATAAAATTAAGGAAATAGCTAAATTAAGTTTTGATGACTATTTAACTATGTTTAAAGGAAGTTCTGGAAAGAATATTCCTCTATATATTAGGCTAAATCCTTATGATTTAGCTCCCACTGTATTAGGTAATTCAAGATTTATTCATCCATTTGAGAACAGATTTTTAACTGTAAGAGAGCAGGCAAGATTGATGTCTTATCCGGATGACCATATATTTCTAGGAGGAAGAGACGAGCAATATAATCAAGTAGGAGAAGCAGTTCCAGTAGTCTTATCTACCGCAATTGCACGAGAAATAATGGGTAAAGCATATGGAATTGTTCATAGTACTACATAACGTCTCAAGCACACAAAGAATCATTGATTTTGCAAAACTAGCATTTAACATGAATATAAATTACTTTATTATAACGAAAGTAGGCGGTGTAGGAGCACAAGCTGGAATACCAGAAGTAAGTAAACTGGCATATAAGAATAATAAACCATTTATTGTTCTTCCAGACCTTAAAGACGCAATAGAGTTATTTAAACCAGAGAGTGTGTTTATTTTCACTCAAGTAGCTGAAAGGATATTTAATAAAGACCTAATAAAGGATAAGAATAGAGTAATGTTTGTGTTTTCGGGTAACGAAGTAGGGTTTAATAAACTTGAACTTAATCTTGGCGAACCTGTAAAAGTGGAGGGTTTAAGCAATGAGATATCTTCAGTAGCTTTAGCCGGGATTGTGGTTTATTGTATAATAAACGACGGAAAGATTTTAAAATAACAAATAACTATTTTTTATCGGGCCCGTCGTCTAGCCTGGTTAGGACGTCGCCCTGACACGGCGGAGGTCCTGGGTTCAAGTCCCAGCGGGCCCACTACACTTCTTATGAATTTAAGTGTACGTAAGTTTTACTTCATCTATGAGCTATTTTATTTGAATTACGTAACTTTATTTACTTTAATTGTTTAATCAATTTCTTGGTATTTTGACAAATTAATAACGAGAAGACTGTTTACAATAAGCTAGTATAACTAGGTGAACATATAAGATATAATAATACTCATCTATTCAGCCCATAAATAGCATAAATTAAAAAGAAATGGGAAGTCCCGCCGCGGGGACTTGAACCCCGGACCACCCGGTCACTGCGTGCCCTCCTTGCCCTACAGCCGGGCGCTCTACCGGGCTGAGCTACGGCGGGACCTCATTTCTATTACATGACATCTTTACTAATAAGTTTTACCGTTATAATTCGGGGCGAAATAAACTATAAATAAGATTCAGACTTTAGGTTCTTACTACAGGGATAAATCATTAAAGAGTGCAAGTTAACATTTCTCTTCATAACTGGTGTTCTAATATATTACATATTCGTGCATAAAACGTTTACTAGTGGGCCCGCGGGGACTTGAACCCCGGACCACCCGGTCTCTCAAAGTACGGAACAACCCACCTATATGAGCCGGGCGCTCTACCGGGCTAAGCTACGGGCCCAATTAAGAAATATGCAAAAATGATTTAAAAGAGTTACGCTTATGTCGTAGCCCATACATAATAAAACTATGTTCCATATTTCCATTGTTTCATATATTCAATTTGCTCTTGTGTCATTTGTTCTATTTCTATTCCCATGCCCTTAAGTTTTAGTCTTGCTACAGTCTCATCGATATCTAAAGGTACGTTGTATACTTTTTTATCCAGTTTGTCCTTGTTCTCGTAGAGGTATTTTACAGATAATGCTTGATTTGAGAAGCTAAGATCCATTACCTCACTAGGATGCCCTTCTGCAGCTGCTAGATTTACAAGTCTTCCTTCTGCAAGAAGATAAACCCTTTTATGGTTAGGTAATTCATATTCCTCTAAGTTTGGTCTTATAACTCTCGAGGATACTGCTATTTCTTTCAGTCCTTTAACATCAATTTCTACATTAAAATGCCCAGAGTTTGCTAATATTGCACCGTCTTTCATTTTTAATATATGTTCTTTTCTTATCACATTTATGTTACCTGTAGCTGTAACAAATATTTCTCCCACTTCTGATGCTTTATTCATTGGCATCACATCGAACCCATCCATTACTGCTTCCAAAGCCCTCAATGGAGAGCTTTCTACTACTATAACTCTAGCCCCCATTCCTCTTAGTCTTAAAGCAATCCCTCTTCCTACCCAGCCATAACCAGCCACTACAGCTACTTTTCCTGCAATAAGTATATTAGTTGCTCTAAGTATTCCGTCTATCGTACTTTGTCCTGTTCCTATTCTATTATCAAAGAGGTATTTAGTAAATGCATTATTTACAGCAATAACAGGATATCTTAACACTCCCTGTTCCTCCATAGCTTTTAATCTAATTACTCCAGTTGTTGTCTCCTCAGTTCCTCCATAAAGTTTCAAATTTGGCATATTCTCATGAACATAAGCATGAAGATCCCCACCATCATCCATTATTATATGTGGTTCATATTTTAGTATCTCCTTTATGTTTTCATAATAATCTTGCTCATTTTCCCCTCTCCAAGCAAACACTTTAATACCCTCTCGTACTAAGGCTGCAGCTACATCGTCCTGTGTAGAAAGAGGATTACTGCCAGCAAGTGCAACTTCTGCTCCACCGATTTTTAACGTCTTTACTAGAACTGCTGTCTCTTTAGTGACATGAAGTACTGCGCTAATTCTTAACCCCTTCAGAGGTTTTTCTTTTTCAAAATCTTTTCTTATTTCCATCAAAGCTGGCATGTGCATTTCTGCCCATTCTATCTGCTTCTTTCCTTGTTCTGCTAAATTAGGATCTTTAATTTTATAGTCCATAAGGAGAAATAGAAAAAATAAAAATAAGTTTAACTTATGCTCTTACTGCCCTAGCCACTCTATAGGAGACAAAAGCTGCAAATACACCTACTATAGTAGTAAATGGGAACGTTATTAGTATATCAAAGTCGATTTTGCTCCAGTTTACTATTCCTCCATATATGAACGGTTTCAGAAATCCTTCCCATAGTAGCGGATCTGGCAAACTCCATAGAAAACCTACTATAGCTCCTTGAACTGCTACAAATATTTTGTTTCCTTCGAATGGTCTGCCCTTAGTCAAAACTATTATCAAATCGATAAAGAGCCCGTATGTTAAGCCTTCATAAATAAAGAACAATGGTTGTCCTGCCCATCCATAATGAACTGCATCAGCCAAAACATCAAATATAACTAGAGATAGTATTCCAGCACCAAACTTTCTTATAATCGCTGCAACGACAATTAATATGAGCATTCTTCCCCAAAAAGCGACATCTATGTAGCTTATTGCAATAGCTCTATTCAAGAAGCTACCTATGAAAAATTCCCAAGCGGTAGCTATGGCAGCACCAATTCCCATGTATACGTAATCTACTGTTGTAAATTTCTCAATTACTCCTTGTTTTTTAGCTAGTACATATAGGACTATTGGTGCTATGATAAAATATGCTGCGACTAATTCCCATGGTAGTTCTCCTGGTATATTTATATTTCCTTCGATATGGTTAAAGACCATGATAATTAGTCTTTATTAGTATTTTTATCTTTTGTCTTAATATTATATATAGAAATACACAATATATATATTACTATATAGTTCTATGAAGAAGTAAATTAGAATAATTATACAGAAAGAAGCTTAACCTAATAATAAGTGGGCCCGCTGGGACTTGAACCCAGGACCTCTGCCTTGTAAGGGCAGCGTCCTAACCAGGCTAGACGACGGGCCCAGTAACATATTTTTGGTCAACATTTAAAAAATTATAGGTCTAAAAGTCCTATAGTATTCTATCTAAACGACTCTAAGACTGTCAAGTATTTGCGGTGCATACACTTTCGTTCCTTTCATCCCAATTTTCTCTTTTTCCCTCTCAACTAATCTCCTAAATGAATCTATTGAATTTGGCTCCCCATGGTTTAATAGTAAGTTCCTTGGTTTTACATTTAGATTTCTGAGAAAGTTAATAAGCTGTCTTCTATCTGAGTGCCCAGAAAACCCTTCTACTCTCTGTACTTCCATATTTATTTTTATATTTTCTACTCTTCCATCCCTGTCTATTATTTGTATCTCGGAAGACCCTTCACTCACTTTTCTACCTAAGGTTCCTTCTGCTTGATAGCTTACAAATATTATTGAGTTTTTACTGTCCGGAGCCATTGTTTTAAAGAATTCTACTGCAGGTCCACCATTTAACATTCCAGAAGTAGCTATAATTATAGATGGTTCTCCTTGTGCAATATCTTCTTTGTATCCTTCTATCCTATGGAAGAATTCAGACATAAATGGATTTTCGTCTCTGTATAAAATGGCTTCTCTGACTTCTTTGCTAAGCATTTCTGGGTAAGCGTTATGTATTGCCGTGATCTCTTCAACTAGTCCACTAACATATATAGGTACTTCCGGTATTAGTTTTTTCTTCATTGCATCATTTAGAACTAGCATAATTTCTTGTCCTCTTCCAACCGCTAACACGGGTATTAGGACTTTTCCTCCTCTATTTATCGTTCTATTTATTATTTCTATTAGTTTAGTTTCTGCCTCTTCTCTGCTTTCTTGCTCATGATCTCCGTACGTGGTCTCCATAATCATTGTATCGACTCTAGGGAATTCGTCATTAGCCTTGTCAAGGAGCTTAGTCCTTGCATACTTAAAATCACCAGTATAAACTATGTTGTGAGTGCCATCTCCTATATGTAAATGAGCCATAGCAGATCCAAGTATGTGGCCAGCATTATAGAATGTTAATTTAATATCTGGGGCAATATCTGTAACTTCTTCATAGTCAAGCGTAATAGTATGAAGTAGCTCTTTTCTTACCTCTTTAGCAGTGTAAGGAAGAGGTCTTCCCTCCTTTTCAGCTATATCTAAAGCGTCTAGTTGCATTAAAGCCATAATATCTCTCGTAGGAGAAGTAGTATAAACGGGTCCTTCATATCCATATTTAAATAATAATGGAACCATTCCGCAGTGATCTAAATGTGCATGTGTTATTACTACTGCATCTATGTCTTCAAGTCTTACCTGATCAATATCTAGTTTCGGAAATAACTTTTCTCCATAATTTACACTAGGGTTAAGTCCTACGTCTAGTAATATCTTACTTTCCGGCGTCTCTACCAATACAGCAGACCTTCCTACTTCTTGGAAGCCTCCTAAAGCAGTAATTCTAACACTTCTATCTTTAAAAAGGAGTTCTCTATGAATCCTTTCTCCGAAGATTTTGAGCGTTTTAGCTCTATATTCTGTCTCATTATATATATGTGTTAAGATACTATCAACTGTTTTTGACTTTAGTGGGGGCTCTCTAACTATTATAGGTCTCCAGTACGTTTCAAAAAAGATCTTAGTTTGTATTGCTCCTCCTTTTCCTATTACAAGTCCGGGTTTCTTTGCTTTTATTAATACTTCTCCCAATTCGTCATCGAACTTTATATCTGTTATCTCTGCTTCTTTAGGTACAATATTCTTTATAATTTCTATTGTTTCTTTTTTGTCTTTTCTTGCTTTTTCGTCAGCTTTTAATACTATTCTCTTCTTTATATCTTTAGCAATTTTTTTGAATAATTCTGTTTTATCTACTAACACTGAAGGATTCTTTACATATATTGCTATCTCTGGTCCTTCGAATTCTATTTTAGATATTCCAGCTTCTTTTGGGATATTATTATATATTGACGCTATTATGCTTAATCTAAGTGATGACACACAATTCACCAACGTTAAGAAATAGATATACAAATATCATATGCTAACTTTTAATATTTAAATTCTTGTTATAGTATTTCGTGGAACCAAAAGAACATATAATTGATTTACCAAAGAAAGTTTACATTGGTTATGACATAATCGAAAATATAAAAGAATACATTGATTCTTTGAACCTTTTTGGGCCATTTCTTATTGTTACCGGACCTTTAGTAAGGAAAATTGTAACACAAAAGGTAATCGAGGCACTTAATAACGAGAAAATAGAAGTAGTTGAAGTAAAGGCTGCTTCAATAGATGAAATAGATAAAGTTGAAGAAATAGCAAAGAAGTTCAACGCAAGCACTATAATTGGCGTAGGTGGTGGTAGTATAATTGATACAGCAAAGTATGTAGCCTATAGGTTAGGCAAAGAGTTCATTAGTGTACCTACAGCTCCATCACATGACGGGATTACTTCTCCTTTTGCGTCAATTAAAGGTTTAGGAAAGCCTACATCTGTAAAAGCAAAAGGGCCTATAGCTATAATTGCAGATATAAACATAATGGCTTCGGCTCCTAGAAGATTGATAAATGCAGGGATAGGCGATACAATAGGTAAAATAACAGCAGTAAGAGATTGGCAATTGGCTGCAAGACTTAGAGGCGAGTATTATGGTGACTATACAGCCTCTTTAGCTTTAATGTCGGCTAAGCATGCTTTATCATGTGCAAAAATTCTAGATAAAGACATAAAATCTGGGGTAAGAATACTTGTTGAGGCGTTAATTAGCAGCGGAGTAGCAATGGGTATGGCAGGGAGTACAAGACCGGCTAGCGGCTCAGAACATCTATTTGCTCATGCAATTGAGATTCTGTATCCAGATAGAGCTCTCCATGGAGAACTAGTAGCTTTAGGTACAATAATTATGGCTTATATTCACGGTATTAATTGGCGCAAAATCAGAAAAGCTATGAAAAAAGTGGGTCTACCGACTAAAGCAAAAGAGTTAGGAATACCAGACGAAATTATCATAAAAGCACTTACTATCTCTCATACAATTAGGCCAGAGAGATATACCATACTAGGGGATAGAGGAATAACGTGGGAAGCAGCAGAAAAAATAGCTAAAGAAACTGGCGTTATTGACTAAAAACATTCTTATTATAGTTTTCTATGAATGTTATATTAGACTCCGGTAACACATAATTTATAATATCTTTAGCTAGCATGTATTTTCTTATTTGTATGTCTTCAGCTAAATAAAGTTCTTTTGGAATAGTGAATTTTACATTTTTCTTTTCCTCATCTATTTCCATGTTCAATTTATCAGTGTAAGATTCCCCTAACCACCTTTCGATTAATGCTTTGATCTTGTCTATTTCATTATCTAGAACTTTAACTACCTTTACTTTATATACTAACTGTTTTCCTGCTAACGGGTGGTTAAGATCAAGGATTACCCTCCCTCCGGATACACTTTTTATGACAGCCAAAGATCCATTAGATAATCTTACAACCATGTTAGGATATGGGTTTATCCCTTGTCTCTTTAATTCTCCCAACGAAATTGTCTTAACCTTTGTATTATCTCTAGGCCCATATGCCTTTTCAGGCGGTATTTCAATCTCTTTTTCTTCACCTGGACTCATTTGGTATAATGCCTCTTCAAGACCTTGAATAATATTATGCTCTCCTAAGATTACGAGCTTAGGTCTGTATTTAGTTTCTTTATTGTATATGTTAGCTTTTTTAGCCTCTTCCTCAATAGTAGTATCGAAGACTTCTCCAGTATCTTTTACTTTTCCAACGTAATCTATATAGACAAAATCTTTATCTTTTAACATTTTTCAATCTAAAATCTGTAGGGATTGTAGTTTATAAAGCTAAGTGGAAGGATAAAGTTATAATTTAGGTATCTTTATCTTTTAATTGAAATGAAAGGCACACCCTCATTCGGAAAAATGAACAAATCGCCAACTCATATAAGATGCAGAAGATGTGGAAGAAACTCTTTCAATGTTAGAAAAGGATATTGCGCGGCTTGTGGCTTTGGCAGAACAAAGAAAATCAGAAGATATAGTTGGCAGAACAAAAAAGTTAATGGTTTGAGGCTAGTATAAAATGTATGAATGGCATTGGCATTTAGAGTGGCAAACGCCATATGAATTTCATGGTCACGCAATATCAAAGGTAATAGCGGAGCAAAGAACCCCATATCAGAGAGCTTTACTAGTAGAATTTTATAGATTTGGCAAAGCCCTAATATTAGATGGGAAGATTCAGTCGTCAGTCGTAGATGAATTTATTTATCATGAAGCATTAGTACATCCTCTGTTATTATCATTAAATTACCCCGAAAATGTTCTAATTTTAGGCGGAGGAGAAGGAGCAACGTTAAGGGAAGTATTAAAACATAAAAGTGTGCGAAAAGCTACAATGGTAGATATAGATCCAGTTGTAATAGATTTTGCTAAAAAATATTTACAAGAATGGCATCAAGGAGCGTTCGATAATCCAAGGACTAAATTAGTCATAGAAGATGGTAGTAAGTTTGTTAGAGAAACTAAAGAGACTTATGATGCAGTAATAATAGACTTAACAGATCCCATAAAAGATTCTCCATCTCAGTTACTTTACACAAAAGAATTCTATGAAGATATAAAGAAAATAACTAAAGGAGGAATAGTAACACAAGCGACTTCACCTTCGTTTAGTTTAGATGTATTCTCAGTAGTTTATAATACACTAAAGCAAGTATTCAAAAAAGTTAGTGTAAGCATAGTATATGTTCCCGCATTTGATGGACTCTGGGGGTTTGTTTATGCTTCTGATAATAGTAACCCAATAGAGTTATCAAAAGAAGAAGTAGATAAAAGAATTAGTGAGAGAATAGAAGGGAAATTAAGATTTTATGATGGAGAAACACATAATACAATGTTTAGTATTCCCAAATACATAAGAGAATTCCTAGAGAATGAGAAAAGAATATCTACTATGAGTAATCCAATAGCAGTTCCTGCATAAATGTTTTTAGTTTTTACTCGCTTTTTATATTTGCCGGGGTGCCCGAGCGGACCAAGGGGGTGGGCTCGAGACCTTCCAGCGTAAGGCTAGCTACCCACTGTCTCTCATGAGACGCACGGGTTCAAATCCCGTCCCCGGCGTATTTATGCAAAAAGAGGTAGAAGCTAAACATATCTTAACTTATATCAAATTACAACTACTTACGTAAGGAATTAATTTAAAAATGTGTAAACTAATTTATATAGCAGGCGGGGGTGCCCGAGCAAGGTCAAAGGGGTCGGGCTCAGGACAACAAGTGGGATCCCCGATGGCATAGGCCTGCGTGGGTTCAAGTCCCACCCCCCGCATCTGCTTTGAATTGACCTACTTCTTCTGGTTCTTCATACCACTTTACTTTTCTTCCTACTTTTGCTCTCATTTTCCATTTAAGGCTTTTAGGCTCATCTTCTAACTTTTTCATTAATTGTCTCAATTTTTCAGCTACTTTTGAAGGAGGGTTAAATTCATTGAGAATCTTTTGTATATTATCTGTTACTGTAGTGTAAAAACCCCAGTCATCTGCTAAAAGTTTTGCAATATATTTAGTATCTATTGTTTTTTCGTCATCATGATCTCCTAAATCTAAGTCTGTAAGAAGGGCAAAAATATCTTTTATATCATTTTCAGTAATTTTAATAATTTGTAGTTTTGTAAGAAGAAGATCTGAAGGAGGTATAGTATATCTCATAATTGTTAATCTATCTTTTAAAGTAATTTTGTGGCACATCTCGAATATATCTAAAAACACATCAATTGTGGAATCCAATTGTGGATCATAAAACATCAATCTTCTATCTCCATGAAGTGCATTAAATCGTTTATTAGGTATCATTCCGAAGCTTTCTAAGATTTCAGAAATCTTTTTACTTTGACTAGAAATGCCAAAAAAGTCGATATCCTTATAGTTTCTTGGAAACATTTCACTACCCTTAGGTGCTAGAATAGCGACTGCTGCTCCTCCTATAAGTCTAAGTATTACATTTTTTTCATTTGCCTTATCGATAATTTCTTTTCCTCTTTCAAGCAGTTTCTCCTTTGTTATCGCTATCTCTACTCACCACAATAGGAAATAGATGCAACTTACATTTAAATATTAAATTATGCTAACGTTAATTAAGTGGAGAAATAACACACTAGCTATTTAATATAACATGTTATATTAAGATAAAATTTAGGGAAAATAACTAATTTAATTAAGAATAAGATGAAATGTGATTATAATTATTTTGAGAACTTAATATATTATACAAAATAAAAGCATTAATATATATTAGTTTAAAATAACATAGAATATAATTAGTATATCTCTGAGAGATAAGAAAAATTAATTTTATAAAACATTATTGGTATTACAAACAGTTAGACTTGAGGCTGAAGAAACTTAGCTATCCTTTTAATATCTAGTGATTATTTCTTATATTTTCGAATTTAGTGAAAACTCCTAAAATATTATTCTTCTTTATAAACTAATTGCACTTATTTTCTTATCGCTACTAATCCCCATGCCTTCATCAAATATGTTTATATCATAAGTATTAATGCAAGAATTGTTAAAGTTCTGTTCATTGCAGAAAATATAAAGAAGTGCCGCGGCCGGGATTTGAACCCGGGTCATGGGCTTGAGAGGCCCACATCCTTTCGGTGCCACAACTTGACCGGGCTAGACTACCGCGGCGTTAATATAATTATTTTGCTTGCATAAAAAGTTTAGCTTAAAATCTACTCTGGCTTTTCCTATATAGTATTAGAGGGAGAACAAAAAATAACAAGATAGCTATTATTGTGAAGACTATGCCAAACGTAAATAAATAGGGTAATTGTGAAGGGTTGCCTGCTCCAAATACTATTGGAAAAGGTCCTATGAATATTACGCCAGCAAATCCTCCACTTGTAGTAGATTGTGTGGTTACACTTGTACTTGTCGGTGATATTATACCAGCAATTATCATAATAACTATTCCTAGAAATAGTAATCCTAGACCAGAGTAGACTAGCTTCATATGTTATGTTTTGATTCCTAAGGTTTTAACTCTTTTTTGAATTTTTACTATTAACTTGAATTGAAATTGATAGAAAAGCTTATATATAGGTAGTAGCATAAAATTTAAAAGGGGTTTTAAAATTTACGCCCTTTCTGGGTGGTTCTATGTCAGAAAATAACAAGTCTCAAACTTCTTCATCTATTTGTCCTCCTGACAAAATAGTTTTTGACGAAGAAAGAGGAGAATACATTTGTACGGAAACTGGGGAAGTAATTGAAGAAAGGGCAATTGATCAAGGCCCTGAATGGAGAGCTTTTACTCCAGAAGAAAAAGAGAAAAGGAGCAGAGTTGGTGGTCCACTCAATCAGACTATACACGATATGGGTATTTCCACTGTAATTGACTGGAAGGATAAGGACGCAATGGGTAGAAGCTTAGATCCTAAAAGAAGATTAGAGGTATTAAGATGGAGAAAGTGGCAAATTAGAGCAAGGATACAATCTTCAATTGATAGGAACTTAGCCCAAGCAATGAATGAATTAGAAAGAATCGGAAACTTACTGAATTTGCCTAAGGCTGTAAGAGACGAAGCCGCGCTGATATACAGAAAAGCCGTTGAGAAAGGATTAGTTAGAGGTAGAAGTATAGAAAGCGTTGTAGCAGCTTCAATTTATGCGGCTTGTAGAAGAATGAAAATGGCAAGAACTTTGGACGAAATCGCACAATATACTAAGGCTAATAGAAAAGAAGTTGCAAGATGCTATAGGTTAATTCTTAGAGAATTGGACATTGAAGTTCCGGTGAGCGATGCTAAAGATTACGTAACTAGAATTGGAAGTCTTTTAGGTCTAAGCGGTGCTACTATGAAAATGGCAATAGACATTATAGAGAAAGCTAAGAGTTCTGGTTTAACTGCTGGTAAAGACCCTGCAGGTCTCGCTGCTGCAGCTATATATATTGCGGCCTTGCTTAACGATGAAAGGAGGACTCAGAAAGAAATTGCTCAAATCGCAGGAGTTACAGAAGTAACAGTAAGAAACAGATACAAGGAGTTAACACAAGAATTAAAGATCCAAATTCCAAATCAATAAAATTTTAACTTTTTCCTTTTCTTTTCTAACTTTTATGTCATTCTATAATAATTATGTTGGATTCCGGATATCCCATTTTCATCAGAAGCTCTTTCACTCTTTCTCTATGATCTCCTTGCAATTCTATTTTACCATTCTTTACAGTACCTCCTGCTGCTAGTTTTGATTTTAATTCTGATGCTATTTTCTTTAATTCTGTATCCGATCCAGAAAGACCCTCTATTATTGTTACTTCTTTTCCATATCTTCTTTTTTCTACTTTTATTTTTACAAACTGCTCTTCTTTATTTAGTTGTTCACATATTTCTGGTGGTAAGCCTCCACACAAATTATCAGACATTCTCAAAAATTTAAATTGTATTAGGGCTTTTTCAACTTTTCTGTTAACAGTTAGGCTTTTAATCAGAGGTGTTTATTAAATTTTGATGGCAAGGTATAGATGTGGTAGGTGTTGGAAAGAATTTGATGACGAGCAATTAAAGGCTTTACCAGGTGTAAGATGTCCTTATTGTGGATATAAAATAATTTATATGATAAGAAAACCTACAGTAAAAGTTGTTAAAGCGATTTAGCTTTTTGTATTTGTGCTGCAGTTTCTAATATTATCCTAGCAGCTAGAACGGATGTTATTCCGGAAGGGTCATAGGGCGGAGAAACTTCAACTATGTCAAATCCAGCAACTCTCTTATCTATGATAAGTGAAATTATATCTAAGACTGTAGTTGGATCTAATCCTTCTGGTTCTGGTGTAGCTACTCCGGGCGCATAGGCTGGATCTATTCCGTCCATATCGTAAGTAATATAGATTTTTTGACATTCTCTGAAATTTGTTATAATTTTCTTTGCTGCTTCTCTGACTCCCATAAGTTTTATTTGATGTGGTGTTAAATAGGCTATTCCTGCTCTGTTTGCATATTCCAATTCTTCTTTCGAGACAGCTCTAGTACCTATTTCCATTATTTTAACTCCTTGTTCAGATACTCTTCTCATTACACAAGCATGGTCATATCTGTAGCCCATATATTCGTCTCTAAGATCCAAATGAGCGTCAATACTTAGTAAACAATCTGGTTTAATACCTCTAATTGTCCCTACTGTTATAGAATGTTCCCCTCCTATGCTAATTACTATTTTTTCTTTTTCTGCGAAATAACTAGTTACATCGCTTATTCTTTTTATGTTCTCTTCTACGTCAGAAGGATGCATAACTATGTCTCCAACGTCATTGAATCCTACTTCTCCCATATCTATTCCGCTTCTTATCGAATAAAATTCAATGTATTGAGCAGTTTCCCTTATAGTAGATGGTGCAAACCTAGAGCCTGGTCTAAAGCTACTTGTTATATCTAATGGTATTCCTATTATAACAAAAGGAGATGTAGGCCTATTGAATCCTGCAAATAATCTACTGTTTTCGTTTAAGTATAGTAGTCTACTATCTGCCATGAGAGTAGAAATTTTTAATCTCGTTTATATGCTTATCTCGTATGAGTGAGAAGTTAATAGAGCTCGCAAAGAGACGAGGGATATTTTGGCCTTCATATGAAATTTATGGAGGTGTTGCTGGCCTTTACGACATAGGTCCTGTAGGAGTTAAGATAAAGAACAAAATAATTGAGCTCTGGAGAAAATATTTCGTATATGACAACTCAGAGCTAGTAGTAGAAGTAGAAACTCCTATAATTACTCCTTATAAGGTATTAGAGGCTAGTGGTCACGTAGAGAATTTTACAGACCCTATAGTTGAATGTACTAAATGTCACAAGATATACAGAGCAGACCACCTTATTGAGGAGTTAGCAAAAATAAACGTAGAAGGATTATCAACTTCTGAACTTGATAGAATAATTAGAGAAAAAGGAATTAAATGTCCTGCATGTGGTGGAGAACTAGGTGAAGTAAGGACATTTAATTTATTATTCAGCACAAATATTGGACCCTATAGTGGTAATCAAGGGTTTTTGAGACCAGAAACTGCACAAGGCATGTTTACTTCTTTTAAAAGAGTATATGAGGCGTTTAGGCAAAAATTGCCCATTGGAATTGCCCAGGTTGGAAGAGTCGCAAGAAATGAAATTTCGCCAAGACAAGGACTAATAAGAATGAGAGAGTTTACAATAATGGAGATAGAGTTTTTCTTTGACCCAGAGAGTGATATAAAACCCAACTTAGAGAAATTTGGCAACTTAAAGCTTAGTATCTTAAGGGCTGAGGACAAAGAAAAAGGAGAAAAGCCTAAAGAGTACTCAATAGAAGAAATATTGCAAGAAAAGATAGTTTATAATCAATGGATGCTTTATTGGATGGCTACGGCGTCTAAATTTGTAACAAGCTTAGGGATTAATAATTTCTATTTTGAGGAGAAATTGCCACATGAAAGAGCACATTATTCTAAACAAACCTTTGATCAGATAGCTATTATTGGAGACGAAAAAGTAGAGATCTCTGGCCACGCCTATAGAACAGATTATGATTTAAGTAGACATATGAAATATAGTGGCCAAGATTTAACTGTATTTAAGAAATACGATACACCAAAAATAATCAAGAAAAAAGTAGTAGTAATTAACAAAGATTCTCTGAATAAACAGAATAAAGATTTTGTAAAGAAATTCATGTCTTTCATATCTTCTAAAACACCAGAAGAAGTGGAAGATCTAATAACACGTGGCGAGGAGATTGAAGGAAATAGAATTAGTGAGTATGTAAGAATTTTAGAAAGAGAAGAAAAAATAACAGGTGAGAAATTAATTCCTCATGTTGTAGAGCCTTCTTTTGGAGTAGAAAGATGCTTATATTTAACACTTCTCAATGCGTATAAAGAAAAGGAGACCAGAATTATACTTTCATTACCTAAAAACTTAGCACCATACGATGTTGCAGTTTTTCCTTTATTAGAAAAAGACGAATTAGTTAAGAAAGCCAGAGAAGTTTATGAGTTATTAAGAGTTAGGTTTGATGCAATTTTTGATGATTCTGGAAGTATAGGGAAAAGGTATGCAAGAGCTGATGAAATAGGTATTCCTTATTCTGTAACAATTGATCCCCAAACGTTAGTAGATAATTCTGTTACAATAAGGGATAGGGATACATGGCAACAAGTAAGAGTAAGTATTAGCGATTTAGAATCAGTACTAGAAAGGTTATTTAAAGGTGAAGAGTTTAATAAGGTAGGTAAAGTAATTAATAGTGAAAATGAGTAAGGAGGAAAAAGAAGAGGAAAAGAAAGTTGATGTAAAAACATTAGTTAATATTATACCTCCTGCGTCTGCACTAAAAAAGAGTAAGGCACCACCAAAAGAAAAAAGACTCAAGATGAGAAAAAGGCCAGACGTAGATCAAGGTATTATCTTAATTTCGAGTAAATTAGCCAATGAGTTAGGAATTAAGGATGAAGCAGAAGTTTCAGTAAAAGGCAGAAGATCTACTTTTAAGGTGATTATTCAAGATGGTCTGCCGGATACAGAAATTTATGGAAACGAAGCAGATATGATGAAATTAGGGTTAGAAGATAATAGTACTGTAAGCTTGAGGGCAGCTAAATGAACGAAAGCGACTTAGAAATAGGTCGAGTATTACTTCGGTTCGATGAGGTTGTGGAAGAGCATAATTCTTACTTGGAAGAGCTAGAGAATTTGCTAGAATTGCCCTCTATAGATAAAGAGAGAGTGATTAGGTTATTAAAAAGGCTAAGACGAACCAGAAAAGAAATATTAAATGGAATAAATAGTATATCTATTCATATTAATAATTCTAAAGATGCTAAGATAAGGGAAGAGGCCTTAGGTATTATGAATTACTTTTATATTGTAGGCATAAATGATGAGGAAAATGTCTTAAGAAAAGTAATTACTTTGGATTCTACAATGAAAGATGAGGTAGAAAATGATATTTCTGCATTGGAAAGAATAAAATCATTAGTAATGCAATTCATTTATTAACCATAATTCATTTTTCTATCACAATGAGTGTTCCAGAGCTCAGCATCGAAGAGCAAATCCAAAATATACTAAATAATATTATTGACCAGTTAAGGTTGTTGTATCAGCAATTCACAGAAAATAATGTTAATCATATGCAGATATACTCACGCATAGATGGTATTAAGGCTGCTATTGAGGGTTCTAAGTATAAACTTGGTGAGTACATTATTAAGGTAAATGAGGGAATAGAAACTGGGACCCTATATTTGGATATTTTAAATTATTTAGAAAAAATATCACAAAATCTAAGTGCGGTTTCATATAGATATTCTGTTCTACAAGCAAGGAGTAAATTGGAAGAAAACACGATTCAATCATTGCTGATTACTATGATAGAAAAGTTGATAGCTGCTGCTAGCAGTGCATTGGAGTCTTTTCGTTTATTATCATTAAACTCAAAGAAGTCGGCTGAAAAAGCAAGAAATATTATAAAGATAGAAGAAGAGGTAGACGACCTTTATAGGAATTTCGAATTGAAAGTATTTGATAAAAATAACGAGCTTATTTTTATAATGCTAATGAAAGATATTGGAGATAGACTAGAAGATTGTGCAGATTTATTTAGAGACGTAGCGAATGATATACTTTATATTAGTTATATAAGGGAATAGAATGAGAGGTGAATTATTAAAGGACAAAATTATTATAAAGGATGTTACTGAAGCTAGGCAAATCTATAAACTGGGTTACTACGGGAAACCAATGGGATTATCTAAACCAAAAAATGCCGATGAGATAAATAGTGAATTGATTCTATCTCTCATAGAAGGTGTTTACTTAAGCAAAAAAAGCCTCATAAAAGTGTATCATAATGATGAGGAACTTTCTACTGACAGATTATATGAAATAGGCATTGCTCAAATACCCAGATTTAGGATATTATATTCTATATATGAAGATTTAAGGGAGAAAGGTTATGTTGTGAGGTCAGGGATAAAATATGGTGCAGACTTCGCTGTTTATACTATAGGCCCTGGGATAGAACATGCGCCATATTTGGTTATTGGATTAGATGAGAATTCGAAAATTACTTCCAACGAGCTCTTAGGTTTTGGAAGAGTCTCTCACAGCACAAGAAAAGAGTTGTTATTGGCTATAGTGAATCTAAATACTGGTAAGATAAAATACATAATGTTTAAATGGCTGAAAATGTAATATAATTATAGGGTTCATAAATATTGGGTGAGCTTTAATTGAATCATAGAGATACCACACCTAGGCAAAAACCCACTTTCAATACTGACGAGCCAAAACCAATGCCTTTAGGTGATAAGTGCAATTATTTATGTCCTTACTTTAAATGTAATAAAAAAGCCTTAAGCATACAGAAAAAATATGTAAAAGGAACCCCACAAAAGATTGGGTATTGTATGTGGGTGGGTGATATATGTATAACTGGAGATTGCCAATATGCCTACTGCGAAAAAAGAGCTTTATTGCCTGGTAATAAATGCGCATTTGCTATGAAAAAGAATGAGAATGGAGAAGACATGGAGAAAGAGTTAAAACAAGAAGAAGAATACGATTCTAAGATAAATGATCTATTATCTAAGAGGTTTGGTCGCAAAGGGTATGATTTGTACTAACTTTGTTCCAGTGTTTATATAAGGAATTAGGTATTTTTAATAAATCAAGAATTTTCCCCACTATGAAATTTACTAAGTCATCGATTGTCTGTGGATTATGATAAAAAGCTGGAGAAGCTGGAAGTATTATTCCTCCAGCCTTAGAGACCTTTAATGCGTTAGAGAGTTCTATTGTACCTAGAGGTGTTTCTCTAATTACTAAAATGAGAGTTTTCTTTACTCTAAGGAAATTCAAGGCTGTTCTACTAAGCAGATTAGAAGCTATTCCATTAGCTATTTCAGCCAAGGTTTTAATACTGCAAGGTACTATTACCATTCCCTCTATTTCAACTACGTGACTAGAACTAGAAGGAGGTTCTTCTATTTGATATTCCATATATATCCTAGAACTATATTTCTGTAAGTAACTGTCTATATCCATATCACATTCTAGCTTCGCAACTTTTCTAGCTTCCGCACTTAATATAATCTCTGTTTCATATCCTAGTTCATAAAGCGTTTTTACCGTTTTTAGTCCATAAATAATTCCACTGGCTCCACTAATACCTACAACAATTGTCCCTTTCTTGTCCCCGTTTTTTGTTCCTGTCTCTTGAGCCACTCTCTCACCCAGTTATTATAGCATTGTTTGCTACAAAATACCCACGGTTTGTTATTACAACATGTTTTTACAACTATTGGGTTATCTCTAATTATTTTTCCGCACCAACTACAATGTAGTTGATTTACTTTTGTGTCCAATTGAAATGGCATAGTTAGGTTATTTATGACATAAAATAAATAGATTTTTCATAAAAATGGCATATAAGCTACTTTATAATCTACTTAATTCATGGAAACAGATTCAAAAAGGGTTAAACAAGTTGATGAAGTAAAGATAAGCAGATATATCCTTAAATATACTTTTCAAGATTGGGATAATATAGTAGAAAGCGATGTAGTTATAGTAGGCGCTGGACCTTCTGGAATGTCAGCCGCTTATTATTTAGCTAAAGCTGGTCTTAAGACTGTAGTTTTTGAGAGAAGACTAAGTTTCGGAGGAGGGATCGGAGGAGGAGCTATGCTATTCCATAAAATAATTATAGAGAGTCCTGCTGATGAGATCTTAAGAGAAATGAACATAAGGCTTACTAAAGTAGAGGACGATGTCTATGTCGTCGATTCCTCAGAATTTATGGCAAAATTAGCTACTGCAGCAATAGACGCTGGTGCGAAAATAATTCATGGAATAACAGTAGATGATGTCATTTTTAGAGAAAATCCATTAAGAGTGGCTGGAGTTGCAGTAGAATGGACTGCTACACAAATGGCTGGTCTTCATGTCGATCCTATATTTATTTCGGCAAAGGCAGTAGTTGATGCAACAGGTCATGACGCTGAAGTAATTTCAGTAGCAGCTAGAAAACTTCCTGAGTTAAATATAGTAATTCCAGGAGAGAGATCAGCTTATAGCGAAATTGCAGAACAATTAACAGTAGATAATACTGGTATGGTAGTTCCAGGGCTCTATGCGGCTGGAATGGCTGTAACTGAAATTAAAGGATTGCCGAGAATGGGTCCCATATTTGGTGCTATGGTACTTTCTGGTAAGAGAGTTGCTGAAATAATTATAAAAGACCTCCGTTACTCTTAAAGTCTATTGTTTTATTTTTTACTACGATGAGTGAAGCTCAACAAGTTAAGATAAAGATCTCAGAAAAAGCTGAAGGTATAGTAGAAAGAGATGTAAAAAATAATGTGGTAGGAAGAAGAGAATTATATATAAAAGTTTTTCATATAGGTAGTGGTACCGTATCTAGGAAAGACCTGGTAAAAGCATTAGCATCTACTTTTGGTGTTTCTGAAGACCTAGTTGTAATAAAGAAAGTACACACATTGTATGGAGCTGGAATAAGCTATGTCAGAGCTAACATTTATAATGAGAAAAAAGTATTGCAAGAGTTAGAACCCCAATATTTAATAGGAAGAGATACTGGACAAAAAATAAAGAAAGGTGGTAAAGGTGCCCAAAAACAAGGGTGAAAGTGTAAAAGCTGTGGTTAGGACATATTATGAAATAGAAGGAGATAAAGTTAAATTAAAGAATAAAAAATGCCCAAGATGTGGAAGCATAATGGCTCATCATATGAAACCCATAGAGCGTTGGGCATGTGGAAAGTGTGGTTATACTGAATTTATAGGTAAGAGGAGATGATAGTTTTAGGGATAGAATCCACTGCGCACACTTTTGGAGTAGGAATAGTTACCGATTCCCCTAATATTCGTATTTTATCAAATGAAAGAGATACTTTTGTTCCTAAACAAGGCGGAATGAAACCAAGTGAGTTAGGTAGACATCATTCTGAGGTAGCCCCAGATATTATAAAAAAAGCACTAGATAAGGCTCACATCAACATAGAAGATGTAGACGCAATAGCCGTATCTTTAGGACCAGGAATAGGTCCTGCACTCAGAGTTGGAGCTACAGTAGCTAGAGCCTTATCATTAAAATTTGACAAAAAATTAGTTCCAGTAAATCATGGAATTGCTCATATAGAAATAGGTAGACTAACAACGAACTCTCAAGATCCTTTAATACTTTACTTATCTGGAGGAAATACTATAATTACAACTTTTGTTGATGGAAAATACAGAGTTTTCGGAGAAACACTAGATATAGCTTTAGGTAATATGTTAGATACGTTTGTTAGGGAAGTTGGTTTAGCCCCACCTTATGTAGTCAACGGCGTTCATCAGATTGATCTTTGCGCAGATAAAGGAGGAAAGTTCATAGATCTACCTTATGTAGTTAAAGGACAAGATATGTCTTACAGTGGATTATTGACAGCAGCATTAAGAGCTACTAAGAAATATAAGTTAGAAGACGTATGTTATAGCCTAAGAGAAATTTCATTTGATATGCTTTTAGAAGCTACAGAGAGAGCCTTAGCATTGACTGGAAAAAAAGAAATTCTAGTCGTTGGTGGGGTTGCAGCTAGCGTAAGTTTAAAGACTAAATTATACAATTTGGCCAAAGATTGGAAAGTAGAAATAAAAATAGTTCCTTCTGAGTATGCTGGAGACAATGGAGCTATGATAGCATATGCAGGATTACTGGAGGCTAAACATGATGTTTTCATTCCTATTGAAAAATCATTTATTAGACCTAGGTGGAGAATAGATCAAGTCGATGTAGTATGGAGATAATTAGAGAGCTAAAGAGAGGAGCGGAATCAATAATATATGAAGGTTATTTTGCAGGATTACATGCTATATTCAAAAAGAGAATATCCAAGTCTTATCGGGATAAAGAATTAGATCATAAAATAAATAGTGATAGGACAAGATTGGAAGCAAGATTAATCTATTCGGCTCTAAAGAATGACATAAATGCCCCAGCAATATTAATGGTAGACCCATACGAATATTTAATTGTTATGGAGTATATTGAAGGAAAACCAGTTAAGGATATTATAGGTAGGCAGAATATTGACCTCAAGAGAATAGGAGAAATGATAGGCGAGATAGCAGGAAAACTTCACAAAGCAGGTATTTCTCACGGCGATTTTACTACAAATAATCTTATTCTATCTGAGCCAGATGATGATATATTTATAATAGATTTTGGATTAGCTAGAAGGAGTGATGATATTGAAGATTTTGCTACAGATATTCATGTTTTCCTTAGAAGTCTCGAAAGCGTTCATTATAGCTTTAAAGATGATATAGTGAAAGGATTTGAAATTGGATATTCTAGGTTTATGAATTTTAATGAAGTTATGAAAAAAGTTAAAGAAATAAGAATGAGGGGAAGATATGTTGAAGAACGTAGAAATAAACGTAGTAACATCTAATGAGCATAAATTTACCGAGTTAAGTACAATAGCCGAAAAATTTGGTATTAAGTTAAAATGGATAAAATTACCTAAGTTCGAGATTCAGTCAGACTCATTAGAGGAAATTGTTAGAGTGTCTACAATTTATGCATATAACATGATAAAAGAGCCTCTAATAATGGAGGATAGTGGTTTATTTATAGAAGCGTTAAATAACTTTCCAGGTCCATATACGAATTATGTAAGAAGAACGTTAGGACTAGAAGGAATACTTAAACTAATGGAAGGCGTAGAGAATAGAAGAGCCTACTTTATGACGTCTCTTTGCTATGTTGATGAGAAGACTGTTAAAGTTTTTAATGGAAAAGTATATGGAAAAATTTCGCATTTAATAAGAGGTGAGAAAGGGTTCGGGTTTGATCCAATATTCATCCCAGAGGGAGAAGAAAGGACTTTCGCTGAAATGGAAACTGAAGAGAAAAATAAGTATTCTCATAGGGCAAGAGCTTTCACTGAATTTGCAAAGTTCTTCCTTACTTATATCTCTTAGTTTCTTCTATGCTCTCGTCATTTAATTCCTTGAACGTTTTCATGGAATAATCATATAGGTACTTATAATCCTCTTCTGTTAAATCTGGTAAATTTTCTACTTCTAAGTACTCGTTGAGTTCTTCCTTGTTAGAAATATTAGGTAGAACGGATGTTACTTTTTTATTGTAAAGTATAAATTTCAAGGCTAATTGGGATAGTTTCATGTTACGTTGCTTAGCAAATTCAAGTAAAGGTTTAGATAGTTCTACTGCTTTCTTTATCCAGTCAATATTTTTTAAGTTTCTGTGCAACTTTGGATCGCTATATATGGGCCATTTATCTTCAATTAGGGCATCTGATGCGTGAGGTACTCTAACGAAATGTGCGATATCAAAATTTAAGAAATCTATACCAGGACGTAATTCAATTAGATTATAGATGTACTCTAAGCTTTCATAACCCATTTTTATTGCTTCTATTCCCTCTTCTCCCCATCCTAAAGTAGGGCCTAATGCTACACCAATTAATTTTACTTTTCCATCTTTTTTCAAACTTTGTAGATAGTCTAATATTTCTTTATTTTTGATATCTTGCATTTTAGGGTTATGTATCATTAATATATCAACGTAATCTGTGTTTAGCCTCTCAAGGCTCTTTTTAAATGCAAAATCAAGGTAATTTATCGCAAAATTATGAACAGCTTTGCCATTTACTTTATGGTAAAAATCGTACCCTATTTTTGTTAATATTACAATTTTGTCTCTCTTATTACCTAGAGTTTTTGCTAATATTGTTTCTCCTAGTCCCTCTCCGTAAATGTCTCCAGTGTCAAAGAAGTTTATTCCTTTTTCATATGCTTCTTTAATAATTTCTTCAGCCCTATTAACTTCTCCTCCCCACCAATCTGTTACTAAGCTCCATACACCTATTCCTATTTCAGAGACTTCAAGGTTAGTATGATTTACCTTTCTTAGTATCATGTAATACCTCTCCTAATGTTAAAATCCTTTTTCATATTATAAAAACCAATTTACATAATGCTAATAAAAGTGCCAGAAAAAATATTTGATGAATTACTTAGAAAATTGAAGATGCAAGTATATGAATATAATTCAAAAATTAGGGGTTCGGGGATATATCTTAAGCCATATCATATCGTTTATAAGAATGGAAAACAGTATATCTATATAGGTAAATACTGGTATAAACTAGAAAAGAAGGGAAGTAAACTCAAGTGGATTTATTTAGGTAAGAAAAAGCCTACTGATATACTATTAGATCCGCCGACTATTCCAGATTATACAATAATTAAAGACGCAGATGGTTATATAGTTGATGAAAAAGTATTAGATAAGCTCAAATGAAGTCATTTTTTTAACTTTCTCGGAGATCCCTAGTTTTATCCCATTAATTATCATAGTTAGATCTTCATAATCTAATCTAATTAGCTCGGCTATGGCTAAAGTTGTTACTGGTGTAAATGGACTACCCATAAATGCTTCTAGTGATGATTTACGTGAATTTACTCTCGCTAAGTGATATAAGCTTGAAAGTGCTTCGTATACGTTGTTTAAATCCAATTTTTTAGCATAGATAGTCCTTGCCATTATATCAATTATCTCTTTATCATTTCTAGCTGCTGAAATGTCTTTTAAAATGCTTTCATCTATCTTACAAGTAATGCCTTCTACTATATGAAGTTTATAAGCAAGCATTATAGAATAATAGTCTTTATATGTGCAAATTATATCCTCAGCTTTTGATTTCCAGTCTCCTCTAAATTCACTTACTATTTTTGTTAGTTTATTTATAAAATAAAATTCAGCTAGAGAATTTATCTCAGAAGGGGTCTTTTTGCTTGATTTACCTAAGGCGAATTTGAGTCCTTCTGAAATTATACCTTTTGAAAAGTTTAGTAAGTCATCAATGGTTTGCGGGTTCGCTTCTGCTAAATCTTTAATTAGTAAAAAATTGTTTGATGGTTTACTGCCTGTTATTGTTGAGGAGATCAGCGTCTCTAATTCATTTAAGCTAAATAGGTAAATATAAAGATCTAATATATCCGCATTTACTTTTGTATTACTTACATACCTTCTTATCTTAGTTAGAAAATTTATTGCTCTTTGTTTAAGGAGTTTTTCAACAGCTTCTATAGTAGCTGGAACTTCGCTTATGTATCCCCTATCTTTAAGTAAATTTGCCGCATCTCTCCAATCTGTCATTGTTAATAATTCATTTACTACTCCTCGAGTTAGAACAAAAGATTTGTATAACCTGGCAATAGCTGTAGAATACGCTAAAGTACTACTCATTTATTTGAAAACCTCCTCAATTTTCTCTAGCACAAGTTGAGATGCCTTTTCAAGGTTTTTTTGTCCCATTTGATTTATCTTTGAAAGTTGCTTTTCCCTCTCCTCAGCATATTTTTTAGATAATTCACTTATTTTATCATTAGTATTTTTGTCAATATCTTGAGATATTTGAGCTAATACTTCATCAGCTACATTTCTAAGTTGTCCTACCAAAGATTCAGTAAAAATAACAAGCTTTTTGCCATCGTCAGAGAGGTTTTTCTCTATATTTTTTAGTTCTTGTTCATATCTAACGATAAGGCTAGCATAGGTAGCCAACTTTGAAGACATCTTGATATAATATCTTAGCTACTGCTTTTTAACGATTTCCTTCCTCTTATTATATATCCGGTATGAATTACCCCTATGTTTTTAGGCCTTATAGCATTTTCTTTAATTTGATATTCCCTTATGATTAGTTCCTCTGCATGAATGTCTATAAAATTATTGTTCTTTAATGCTATTGCAGTTTTTTCGATTTGATTTGTTGTTGGTACAAACACAACTAAAGTGCCAGACGGTTTTAATGCTTCATATGCGGGCTTTGCAACATTCCATGGATCTGGCATATCAAGGAAAATTGCGTCTGCATTGATCTCCTCAAAACCAGTCCTTACGTCCTTTAACTTAAATACTACTCTATCTGAAATGTTCAAATATTCTACGTTTTTCCTTGCTATCTCTTGCATATCTTCTCTTATATCATATGTTATTACTTTCCCTTTTTCTCCTAGGTAATATGCTAATGAGATTGTTAGAAAACCAGATCCAGTACCCGCTTCTAAGACTGTATCTCCGGGTTTTATGCCAGATGAATAGATCATATATGCTATATCCTTAGGATATAATACTTGTGAAGGACGTTTTAGTCCGTTATAAATATCTATTAGAGAAGGTTGAAATAAATACCCTTTATTTCCAGTTGATAATGACACTTCTGAACCGTATTCTAGTCCTATAAGTTTATCTAATTCTATCGCTCCTTTATCAGTTGCGAATTTTTTACCTGGTTTAACTTTTATCAAATATACTCTTTTTGGGTCAATCCATAGCGTTACAACATCATCTTCTTTTATCATTAGATTAGAAAAAGGATTAAAGGATTTAAAAATCAGTTCTGATGTCTTATTTCATTAATCAAAAACACCAGCTCTCATCATTTTATTTATCTTCTATCCATAACTCTTTCCTAATAAACTCATTTAGCGCAGCTCGTATTACTTCACTTCTTGAAGTATATCTTCCGGTATTTATTAATTCATCCATCGCTTCTAAGAACTGTTCTGGTAGCTTAACAGTTATTATTCTCATTATAGGTCAATTGAAGGAATTATCTTGAGTAATCTTATAAGGATTATCCCATAGTTTTATCTGCTTTATCCCATAAATATTCGAAGTACACTTTTCCTATTTCCACGAAGTATACATGGTTAGAATACATGCCCAATAACACATTTCCCTGAGTTTTTATAATTAAAAAAATAGAATTGGATGTTATAATACCACTACCGAACATAGAATCCAAATATCTTACTTTTAATGTTTTACTATCAATTTTTAAGTTTTTAGTTGCTATAATTTTTACATCAGTTTTATAGGAATTAACTTCAAGTATTTTTATTAAATCTTCTGTTAATAACTCTTCAAACGATAGAGCAACATAATATTTACTAGAATTTTCTGATAATACTTGTTTCACAGTTTTGGCTATATTCTCTTGTTGAACTAGTGCAATATTGTAAAAAGAAGTCTGCGAAGTTAATAACAAGGAAATTGGTAATATTATATCTCTTTCTATTTTTTCAAGATTTTCTAATATACTTTTTTTGACATTTCCCCACACATCCCTAATAGGGTTTGCAACATAATATGAAGGTCTTTTTCCTACCCTTGTTATCCACCCTCTACCCTCTAGTTTAGTTAAGATCGGGTAAATCTTAGTATAAGAGATATTCATTGCATCGGAAATTTCTTTAGCTGTCATTTTCCCATTTAATAATAAAACGAAATATAACTTCAATTCATTCCTACTTATTCCAAAGGCTCTAGCTATATTGCCTAGCTTGGCTAATATGTCATCTATGCTTTGTGACATGTTAACATTTTTAATTTCAGATTCATATTAATAAAATGGTGCATTAAATGGGTGGTGCTAGTAAGAAACCTATCTCTACTGTGGAGAAAAGACTAAAGAAAATGAGCGAAGAACAACAGAAGAAACAACAGAAGAGGTCTACTACAAAAACTGGTAAGGAATTAACTAGCAAAAATGTAGTTATAGATAATGAAACACTTAAAAAAGTCCAAGAAGAACTGAAGAAAGAACGCATAGTCACACCTTATGGGTTATCTGGAAAGTTGAATGTCACAGTAAGCGTTGCAAAGAAAATACTTGAAGAACTGGAGAGACAAGGAGTAGTAAAATTGGGTGCTAAAGATAGAAGAACTGCCGTATATATAGCCGCATCTTGATTATTCTTCTTCTTTTTGACTTTCTGTTTTCTTTCTTTCCTCTGTGGTATTTATCTTCTTTATATTTTTACAAAAACCTTGAAGTATATTTTCTATGTTATTTATCTCTCCTATTCTTTCTTTTCCACTATCTTGAGTTAATACAGTTGATTCAACATATACTACTGTATCATCTTCTTCAGCTTGCTTATATATTAGTGAATTTACACTAGTTACAAATGTTGGAGAAGACCCTACAATTTCTCCGTTTTCATCTTCTATTGTTTCTCCCACTATAATATATGGTAACCCATTTTCTAGCGTTCTAGCTATAGTCATATATTTAATTATATCGTATCCATTTCTTGGATAAGCCTTTACGGTTCCTATAATAGCAGTTGCATTACCGAGTGCTAGTAGCCTATTTATTTCTGGTGAAAATATATCATCTTCTGATATTATCCCGTATCTTTTATCTAGCGTCATATAAACTGGTTCTTTTCCAGCCGAAATGCCTAATCTTACATCTTTTACTGATGTAATTATCTTTCTATATTTTCCTAAAATTTCACCTTGAGGCGAAATTATTAGTGTGGTAAGAAATATCTTAGGTCCTGCTTGCTCAAGAATTGGTCCAACTATTAGGTGAACCTCTCCCTCCATTGACAGATGAATTAATGTGTCTGTTATGTTTCCAGGGATTTTTTCTGCTAAATTTCTTATTATACTCTTTGATTTTTTATCATTTTCGTATATCTCAAAGATGTTTCCTACTGGAAATAATGAAGGCAAGATCGCAACTTTGGCTCCTTTATCTTTAGCTACCTTTATTAACTTCTTAGCTTTTTCTATATTATATTTTTTTGCCATTTCTCTTAATCTAAGATGTAGTAAAGCGATTAACATAATATCACCTAATTTCACTTATTTCTTTATAAATCTCATTTAATACATTTACGTAATTTTCATTTCCCGTTTCTATCTTATCCATCAAATCCAGTAAACCTCTGGTTCTTTCTTCAGATACAAACTTACTAAAGTTTTGATTTAAATACTTATTTACCTCTATGCCTAACGCTGTTGGAATAAGTTTTCTACTCTTTTTACTCTCGAGTACATAACCCCTTTTAAGGATAGTATTTATTATCGTGGCATATGTGCTAGGTCTTCCAATTTGTTTCTTTTTCATCTCACTGATTATATCTGCCTGAGTATAAAGATCTAAATCCTTTATTTGCGAACCTTCAATGATGATACTTTTTATAAACCAACCTTGTAATATGGTCTCAAACTCTTTCTTTTCTTTAATTTTATCAACTATGCTACCCTTAATGACTCTTGTTGTAGGTAGATAAAGGAACTTAGAATAATCCACTTGTTTTAATGGAAAATCTATAGCAGTAATAAACTCAGAAGCATTTTGCAATAGTGATAATTTAGTTTCTTCTTTTTCACAATCTTCGTACCCCTCATATTCAATCCTTTCTTTTATAATGTTTAATGGCATTAATTGGCTAGTAATAAATCTCCTAAAGATAAGATTATAAATTCTGAAATGGTTATTAGTAAGCCTTTTTGCTAATTCCAATTCTCCCTCATCAATTAACAGTTTCAATTGATCTTCATCTAATGGTCTTGTAGGTCTTATAGCCTCATGTGCTCCTCCCTCTCCCCAGCTTCTAGGTTTGAAAACTTTACTGTACTCCTCACCTAAAGTTTCCTTAAGGTAATTCTCAGCTATTCCTATTCCAGTGTTTGATATTCTTGTACTATCTGTTCTGTGATATGTGATTAAACCTAGTTCGAATAAACCTTGTGCAATTTTCATTGTCTCTTGTGCTGATATTCCATAGAACGTATTCGCGTCATATAATAACGTATCGGTAGTATATGGTGGCAAAGGATTTACTGTATCTTCTCTTTTTTCCGCATTTTTGATTTTAATACAGATTTTAGAGTTCTTTTTAATTGAAGTGTCGTGATTTTTAATAACATAAAAAGTCAATTTTTGATTTTCCAACTCAATAGTTGCATAATAAACCTTAACTTTATGTTGATTATACAACTCATACCTCGTTACTATCCAGTTTAAGACTGGGGTTTGAACCCTTCCAGCACTTAAATTATTAATATATTCTTTTCTAAATTTTATAGTTGGATTTTCACTTATATATTGCTTTACTTTCTCAGTTAATTTAAAGCCTATCCATCTGTCTTCAACTCTTCTAACTAGCTGGGATTCTACTAGATAAACATTGAAAGGTCTAGGATTATTTATGGCTTGTAAAATAGCTTTTCTTGTAACTTCATGAAACTCTGCCCTCTTAATATTATGATTGAATGGTCTTAGTGCTAAATATATATCCCAAGCTATTTTTTCTCCCTCCGTATCTGGGTCCGTTCCTATTAAGATTTCATCTACCTCTAAAGCTAATTTTCTTAAGGCCTCTATTGTTTTAGTTTTATCTGTAATTATTTCTGTGGTACCACAAATTGGACATTTCCCATACTCTTTATAATCGGTAAATTGATGTCCATTTTTACACCTTTTTATTGTATTATAATAAGGTACAAACTCGTAATGAGCATTCTTTCTTAATACATCTACACCATATATACCTATGTTTTGTGTAGTTAGGTCATATACATGGCCCCCAGAAGCAGCAACAACTAATATTTTATCTTCTAGGACTGTTTCATATGCTCTAATATTTTCAATTTGTCGTATACTCGGTTTTGAGAAGAAATTAGAAATGGTTTTTGCTTTGTTTGGAGATTCTACAATAAATAAAACGGTTTTAACTCTTTGTAGAGAAGGTTCAACTTCACCTTTAGTTTTAATCTTATATATTTTTTCCCTTTCGTCATTTATCTTGTCTACTATATCATGCAAATTTTCACTACCGATTTTATCATTCTCTAAATCTAATTCGTGCCAAGTTATCTCATCAAGGACTAATGAGAGTTTTTTGTTTAATATTCTGAATAAATTATCATCATCGACCAGTAAAACTGATAGACCTGTTGTAAGTTCTCCTCCATATATTCTTGAAGTTCTTCCACTTGCTTGTATATAGGTAAGATAATCTGGTATGAGTATGTTTCCAGAGGAAATTACTAGATCTCCAACTTCAGCTACCTTATTTAAAATCTCGTTATCTTTAAGATATTTGTTAGCAACTTCATAAGCTTTTAGTAAGGTTTCATCTTCTAGTTTTCCTTCTCTAGCTTTAGAGGTTAACATAGCTATTGCAGCAGGGCTTAGCTTTCTTAGTTTTCCTCTTACTCTTCTAGCTAAATTAATTACATCTTGATCTTTCGTTATTATACCTAATATACTTAATATCCTTGATAAAGCAACAATGTTCATTACATCCCCTATTTTGAATTTGAACTTAGGAATACCAACAAATATTGCATATTTTATTCTCCAAGGAATATCAATTCCTCTAACTAGTATACCATAATGTGTGGCAGAACCAATTAAAGCATAAAGATCACCATTAGCAAAATCATCAATTTTGTTTGTTTGTGCTGAGGTAATTGCGGCAACATTCAAATCTGCTAATTGCTGTTCTAACCACTTAGCATATTCTTGCCCCTTGTCGACTGGTACAAAAATAAGTCCTCCATCTCCTAGCTTTTTAAGGAGAGTTCTTAATAGTTTTACTACATCATCATCATTTTTTGGTAATTTTGTGTATGCATCAACTATTTTTCTTATGTATATCGCAGAACTTCCGGGCCGAAATCCCATCAAAGCAGATAGGACTGGATTTCCTTTCGTTAATGTAGCTGATGAAAACACAATAGTTTTTCCTTTTAGTTTATTCCCTCTTATTTCTTGGATTTTAGTATATACACTTTCATCTTCTCTTGCTTTTCTTAGTATATCTTTTACAGCCATGATATCTTCCTTTGAGAATCCTGCTAAATTAAGAATAGATTCTGCGCTTTTGCTTGATTTTAGTGCAGTATCCACATCATCTACAAAGAGAAAATCATATTTAGTGTTCTTTATTTCGTTTATTCTGTCTATAATAAATCTATTAGTAGAGATGAAAATATTGAAATCTCCCTCAATAAGTGACTTATAAAGCTCTTCTTTTTGTGACTCATTTAAACCTGAGTGATAATAAAGTAATTTAGGCTCAATTTCCACCTTTTTAGCAAATTCTGAGATCCTATCTACTGCTTGCTTTACTAGGCTTCTTGTAGGGAATATCAATATTGATTTTCCATTTTTTTGTGAAAAATAAATTGATGATATCATACCAAAAGTAGTCTTTCCTAAACCTGGAGGTGCAATGATAGCAAAGCTTTCTCTGCGTAATACTCTTATAATCCAACTTTTTTGAGGGCCAAAAGGCGGAAATCCTATGATGTTGTTAAAAAGAGATTTAAATGACTCATATTCCCTCAATATTTCCATTACATCTTTAAGTTTATTGATCTTGCCAAATCTATTTAATTCATCAACTAAATCCCTTATATCGTTAAACTGATCATCTTTCTCTAAGCAGTTATTGCATACAGAACCTTTATATAATCTCTCTGCTGAGATCGAACCGTTACAATTAGGGCACGAGTTCATGTAAACTGATGAAGGGGGGATTTTAAGTAAATTTTGGTTTTCCAAGGTTTCCGTTCACTAATTTATGTAAGAGTTAGACTTATTTAAAAGATTGCATAGTTTGAAATAATGAGCCAAGAGATTACGTTAAGAGTTAGTGAAGCAAGGCAAAGAGATGTTGGTAAGAAGATTGCAAGGTTATCAGATTACGCAATGAAAAAAATTGGTATAGAGACTGGAGATTATATTGAAATAATAGGACCTAAAGGTTCTGTACCTGCACAAGCGATGCCCGCAGAAGGAATTTTTGATGATGAAATAAGAATTGACGGCAATATTAGAAAGTTTATTGGTGTAGGTGTTGGTGATGAGGTCAAAGTTAGAAAAGCTAATGTTAGGCCCGCGACAAAAATTGTATTAGCGCCAGCGGAGCAATCAATACCCTTTTACTATCCTTCCTTTCTTGAATATGTAAAAGACGAGTTGCTAATGCATAAACCATTAACAAAAGGAGAAACTATACCAGTACCGGTTATCGGCGGTTCATTAAACTTAGTTGTAGTTGAAACTCAACCCTCAGGCTACGTTTACGTAACAGATTCGACTAATATTGAATTAAGGGAAGAGCCTGCAAAAGAAAGTGAACTAGGTGGGTATCCAAGGATTACTTGGGAGGATATAGGAGATCTTGAAGATGCAAAACAAAAAATAAGAGAAATTGTTGAATGGCCATTAAGACACCCAGAACTATTCCAGAGATTAGGAATTGAGCCACCGAAAGGAATATTATTATATGGCCCACCAGGTAACGGAAAAACGTTACTTGCAAGAGCTTTGGCAAATGAAGTGGGAGCAAGTTTTTACACAATCAATGGCCCTGAGATAATGAGCAAATTTTATGGTGAAAGTGAGCAAAGGTTAAGAGAAATATTCCAAGAAGCAGAAAAGAACGCACCATCAATAATCTTTATTGATGAAATAGATTCTATCGCACCAAAAAGGGAAGAAGTAACTGGAGAAGTAGAAAGAAGGGTAGTGGCACAACTCCTTACATTAATGGACGGAATAAAAGGGAGAGGGAAGGTTATTGTAATTGGAGCAACAAATAGGCCAGACGCTGTAGATCCTGCATTAAGAAGACCCGGTAGATTTGATAGAGAGATCGAAATTAAACCACCAGACACTAAAGGTAGGAAAGAAATACTACAAGTCCACACAAGGAGTATGCCATTAGACGATGATGTAGATTTAGACAAATTAGCAGAAATAACTTATGGTTATACTGGAGCGGATTTAGCAGCTCTAGCAAAGGAAGCAGCAATGAATGCATTAAGAAGATTTATAGCTGAGAAGAAAATAAACCTAGATCAAGATAAAATACCAGCAGATATATTAAAGGAACTTAAAGTAAGTATGCAAGACTTCCTAGAAGCAATGAAAAGTATACAGCCAACGTTACTTAGAGAGGTTTACGTAGAAGTACCAAAAGTTCATTGGACAGACATTGGTGGATTAGAAGGAGTAAAACAACAGTTGAGAGAAACAGTAGAATGGCCTTTAAGATTTCCCGAAGCATTTAATAAAGCTGGTATAACTCCACCTAAAGGCATTTTACTCTTTGGTCCTCCAGGAACTGGTAAGACAATGCTAGCTAAAGCTGTTGCAACTGAGAGCGGCACAAACTTCATAGCTGTTAGAGGACCGGAAATACTATCTAAATGGGTTGGAGAAAG
>ERZ1684502.44-NODE-44-length-36605-cov-1626.083803_pt1 | contig 36605 bp, 41 predicted proteins | sample MGYA00580192_ERZ1684502 | MGnify/ENA primary metagenome ERZ1684502 (study PRJEB41476, sample SAMN13258264) | hydrothermal vent metagenome | biome: caldera [ENVO_00000096]; feature: acid hot spring [ENVO_00002120]; material: acidic water [ENVO_01000358] | place...
AAATCTGAGAGTTTTATTTTACCTATTGTAGATTCAGCTTCAAAATCTGGTGCGTAGTCTCCAACATTTACTGGCATGTGGGTAATAAATTCGAACCAGCTTTTATAGTTTAGTTTATAAGAAGCGGATAAGAGTTAATAAGGAAATGAGAAAGATCCCTAGGACTATGTCAACTCAACATCCAGATAATGCAAGAGTGCCAGAATGGAGTAAAAGTGAAGTAATAAGTGGAGAGAGCGAAGTTATTGAGGCATATTTGGCTTATGAAAATTATGGTGTAGATGAAGTTATGTGGGATGCTGAAGGAAAAGACGTTGATACTCATGTAGTTAGGAAGTTACTAACTCAGTATCCAGAGTTCTTTAAAGAAAAGATCTTGGGCAGAGACATATTTCTTACATATAGAATTCCAAACCCAAAAATTGAAGGGGCTGAAAAGAAAGTATTTGCAGAAACAATGGAAAGTATTCCTATAACATATGATTTGGCTGAGAGGTTCTTTGATTCACAGCCTATTCCTCCAGTGTTTGAAGTTATATTACCTTTTACCACTGATTATAAAGAGTTAATAGCTATAGTAAAGTATTATGAAGTTGCTATCGTTAATAGAGAAAATGTGAAGCTTGTTGACGATATTTACGTAAAAGACCTTATAGGGAGCGTAAATCCAAAAAAGATCGAAATAATCCCTTTGATAGAAGATAGAGACTCTATGTTCAGAATTGATGAGATAGTTGGCGGTTACATAAAAGCGATAAAGCCACCGTATATGAGGGTCTTTTTGGCAAGATCGGATCCAGCTATGAATTATGGTTTAATCTCTGCTGTGTTATCTGTTAAATATGCCTTGAACAGAATAGCTAAGATGGAGAAAGAGTATAATATAGAAATATTTCCAATAATAGGTGTAGGGTCATTGCCTTTTAGAGGGCATTTCAACCCTAGAAATGTTGATAAGGCTTTAGATGAATATAGGGGAGTTTACACGTTTACGGTTCAATCAGCATTTAAGTATGACTATGAGGATGATGAGGTAAAAGATGCGATAAGAAAAGTAAATGAAAGACAGATAAGTGATATAGAGGTGTATGATAAAGAGGAGGAAAATATATTACATAGAATAGCAAACTTATATACTTCTAGGTATCAACCTATAATAGAAAGCTTAGCAAACGCAATAAATAAGATAGCTTTGCTCCTACCTAGGAGAAGAGCTAGAAAATTACATATAGGATTGTTCGGATATTCTAGAAGTACTGGAAAAGTCACATTACCTAGGGCTATCTCGTTCACCGGGGCTCTCTATTCTCTAGGCATTCCACCAGAGCTTATAGGCATTTCATCACTTTCTCAACTTAATGAAAAAGAATGGAGCCTATTTGAGAAATCTTATAAGTACTATAAACATGATCTGCAAACTGCTGCAAGATTCGTTAATTTTGAGGGTTTAGATTTAGCAAAAGAAATATGGAATATAGACGAGGAAACAATGAAAAGAATAAAAGAAGATCTATCTTATGCTGAAAATGTGTTAGGAATCAAAGTAGGAGATTCAAACTCAATTGGAAGGAAACACGCATTAATATCGAGTTTAGCATTATTATCAATTAAAGAGGGTAACATAGAGGAAGCTAAAAGTTACCTTTTAGAAATCGCAAAGATAAGAAGATCATTGGGATGAAGATATTAGTAAATGGTTTAATCCCTTATGATGCAGGGAAAACCACTTTTTCTATAAACTTACTTAGATCTTTGAAAGAACTAGGATATAACTTTAGGCCATTAAAACCAGTAGCTGGGCATAACATTTGGTATAGTTTTTCTACTTTGTTGAGAAGCAAAGAATTAAAGATTCTTGCAGGCAACGACGCTTTAAGATATTATGATGAGACAAGGCTTCCCGTAGAGGAAATTAATCCATTTGCTATTTTACTAGCCCCTCCAGACCTAGAAAAACTACAGTTTAATATAAGGCTTTATAACGAGCACCTTAGTTCAGGACTTCCTATTATGATCAGATACTATGATTGCAGAAATATAGTCCACATATATTCATCCTCTGTTCTCTCAATAATTCCGGATTCAATTACTGGTCCCTTTAAAGAATTTATACAAGAAGTCAACGGTGTTAGCGCAGATTCAACCAAACTGAGAGAATTATTGAACTCTTCTGCTCAGATAGTAGATCTTTGCGTTTCTAAGTTTTCCACTAGCAATATAATTATTGAATCCTACAATGATGCCTTAGCCCCTACTTATCTTTCCACAGATGTTGATTTAGTCTTTGCAGTATCTCCCGGAAAAGTCTTTCTTCTTGAAGACTTTAAAAAAGTTCTTCAATTCTTTTCATCTCCTCCGTGGAATATCAAGGTCTCTTCATTTATTAAATACTCAAAAGTCAGAAGTTGGAGAATAAACCCGTCAATAAATATAATAGAGAAGAACTTAATTGATTTTATTTCTAATAGAATTGAGGAAGAAGAGAAGTATAAAACTTAGCTGTACAAAATACATCTTTAAACAGATAACAAATTTTTTAGTCTTAAAATTAAACTTTAGAGATATGAAAGACTCATTTGTTGAGGTCAAGGGAAGTAAAATACATTATGTAGAAGAAGGAAACGGCACGCCCTTCCTTTTGTTTCACGGAGCAAGGTTCAATGCTTACACATGGGTAGAAACAAAAACAGTAGAAGCAATAGCATCTGCAGGATTTAGAGCAATATCAGTTGACTTTCCAGGGTTTGGAAAATCACAAAATGGAGATTTTGATTCTTTGTCAAGTTTTATAAAAGACTTTATGAGCACAATGAATATCCAAAAAGCATACCTATTGGGTGCATCAATGGGTGGGGAAGCAGTATTAGGTTTTGCAGTAGAAAATCCTAACATGGTTGAGGGATTAGTTTTAGTTGGTGCAGTTGGAGTTTCTTCCTATGAGAGCAAGTTAAAAAACCTTGATGGGAAACCTGTTCTTTTAATCTGGGGAGAAAAAGACTCAGTATCTCCAAGAAGAAATGCCGAATTAATTCTCTCTCATGTAAAAAGTGCTAAATTTATAACTGTTGGTAAACAACATGCATGTTATTTAGATGACCCTAATACGTTTAACCAGCAAATCGTAAAGTTCTTAAAGGGAGAGTGAGTAATGGATGAGGAATTAAAGCCCAAACTACTAGAGGTATTGAAGGATAAAAGATTTCTAGAGATACTTAAGCATTTGCGAAAGGCTAATGTAGATTATGGAAAATCAATAATGCTAAACACAAAAATACCGATAGATCAAGTTGTCGATTTATTAGATCAATTAGAGAAAATGGGTTTAATTGAGAGGGTACACGGTGCTACATTGAAAAATACGGAGGCAAAGTTTAAGTTAAGTAAAGAAGTTCATAAGCATCATACATATTATACATTGACTAGAGAAGGCGACCATCTTCTTAGGCAACTCGATGAAAAAGCATTAATTGACGGTTACATCGATCTAGTTAGGAATGATCAATTCGCTTTAGATATTTTGAGAATAGCAGATGAAGTAAATGCTGATCATGCTCTTACTTACTCAAAGCTACTTCATAAACCGCTTGAAGAAGTAATACCAAAGCTAGAGGAATTAGAGAAAACTGGGCTATTGGAGGAAAAAACAGCAAAGATAATAAAGTTTGGAGAAAGAAAATCAAAACCTAAAAAAGAGACAAGGACACATCATAAGTATTATGGTTTATCTAGGATTGGAGAACTTGTTGTGAGAGAACTGAAAAGGAAAGGAATACTACCAAGATAGCTATAAGGAATTCTTTACATCATTATATATTTCATTAATTAAGTTTAACAAGTTATGCTTTTCATTTATCTCTTTAGAAATATAGTTGGAGTTTTCTTTAATAATATTAGAAATAACGTCCTCAACTCTTTTCCTCAAGAGCAATTCAATCATCTTTACTCTTCTATCCTTAATCCTTTTATCAAAAAGACCTTGAGATTTAATGTAGTTTAAATGCTCCTCAAAAGTATCTACTAACTCTTTTATTCCAACGTTTTTTATAGCTATCGTCTTTACGATTTTTGGAACCCACCCATCTCTGAAATTTATTTCCGCACTACTTAAAGCAAATCTAATTGCTTCATAAAGCATTTCAGCTTCTGGTTTATCAGCCTTATTTATTATATAAACATCTCCAATTTCCATTATACCAGCTTTTAAAGCTTGTATTTCATCTCCTGTTCCGGGCACAGATACTACGCCAATAGTGTGAACCCCACTTACTATATCTGTATCTGTTTGGCCAGCCCCTACAGTCTCTACTATTATCCTATCAAAACCCAAACCATCTAAAGCCTCAATAAGCATTAAGGCTTCAGCAGAGATGCCACCAAGGTTTCCTCTAGACGCAATACTTCTTATAAACACATTTTGTTGTATATCCTTGCCTACCATTCTAATTCTATTGCCCATGAATGAGCCCATGCTAAAAGGGCTCGAGGGATCAATTAATACTACCCCTACTTTGTGTCCTCTCTTAACGTATTCTGAAATTAACTCAGAAATTAATGTGCTCTTACCTGCACCTGGTGAGCCTGTAATACCTATAACATGTGCCTTTCCTGATCTCTTTATTAATTCCTGTAAACTTTCAAGCCCTTCTGGGGTGAAGTACTCAATTTTTGTTAAAAGCCTGGAAATAGCTAGCTCCTCACCAGCTAACGCCTTTTCAAGAAGCAATCTTTATGCCCCTTTTTGCTTCAACAGCTCTTGTAATCTTCTCGCTTATTTCTTTTAGGCTTGACCCAGGGAGAAATACTTCGTCCACACCCATTTCCTTTAGTTTAGGTACATCTTGTGGTGGTATAACTCCACCTACTACTAATACAACGTCATTAAGTCCTTTATCTTTCATTTCTTTTATTACTAGAGGTACGAGCTCTAGGTGAGCACCACTTAAAATACTTACGCCAATTACATCAACATCTTCTTGGATTGCGGCTTTAACTATTTGCTCTGGTGTCTGCCTCAGTCCAGTATAAACTACTTCCATTCCTGCATCTTTTAATGCTCTAGCTATTACTTTTGCACCTCTGTCATGTCCATCTAAACCTAATTTTGAAACCAGAACCTTAATCCTTTTTTGACTCATCAGTATATAATAAGTTTAAATTGCTTAAATTTTTGTATGGTGGGGCCGGGGGGATTTGAACCCCCGACCACAAGGGCCCAAGCCTTGCGTCCTAGTCCAGGCTAGACTACGGCCCCATCTTTCATTTACTTATCTTATCTTATAAAATTTTTCTTAGCTTTGGGCGTTGAGTAGATAGTGAGGCAGCATTATGCTGACTCCTTTACAGCTTTAAAGTCAGTTTTTAGCTATAATAGGTTTATAACAAAGAGAGTTGAAAAGCTTTTATCAGCAACCATATGTGTAAAGCTTTTATAAGCTGTGGAAAATAGAAGTATCTTCCATTGAATTTAAATAACCTTTTATCAGTTTAGTTGTTCTCCTTTTTGCCTTTTATAAAAATTTGATAATACTATATATAAGGAAATATATTCATTTTATATTATATTGATTTAATAATTTCTATTTTCTTTGTATAAAGAGAATTTTGATTAGCCAAAAAATTATTGTACATCTCTTATCTTAAAATTCAAATCCTTTTTCCGCTAAAAATATCTGAGGTAATATCATAAGTAATCCTTAACTTAATACCGTAAGGTTTATTTATTTGAGTATCGTAAGAATAACTTGAGGAAAAATGGTAACGGTAAAGTTCAAGTATAAAGGAGAAGAGAAAGAAGTAGATGTTTCAAAGATAAAGAAAGTATGGAGAGTCGGAAAAATGATATCATTCACATATGACGATAACGGCAAGACTGGTAGAGGGGCAGTAAGCGAAAAAGATGCTCCAAAAGAATTGCTTGATATGTTAGAAAAATCTGGAAAGAAATGAAATAAATAAAAATTAATCTTTATTTTGTTTTACTTTTTCTTTCTTTGATCTAGGAATACTTGTAATTTATATCCTGTCCATACAGTTTGGCCAGGCTTAACCCATTCTATTTCTACATCATCTGAGTTTATTCCTAGTCTGCTTCCTAGAATTTCTTTTGCTTGTTTATCGTATTGGGAATCTACTAATTCCTTCCTCGTCTCTATTTTTATCTTCAGTTTATCCATTTCATTATCATATACTATAATATTATACATTCCAGTAGTGTCTGGTATCTCATTTACAGCGTCCTCAACGTATATAGGGAACAGAAGTTTTCCTCTAACTTTAAACATCCATTCCACTCTACCAGGAATCGGCTCTGCAAACCTCATGTGGGTAATTCCGAATTTTGGATCTGGGTCTGTTATAAATTCATTCTTTACATAATCTCCTAAACTATAGCGTATAAGTGGCATCGTAAAGTGATTTAAAAGTGTAGCTATCAATTCTCCTCTTTCACCCTCAGCAACTGGCTCATCTGTTTTAGGGTCAACGATATCAAATATTTCCATGTCTTCCCATACTACTAACTGTCCTTCAGATCCTGGAACTTCGATAGCCATATGACCATCTGTTGTCCCCCAAACGTTTATTGCCAATTCAGCATTTGGATGAACACTGAACAACTTTTTCTTTGTGTTTTCAGCAGCAGCCCCACCATGTAGCAATAACACTTTAAATGGTGTTTCCCATCCTTCTAACTTTGCTTCCTCTCCAATTAGTCTGTGCAACCACGGAGTTGTTGCAAATACATCAACTTTCCATAGTTTAAATATTAACATATGCCTATTTTTCCAGCTGAAGAATGTTTCTCCTCCTCCAGCAATTGCTGTTCCTCCACATCTCCACATCGCAGTTTCTACTACTGGCGGCCCCCAACTGTAAAAGCCGCTCATGTTTAGATAATTAGCGTAAACAACAGTGGGCTTTACCCCTGCAAATGTCCATAAATACCTAGCTTGCCCTTCTTGGAAATAATCCATTTCTAGTGCCCCCCAACCTTGGAAGGTTGGCAAACCAGTGGAGCCAGAGGTTGCACCGACAAATCTAATCCTTCTTGCTAATTCTGGGTGGAAAATTGTACCAAAGGGTGGGTTTTGCTGTAAATCTTTTCTTAGCTCATCCTTTCTTAGGATTGGGATTTTTACTACGTCTTTCCAATCTTTTATCATATCTGGTTCAAATCCTTTTTCTTTCCAATATCTTCTGTAAAACGGTATGTTTTCCCAAGCCCAGTTCACAATCCTCTTTAGTCTAAAGGTCTTTAGCTTATCTAGTTCCTCTCTCGGCATTGTCATTATCTTTTTATTCCATAATACTTCTGAAGGATTTGGAGGATAATCTGGCCTAATAAAGCCTTGTTCTCTCAACTCTTTATGCATAGCCTCATATTCTGCTAAAACACTCGACATATGTTTAAATTGTATAAGCAGTTTAAAAAAATTAGTACTTATAAAATCCTTCTCCACTCTTTTTTCCAAGTTTTCCTTCTTTAACCATTTTTTCGAGCAAAGCTGTAGGTTTATAAGCTTCGAATCCTTTGTTATAAATTTCCTTTAGATAATTGTAGATAAGATCTAAGCCTAATTCATCTGCCATTTCTAACAATCCTTTCGGGAAATTAAAACCATAAACCATAACGGTATCGATGTCTTTTGCGTTTACTATTTGATTTTCTATCATCCAACTAGACTCGTTCACTGCTAGAGAAATTACTTTTGCAGGGTCTATCTTGCTTTCTGTTGGTAACTGAACTTTAGCATATTTTCCCGGAGAAGGATATGTATAAAACCCTTTTCCGGTTTTAACTCCAAGATTTTTCTCATTAACCTTATTCTTAAACATACTGCATTTTACATCTAGTGTGCCTCTAGTTACCAAAACATTCCATATATCAACAACTACATCAAGCCCTACATAATCTGCTAGCTCAAAGAGTCCCATAGGTAATTTTAATTTGTTCCTTGCTGCGCTATCCACTTCCTCTATTGTTCCTTCGCCACTTTCAACTTCTCTGCAAGCCTCTTGTAAAAGTCTAATGAAAATCCTGTTGCTTACGAAGCCCGGTATTTCATACTTTAATTTAACTGGGATTTTATTCATTTTATTCGCAAGGTCGATTGTTAAATTAACTACATCTTCTGCTGTATATTTGCTTGGTATTACTTCGACTAATTTCATGATAACGGGAGGGTTAAAGAAGTGCATTCCAATTACTTTTTCCTTCCTATTCGTTGCTTCAGCGATATCTGATATAGGTATTGATGAGGTATTGGTAGCCAATACGGCATGCTTTGGTGATATTTCATCTAGTGATTTGAATACTTTTTTCTTTAATTCTAAATTTTCTGGAACAGCCTCAATTGCAAAATCTGCATCTTTGGCTATTTCATATGATACATTAAATTCTATTCTTGACAAAATGTCATCTGGTTTTTCTTTTAATTGTCCTTTCTCATGCATTCTATTTAAGGAATCCGTTATTCTTTCTTTTGCTCTGTTTAAAAAATCCCATGACACATCAACTATACCTACTTTAAAACCAGAAAGTGCAGCTACTTCTGCAATTCCATGACCCATTGTTCCTGCTCCAACAACAACTATCTTTTGTATCATCATGAGTTAAAACGTAAAATAGTTATTAAATATCACGGTTTATTTCGTATGGATTAAACAGCAGTAAAGATTTTTAAATTAGAATTGTAATGTATAAGTGTGAGCTTGACTATAAACGTTAAATACAGAGAAGCAAAAAGTGATGACTGGGAAAATATACTAAAATTATATGATTCTCTCTCAGATGAAGATTTGTATCTAAGGTTCTTTACATATCATAGACTTACAGAAGAAGAAGCAAGAAGAATAGCGGATACTAGAAATCATTATACAGTAGTAGCTGAAGTTGATGGTAGGATTATAGGCGAAGCATCCCTTTATTCTGATGGAGAATTAGCTGTAGTTGTTGCTCCAGATTTTAGAAAATACGGTATTGGAACAGAACTAGTAAGAAGGCTCATAGAATATGGAAAGAAGTATGGCATGAAAACTATTAAATTCTATACTCTACCGGAAAATATCCCTATGATAAAGATAGGTAAAAAATTAGGATTTAAAATAATAGAGAGGGAAGACGAGGTTTTTGCATATCTAGATTTAAATAACGAAAATGTAATCTTAGAAAAGAATTAGAAAAGTATTATGACAAATATATAATTGATTTTATTAAATTGCTGTTGGATAGTGTTAATTGAGAACTTTGGCTAAAAGAATAATAGTACCTTGTGAAGTTGCAGTAAAGGATGTAATTCCAGCGATTAAGGCTATTATAGCTATTGAACTTTCTGCTAGAAATTATAGCCAGAAAGAAATAGCTGAATTTCTAAATATTTCTATAGCAGAAGTCAATTATTTATTAAAAGGGAAAAGAGGTGACGAAGAGCTAAAGAAGAACTTGCTTAATGATGAAGATTTTATGGATCTTGTGAAATCTTTCACCCAGAAGCTTATATCGTCTTCTGAAAATGAAACAGATCCTATTTCCTTGTGTCCTTTATGTAGTTATGCTAGGAGAAAAGTATTAAAGCAAGAAGAAGCATGTCCTTATGATATTTCGTGATGAGCTTCCGGGCTCTGGAAGATTGATGAAGACGACTGCAAGCGCTGATTTTTACTTCTTTTCAGTTTTAAATCAGCTGAATATGGTATGGTTCTATAACATCATCTCTTCCAATAAGCATTAAATTTAGTCTTGATTGATGAATAAATTTTTATATAGATATTTTTACTATTATTCTATCAGTGCGACTTAAAATGAGAATAATAACGTTGTTTATGCTGATTCTTTTAGCTGTGGGTATTTTGGTTAATTTCATTCCTACATTAAGTTATTTCTTTGGAACAGTAACACACAAAAAATATTATAATAGTTTTTCTGACGGACTATCACTAGAATATTGTGGAAAATATTCCTCACTTGGAGTTGGTTATACATATGGGTTCATTATAAATATAACAAAGATTAATGGAAGCTATTACTTAGTTCAATCCAAGCTTTATTCACTAACTGGTCAGATAATATCCAGTCCATACTTACTTCCATCATTACCGTTTTTTGCGTCAAGCGTTAGGGAAATTTATAACTACTCAGCAGTTTTAAACATTAATAATTCAACGTTTCTTAGTTTAATCTTTCCAGAAGGAAGTATAGTTAAAACAAGCCTGCTAAATTTCAGTATACCAAACTCAATAACCTATTTGGGTCCAATAGAATTCCTAGGTTGTCCTGGCTACCATTACTTTAGCACTAATGATGATATGACATGTGTATATTATATATTATATGGGTCGCAATACGTACTGGTGCATTTTCTGGCGTTTCAATCTAAATTAGCTACAGATCTCTTTATATCAATGTTTCCAAATTATTCTTCTAACGAGAGTTCCAAAATACAATTTGGTATATGCTTATCTATGAACCTGGGATATGGGAATGGAGCTCCCACTCAAGATTTGTTCTCGTGGTTTGAGTATGGGTTCTCTCATTATGCTTGGCCTATTAATGTGATCTTATTATTTAGTGGCGGAATACTTGCCGTATTTAATTATAGAAAGACGCATTAGACTGTTATATCAAGCACCACTAACTCTACGTAATAGTTTGAGTCAAATAAAAAGACTTTTGGTAGTTTAAGTATTTCCAAAGTTAAGCAGATAGATTGAGGAAAATAGTAGTGCTAAAACAACAATTCTATCGATGATCATTGGGTTAATAGTTCCTTCAGTAAGGTCTTTGGTAATAAATATATCGAGACGTATCTAAATAGAGAAGTGCTAAATCTTCAATATTTTTGTTTAAGGAGTTAATAGTCAGCTTATAGGATGGCATGGATTTATGGCTAAAAATGATTTTGAGTACTGTTGATGGATTAATATATACAATTTTTTCAAAAAGTAGGCAGTTAGAGCTCCTTATGAATATAAAAATAATCAGTAACTATTTAAACAGTATTTTCGTGGGATAGTCCTTGAGTTATTGCTGATGAGATTTTACATACAAGTATTTTTAAACAGAGAATGTAATAGATTTATATAAAAGATAAATACAGATTTGTCTTTCCTAATGCAAGTCCCTGATAAGCGGGGAACCTGGCAGATTACGTTATAGTTCTAATCACTTTTATTGGCCCTATCCTTCTTCATTTCTCTTCAGCTTATCAACTAAAATATAATCTAGATTATACATTTTTGTAAACCAAGAAGAAAATAATGGGCCCACGGGGACTCGAACCCCGGACCACCGGGTCTCTCCTTTCCAGCTTTTCTTCATCCCATACAGTCAAAAGACCCGATGAAAGCTGGAGCCCGGCACTCTACCTGGCTGAGCTATGGGCCCTTTATCGATCATATATCTAAGTACAAAATTATCTTCTTATAAAATAAGCTTAACTCTTTTGCGGTATGGAAATATTTTAATAAGCTACTTTTTACTCCCTTATATTGATTGTAATTGAAATGGGATGAAAGGAGAGTAAAAGTTATTGAAGATCTAAGGAAACAAGGGATAAACCCGTATCCTCAGAAATATGAAATCACCCATACAATACAAGAATTAAGAAAAATAGCCTCACAGAAAAATGATAAGCCTACAGAGCCATTTATGTTTGATATTTCTACCGCAGGAAGAGTTGCAAATCTAAGAAGACATGGTAAAATTTCTTTTGTTGATATATTTGACGAAGGAGAAAAATTACAGTTACAATTGAGAGTTAATGAGCTTGGGGAAAGATATGATAAATTCTTTGAAATAGTTGACAGGGGAGACATAATAGGTGTAAAAGGGGATTTGCTTTATACTCTTAAAGGAGAACTTACTTTAAGAGTTAAGGATTATACGATGTTAGCTAAATCGCTTATAGAACCACCAGACTGGAGTAAATTATCGCCAGAATTTAGATATGCTCATAGATATGTGGATTTTCTTTATAATGATAACGCCAGAAGAGCAATGGAAGTTCGCTTCCAAACAATCAGACTGATAAGAGAATACTTATATTCGAAGGGGTTTATAGAGGTAGAAACGCCTATACTTCAGCCTGTTTATGGTGGGGCTCTAGCTAAACCCTTTAAGAGCCATGTAAATTACCTAGATGAAGACTGGTATCTTAGAATTTCGCTAGAGCTTTACTTAAAGAGGTTTATAGTTGGTGGTTTTAACAAAGTCTTTGAAATAGGAAAAGTGTTTAGGAATGAAGATATAGATGTTACCCATAACCCAGAATTTACATTATTGGAACTCTATTGGGCTTACGCAGATTACAACGATATAATGAAACTAACGGAGGAAATGATTCAAACTGTTGTTAAAAACGTTTACAATGATACAAAAATAAAATACACTATTGGAGGAAAAGACTATGAAATTGACTTCTCACAATTCAAAAAAATAACTATTTATGATGCACTCTCAGAAGCTTTAGGTAAAAATATAGATAATGTGAGTGATGAGGAATTAAAATCGTTGATGGACAAGTATGCCTTGAAGCCTAGAGGTAATATGTATGTTAGGGGGTTAATGATAGAAAAGTTGTTTGATAAACTGGTGGAACCAAACTTAATACAACCAACATTCGTTTTAGATTATCCAATAGAAACTACACCCTTATGCAAACCACATAGGAGCAAGCCCGGATTAGTGGAGAGATTTGAACTGTTTATTGCTGGTATGGAATTAGCAAACGCTTATACTGAGCTTAACGACCCTATATTACAGGATAAACTCTTTAAACAAGAGCAAGAGATGTTTAGAAAAGGGGATGAGGAAGCCCACCCATACGATGTGGATTTTGTTAGAGCTTTAAGTTACGGTATGCCACCAACTGGAGGTTTAGGTATTGGTATAGATAGGCTAGTAATGTTATTAACAAATAATTTCAGTATAAAGGAAGTTATTCCATTCCCTATGTTAAGTGCAAAAATTATTGAGGAGGACTCATAGAAAGTAAGATCGCTGAAATAAACAACATCAAGAGTGCACCTTGGATAAGATATGATATTCTTTCACTTAACCCTAATTTTTTCACTATTTCGTTAAATATTTTCCCTCCATCAGTAATTATTAGTGGAGCTCCGTTAAATAACGCCAAGCTAAAATTAATTGTGAACATCCATGCTATAAAATCAAGGATAGCATATGCCCATGACGGAAAATAATATGTTATATACACGCCTAAAAGATGCTGAGGATCACTTATATTGACCTTAATATTACCAACACTTCCGTTAGGATATTTTAGTGTTAATATAGGAGAAGAGGAACTATGCAAGTATGCTTCTAGTTGGTTTGGCGTTGTAACTTTGTTACCATTAACTTTAAGGATGATACTGTTAACTGGAATTGAAGCATTATATGCAGGATAGTGTGGAAGTTCTCCGACTATCTGTAAACCCTGTGATAACATTGGAGGTAAATATACTGCTAGGGGGAAAAACACTGCAGCAAGTATAAGATTTACTGCTATCCCGGCTGAGATTATCTTTAACTTCGTTGAGGTTGAAGAAGAATTAAATTCATCTTCCTCAGGCTCAACAAAGGCTCCGGGGAAAAAGATTAAGAACAATATTCCTCCACTTTTTACTTTTACATTGTTTGAAGTTGCTGATACTGCGTGAGCAAGCTCATGTAAAGTCACAGATATACCTATGGCTAACAAAATATATGGCAACTGGTTAATTCCTATTGTTACACCAGGGATAACTGGTTCTAAACGTAATCCAACAGCTTGAACGGGTTTTGGAGTAATAAATTCTGATAGTACGTAAAATATCAGAATTATACCACCTATCATTGAGGCTATCCCTAAAACAGTACCTAGTTTTTCGAACACTTTATACCACTTACTTTTCGCAACATTGGGGAACCACTCACTTCTTGTACTCTTTCTCCATAAGAATAAGAAAGGATATATTTGGAACCCCTTAGGCTCGAGTTTCTTCTTAAGTAGAAACATTAAAGCCCAGAAAACTAGTAGTGCAATTCCGAATAGTTCAGCTGAGTTCACAAAATATAAACAGTATTTTGTACTATTAAATGGTTATGGAAATAGTATATAGCAAAGAACATTGGGAATTGTTAAGAGAGAAGAGGCAAAGAGCAATAGAAATTCTTACTAAATTAAAAGAAATAGGAATAGAGGGATACGTATATGGCTCAGTAGCTAGAGGGGATGTAAAAAAGGATAGTGACATAGATATCATACTCTTTAACCCAGATTTATTAAAACTTGAGCTTTTCCCTTTTCATCATAGGTTAATTGTTCAAGCCACCCCAACCTCAACTCCTAAAGCATATATCTCTTTGGATCAAGAAGAGAAGGAAGTAATTTCTTTTCCTTTAGCTAAGCTAAAGAGAAAAGAGATAGAATTTTATTATTTTGGTGGTTTAATATCACTAGACGAGTTAATAGAAAATAAAAGAGTTCCGGGAGTTAATAAGGATCTTGAAATCATTATTCCTACTGAAAATGGTCACTTGCAGATACCATTGCATGGAAATGAGGATTATGCTGTAAAGTTGTTAAAAATCTCTCACGACACTATTTTAGAAAGAGAAAGACTATTAGAAAAAAGAGAAGAAAGAGGACACACAGGAGTATTTGTAAAGTATGAGCTTGATAACGATGAGAGCTTTGAGTATGCTATTAGAAATTTAAGCAAAAATAACAAGTTTTTTAGGAGGGTAATTAATGCTGAACGGTAAATTTGGTAGTATTATAATAGAAAGTAAAGATGTACAAGACACCCATATAAAAGAGTTAAAAAGATTTAGGCTATATGTTAATGGGAAAGAAGTGGGAATATCATTTTACTTTTCTGGAAGGGATTACTATTCCCCCTGGCTAGAAATAGATTATTCCCCTTGGTTGAGAGAAAAAGGAATTGAAGACCAATTCTTTTTATTCATTTACCATTTCTTGTCTCCAGGCTCTAAGCTATTTGTCACATACTTAAGAGATAAAGAAACTAGGGAGATGCTTTATAAAGGTTTTCACCCAGCAGAAACCCCTTTAGGGTTTTCATTACTAAAGGCTGGTTTTACATGGTTTAAAGACTGGTACTACCCGGAAGGAGGAAACGAGGGAGCCCCAAAAATCCAAGCTAATAAACCTCTAAATAAAGAGGAAGAGGAAAGACAGCTAAGAAAACTATTAGATGAAGTTAAAAGGGACGATGTAAGAAAGTTTATTGAGAATAAACTTGCTCAAGGGTAATCCAGACATAGGCTTATACAATCACTTTTTACCTAAAGGGTGTGAGCTTTGTAGATTAGGTGGTAAGCTAGTTGTTTATATTACTGGCGAGTGCGGAGATTCATGCTATTATTGTCCAGTGAGCTATGAAAGGTTTGGTAAAGATGTTATGTATGCTAATGAAAGTCTGGTTTCCTCCTTGTTTGATTATATTTATGAGGCTTATAGAATGAATGCCTTGGGAGCCGGAATAACTGGTGGAGACCCCATCTTAGCTATTGATAGAGTTGTTCAACTTATCAAACTCTTAAAAGACGAGTTTGGAAGTGAATTTCATGTACATCTTTATACTAGCGGAAGATATGTTACTAATGACGTCTTAAGTGAGCTTAAAAGCGTAGGTCTTGATGAGATAAGATTTCATCCAGTTAAAGAAGAGTACTTGAAAGCCGTAGAAAAGGCATTAAAATTCGATTTTGACGTTGGGCTGGAGATCCCATCAATACCCGGCGAAGAAGAATATGAAGAGAAACTAATTAGGTGGGCAATAGAGAAAGGTGTGAAATTTGTTAATTTAAATGAGCTTGAACTCACTGAAAGAAATTATCAGTTTCTAAATGCAAGGGGATTTAGAGTTAATCACGGTGTGGCAGGAGTTAAAGGTAGTTTTGATTCTGCACTTTCAATTTTAAGGAAATTTGAAGATTCTAAAATTGCTCTTCATTATTGCAGTTCAGTTTATAAAGATATAGTTGAGACAAGAACAAGATTTCTTAGAATTATAAAGTTCTCCTCTAAACCGTATGAAGATTATACTGGAGAAGGCACAATTGTTAGAGCTTTAGTGAAAAGTAATGGTGATTTAAGCGATTATGGAGAAAAGGATGGAGATTTATGGAGCATTTCCCCTAAATATATAAATATGATAGATGCTGATGAGGTTTGGCTAGTAGAAGAACATCCAGACACAAGGAGGCTTAGAGTTTCTGAAAAGTTAGTTTATTCTAAATCGAAGTAAGGCCACTAATCCAGTAAGATTCCTTACCTCAAAGTATATTGGTGAGTCTCTAGGGACTATGAGCACTCTTCCATTCTTATTTTCTACGTCTTCCATTATTTGATCTATTTCTAATCTTTCCTCTTCATCCTCAGATGAAACCAAATCCTCAATTATAAGTAAAGTATCAACAGCACCATATTCTGCGGATTTCTTAACCTCCTCTTTTCCATAAGTTACTAGTCCAGTGTTTTTAGCCAAGTTCTCCATTACCTTTTCCATTATCTTAGTCTCTTGAGATATTTCATAATCCCTGTTGATTTGATCAACTATATCCCTTTTGAGGATTTCATTTAGACCGGCTCTTGTGGCTGATGATACGCTATCTATATAGGTTTTAACATTTTTTATATATTTAGAAACAATCTCCTTAAAAGGTCCTGGACCTGCTAAAAGCACTGCTTCGATTCCTAAAGTTTCTATATAACTCATTATCTCCTTAGCTATTTCTTTGGCGTTTTCTTCTATTATTCCCTCCTCTTCCTTATTAGGGGGCCTTAATGATTTTTCGGATAGGATCTTTATCCCTTGACCCATCGGAAGGGCGATAAGGTATTCATCAAAGTCAACTAGTACTATTAACAATTTCATATACTTCTCTGTTTGTCTTTTTATTTTGTCTAATTCGAACTTCCCCCAGTGGGTCTTTTCTACTGCAATTTCATCTCCTATATCAAGGTTAATCGTGTGATGAGCCCCCTTTATTCCAAACCTTTCTGGCGCATCTAATATTATGCCATGTATTCTTAATCTGCTCGTAAATGGTTGGAATTCCGTTTTCTCTACTTGTAATTCTATAATCATGGGGACTCTTCGACTCTCTTTTCCTAAGCTTACATCTCTAGTAGTCTTAGCTATCACTTTATCTCCTTTTTTAAGAACAAGATGTAATACCCATAAGTCATCTTCGTTCTCTATATGTAATTTCATTATTCCTTTCTTATCATCAAATTCTAAAATCTTCATGATACATAATAATACGAGAGATTGTGATAATTATAACTAACGTGGAAGAGGAAGATCTTCAAAAAGTCTATGAAATAGAGCTTGAGAGTTTTGATGAACCATATTCTTATTCTTTACTTAAAGCCTATTACTACTTGGCTAAAGAGCTATTTATAGTAGCAAGAGAAGGAAATGAGGTTCTTGGTTACGCTTTAGGCATAATACAATATGGTTATAGGGGCCATGTCGTTTCCATAGCAGTCAAGAAAGATTATAGAGAAAGAGGCGTAGGAAGTCTGTTACTGAAAGGGCTTGAAAATAAGTTTAAGACGTTCAATTGCACTTATTCCTATCTTGAGGTAAATTACAAGAATATCCCAGCTATAACATTTTATAATAAGCAGGGTTATGTCGTAATCAAGTTTCAAAAGAATTATTATGGAAGAGGTAAGCATGCATTTATAATGGCAAAGAGTTTTTTGAATGGAAAAAGTTTCGAGTGATTAAAAATATATCTCATTGTTTATACTAATTATTTATGATAGATAATTTCTTCATACTTGACTTTTCATATGATGTAGTTGATAATAAACCAGTTATTTACATCTGGGCAATTAACAAAAACAATGAAAGAGTTGTTCTGTTAGAAAAGAATTTTCGACCATACTTTTACGCAGTATTAGACGAAAGTGTGAACGCTGAGGAAATAAAGAAGGAGATACTCAAGCTTAGTAAACCTTATTCACCAATTACAGACGTTAAACTAATCGAAGACAGAAGATACTTTGGATCTCCAGTTAAAGTGTTAAGGATCGAAACAGTAATCCCAGCATATGTGAGAGTATATCGTGACGAGGTTGCTAAAATAAAAGGTATTAGAAATGTTCTTGAAGCTGATATTCGTTTTTACATGAGGTACTCAATAGACAACGATATAAAGCCCTTTTATTGGATTGAGGCAGAAGTAGAAGAGATAAGAGAAAGCGGTTTTAGAGTAAAGAAAGTATATGATTTAAAGAAAATAAATAAAATTTATGAGGATAGAGAACCAGAATTGAAAATGTTAGCATTCGATATAGAGGTATATAATAAATATGGTTCCCCTAATCCTAGAAGAGATCCAATAATTATCATTGGGGTCTGGACAAAAGAAGGAAGTAAGCAGTTCTTAGCTGATAAGAATGATGATTTAAAAGTGTTAAGAGAATTCATGAGCTTTATCCAAGAATATGATCCAGACATTATTGTAGGTTATAATACCAATAATTTTGATTGGCCATATTTATTGGAGAGAGCAAATATTAGAGGAATAAAACTTGATGTTGGTAGAAGATTAAACAGTGAACCATCTCAAGGCGTTTATGGTCATTTTTCTGTTACTGGCAGATTAAATGTTGACCTATATGGTTTTGCTCAATCAATCCAAGAAATTAAAGTAAAAACTTTAGAAAACGTGGCTGACTATCTAGGTGTTTTGCCAAAGGAAAAAAGGACTTTAATTGAATGGTATGATATACCAAATTATTGGGACGATGATAAAAAACGTGACATTCTACTTAAATATAATCTTGATGATGCAAAATCTGCTTATCTTTTAGGCGAGGTATTTGTACCATTTGGAATGGAGTTAACTAAGATAAGCGGTTTGCCATTAGATCAACTCTCTATGGCTAGTGTAGGGCATAGAGTGGAATGGCTCTTAATGAGAGAAGCTTACAAATATAAAGAACTAATTCCGAACAAGGAAGAAAGGGAGTATGAAAGCTATGAAGGAGGACTTGTAATTTCTCCTTTGCCCGGGATTCATGAGGATGTTTATGTTTTAGATTTCTCATCAATGTACCCTTCAATCATGATAAAGTATAACATAGGTCCAGACACGCTGGTAAAAGGGGAGTGTGAGGATTGTTGGGTTTCTCCAATTGGCTATAAATTCAGAAAAGAACCAGCAGGCTTATATAAGAATGTATTACAAAAACTAGTGGAGGAGAGAAAAGAAGTAAAGAGGAAAATGGAAAAAAGCACCGATGAGTACGAAAAAAGAATACTTGATACTAGACAAAGAGCGTTAAAAGTTATGGCTAACGCATTTTATGGATATATGGGCTGGGTTGGTGCAAGGTGGTATAGTAAAGAAAGCGCTGAGGCAGTAACCTCATGGGGTAGGAGTATAATTTCTGAAGCTGCTAAATTAGCTAAAGAAAAAGGTTTCACAGTTGTTTATGGTGATACCGATTCGATTTTTGTTAAGGGTAAGGGAGATATAAATTCACTAATTAATGAAATCTCAACAAATTTTGGTTTGGATATTAAGATAGATAAGGTATACAAGAGAGTATTCTTCACGGAAAATAAGAAACGCTATGCTGGATTAACAGAAGACGGAAAAATAGATATAGTAGGTTTTGAAGCCGTTAGAGGAGATTGGTGTGATCTAGCAAAGAATGTTCAGACACAAGTAATAAACCTTATTTTAAAATCTGGCAAAGTAGATGATGCAATAAAATACGTAAAATCAGTTATCTTTGATTTAAGAAGATATAATTTCAGAATAGAGGATCTTATAATTTGGAAATCTATTGACAAGAACCTGGAGGAATACGATGTTACTGCACCTCATGTTGTTGCAGCGAAGAAAGCGGCAAAAGCGGGTTATCTAATTTCTAAAGGCGTAAAGATAGGCTATGTAATTGTAAAGGGGCCTGGCAAGGTCTCAGATAGAGCAGAGCCGTACTTTATGGTGAAAGAGAAAAACAGAATAGATGTGGAGTATTACGTTGACAGACAAATAATACCAGTTGCAATGAGAATATTGGAAGGATTTGGAGTAAAAGAAAGTTCACTTAAAACAGGAGGGGTTGATATACTGAGTTTCTTTAAGAAGTGAAAATATCACTTAAAGTTAATATTTCTACGTTTTTGGGTCTTTTTGTTATTCCTCCAATTCTTGCCCCTATTAACGCTTTTATATTTTTGGCAGAGGCTAGATCAAGCAGTCTTTGTGTTATAACTCCATCAAATATTATATAACTAATGTTCGAGTTATCTCCTAGGTTTTCTAATTTTTGGACTATATCTCTCACTTGAACTCTTTCTATCGGGTTCCAGTTTTGATCATATATAATTCCTTCTAAAGTCCCTGGTAACTTCTTTATTTCTTCTATTATATTCTGGGGAATTTTAATTTCTACCTCTTTTACTTGAGTTTGTTGTTGTACAGGCTGTGGAGGCTGTTGTTGCTCTTCTGGTTGCAACTGTTTTTGAATCATAATTGGGGGTTGACTTTCTGTTGCTAATGCTTCTTTCAATGCCTGTTGAGCTTCTTGTTGTTTCTTTAGATACTGTGGAACTGTCATCATATTTGCTAATGCTTTATTAATCTCTTTTCCAGTAAGTTCTTCTACTTCTTTTCCTGTCGGAGCTCTAGCTACGTAATCAATCTTAACATTCGATGCTAATAATTCTTTAAGTATAAGATCTCCTCCATGATCTCCATCTAAGAAAGCTATTACAGTTTTCTTTTGTTTTGCTAAGTCAATTATTGTTTGAGGTATCTTTCCAGTAGCTCCTTCTATCGCTATTACATTTTTATATCCATACTTTAGTAAATTTATTACGTCAGCTCTTCCTTCTACAATTATCAGTTCTGGATCCTTATCAACATCTGGACCTGCAGGCAGTCTATCCGGTCCATATTCTATTATTTCGCCAGTTTTGACAGCTGAGGAGATTTCATAAATTACCTCTTTAATATCTAATGTCTTCTCTTTAGTCCAGCTTCCTAAGATTTCCTTTGCTCTATCAATAATCTTCTTTATCTTTTCCTCTCTTATATCTTGTATAGTGATAAGCTTAAACTTTGCATTATAAGGCCCTACTTTATCTACGTTTTCAACCATAGCTGCTATTAGTGCTGTCTCTATTTTATCTAGGTTCGATGGTATAATTATTTCTCCTTCAGTTTTGTTCTTGTTATTATTAATATTTACATATATTCGTCCTAATCTTCCTTTATCTTGAAGCTCTCTTAAGTCAAACTCGTCTCCAAATAAGTTTTCAGTTTGACCAAAAATTGCACCTATAACATCTGGCTTATCTACTATCCCCTCCACTTCGAATTTAAGTACTATATTATATTTCATTATTTTTCACCTTGTAATTCCCTTTTCAAGCTCCTCCACGAGAAGTGTAAACTCGGGTTTACTTTCTAATCTTTTCCTTATTGGTTCTAATATTTCATTTAATTTTCTTGCTACCGAAAGCTTTAAGTCTAATGGATGTAATTTTCCTTCAGAGTAAACTCTTTCTAGTTCCTCATACGATTTAAATTCTATGTCTCCTCCGAATTTGATATCTCTCTCTACCTTAAGTGTTACGCCATCTCTTGAGAAGATTAAATATTTAGCAATTTGAAGTACTGGATTATCTACGACTACTCCCTTTGGACAATATGCACTCTTTAGTTTAGCCTCTATAACTTCTGGCTTATCATGAACAAAGATAGCAGTCTCTGGTTTTGACTTACTCATCTTAACATTTGCCATATATTCGTCTTCTTCAACCCCTTCCATTCTCTGACCTCCTTGCAATCCAATCAAAAGTGGGGTATGTATTGCAATTACTTTCTTCTTTCCAAGCTTTTCTGCTACATCTCTAGCTAGCATATGAGCTTTTCTTTGATCTGTACCTCCTAAAGCAATATCTAAATCTTGATAAATAATATCAGCAACTTGCATTGCTGGATAAATTAGTTTAGAAGTATCTAACTCAGCCTCTTCTGCTTTTCTTCCCATAATTGTTAATGCTCTCTTCATCCTAGCTAGGCTTGTATTCTTGGCTATTCTTAGTACTAGTGCCCAGTAGTTACTATCTTTAACAAGGTCTTCTGCATACACTATTTTTACTTTGTCCATATCGATGCCATAAGCTCTTAAAACTTCAATTGCATAATTACCAGCTAATTTTATCTTCTCTAAATCTCCACCAAGCTTGTCATTTATCCATGCATGCCAAGTCGCTACTAATACAGACATATCTACTCCTGCATCTACTAAGTCCTTTAGTTTTTGTGCCCATATGAGCCAACCTATGTGGAATAGACCACTTGGCTCAAAGCCTATATACCCTTTGAGTTTCTGATTTTCTTCCAGTTTCTTTTTTAATTCTTCTGCCGTCACAATTTCTGTAGCATTTCTAGATATAAGTTTAAGCTTCTCCTCTATGTTCAAGTAAGTATCCCCAAATTAAGAGAAGTAGAGGTAATAAAAAATTCTATTCCTCAATTAGAAACTGCTTTAAAAGAACTACAATAGGGTGAGTTTTACCAAGCTTGTCTTCAAGGTCATTAATTATTTTGTCCAAATCAATTTCATTTTCAATTACTTTTTCTATTAGTTTTTCACTAAATTTATAATAATTAAAGAAATCGTTCTCATCTATAGGATCTTCATCATTTAATAATTTCATATTATTTTGACTCCTCTTTTCAGTGATAAGTGAGTAAAGATATTCATTAACGACTCTTTCTATGCATTCGGAGGAATTGCAGTACTGTAGCTTATCCAAACTAGAGAAGAATCCAGGTGGCATATGATATCACAGTAAATTAGTAAAAAAGTGGTAAAAAAACTATTATTCTCCCATACTCTTTACTAATAAAGTCCTTGTTCTCGGTCCGTCAAACTCTAATAAAATAACTCTCTGCCAAGTTCCTAAATCCAGTTTACCTTCTGTAATAGGGACTATTCTAGAATTCCCTATTATTGCTGAAATTATATGTGCATGCCCATTATTATCTATGAGATTATGCTCAAATTCTCCTTCTGGTGGGACTAATTTCTTTGCCCAATTTAGATAATCTTTCATTAAACCGCTTTCAGCCTCATTTATAATTACTGCGCAAGTGGTATGTTTCACTATAACATGTGCTACTCCATCTTTTATGCCTTGAACTGCTTCTGCAACCAAATCTGTTACATCTATACTATCAAATCTACTTCTTGTCTTTACTGAAAATTCCTTTGTAACTATTTTCATAAGCTATACTTGTTATACTTAAATATATGGATTTAGAAGGAATTGCTCGAAAACTTTATCCTAATAAGGATGAGATTAAACGTAAGCTTTTGGAAGAGATTGAGTTCTACAAAGGAAAGGATTATCCTTTAAAGGAAAAAGTTATAGAGGCAATTATTAAAGAAGTTTCTAATTCAATAAATGCTAAAGGAGACATTTTCGAATATCCAAGATCGAATATAAAGGCTGGGGATGCAGGACTAGGATCAAGAGGAATTGGAGATCATATAATACATAATAAGATACTAGAAATAGCAGAACTACAAAGTTATGAAGACGCAAGAGTAAATCAAGGTATAGTTGCTTCTATTGATGGCATACATTCACGTTTATCATATTTTCCATTTTTAGCAGGATTTCATGCAACTAAAGCTTCCCTAAGAGATATTATGGTAAAGGGTGCAGAACCTGTTGGTGTAATAGTTGATATTCATCTTTCAGACGATAGTGATGTGGGCATGTTATTTGATTTTGAAGCTGGTGTTTCAACAATAACTAATGCTTTAGACATACCAATACTTGCTGGAAGTACATTAAGAATTGGGGGAGATATGGTTATAGGAGAGAGAATAAGCGGAGGAGTAGGTGCAATTGGTCTTCTCAAGGGGAAGTACTTTTCAAGAAGCAATGTAAGTGAAGGACAGTATATTGTAATGACGGAAGGTAATGGTGGGGGTACTATAACCACTACTGCAATATATAATCAATATTATGATATAGTTAATGAGACTTTAAGCATCAAGGACTTATTAGCTTGTAAAATTATAACGCAAGAGCTTTCTGATGAAGTTTCATCTATGACAGATGTTACTAATGGTGGAATAAGATCATCTGCATTAGAAATAGCAGAAAATTCGCTGACGTTTAAGATAGACAAATCAAAATTTTTATCTTTAATAAATCAAAGAATTCTTAATATGCTAGAAAATCTAAAGATAGACCCATTTGGCATATCTATAGATTCCATATTAATATTTACTAATAACCCAGAGAAGGTAAAAGAGAATTTAGTCTCAAGAGGAGTAAAGGCAGAAATAATAGGTCAAGTAATTAGGAATCAAGGCTATCCTATAATCGATGAAAACGGGGACCCATTAAGACCCAACTTCAGAGAATCTCCATATACACCAATTAAACAAGTAATAGGCAATTACTCTCCCTATTCTGAGTCTGAATTAGAAAATCGACTTAAAATTGTGGCAGATCTAGCTAAGGCTAAGAAGGAAAAAGTATTGAAAACTTTAAAAGGGAGTTAAGTATTAGGAGTATCAGTTGATATTTAATGTCTCAGCAACAGCAGTTTAAATATATCGTTAGACTTTTTGGGCAAGATGTAGATGGTACTATGAAAGTACCTTATGCCCTTGCAATGGTTAAGGGCATAGGTTACAATACAGCTAGGGCAATAACGTTCAAACTTGGGCTAGACAAAGACAAACGCTTAGGCGAACTTAGTGATGAAGAAATCAAAAAGATAGAGAATTATCTAGTTGATAAGAAAATCCCAGAAATCCCTTCATGGATGTTTAATAGAAGAAAAGATTACGATTCTGGTTTAGACATACATTTGGTTACTTCAGATCTTATTTTCTACGTTAGAAATGATATAGAAAGAGAAAAGAAGATTAGGAGCTGGAGAGGTGTTAGACACTCTTTAGGTCTAAAAGTAAGAGGGCAGAGGACTAAAACGACAGGTAGAACGGGAGTTACAGTTGGTGTGAGAAGAGCTAAAGGTGCGCAGCCTCAAGCAGCTGCCCAACAGAAAGCTCCTTCAGCACCAGCTCCTTCAGGTGGTGGTGAAAAGAAACAAGGGTGATATGAATGGGAGATCCTAAGAAAAGTAGAAGGAAATGGGAAGGCCCAGGTCATCCCTGGATAAAATTAAACCTAGATAAGGAACAAGCATTAATAGGTAAATATGGGCTAAGAAATAAGAAGGAAATATGGTTAGCAGAAACAGTAATTAGGAACTTTAGGCACCAAGCTAGGTCATTGTTAGCTTTACCACCAGCTGAAAGATCAGTTAGAGAAAAGCAACTTCTTCAGAAATTATATAGGCTAGGAATTATAGAAAAAGAAAATGCCACACTAGACGATATTTTAGGTCTTACTGAAGAAAGTTATCTAGAGAGGAGACTGCAGACAATTGTATTTAAGAAAGGGTTGGCAAGGAGTATTTATCAAGCAAGACAGCTTATAACACATGGCCATATAGCTATTGGAGGTAAGAGAGTCACTTCTCCAGGTTATATTGTACCAAAAGAAGAGGAAGATTTAATAGACTATTATCCGACTTCACCATTCAAACAAACTCCTCCAACTCAGCAAGGTGAGGGAAATGTCCAGCAGGCGTGAAATTAGATGGGGATTGGCTAGGATATATGCATCCCAGAATAATACTCTAATAACGATAACAGACATAACTGGTGCCGAAATTATATCGAGGGCATCCGGTGGAATGGTAGTAAAGGCTGATAGAGAAAAACCATCTCCTTATGCTGCAATGTTAGCTGCAAATAAAGCTGCGAATGATGCATTTGAAAAAGGTATTTCTGCAATTCATATTAAGGTAAGAGCACAAGGTGGTTATGGTTCAAAGACTCCAGGTCCTGGAGCACAACCGGCAATTAGAGCACTAGCAAGAGCAGGATTTATAATAGGAAGAATAGAAGATGTGACTCCCATACCTCATGACAGCATTAGAAGGCCTGGAGGTAGAAGAGGAAGAAGAGTCTGAATTGCTATGCCCCTTTCTTTACTTAAAAGAGAAGGCAATTCACTAAGTATAGTAACTGAAGGATATCCGTTAGAGCTAGTAAACTCAATAAGAAGAGCTTGTATTTTATATACTCCAGTTATGGCTGTAGATGAGGTTTACTTTATAGAGAATAATAGTCCTCTTTATGATGAAATGCTCGCTCATAGACTTGCTATGATACCTTTCTCAAGTGAAGAAGCTCTGGATCATTATAGACCTCCTGAGGAATGTATGGATTGTAAAGAAAATTGCGAGGGATGTTATAACAGAGTGTATTTAGATGTAGAGGCAAAGGAAGGAGAAACATTGATGGTTTATTCAAGGGATTTAAAATCTGATGATCCTTCAGTTGTTCCTATATCTGGGAACATACCAATAGTTTTGCTAGGACCTAAGCAAAAAGTTACTCTTGAAGCTAGGCTAAGGTTAGGTTATGGTAAAGAACATATCAAATATAGTCCAGTCAGTGTTGCAGTTGTAAGATATTATCCCCATGTAGAAGTAAAGGGAAACTGTGAGAAAGCTGTTGAAGTATGTCCAGAAAAGGTGTTTGCAATAGAAGGAGACAAACTTATAGTAAAGAATGAGTTAGCTTGTACGCTTTGTGAAGAATGTTTAAGGTATTGTGATAATATTTTTATTTCCTCTGTTCCTAACAAGTATATTTTGGAAATCGAGTCAGTTGGTGCTTTAAGCCCAGATAGAATTTTAATAGAGGCTGGGAAAAGTTTATTACGTAAGCTTGATCAATTAGAAAAGCTGGTAGAGGGAATGTAAGATGGTCGCAAGAACTGGAAGTACAAATATTATGGTTAGAAAGCTCATAGAATCATTAAATAAGCAAAAGAAACCAATTTGGAAGAGAGTTGCTGAGGAACTTCAAAAACCAAGAAGAAAACGTCCTTATATTAATCTTTATAAGATAAATAGGTATACAAAGCAAAATGAAATTGTAATAGTTCCCGGAAAAGTATTAGGGATTGGTAATTTAGACCATCCTGTTACTGTTGCAGCCTTCTCATTTTCTAAGTCTGCAAAAGAAAAAATAGAAAAAAGTGGAGGTAAAGTTATGAGCCTTTATAAAGCATTGGAAGAAATTAAAGATTTTAAGAATGTGAGGTTGATGATAGGATGAGTGAACAGTTAGTTGTCGTAAATGCTGAAAACCAAATTCTAGGAAGGATGGCAACTCATATTGTAAAGTTACTAAAACAAGGTAAGAAAGTAATAGTTGTAAATTCAGAGAAAGCTGTTATAAGCGGTCCAAGGAGCAGAGTTGTTCAAGGTTATCAATTAATTTTTAGGGTAAGAAAGTTTCAAAATCCTGAGAAGAATACTATAAAAAGACCAAGAAATCCTATAAATATAGTAAAAAGAACAGTCAGAGGAATGTTACCGAAGAACAAATCTAGGCAAACAATGCTAAAGAATTTAATAGTATATATTGGAGTCCCAGAAGAATATAAAGGCAAACAAATGGTTAGGTTTGAGGATGCAGATGTAAAAAGATTGAAAGGTAAATATATAACTGTTGGTGAATTATCAAAACTGTTAGGAGGTATTAGTCAATGAGCCAGCAGTCTCAAGTAATAATCACTTATGCCAGAAGGAAGATGGCAAGAGCCAGATGTTATTTAACACCAGGTAAAGGAAGAGTATTTGTAAATGACACCCCCTTAGAGATAATACCAGTAGAAATGGTAAGAATGAAAATAATGGAACCGTTACTGTTGGCTGGAGAGAAAATTGCATCTTCTATAGATGCAAAAATCTATGTTATAGGAGGGGGAATAATGGGTCAAGCTGATGCTGCTAGGATGGCTTTAGCAAGGGCATTAGTAAAGTTTACTGGTAGCAATGAGCTGCTTCAGATTTACAAAGTATATGATAGAACTATGTTGGCTGGAGACCCAAGACAGACTGAATCAGAAAAATGGATGAGATATAGTGCAAGAAGATGGAGGCAGAAAGCTTATAGGTGATCGAGATGATTATTCCAGTTAGATGTTTTACGTGTGGTTCTCTAATTGGTGATAAATGGGAGCCCTTTATAAGTAGGGTTTCAGCTGGGGAAGACCCCGGTAAGGTATTAGATGATTTGGGTGTTAAGAGGTATTGTTGTAGGAGAATGCTTTTATCTCATGTAGATATTATAAAGGAGGTAGTTCGTTATACTAGACCAATTTGAGGTGTTAGGTTATGAGTGAGAAGGAAGGTCAATTAAGTGAGGAGGAAAAGGCAGAGTTACAAAAGTCAGAGAAAGGTACAGTAATAGAGCTATTAGTACCGCTTGATACTTATCTCTCTGCTGGTGTTCATATAGGTACTCATACATGCACAAAATATATGGAAAAATTTGTATATAGAGTTAGACCAGAGGGACTCTATGTACTAGATGTAAGAAAAATAGATGAGAGATTAAGAATAGCTGCTAAATTCTTAGCCAGATTTACTCCAGAGAATATATTGGCAGTAACTTCAAGGCCTTATGCTTATACTCCAGTTTCAAAGTTTGCGGAAGTTGTTAGAGGAAGGGCGATTGTGGGAAGATTTCCGCCTGGATTATTAACCAATCCGTATTTACCAACACATATCGAACCTGAAGTTCTAGTAGTTACAGATCCTAGAACTGATTTGCAAGCAATAAAAGAGGCATCAGAGACAGGTATTCCAGTGGTTGCCTTTTCGGATACTGATGCTAAAGCCGATTTTGTCGACTTAATTATCCCAGCTAATAACAAAGGAAGGAAATCGTTAGCGTTACTCTATTGGATATTAGCTAGACAGATATTGAGGGAGAGGAAAGAGATACCGCCTGAAGGAGATATACCGATGAGGGTTGAGGACTTTGAAACGAGGTTAGTAGAATGATAAGATTGCCTGCTGTTGCAGGTGCATTTTATGAAGGCGATGCAGATAAGTTAAAAAAACAAATTGAAGAATCCTTTTTGCATCCTCTTGGTCCCGGTAAGATTCCCCAAGTTCCTTCACAAAAAGGAAAACGTGATAACCTTTTCTTTATTGTCCCTCACGCTGGTTACATGTATAGCGGACCAGTAGCTGCTCATGCATATTACTATTTAGCTTCTGAAGGCACTCCGGACACTGTAATTATTTTAGGCCCTAATCACACTGGTTTAGGTTCTTATGTTTCAATTTGGCCAAAGGGGAAGTGGAAAACCCCATTAGGAGAAGTTGAAATTGATGAACAAATTGCAATGGACTTAGTTAGAGAATCTGAAGTTATTGATATTGATGAGAGAGCCCATTTATATGAACATTCTGTCGAAGTTCAAGTCCCATTTCTTCAATATTTCTTTGATTCAAAAATTAAAATTGTCCCAATTGTTATTATGATGCAAACACCCGAGATATCGGAATTTATTGCAGAAGGCATATATAGAATTATGAAAAGGTATTCAGATAAGGACATAGTTGTTATTGCTAGCAGTGATTTGAACCACTACGAGCCTCATGATAAGACAATTGAAAAAGATAACATGGCAATAGAGAAAATTACTCAGTTAGATTACAAAGGTTTATTTAATGTGGTGGAGGAAAAGGACGTTACTGTATGTGGATTCGGCCCTATAATGACTGTCCTTATTTTAGCAAAAAAGTTTAACAAAAGACCTTACGTGTTAAAACACGCAACTTCTGGAGATACCTCTGGAGATAAGAGCTCTGTAGTGGGCTATCTTTCAGTGAGGTTTGGTGATTAGTTTACCTATACCAATATTTGGTGTTCCATTAAAGGGAGTAAATAACCCTATCTTAATATCTTTTTGTAACACTAACTCTCAAATAGTTGAGGAACCTCCAGAACTACCTACTGAGTTTTTTAATAATTTTAAAGAGGCCACTGGCTTTTTATGCAAAGTAAATGTTAACCTCAGGGGCAAAATACCCTTTTCGTCAAAATACATTTATCTCTCTTATCTTTATTTTAAGAAGTCAATAGAGAAATGTAATCTTCCAATTTCTAATGAAGAGATGAATGAAATACTCGAAATGATAGACGACTCAATATATAATTCTGAGTTAATAAGAGGTTTACGGAAAGCTCTTCTATTAAATAAGGACATTTTATATAGGGATGGAGAGGACCCAGTCCTCGTAAATCTTAGAAAGTTTAAGGTTGAATTAATCTACAGTTATCCAATTGATTTGTCTTCTCCCAATTATATTGATAATTCATTAATTCATCTTCTCGGTATATTGCCTGTTGAGTTTGCTGAAACCAATGATTTAAACCTTATAAGAGTCGAAAATGGTCTGTGGTTTTCATTATATTCCATTCCATCGCCCACAAGATTAGATTGGAAAGTAATTTGGGATTTAAATAATGCAAGTGTTATTGAATTAAGGGGTGAAGGTAATTTCAATAACTAACAGGAAAATAGAGCACGTTGAAATATGTCTTTACGAGGACGTAGAGATCGGAAGTACTTTGCTTGATGATGTAAAGCTTGTCCACCAGTCTCTTCCTGGTTTTTCCCTCTCTGATGTAGATACATCAACTACCTTTTTAGGAAAGAAGATGTCAGCTCCAATAATAATAACTGGTATGACTGGTGGTTTACCAGAACTAGGTAAAATAAATGAGAGTCTTGCTGAGGCCGTTGAAGAGTTAGGACTCGGTATGGGTGTTGGAAGTCAGAGAATAGCCATAGAAAGAAAAGAAACTAGGGAAACCTTTGCAATAACGAGAAAGAAAGCACCAAGTGTACCGTTAATTGCTAACCTTGGCGCTCCTCAGTTTGTTAAAGGATATGATGTAAAGCAAGTTGAGGAAGCAATTCAAATGATTGAAGCAGATGCTATAGCAATTCATTTCAATTCTTCGCAAGAAGTTTTTCAACCAGAAGGAGAGCCCAATTATTCTATTGACATCCTCTATAAGCTTATTGATATAGCTAAATCTATTAGAGTCCCTGTGATAGTTAAAGAAAGTGGATCGGGCCTATCAATGGAAATAGCTAAATTATTTTATGAGAACGGAATAAAATATTTTGATACTTCTGGTGTTGGCGGTACAAGTTGGGTAGCGGTAGAGATGTTTAGGGGGATTAGGAGAAATAATTGGAAAGCAGAAAGTGCTAAATTATTCCTTGACTGGGGAATTCCAACAGCCGCTTCAATAGTAGAAGTAAGAAGTTCTGCCCCAGAAAGTATAATTATTGGAAGCGGTGGAATAAGGAACGGTTTGGATGTAGCTAAGGCTATAGCATTGGGTGCAGACATAGGGGGGTTTGCTTTACCTGCATTAAAGGCTGCCGTTAAGGGGAAAGATGCTCTTATAGAGTTTTTAAACAAGGTTATTTTTGAACTAAAGGTCGCTATGTTCTTAAGTGGGAATAAAGATCTGAAAAGCTTGAAAAGGACATCAATAGTAATTACCAAAGAATTAAGGAACTGGCTAGATTCTAGAGGGATAAATTTATCTTATTATGATAGTGTTAGAAAGAGAAGAGTATGAGTTTTGAGAATTACTTTAACGAGATAGTCACTAATGTAAATAAAAAGATAGAAGAATACATAAAAGGTGACATAAAAGACCTTTATGACGCCTCTTTTTACTTATTTAGTGCTGGAGGAAAAAGATTAAGGCCATTGATCTTAGTTGCCTCTTCAGATCTTTTAGGAGGGGAAAAAGAGAGGGCTTATTTAGCAGGGGCTGCTGTGGAAGTTCTTCACACTTTTACCCTTATTCATGATGATATAATGGATCAAGATACCACAAGAAGAGGAATGCCAACTGTTCATGTGAAATGGGGATTGCCTATGGCTATTCTTGCAGGTGATTTACTTCATGCTAAAGCCTTTCAATTGTTAAATGATGCTTTTAAGGGTATGGACAGCGAAAGGATAACAAAGGCCTTTTCCATTTTTACTAGTTCAATAATAATTATTTCTGAAGGCCAAGCGCTAGATATGCAATTTGAAAATAGAAAATACGTAAGTGAAGAGGAATATCTTGATATGATAAGAAGAAAGACTGCAATGCTATTTTCTACTTCGTCATCTTTGGGTGGTTTAATAGCTGGAGGAAGTGAGAAAGATATAGAAGCATTATCTCAGTATGGTCTTAACCTTGGTATATCATTTCAAATAGTTGATGATATTCTAGGGTTAACAGCCGATGAGAAAGAATTAGGTAAGCCATTGTATAGCGATATAAGGGAAGGGAAAAGGACAATTTTAGTTATAAAGGCACTTAAAGAAGCTAGTGAAGAAGAAAGGAAGATAATTGACAAAACTTTAGGCAACAGAAACGCTACAAAAGAGGAACTATCTACTTGTGCCGAGATAATCAAAAAATATTCTTTAGAATATGCTTACAATTTGGCTGACCAGTATAGGAATAAGGCTTTAGAAGCTCTTCAGTCAATCAGCTGGAAGAATGATGAGGCTGGAAAGGCTTTAAAATATCTGGCAGAGTTTACGGTAAAAAGGAGAAAATGAAACCTGCCGATATTATTGTTCCAGCGTTAATAGGATACTTAACTACTTATATAGTCACAGTATGGATGATAAAAATTTCTAAAGCTAGAGGTTTTGTTGGAAAAGATGTGAATAAACCCGACAAACCGGAAATCCCAGTATTGGGAGGGGTTGGTATAGTTGCCGGTTTTGTAGCAGGCTCTTTTTCCTATCTTCTTCTCACGGATTTAAGTCCCGTAAAAGGAGAGATAGAAAAGGTTGTTGTCTCAGTACTTCTTTCATCGCTTTTAATAGGTTACTTAGGCATTCTTGATGACGTGTTAAATTTAAGGCAATCAGTAAGAGCTTTTACACCAGTCTTTGCATCAGTCCCCCTTATATTGTATAGTTCTGGTCACTCTGTAATCTCAATACCATTTTTTGGTATTGTAAATTTCGGATTGTTATTTTATGTACTAATATTACCTGCTGCTCTAACAATTACAGCTAATGCATTTAACATGCTTGAGGGTCTTAATGGTTTAGGAACTGGTATGGGTATAATCATGGCTTCAGCCTTAGCCTATATAGGGTTAAGGTCTGATGGGCCTTCCTTTTATGCCGGTATATTAGCTTTGATTCTAGTTTTTGTCCTCTTCTCATTTCTATTGTTTAATAAATATCCCGCAAAAATTTTCCCTGGTAATATAGGTACTTACTTTATTGGTTCTGTAATAGGTTCTATAGGTATAGCGGGTTACATGTATACAGCTCTATTCTTTCTTTACATACCTTATGCGATAGAGTTTGTGTTGAAAGCTAGAACTAAATTTAAAGGAGTTTCTTTCGGTAAAGTATCACCGGAGGGTTACCTTTACTGGGATGATAAACCAAACTCTCTAACACATATTGTTATGAAATTAGGAAAGTTCAAAGAATATCAAGTAGTAGCTATTTTGTGGGGAATTGAAATAATATTTGCCATATTAGCTATTGTCTTCCAAGAAGTTGTTATTAGGATATAAGTTTTTTATACCTTTTTAAGCAATTAGACATTAATGCGCGCAGCAGTTCTCTTTCACTATAAAGAACCATTAAAAATAGAAGATATTGAGATAGACGACCCTAAGGAAAACGAAGTAATGGTACAGATAACTGCAACTGGAATGTGCCATTCGGATGTTAACGTATTTGTCGGAGCAACCCCAGTTCCTCCACCAGTAGTTGCTGGTCATGAAATATCTGGAATTGTAAAGAAAGTAGGTCCCGGTGTAACGAGAGTAAAGCCAGGAGATAAAGTTATTTCAGCATTCATTCATCCTTGTGGTAAATGCAGGAACTGTATCTCTGGCCATGAAAATTTATGCGAGACATTTTCTTCTGTAAGATTAAAAGGCACTATGTTTGATGGAACTACAAGACTTAAGTTAAAGGATGGTACCCCAGTTAGGACTTTTCTTGGCGGAGGGTTTGCGGAGTATGCTATTGTTCATGAAAATGCTTTAACAGTTGTTCCACAAGACACCAATTTAGAGAGAGTAGCAGTATTAGGGTGTGCTGGTATTACTGGTTATGGTGCTGTTGATTCTGCTAAGATTGAGCCCGGTGAGACTGTTGCTGTAATAGGTGTTGGAGGGGTAGGTCTCTCCGTTATTCAACTCTTAAAAGCAAGTGGAGCTGGAAGAATAATTGCTTTAGGTACTAAAAAGTGGAAATTAGAAAAGGCAATGGAATTGGGAGCAACAGATGTAATAAACACAAAGGAAACTGACCCAGTAAAGGCATTAAAAGAGATGACTGGTGGAGGCCCAGATGTTGTAATAGAAGCTGGTGGAACTCAAGAAACTGTTCAAATGGCTATTGAGTCAGTTAGGATTGGCGGTAGAGTAGTCCTTATTGGTTTACCTCCAGTATCTGCTCAAATCCCATTAAGGATAGCTATGATTGTGAGAAATGGAATTACTATAATAGGAAATTACGGTGGAAGACCTAGAGTTGACATGCCAAAATTATTAGAATTAGTTAAGACCGGTAAATATGACCCAAGCAAGCTAGTTACTGGTAGATTTAAGCTAGAAGAAATTAACGATGCAATAAAATTATTAGAGGAAGGGGAAGCAATAAGAAGCTTGATAATACCTTGAAAGGAATTATTTTTGATTTAGATGGTACTTTAGCTAATACAGCCTTTATCCATAAGGAAGCATGGGAAATTGCGTTAAGTAAACTAGGCATAAAAAGCGAAGTGAAAATAGAGACACTTTTAGGCAGAAAAACAGCTGAAATAGCAAGGATTTTAGCTAATGATAAGTGGAAGGAGCTGATGGAACTCAAGAACCAAATCTATATAGACCTTGTAAAAGGGAAAGCAAAAAGAACCGAGTGTGCGAAAGAGCTGATAGACAAAGCGAGAGAGAAAGGGTATAAAGTAGCTATAGTTACATCTTCAAACTCCATTTCTGCTAGAGAGGTACTTAACACTATACAAATATTTCCAGATCTGTTAATAACTAGCGATGAAGTAAAGAAGGGAAAACCTGATCCTGAAGGAGTCATTTTAGCTCTTAATAAACTTAATTTAGATCCTTATTCTTCCATAGGTGTTGGAGATACAGAAGTTGATATGATTGCTTTTAAAGATGCTAATTTAGGTAAAATCTATCTAGTGAAATCTGAAGTGCCAATAAATGAAGAAGAGGTAAAAAGCATGGGTGTTAAGGTAGTGAGTTCTTTATGCGAAATATTAGATGAGTTAAACTAATTAGATTAAATGAGGATTTATTAACTGGCCGGGTAGGGTGGGGGGTCTCGCCAGCCCCTGTAACCCCATGGCGTAAAGGGGCACCAGTAACCCTTATACCATAATACCTACCTCTGTAGATCCTAGCCCAACTATGAGCACCGCCCGGTGGGGTGAGGCGGACTCGAATCTCCTCTCTGGAGGGAGAGGGGATATCGAGTTAACCAGGGGAATCGGCCAGGTCCGGAAGGGAGCAACCGTGCCTGGCCGCCCACGTTCACCGGTCTCCGGTGTGAGGAAGGCTAGGGTTAAATCTACAGAGGTGTGGGTTATGGTATAAGGGGGCCGGCCATTGATTAATAAGTAAATATGTGATGAAAGTCCATGAAATTGTTTTGTTAAATACTAATCTTTATACATCAAACTTTTAGGTTATTCATATAAGTGCTTTTTAGTTGATTGTGGAGACATTTTACTAATAATAAATGGAAAGATTAAACAAATCAATAAAAAGTATACGATAATGAAAGAATATCTTAAATAAACGTCGCTTGTTTTTAATTAGACTTTTATTATTCTTAATTCCTTGTATCTTTAGAGGAAAGTTCTATGGCTTTTCAACAATGAAAGGTAATAAATTAAAATCTCGATGAGCTCATTCCTCTTTAATAAGAAGATACGAGGAAGTTTAGGTATGCAGCAAGGATATAAGAGAATTTAATACTCTTCTAAAATCCCTTCCAATAAAGGATGAACCCAGACAAGGTAAGAAAGAGAAAAGTAAGATGAAGAGATGATTGAATAAAAGTAACAGAAAAGTAATTAAGAATAACGTTTCGACCCTTAATCTAAGCTACCAAAAAAATTCATATACTCCTAAAAGTATATTTATTAGTGCCGGGGTCGCCTAGCATGGTAGGGCGGCGGCCTGCTAAGCCGCTGGGGTTCTCCCCCGCGCGGGTTCAAGTCCCGCCCCCGGCGCTTATTTCTTATTAACTTATTACGTTGGAAATCTCTACATTAAAATTCCTAGGCAGATATCAGTACTTTAGTTATCAAAGCGAATCTTTAACTGAATACCAAATTTTGTATTAGAGCTTTATTTTAAAGACTTGAAAAGTTAAGTATGGATAATTGGTAAAACCCATTATGTCAATATTAAGAATGAGATATTTCTTATTGGACGATCTCAGTAATATGGGTAAGTGATCACTCTACCATTAGTAGTTTAATAACTTATATTTGTTTATTTTTGTTTTTAGTCTTTTATTTATGTTGATCCATTTTTTCATTCCTTTTTTTATTAGAGTAAATAAATGCTATTAAACTCAGTTAATCAAAATAAACGTAACTTTTATTAAAAAAAGATTTTTA
>ERZ1684502.45-NODE-45-length-36238-cov-217.288727_pt1 | contig 36238 bp, 32 predicted proteins | sample MGYA00580192_ERZ1684502 | MGnify/ENA primary metagenome ERZ1684502 (study PRJEB41476, sample SAMN13258264) | hydrothermal vent metagenome | biome: caldera [ENVO_00000096]; feature: acid hot spring [ENVO_00002120]; material: acidic water [ENVO_01000358] | place...
GAGTTTGCAATGGATTTTGCAGATTTAATGGACTGGGCTTGGTTGTATTTCAGATCTAAAAAGAAACTTACTTTAAGGGACTTCCTCTTTGAAATGGTAGATGTAACAAACTCGGCGAGGCCTCTAGTCTCTAGACTCTATCCTCACACCAGAAGACTATTAGGAATAAGTGAAGATGCGCCAATGCCATTAGTTAAAGAGAAAGGGTTCCTAAGAGAAGTAAAACCTAAAAAGATAGAAAATCCCGTAGCCAAAGTAGTATTATTTCACACTTGCTTAGTAGAGAACTTTTACCCAGAATTAGGCTTTGACTTAGTAGAAGTTTATAACAAGTTGGGAATAGAAGTTATAACAGCAAACTTCCTTTGTTGCGGTGCCCCTATGTTAGATGTTGGAGATGTTAAGAGGTTAAAGAAAAACGCAGAATATAATTACTCTTTAATGAAGAAATTCGTAGAACAAGGATATGATATAGTGTCTCCAATACCAACTTGCACTTTGATGCTTAGCAAGGAATATCCTTTAATTTTACAGAAAGAAGGAATAAAGGTTTATGATGCAATGGAGTACCTTCTCAAGCTGGAAAGAGAAGGAAAAATAAAATTAAGCGGAAAATTCAATAAGACGATATTTTATCATCCTCCTTGCCATCTTAAATACTTAAAGGTAGGATATGCAGGAGTTAATATAGCTAGAAAGCTGGGTGCAAAGGTTGAAATTTCAGATAAGGGCTGTTCTGGCATTGATGGCGGATGGGGCTTGAGGAATTACGATAAAGCGAAAATTATAGGAAGCAAAATGATGAATGCCTTTGCTGAAAGTAAAGCAGAAGTTTTCATGACTGAATGTCCTTTAGCTGGTTTGCAAATAGAGAAAGCCTCTGGAAGGAAACCATTACATCCAATTCAAGTCTTAAAGGAGGCGATGTCAAATGAGTAAAATTCAATTAACAGATATACTTCCATGGAATGAATATCAGAAAGTTAGAATGGATAAAATCAAAAAGATTGTAGAAATTAAGAGCAAGAGGAGATTTGAGCTAGGAGATAGGCTCACGTTGCTCTTTGAGAATAGAGATACTGTGCTTCATCAAATTCAAGAAATGGTTTACCTAGATAGGCTTGAAGACAAAGAAGATATACAACATGAAATTAACGTCTACTCCTCCTTGCTTCCTTGCAATGGGAAGATAAAGGCTACTTTATATATAAACGCCTATGATCCCGAAGACTTAAAGAGAGTATTCAAAGAGCTAAAGGGGATTTATAACTCTGTCTTCCTTAAGGTTGGGAAAAAGTTAATACAAGGGGTCCCAGAAGCAGGGAGGGAACAAGGGGATGAGTTCAGCACAGTTCAATATTTAACTTTTGACTTAGAAGGGGAGAAAAGCACCGATATTGAGATAATTGTATTACATGAGAACTATAAGGCAAATGCAAAAGTTCCCAAAGAGTTGGCAGAGGAACTAATAAAGGAAGCTTATGAAGAGTGCTAAAGTCCTTCAACAGTAGATATTGATCCATCTTGGCGGAGATATATTCTTTTTATTTTATCCTCTTCCATTAGAAGAATTCCTGCAGATTCTCCGTGATATCTGCTTGAAAACACAGTAATTACCCTCTTGTTCATGTCAATTCTAAAACCGTCAGCAACTTCGTGACCCCTTATTATTCCCTTTAAGCCTGTCGATGAAAGAAACTCATCTACAACTTTCTCTCCAAAGTAATAGGTTCCTTCACCCCTAATGTTTGGCAAAAAGGTATAATCCCCAAGCCCTTCTCTGGGGTCGTTCCATAAAAGCTGAAATGCTATAGGATTTTCTGGTATAACATCTGGGTAAGGCAAGGACTTTATTTCATCAATGGAGTGAATGCCTAGCTTTAACGTTCCTCCCTCATCTTTGCTTGGCAAGCCCCCATGGACGCAGAAGTAATTGTTCACAACTGCTGCGTAAGGCATGTAAGAGAAGAAGTCCTTGAATTTGTCATAAGCCTTTTCATCACCAAAGAGCAAAAGGACTTCGTCATAAAATCCGTAATACATATTTGTTATTGGGCTTTCATGGTTTCCCCTTAGAATGACAACTTTGTCCTTGTGTTTTAAGAACATTTTCAAAATTGTCATTAAGTTAAGTACTCCTAATTGAGGCAATCTATCAACGTAATCGCCTAAAAAAACCAATAAATCAACATTGTCAAAAATTTTGCTAAATACATACTGAGTAACGTCAACAGCCCCATGCGTGTCTCCAACAAATGCAACCTTTTTTGCATTGTAAATTCCAGCAAATGGCCCTTGAGATTTAAATATCTCTTTTGCTGACTCCATTAGCTCAAAAATTTCGTTATAATTTGTTTGTTCCATGAAAGATAATAGTGATAATGATTTAAAATTGTTTTTGGCCAAATATTGATTTCAACTAATGACAACAAGAAATAAAAATTAAAAAGAAGAGAGTAATATATGTCAAAAATTTCTGAAATAGAACCCATTGTTGTTGCTCATACCGAAAAAGGCTCAGCAACTTGGGCTTCAGTAATGATATTAGTAAGGGTAGTCACTTCTGATGGAAAAGTTGGCTATGGGGAGGCAGTTCCGACTTTAAGGGTAATAAACGTATATAATACAATAAAGCAAGTTGCAAAAGGTTATATAGGCAAAGAGGCTGAAAGGCCAGAAGAGAATTACCAAGAGTGGTACAAGCAAGATTTCTATTTAGCAAGGTCTTTTGAGTCTGCAACTGCAACAAGTGCAATTGACCAAGCTTTATGGGATATTTTAGGAAAAGAATTAGGTGCTCCAATTCATCAGCTTTTGGGTGGAAAAGTTAGAGATCAAATACCAGTTTATGCGAATGGCTGGTATCAAGATTGCGTAACTCCAGAAGATTTCGCTGAAAGGGCAAAAGAAGTGATAAGGAAAGGATATAAGGCATTGAAGTTTGACCCATTTGGGGCTTATTATAACTGGATTGATGAAAAAGGGTTAAAAGAGGCTGAAGAGAGAGTTAAAGCTGTTAGAGAAGCTGTTGGAGATGAAGTTGACATCTTAATTGAACATCACGGCAGATTCAATGCTAATAGTGCAATTCTTATTGCAAAAAGGCTTGAAAAGTATAACCCAATGTTTATGGAAGAGCCTGTTCACCACGAGGATATAGAAGGGCTTAAAAAGTACAGAGGGGCAACAACTTTGAAGATTGCATTGGGAGAAAGGCTAATTAGCCTAAAGGAGGCTGCATTTTACGTTTCTCAAGGGCTTGTAGACATTTTACAGCCAGATTTAAGCAACATTGGTGGAATTACAATAGGAAGGAAAGTAATATCGTTGGCAGAAGCTTTTGATGTTGAAATCGCTTTTCACAATGCATTTGGCTCAGTGCAAAATGCATATTCATTGCAAATGGCTGCAATAACTCCAAACCTTTACCTACTAGAAAACTTTTACGATTGGTTTCCTCAATGGAAAAGGGATATAGTTTATGACGAGACAAAAGTTGAAAACGGCCATGTAAAAGTTCCCAGCAAACCTGGTATAGGGGTAAGCATAAATGAGAAATTAATTGAAAGCTTGAAAGTTGAACCAAAAGAGTTAGATATAGTAGAAGAGCCAGTATGGGTTGTGAAAGGGACTTGGAAAAAATATTAACTTGAGAAAGAGATATGGACGTATTTGTAATACCCAGTTAAGTTAGTTGTGCTGTTTTGTATTCCTTCTGCTGAGAACATCTCTTTATAACCGACACCGTCAATCAAGAACCATGAAGTTAAGTTCTTTTGCGTGTTTGCATAATTAGCTGTTAACGTAACTAAAACTGCTCCTCCATATCTGTTTATTATTTCAATAATTCCTCCAAAACCTCCCACAGCTGTCAAGTTTTCAATTGTCTTTATAGTGTTATTGTAATTCCCAAACACATATTCGTAGTAGTATTCTAATCCTAAGGATAGAGTGCCGTTTTGGAAATAGCTTAAATTGTAAGGAATTACATGAGGATTAGTTATTGGAACTGCAATTGCGCTAAAGTCTAGCAATATTGGATAGTTTCCAGCAATCACTAACGTTGAGTTATAAATTCCTTTATCAACTGCAATTTCATAGAATTTCTCATCTAAATATGCTTTCTCAAATATTTGATTAAACGTTTGATATGCTACGAATTTACCTTCTTGCAAAGTCCATGAAAATTCAGAGCCATGTTCAAAGGTTAACTCAGAGGAGTAGTTAATGAAGTAGTTTCCTACCTCTTGATAATAATACTCTGCTGAAATACTTGGAGTAAATATTGGTGATGAGTCTATAAACCTAGCTTCTGAGGTTAATGGCTTTGCACTTATTAATGGATTTGATTGATTTACCCATAACAATAGCACTCCAGATATGTCCCAACTAAATAAAGTTAAACCAGTTACTTGGAACGCAGTTACTAGATTGTAAACGCAAGTTGTTATATTAGCCTTTAAGCCATAAGCCAGCATTGGAGTCAAATCAATTATCATTGGGGAGTGGAAGGACAAAGTGTTTATTGACGTTAATGGCTTCCACCAGAATAAATCTATTCCGCCTGTGTAAATTGTTTCGTAGGGATTAACTACTCCAGCTAACAAGTTATCATAGTAGATCAAGATACTCCTAGTTGCTGGTTCATTAGCATACCAAAACTCATCTAATGCTCCCCCTTCTTCGTACATTAGCAAAGCCATCTTGTAAGTTCCGTTTGGTATAGTGACTTGTTGGGTTACACTAGGATTAAGTGGGTTTAATATTGCATAGGAGTAGTTGTATTTTGAGATGTAAAGTGGTATGAACTCATTTGGAAGTCCTTGGGGCTTTTGCCCTGGATAAAGTATTAAAGTAACGTTCATGTGATAAAGCCCAGTTATGCCTATTTTTGCGTCATAGTAATTAGTTATCACTAACTGGAACGTTACATTGCCTTGTAGCAAATTCTCAAAGAGAGTTAAATCTGCTTGAGCTGTTGAATTTGCAAACTCTTGTGTTGATCCCCAGAAAACTGGTACTCCATTAACAAAGATGTAAGCTGCTCTATCATACTGTGCGCCATTATTTTCCCATATGGATACATTCATTAATATTAGGCTGTAATTGCCCGGAGGAATGTACACTTTCTTAACTATCGGCATTAATCCAGTATCATTAAATGTAGCGTTAACTGCAACACGAATTATTATAGGAGTAACATTAGTCGGTGGTTTTATCTGAAATGCCTCAAAAGAGTAGTAATGAGGATCTAGATACCACGGTAGAGTTATGTTAAGTGGTAAAAATGGGTGTTGAATAACAGCTGGTTTACTCGATGTACTAGGAATGGTAATTAGGGAAAATGAAAACAAAATAAGAATTAGTAGAGGAGCAACTCTCTTCATCTCTTACCACCTCTTCTAAAGAGGATTAAAATTACAATAACTGCAATTATTGCTATAACTAACCCAGTTATAGCTATTCCAAGTGTCAAGGAAATAGATGAATGAAGTTGAATTTCGGGATACTCATTATAAACTATGAGAGTGTAGTTATACGTTATACCGTTTGATAACTGCAAGAGAATTATGTTATTTCCAGCAGGCATTAAAGCGGAATTAAATGGTAAAGTTATTGCTATACCACTTGAAGTATTAGTTACACTATAAGTTGTAGGCTTTCCATTTAGCTCAACACTTATAACTTTCAATGATTTTCCTTCAGCATATATCGTTATGTTAGAAGTTAAAGTAGTAATATTTGTTGGATAGCTTATCTGTGGAGGTGATGCCAAAGTCAATTTAGACACATTCTGAAGATAAGTTCCAAATAATTTTATCTGAGAGTTTGGAGTCTGGTTAATAGCATATTTTACGTCATTGAAAACTACTTCTGTAAGCGTTACATTTGATGAAATGGCTTTAATTCCTATGTTAGAGTCAACGATCTTGCTATTTATAGCAATTACATTTGAAGAAATTGAAGTTATATTATTTAAGGTAGAATCTATAATTGTTACGGTTGAGTTTTCTACTATTAATGAACCAATTACTACGTCATTTAGTTCATAGCTACCATTTTCTAGGACTAACGAAGAAGAGTATATGTGTGTTAGCTGAATAGTAACACCGTCTATACTAACTAACGGAACTGATGTAGCATTAGTTGGTGTAATTATCTTGCTTCCAATATAAGTATATGGTAATATTGATAAGTAATTATTAATCGATTCCGCTATAGTCCCTTCCGGAGTTATACCGCTAATCTCTAAATTCCATGGGCCTGAGAGCGAATATAATGGTGTACCTTGGAAGATCCCAGTTGAGTTAATTGATGGGACTTTAATATAAGCTATCCATTCATTTAACGTTGAGTTATATTGAAGTGGGGCTTCTGTATAGAACTCTATTAAGTATTGTGCATATTGTAGTTCTGAAGGAACTAAAGTAACTTGGAATTCGCCATATTTTACTTCAGTGCCATTTGGATAAGTTATATTTGCATATACTATGAGCCCTTGACCTTGATACAAAGACGTTGGATATTTTACAGTGACATGAAGAACATAAGGACTTACATATACAAAGTCAGTGTAGTTAAATTCTTCTATACCTATAGAACTATTATACCATGCCTCGGTAACAATTCTGTAAATGCCTGGAGTGGCATTAAGAGGAATGGTATAGTTGGCCTCGTGAAGCCCAAATAGATTGAAAATTCCAAATTGCACAACATCTGGTGCTAATTTCATAGGAATTGAGGCTATTAACTTACCTTGTGGATTATATATAAAGGCTGTAACGTTAGACGTAAATATTGCTAAACCACTCTGGTCAAATGTAAGTGAAAGTATAGTTATGTTTTGCCCAGGTGAAACTGATGAAAATCCATCAACTATTGGAGTTAACACTAGGGATTCAATGTTTATCCCTCCAAATGTTTCGTAAAGGTATGCAGAGCCATAAGTGTCATTTACAACCATTAAGTATACTCCCTCTGGTTCCCCAGTAACTAACGCATAAATTCCTTCATATAACCCTGGAGTGGATGTTGGCAATAGGGTTACGTTAAATATATCCTTACCATTAAGTATAAAGTAAGCTGTAAATGACGGATATTCAACTGGAGTTAAGTTAGGATAGTATATGCAAGCTTCAGCCTCGAAAGGCTCATTTGGAGGAATAGTTAAAGCGTATGGGTATGGGAATGGTATCGGTGATATAATGTCTATTGAAAGGCCGACAGTTATTTCATAAATTCCATATCCAGAAATTCCATCATAAGTTCCATTTACAACAATTAACCAAATATTTGGCGGATTTCCGGGCTCAATAGTGTAATTTCCAACCCAATAAGTTCCATTAAACGTTAAGGGTATAGAAGTTAAATACCCTTCAGTAGTATAAATATAAGCGTTAAAGGTACCAGAAGTCACTTCAGTAGTATTAGGTAAGCTAATTTTGGCTAGAACTTCAAACGTTGAGCCGTACATAAACCATGGATATGGAACTCCAGGCTCAACAGCAGTTACTGAAATTGAAAGCCTTGGAATACTCATGTAATCTTCAACGGCTTTTAACAAGTAATACCAATCTACACTGCCTAGGCCAGTAACTAAGTTATATCCTTGATGGGCAGAGTAAAGTCCATTAAAGCCAAATGTTATTTGATGGAAGACCTCGTCATAAAGTGTTTGGTTTTCGTAAATCCAATATAGAATGTTGTTGAATAACCCTAATGGCTTATGAATTGCAGAAATTATGTCAGCTGCCATTCCAGCCCAAATTGGGGTAGCTAGACTAGTTCCTCCAATAACCTCCTCTTGGCCTAAGACATAAATTAATAACCCAGTGTATGGGTTTGCATCGGCTGCAACATCTGGAATAGCCCTTGTTGTTCCATTTATCATAAACTGGTAAGGTGGCTTAGGATAGTAAGTGCTGTAGCCTCCATCACTACCTATGAAGGGGAAGAAATCAAATATGCTCCATGCTGTCTCAAATCCATAAGTCGCAGTGGAGTTTTGAGAACTCAAATATCCAGAAGTTACATTGACGAATAGAGAAGTGCCACCAACAGCAGTAACAAATGGTGAAGTTGCAGGATAAGAAACTCCTCCATATGCAGTTAAAGTTCCTCCATATGCACCTTCGTCTCCAGAGGCAGCAAAGAATGAAATTCCTTCAACTGTTCCTAATGCAAAGTAATAATCCCAATATGGAAGATTTGGTTCTGGCATCCCATCATATACGTAGTAAAAGCCTGTATTACCAATTAGATTTTCTATTATTCCAAAGCTCATAGAAGTTACATTAGCCAAATCCTCACTAACGATATAATCTATTGCAGCTGGAATTAATGAAGGAGATGAAGTTACAACTAAGAAAATGTGGGCATAAGGAGCAATTGCATGAACAGTTTCTACATCTAGTGCAGTTTCTGCACACCATCCAGTACCTAAACTAAATATTGGATGATATGGGCCAATAGGAACAATCGTAAGATTTACTGGCGGTAAATTGAATTTACTGTCAAAGGCTTGCAAATCTTGGTAAATAGTTGGATCTCCATATGCGTCAATTATTGCCACATTTACTCCTTTACCATCTTGAGTAATATTATAAGCACCGACAATGTCTTGAGGAGAATACATTAATGCAGAGAACTGAAAAGTGGTAGTTTGAGGTATTAGTTTTCCGTTTTCAACCTTTCCTAAAACATAAACGTTAGTTTGAAATTCTGCTGAAGTGTAATTTGTCAAACCTAGTATTGAAACACCAGAAAAGAAAGATGGTAATTGAGGAAGAGAAGTTGGCTTGTAATAGGTTATGTTATTTCCCTTGAATAAAGCTAAGGTTGTATGGAAAGTGTTTTCAACAACTGAAGCTGGTGCAGAAGCAACTATAACAAATGGGGTTGAAACTGAAATAGTAAAGCCTTTTGATTCTAAGAAGGCTTTTATTTTACTTTCAAGTTGAGGCTGAGCAAACATAGAAAAGACCTGTTTATATGACATGGAACTTATCTGATGGTTTGCTACTTCTTCTGCAGTTAAATAAAGTAAGTTCATGTTCTTTGGAGGAATGAGTATTCCCACAGTTATTTCACTATTTGAAGATAACTCCCCAATTTGAGTACCTTGAGCTTTAGGGCCTATATACTCAACAGATGAAGTTGTAGGTAGGATTGCTAGCGTTAAAATGCTAAATAAAATTATAAAAGAGATTAGTAAGGATAAAGCTATTTTCATATCTACATATCACTAAAATGAAAGATATAAACATTATGGTAATAACGCATTGTTAAGTAATTAACTTTTGTTGATAAACTCTTAAATTTATTCAAAGATATCTTCTTTATATAGAGTTGCAACTGAGCTTAGCTAATTCTGCAAATAAGCAAAAGAACGTAATGTTTAGGAAAAAGTTTAACAAAAAATTATTATTCTTGAGCTGTGCCTTGAGCTGGAACTTCTAATTCTTCTCTTGCTACTTCTTCTAATGGCTTCTGTTTAGGCTCTGGTACAAACATCCATGTTAAAATTGCTCCAATCACACTAACTATTGCTAGCATTATTAGTATGTTCTTTACACCAATAGATGCAACCAGTGCTGGGAACAAATACGTAGTTATTGCTGCACCTAATTTTCCGCTTGCAGCAGATATCCCATGTCCAGTAGTCCTATATCTAACTGGATAGACTTCTGCTGGTATCACAAATGTGGTTGTATTTGGCCCAAAATCAATGAAGAAGAAAGACAAAGAGTATATTGCAAATGCTGCAGTTGCAGGTATAGTGAAACCAGTTATTGCTCCTTTTGAATTCGTAACAGCTATTGATGCTATAATTGCATAAATTACAGCCATCATAATGAAACCTTGTAACTGTATTACTTTTCTTCCTAGTCTATCCATTAATGCAACAGCTGTAAAGTAACCAAAGAATCCTACTAAGAATGGTATTGCTCCACTAAATAACGCCCTTGCCAAATCAGCTTGAAACTCTGATAAAGGTAATGGGCTGGTTACATGCGATGGGAATGGGCTTCCAAATACTGGAGCTAATACTGCTGCTGAATAAGTACCAGTTCCATAAAACGCAATATCTAAAATAAACCATGTGCCTGCAGTCCCTAGCAGTATTAGACCATATTTAGAGAAGAACTCTCCTAATCCAATTCTTTTAGCAATAATTGGTCTATCTACATCTAATTTTGTGCCTAATATTTGGGCAGCCTTTTGAGCTTCTTGTATATTTCCTTTAGCTAAAAGTGAATATCTTGGAGTTTCTGGAACTTTTCTCCTTAAATAGATTACTGTTGCTGCTGGAATTGCACCAATTCCAGCCATAACTCTCCACGCAATATCTGGTGGCAATACTAATGCCGAAACTATTCCTACTGCAGCTGCAGCAACAGAGCCTAACCCTTGATTTGCAAAGACCAATGCTATTAATTTTCCTCTGTCTTTTACATTTGCATACTCACTCATTATTGTTGCCGATATTGGATAATCGCCGCCAATTCCAAAGCCCATAAGCATTCTAAATGCTATGAATGATGGTAAATTCCATGAAAGAGCAGATAAAAATGCTCCTAGAGACAATAATGTTGCCTCAACCCCATAGACCTTTTTCCTACCCCATACATCGCCTAAATAGCCAAAGAACAACTGTCCAAGTATTGCTGTCCAAATAGCAGAAGATGTTAAAAGACCTATCCAAAAAGCTGAATTATGGCCAATTAGATACTCAGTAAATCCAGGAATTGTAATTCCAGCATATTTATATGCATCTATTATTGTAGCAAGAATCGAACCTATAATAAATAAATCGTATGCATCTGTAAAAAATCCCATCCCTGCTGTATACCATATCTTTATGTGATTGAAGGTTAACTTTAGGGAATCAACGCTCTTGAAGGGGTTTGGAATATTGTTAGCCATTATACTTCGATTTTACTTACTCATCTTGCTTTATAATTTTAACGTATAGAGCATATAGTTGACAATATAAACTATTGTCAACTATATAGTTTATATAGTTATTTTACAACTAATACTGGGACTTTAGACTTGCTTACTAAGCTTGATGAAACGCTACCTAGTATGGCTTTCTTTAACCCAGTAAGTCCTCTACTGCCGGTAACGATTAAATCACAATTTATTTTACTACAATACTCTATTATAGCATCTGCAACATCAGGACTTTCTAATATCTCGCTGTTTACTTTATAACCTTCAAGCTCTTTAATTACTTCTTTCTGTTTTTCCATAGCTTCTTCTCTTTCTTGAATTATCTTTTGTTCTGGCGATTTGGGGGCCTCCTTTATGACTGTAACTAGGTTTATTTCATCTTCTTTCTTTATTAGCTTGAGAACAAAAAATAACGCCCTTTTTGCGTTTTCTGATCCATCATATGCAACGACTATTTTCATAATATAGAATTGGTTAAACGAGTATTTATTCTTTAACTGGAAAAAATTAAAAAGTGTTTATCCAAACAAGGGTACTTTGCTTCTTTTCGGAGGTCTAGGTATTAAGGGGGTCATTAAAGCTGAGATTAGGCCAAAGATGCTAACTATTAGCAATGCTTGTAACAAGCCCATGTGATCGCTTAAAATTCCTACAATAAGTGGGCCTAATGCTCCACCTCCAGTAACTCCCAAACCCCATACCATTGCGTTTGCTAAACCAGCAGAGTTCCTTGGCACTAGATCGCTAGTTAAAGACAGCGTAAGGGGGAAATTGCTGAAAGTGAAGAAGCCAAATAGTGGTAAAAACCATATATTATGGAGATAGATGAAAAGAAGAAAAGATATTACTGCACCTCCAGTAGAAATTCCTTGCAAAAGCCTTCTCCCAGCTACATCAGATAAATATCCTAGTAAAGGTTGGCCTATAATAGCTGTTGCCAATATACCAGTCATAACCTCTCCAAGATACACGTTGTATGAAAAACCCATAATATCAAGTAAAATAATTGTTAAGAATTGAGAAACTCCTTGAGTGAAAATGCTCCTAAACAGAGATATAGCAGTAAGTATTCCAACAACATATGCTGAGGCTTTAGCTGTAGAGCTTGACTTCTGAGCATGTTGAAAGCTAATCTTAACAGTGAAACTAGGTAAAGACGCAATAATTGAAACTATCCCAATAACTAGGAGGTCTAGCATTATATTTTTGCTTAGAAGTGCAAATAGCCCTAAAGTAATATAAGGATACAAAGATCTACCTAAACTTCCCATTGCCCCATTTATTCCTAACGCAATACCTCCACTACCTTGATATGTAAGTGATAATGCAGCAGCACCTAAAGGGTGATAGAAAGCAGATGCTATCCCTGCTATTACTGTTGCTAAAAACACTAATGGTAGATTATCAATTTTTAAGCCAAAGCCAAGAAGGATTAGCCCTATCCCCCAAAGTGCTATGCCAAAACCCATTGATTCCATTGGTTTTCCAGTTTTATCTGCAATATAACTCACAAGGGGAGAAGCTAAAGCGCTCAAAGCAAAGAACACTGTGCCTATAAGACCTACAATGAAATTGGAAAAGCCTAAGTATTTCGTCATAAAGCCATAAACTGTAGGGAGAACCCAAGTATTTCCATCATTAATGAAGTGAGAAATTGAAGTTAAAGTGAGGACTCTAGTTTTCATAGGAAAAAATTTGAAACCGAACACTTAAAAAATTAACTTGCTAATGCCTTTCTCTTTAATCTCTCTATGTATTCATCAATAGTCAGTAACTCATTATTATCATCAACAACATAAGTTCCAGCCATTCCTTTTCTTCCCTTGTATAAATACCATATAGTTGCTAATCCTAAGATTCCTACTAGTAAAGCGCTCTGGAAGAGATCCGGGGCTTGTAAAGATAGTACAACACCAGCAGCGTTAATTGAAGTAGCAACTAATGGAATGGTTGCGTCTTTAATTGTTAGAGCATTTATTCTCCAATAAAATACTGGAACTCCAAAACCATCAATGATCCTTCCAGTTAGCCAAAAGATGCTAGTTATTACGCTAATTTCTGTGAAAGCGTTTTCTACTGATCCAGTAGCAATTATTGAAACTACTGCAAATATAGTCGAGAGAAGCCCTATAAACAAGGTAGCTACTATGGGTTGGTTCAGCTTGTTCGTTTTTTCAAAAGTTTTATGGACAACTTTTTCTCTAGCTAGGTTGAAAAGCACTCTCGCACTGCCTACAGTTGTGCCTATGTTTGAAGTAAGCAAGCTATTAATCGACATTATTAAGCCAATCATAACTATTGGAAGGCCAAAACTAAACAACTCTTGAATTAAAGGTTGATTTGAATTCTGTAGAGCTAATAAGGAACCATTCCACAGAGCAACTAATGCATAAGTACCAGCAAGAATTGAAGAGCCACCTATTATTAATGAGAGCCACATACCTAAAGTTATAGTCTTTCTAGGTAATTTGGACTCTTCACCCAAATATGTGGAAGCTCCTGCTCCAGAAATGCTCACCATTGTTAGAATCATAGCAATGCCTATTGCATTGAGTGAAACCCCAGATGGAACTAAATAGGAAACATCAAAACCGCGAGTTGCAACTGCATATATAAACATTGCATAAAGCATTATTACTTCAAGGGTTGCACTTATGCTAACAATTTGGCCTAACAAGTTCTTTATGCGGGTAGTAAATGAAATGAGTGTAGGATAAATGAGACCTAAAGCAATTAATAAATAGAGGTAAATATTGGGAACCGACGTATTTAACATAGATAGGAAAGTTTCAACGAGCAAGTAAATTGCTAAAGCGTTTACAGCATTTAATGCAGAGTAAGCAACAACTTCGGTAATTGCCTCGTAGTACGCGATAGTTTTGCTTCTCCATGCAGATGCCCCATATATGTAATACCCTCCTGCAGATGCAATTTTTGATGAGTACCTTGTAAGTGTATAAATCCATAAAGCACTTCCAATTAAAGCTAAAATAGTAGCAAATACCACTGCCTTCCCTGCATAAGCAATTGCTGCAGTTGTTGTTGATACAACACTGCCTAAAGGTGCGGTAACTGCCATAGCTTGTCCATAAGCCTCTCTAATACTCAAAGAACCTTTAGCTAGCCCCATAATTTCTCCCTTTAAGCTTTTCTGTCCTAAAAGTATTTAAACCTTTCCTAAATTTCTTCCCTTGATTTCATCAAAGCTTATAAGATAAAGAGCATAAAAAGATGTAAAATAGGCTTATAGGGAAATAAAAAATTTTTCAATTTTGTCGCTTTAAAAATTTTACATCTTAGGAATAAAGTATTTAAACCTTCTAATCTCTTAGGAAGTCTTAAGGAGCTCTAAGCATTTTGAGATAGAGTTTTTGAGTTCTTCAAACCTTATTCTTACATCTGGCGGTAATGGCTTTTTAGGTTTAATTGAATTCAAAAGTTCTAAAGAAGAACTTAAAAGTGTTTTTGCCTCACTCTCATTAGAATAAATTTTTCTGTAAGCTTCCTTTATTTTCTTTGTCGCTTCGCCCCATAATTTAAGATCTTCCTCTGTTATTTCGCCATCTTTTATGAGAAATGTTGTCATGTCGTCATTAACAAGCGGTATATCGTTATCTATAACCCTCCACAAAATTGAAACAACCTCTTCTTTCATCATTTTAATTAGACTAACTAAACTTTATTAGAGTTATTTTTTATGGTTAAACCATGATAGATCAAATTTTAGCATATTTAGCTACAGCACTTGCAGGATTAACAATAGTATTGGGAGGGATAGTTGAAGGCTATGGATATGGGCTTTCTTTAGGAACGAACTGGCCTTATACAAATGACATAATGCAATTAGCTGTAAAAGGAGATCCAGAAGCTATACATAGAATAGTAGCTACTTTAGTCGGCATTTTCTCTCTTGTTTTGCTGATAATAGACTTTAACGTAATAACCATTGTAGGCTTTATAGCGGTGATCTTTACTGCTCTTTTAGGTATGGCAACGCTTTATGTTCTAGCGGGGAAATTGCCGTCTATTTTCCAAGGATTTCATGATATAGCAGCATATACTACGTTTGTGAGCTATTTGGTTCTTGCTACAAACCACGTTTCACCAGACAAATACTTAGGATTTCTTATAAAGGCAATAACTCCTCCTCATTTCCTATATTTCGTAATATTCATGGGTGGAGTTGTTACTGGGACTAGAAGAATGAGATTAAGCATTGGAGATGTTAGGAAACCTAAAGATAGGTTACAATGGGCTTGGGTTATTCATGGAATTTTTGCTGTCATTTTCTTCATAGCCCTAATTCTGCGAAGATACTGGATTCCACTCGTATTTGCCATCATAGAAAGTGCAATAGGACTGTTCGTATATTATCAAATAAATAAAAACCCAACGAAGCCCGGTATCTCTGTTGGGCTACATCAGCTCTTCTCTTTAGCAGTAGTTGTTTCACTAATATTTTTCAGCTGAGGTGCATCCAATCATAGCTCATTTGTGTGAAATTCATCATCCAAATTTTTTAATTCTAAACCAGTTTTTGAATCTGCCGTTATTCCATAATATTTTTGCAATAACTTTGCAATTGCCTCATACAATATTTCGTTTACTTCTGTTCTATTAACGTTTAAAGAGGATGAAGTAAACCTCCATGGCCTACCTTGCAGAACCTTAGCAATTAATACAACCTCTTCTTCTGGCGAAAGCTCCCAATCCCTTTTAGCATCCCAGAAGTACTTTAATGTTAGCATATGAATTCCATCCGCAGAAGACTCGTAAGGGCTAACGCCTTGGATAAAAGCAAGCACTTTGTCAATCAAGATCTTATTTACTTGAATTTCTTTATGAACCTTTATCCCTTTCAATATCAGCCTAGTCACCTCTGGGTCCATGCTGAAGTACACATCGTGAAGTGTGTTAAGTATTTTCTCTTTGAGAATAAAGGAGGCAATCTCTACAGCTTTCTTTGCTAAATCACTTATTGGCTTCATTACAACTACTGGGTAGTCGCCAAGCTTCTCGTTTCTTTTTGGAGAAACGTGAACTGGTATAAACCCATTTTTGATCCAGAAGTTTAGAACTTTTTTATCTCCCATAAATGCTGAGCCGATCCAATCAACCTTTCCTTTTGCCTCATCAACTACCATTTTCAGCATTGTACTACCTAAGCCCATATCTTGCAACTCTTGCATTACAGCTATTCTAACAATTCTCCATCCCTTCATCCTTCCGAAATCCCTTAACCTTACATGTTTAATTAACCTATCTGGAATTAAATCGCCATCAAAAGTCCCTCCTTTTAATGCAAGGTCAATCATATTATCTGGCAATCCTCCCTCTTCAGCTATTTGAACTACGCCAACGTATTTGTTGTCTAAAGTTTTCAATGCCATTATTTTGTGGTGAACCCCATCTGCCATTATCATTAAATCGTTGGGATTGTTCCTATAATGAGCTGTAACCAATATTCCATAAATCTGCCTCAGCGTTTCATCATCTGAGAATAACTCTTCTTGAGGAAGAGTCTCAAAGACCAAATGAGAAATGTCCTTTGGTGGTTTTTCTGGCTCGGCGTCTAAAAGCAAAGTATCATATAGCCATCTTTCTATTGGATCTCCCTCTGCATATCTTAATGGCTTAATCATCTCTTGCCAATTAACTGAGAACTTCCTAGATTCCAGTATTCTTCTCAAATATCTCAGAAATGCTTTGCCAGAGCCTTCATATCCGTGGACAGTTGTTACTAATACAGCCTTTTTCCAAATTTTCAAAGCAGAGTCTATGTAGCCAACGCCAATTGCTGCTGCCTCATCAACAACAAGCAAATCCCCTTCTTCCTCAAGAGTTGCCTCTGGAATTTCATAATAAACCTTGAAGTTTGACCCCTCTAAAGAGAGAGGATAACCGTAAACGGATTCCTTGGACTTGTAAGGTATTGAAAGGGCTTCTAGCCCTTTCTTTAAAAATAACATTAGCTGGGAAATTCCGGTTGAAGAAGGACTGGTTACAGCTATCTTCAGCTTCTTTTTCCTATCTCCATATTTATAAATTAGCCCAGCAATTCCTAAGCCTGTAACTGCGCTTTTCCCTCTTCCTCTTGCTGAAGTTATTACAAGGACTTTTTTAGAGCCGTGCAAAAGAAAGTAAAAGCTATCTAGAATTCTGTTTTGATCTCTGCTCAAGCAAAGCTTATGAAGCTCTAATGGCATTATTGGCTTCTTTGGGATTAAAGGAGAGGGTCTTTCGCCAACTTTCCCTTTAAAAGGATTAGCATAATAGTCAGAATTTATAATTGCAAATATTCCTTCATGCTCTTTCAACTTCCTCATAAATCTATCTTCATATACATCCCTTATTTTGCCGTCCCTCATTATTGAGTTCCTAAAGAGTTTATGATCCTTCAAGTTATCTGTATAAAGAATTGCTAAACCTCCACCTCTTACAAGGTCAACAAGCCTTCCAATGAAGTTTGGCTCAAAGTTATCTACCAAATCAAGGATTACAATGTCAAACGTTGAGCCTAGGTATTTCTCAGATGAAGAGTAATCAATGTCTACCAACTCGGGGACAAATTTCCTTATCTCATTCAACCTATCTTTTGCCCCAGTTACCCATGGATGAAAAGCATAAGCCACTTTAGGGTTTTGATTTATCTTCAAGTAAAGTTCCAGTATTTCTCTAACGTGTAATAGGTAATCTTTATCATGAATGAAGACAAGGTTCCTATAATACCTTTGAATCCCGTCTCTAATGCTATCTTCAAGAAGCTTAAAGAATTCCTCCTTATTCATGGATTATAAATTATATTTCTTCCTTAAAGCTTCTTCCACATCTACGTTAGTTAAGTTTGCAACTGAAAAAGCCCATGCAATCACATCTGCTAATTCCTCTTCTATTGCGCTTTTGTCATTCGAAAGCAAAGCTTCAGCTAACTCCCCAACTTCTTCAACTAGCCAAGTAAATGTTGCATATAATCCTCTTTCTGAATCTTTTTGAAAATACAACTCTTTCATTTTTTGTTGAACATATTTAATTTCCAATGCCCAACTCCCTTCTTAAAAGTTTCAAGTCTTCTTTATTAATTTTTATACTCATTTCCAACTTCTCGTTAAATTGCTTATCAACAAAGAGCACTTTTATTTCTCCCTTTTCTGATATTGCCTCAACGAAGTCTCTATCAACAAAGTACTCTAAATAAAGGGGGTTGGAAGGATCGTCATAAATTATGTTTCTGAGAATCACTTCCCCGTTTTCTCTGTCAATCTCAAAGTCCACATCAACGTCAGTCCTCTTTGGCAAATCTTCAGTTAAGCAAACAACATACTCTCTACAACAAACAATGCAAGTGTTCTCTTTAAGCTGAGATTTTATATCATCTGGAATTTTCATAATACACACCAAATGATTTATCAGCATCATTAAAAAACTTATATTGATGAAGGTAGCTTATGGCAAAAAAGTAGTTGCAACACAAAATTATATTGCAAGCTACATAGGGGCAAAAATTTTAGAGCAAGGAGGAAATGCTTTTGACGCAGCAATAGCAATAAGCGCAACTTTATCAGTAGTTCTACCTCAAACTGGAGGTTTAGGTGGAGATGGTTTTTTACTAGCAAAAACTCCGGAAGGGATAATTGCTTATAATGCTTCTGGATGGGCACCCAAGGGACTTAACGTAGAAAAGATCCCATCTTTAAGGCACCCGTCAACTGTTGTAGTACCGGGCTTAGTAGATTTGTGGAATTACATTTATGAAAACTTTGCCTCAATGGACTTGAATGAGTTGCTCAAACCGGCTATATCTTTAGCTACTAATGGTTTTTACGTAAGTAAAACTCTCGGAAAGGCAATAGCAAATCTGGAAAATGAACTTGGAGAAAGTTGGAAAAGAGTTTATGGAGAAAAGAGGGCAGGAGACTTGCTAAAGTTAAGAGAAATGGGAGAAGTGTTAAAGGTAATCTCAAGAGACCCAAGAGAGTTTTATGAGGGAAAAATTGCTGAAGAAATTGTAACTGGCTTAAGGGAACAGGGGGTTAACGTAGATTTTTCTGACTTTGCTGATTTTAAGGGAGAAAGAGTTGAACCGCTAAAAACCACGTATAAAGACTTTGTATTGTATGAATTGCCTCCAAACACTCAAGGAATATCTACTCTTGAGGCATTGAAGTTAGTTGAAATAAGCGAAATAAACAAATTGCCTTATGATGACGAGAAAAGGATTGATGTACATTTAAAGATTTATGAAATTGTTTATCAAGACAGAAACAAATACATTGCTGATCCAAGATTCCATCCATTAGATGTTAATCTTCTGGATGAAGATTATTTACATAAAAGACTTAATGAATTAGAAAGAGCAATACAAAGAACAAACACTGAAGACACAACGTTCTTTGTTGTAAGTGATGGAGAGAACGAAATAGGATTTATACAAAGCCTTTTCTATAATTTTGGCTCTGGAATTGTAGTTAAAGATATACCTTTCAACAACAGAGGCTATGGGTTTACTGAAGGGAGAAATAAACCAGAGCCAAGAAAGAGACCAATGCACACCTTGTCAATATTAATGGCCGAAAAAGATGACGAAAGGCTAATTATTGGATGTACAGGTGGAGATTTAAGACCTCAAATACACTCTCAAGTTTTCGAATACTATGCAGATTATAAAATGGAAATTGATGAAGCAGTAGATGCCCCAAGATTTATGTTTCTTGGAAGCAAAGTTATTGCAGAGAGAAGGCTAAAAAGCAAATATCAACAAGTTGATTACTATGCTCCAGAAGTTGGAATTGTTCAAGCTTTAAAGACAACTAAAAAATACTCTATTGCAGTAGCTGATCCAAGAAGCGAGGGGATAGCACTAGTCTCTAATTAGTTTTTTAACATCGCACCCAGCTTCCTTAAATCCTAAAACTACTGCTCCAAATTCCGGTTCCCTCTTACCTACCTCTCCTTTTAAGCCATGCTTATTTAAGTAGGAGATAAAGGATTTTCTGTAAATTTCTGATTTAAACATCCCACCTTTTAGATAAACTATGTCTGTGCCAATCTTTTTGGCTAAAACTACTGCTTGACTTGCTAAAGTTTCAGCTCCAGATCTTAAGATCTCTAATGCAATTTCATCTCCTTCTCTTGCGGCTTCATCAACCGCAATTGCAACAGAAGCTATAAGATCTATTTTGCAACTGCTCTCATAAGCCCATAAGACAAGTTCATCTAGATCTTTTACATTTATCATTCTTAAAACCTTATCATAAAGTAAAGTTTTCCTTTCTATTCCATCCATCATCTTTAACACTTTTCTCAAAGCCTTCCTTCCAACCCAATATGCTGATCCATCATCTGATAATAGCCAACCCCTTCCGCCAATCCTTATAAACTGTTTTCCATCATAACCTTCAACAACGCTCCCAGTGCCTGCAATAACTACAACTCCCGGATCTCCTAAAGTTTCCGAAAACAAGGCTATAACTCCATCATGCTGTACTATAACCTTTGGGGCAATCTGCAAAGCTAAAGGGGTAAAAGTTTCCCAGTCAAATCTAGAATCTAGGCCCGCTACTCCCATTGCAACTATATCTGGTTCTTTCTCTCTTACTGCTTGATTTATTGCTTCTTTTATATGCTCTATTGCTTTAGTCAAACCAACATTATGATAATTCCCTGGGCCCGCCATCCCTTCACCAATAAAATTTCCTTCACAATCATAGGCTACAGCCTTACTTTTTGTCCCACCTGCATCTACCCCTACTATAATCATAAAAATGCCCAAATAAATTTACAATTATCACTAATTAAACATTATGATATTAAGTTAGATATTTGCGTATTGCAAAAGTTTCTTATATTTGGTAGGCGTAGAAATATCGATGAAAGTACTAATCTTAGGAATTGACGGGTATCTAGGCTGGCCTTTGGCTTTACGTTTAGGCAAAAGAGGGCATGAAGTAATAGGAATTGACAACTTATCTACAAGGAGGTTTTCTGAAGAGGTAGGTGCAGATTCTGCTTTTCCTTTGCCCAAGCCAGAGGACAGAGTAAAAGCTGCTAAAGAGCATCTCGACATAGACATCAAATTCTATATTGGCGACGTAACAGACTACAATTTCCTTAAAGAAATAATAAGAAAGCATAAGCCAGATGCAATAGTTCACTTTGCAGAGCAAAGATCTGCTCCTTACTCAATGATAGATAGGAATCACGCAGTTTACACTGTAATAAATAATGAAGTGAGCACATTAAACTTAGTATATGCGGTGAAAGAGATAGACCCCACAATTCACATACTTAAAATGGGCACGATGGGAGAATATGGAACACCAAATTTTGATATCCCAGAAAGCATATATGTTGAAGCAATAGTTAATGGAAAGAAAGATAGAATAATTGTACCTAGAAAGGCAGGCTCTGTTTATCACTGGACTAAAGTCCATGACACTGACTTTTTACTTTATTTCCATGAACTTTGGGGCTTGACCGTTACCGACATTATGCAAGGGCCTGTTTATGGAACTAGGACTCAAGAGATTATAGATGAAAGTTTAAGGACTAGGTTTGATTTTGACGAGACATGGGGAACTGTAGTAAATAGATTTTGCGTCCAAGCAATTTTAGGCATACCTTTAACAGTATATGGAAAGGGTGGACAAACTAGAGGGTTTATCTCTTTAGAAGACAGCATGGAAGCTCTAGCCTTATTACTAGAGCACCCGCCAGAACAAGGAGAGTACAGAGTGGTTAATCAATTCAGTGAAATATATAGTGTGAAGCAAATAGCTGAAATGGTTAAGAAAGCAGGAGATGAGCTAGGACTTAACGTTCAAATAGGACAGTTACCTAACCCAAGGGTCGAAGCAGAAGAGCATTACTACAACCCAGAGAGGAAAGTGTTGCCATCTCTAGGCTTTTATCCTAAGAAGAACTTGAGAGATGAGGTTAAAAACATGATAAAAGATTTGCTTCCTTATAAAGAGAGACTAGAGAGATATAAGCATGTAATTTTGCCTAGGACTACTTGGAGGAGGTAAGTCCATAAGAGTAATTTAAGGCATCATAATAACTCTGAGGATCCCCTACATTTAGCCATTTTTCCTTTTCAAGTTTTATAGCAAACACTTCTCCTCCATCCTCAATAATTTTTTGTATCCCATAAGTTAATTCAAGCTCTTTTCCTTCCTCAACTTTAACCTTCTTTAATGCATCAAATATCTTGGGCGAAAACACATAAACTGCGGAAATCCCCAAGTTGCTTTTTGGGTTTTCAGGCTTTTCTTGAGCCTCAATTACCTTATAATATTTATGACCCATATATTCTCCTTTTTCTTTAACAGCAACAATTCCATATCTCTTTGGGTTGCTAACTTCCCTAATTAATAAAACAGCATCTGGCTTAACTTCCTCAAACAAAGATTTAGCTTCTACGTATCCACCAGTAAGCACACCATCATCTGCATGAACGAAGAAAGGATCATTGTTTGCAAAATCCTCAGCCCTTAATACTGCATCCCCAAAACCCTTTGGCTCTGGCTGAAAAACAAAAGTCACCCCTCTTTCAAAAAGGTAATCCATGAGAAGCTTTCCGTGCTTTCCAACAACTAGGCAGAACTTGCTTACTCCAGCTTGGCTTAAAGACTCCATGATTAAGTCAATTACTGGCCTCATAACGATTTTCCCGTCTTCAGCCTTAAACAAAGGAAGTAAAGCCTTTGGCAAAACTGAAGTAATGTATTTCATTCTGCTTCCTTTTCCTGCAGCAGTAATTACAGCCTTACTTATCATGTTTTATCACGTTTTTAACATCTATTCTCTTCAAAGCTTTAAAGATTGAGGCAGGGATATAAGTGTTTACTAGTGGAGCAAAATCAGTAACATAAAAGCTGAAGAGCGTGTGATTTCCTAAGAAGTAAACTGCTACAAATGCCAACCACATTACCCATGCTGACATAGTTAGTGTAATTAACTTTGTGTCTTTAAGTATAAAAGCAATTGGCGTTGTTGCAACCCATAACCACATTAAGATTGGGTTTGTTGATGCATAGAAGTTGTAGCCCAAGTAAAATGGGTGTACATCAAAGAACCAATCCCATGGTGGAGATATCTGAGTTACAGCTGAAAGAGCAATATGGCCATTTGTAACATCCCAGCCTAACATATGTAAGAAAGAATTATGCATCCAGCCTGTTAAACCTCCAAAATAAATCATGATAGGGATTGAGAGGACTGCATAAGTGGCAACTGGAATTCCTATACCGTAAACTGCCCTCTGCAATGGGCTTTTCTTTATTTCACCAACGTAGTAGAGAAATGGCAAAAGTAATGGGAAAGCGCTTTCTTTTGATGCAAATGCTAAACCTAAAGCTATCGAAGCCCAAAGCAATCTGTTATCTGAAAGCAATAGATAAACAGCTAGGAGAGAAAAGAAACCTACGTAAATGTCAAGTAGAGCTATTCCATGAATTACCCAAATGTTCGGAGAAAGCATAATAAGTGCAGCAGAAACCAAACCCGCTACATTTCCCCACAAGTCATTTCCTATAAGTTTTCTAGCCAATAAGAAGGCAACTATTACAGTTAAATCTCCCATAATCCAGCTTGGTATCCTCCAAGCAATGGGTTGATAGCCAAGAAGTAAAATGAAAATTGCCATAAAGTATTTGCCTAAAGGAGGGTGCTCTGGATTTATATAAGTCTGAATGCCTTGCTCGTTTGGATAACTGAAATACATTGGAGGTTGTACGTGAAAAACAAGTTTCAAAATGTTATAAGCTGCAGTAGGATACCATACCTCATCTCCAATATATCCTTGTACTGGGGCAAAAGTTATCACAGTGTAGTAAGTGTAAATTCCTAGCGAGATAACAAGAATAATTACTGAAATTAAAGTAATTTTGTCCATGAAAAAAGATCTATTCTAGCATTTTTAAAACTTCTCCAACGCTTTTCCTTTCATGAACTAATGCCGAAATTGCTCTAGCCATTTTATCTGGCTCTTTAGCTTGCCATAAATTCCTTCCAACAGTTACTCCAGATGCTCCTGCCTCAATTGCATCATTTAGCATCATCAAGAACTCCGCATCATTTTTTGTCTTAGGCCCTCCCCTAATTAGTATTGGAGCAAAGGCAACATCTACAACCTCCTTAAAGCTTTGCTTATCTCCAGTATAATCAACTTTAAGGATGTCAGCACCTATCTCTGAAGCGAGCCTAGTAACATATTTAACTAGCTCTGGTTCTTTAACAGAGTCTGGATTTTCTGGTGAGACGTATAAAGGCTCAATTATAAATGGAATTCCGTAATCGTTTGCCTCCCTCCTTAAAGCAGAAAGAGTGTCAATGTTTAGCCCTTCTACTTGATCTTCTCCATAACCAACAACTAAATATGTTACTACAGCATCAGCCCCAGCCTCAATAGCATCTCTAATGCTATAAACTGCAGAATAATAACCGCTTTCAGCTTTTTTATATTTCTGCCTCCACACATTTGCAGTATCTAATCTAGCTATTAACATAGGGGAAGACCTTGAGAAGAAGTTCTCTTTAACAAGTCTAACCATTGCTGGTGTCATTTGTAAGGCATCTGGGCCGTTAAATGCAATTTTCTTTATAACCTCGCCAACTCTCTCAATCCCTTTTAATGGGCCCATTACAAGGCCGTGATCTAGTGCAACAACAAAAGCCCTTCCTTTTTCAAAAAGCCTTCTCATTCTAATTTCTAAACCAGTCATATGAGTATTAAGAAGTCTCTAAATATGAATTTTTCTCAGCTCTCTTAACAAGGCTTTAATAAATAACTTAGCATATGGATTAATCAAATAGCTCATTCCCACAAAGACGAGAATAGCTAAGATTCCATAGATCAGCATAGTAATGTAAGATACAAAATGCAAAAACATGAAAGGAAGGACAGTAATTATTGCAGAGATAGCGGAAGATATTATTTCTCTCATTGGTAATTTGAAGTTGTACTCCCTTCTAGATATAGAATAAGAGGTCTTTAACATCCAAATAGAGTTAATAAGAATTCCTATAGTCATTCCTAAAGCTATTAAATATGCAGGGGAATTACGAAGAAGATATACTGCTATAACAGAGACGAGAATGCCTATGATGCTGAATAGTAAATTAGAAAAGTTAAGCTTTGCAGTTATACCTTTGAATGGGTTTTCATATTCATCTAAGCCCAAGCTTTTATCTATCATTACTATAGAGTAATAGAAAATTGAATACCAACCACGCAAATAGTTTGAAATTGAAAGGACTATTAAGGCGTAAATTGCAGTCAAATAATCCCTCCTAATGTGATAAAGTAAAGGTTCTCCTTCTATAATGACTAGGGTTAACCATAAGGTCGAAAGGAAGGAATACATCCTCGAAGAGGTAACTATTATACTAGGATCTTTAGTTTCAGATAACTTAGCTATTAAACCGTCATATAAAGAGAAAGACCATGTTACTACGTTGGAAACAATTAAGGCTGATTCAAAATAAGCTATGGGAATGTCGTTATGAAGAAGAATAATAGTTATCCAGACAATTGTAGCTTCTAGAATGGCTTGAAGATAATAAATTACAGTTGCCAATGATTTCTTTACTGTCGCAAACGCTACTCTAAAATCTAACTTCAAATTAGCTTTTATTCTAGGGATTGACAAAAGAGTCTGAGTAAGATAGCCAGCAAAATATGCATATACTACACCTAAAATTGACAAATGAAAAATGTAAAAGGCAATTACCACAGTTACAAGTCTAACTATTTGAAAAGCCAATGCTGTAGTTCCAATAACTAATGGGGTTTTGCCTCTAACGATAGAGTAAGATATTCTATATAGATAGAAAGAAATAATAATAAGGGCGACTGAATAAAAGGCTAAATAATCTACGTAATGTAAGGAATAAATAAGGTATGGGACTAATAAAATATAGATTAAGCTAGCTATACTTCCAGACGCTAGGTTAATTATTATTAAACCGCCAACAGGTTTGTTCTCACTGGCATATCTTGAAGACAAAAGTGAAAAGGCATCTGCAGGGATCGTAAAATATCCCATTACTAAAACGTATAAGGATTGCCATGAGGCAAATACTACTTCGCCATTAGGCAAAGAGCTAAGATAATGGGCAACTAAATAAGTGAAAATAAATGAGAGCGGGGCAGTAATAATTCTCAAAGTTAAGTTCCTAACGCCAGTATATACTAGCCTTATCCTCTGTTGCTCTTCTTTCATTCATCCAAACAGAACAAGTAAAACTTTAAATGTTTTATCAAATCTTTGCAATCACACTGCAAATTTATAATCTTGTAAGATGTGGGCTCCACATATGGTAAATTCAAGCACTCTTTCGAATTATATATTTCAATGAGAAGTTGGCTTAGATTTACCTTTTTATCTTTACTTAATTTTGAAAGAATCTCAAACCATTCTTTCGGTATCTTATATTTCATGAAAGAAAATAAAAAAGAGTTGTTAATATTCGCCCATTGTTTCAAACATATCATCTAATGCCTTAGCTACATCTCTTATAGATAAAATGCCCTTTAAGTTTCCTTTATCATCAATTACTGGCAAATGCCTTATATTAAATTGCCTCATCAAGGCTAAAGCCCCAGTTATTGGCGAATCTTCTCTAATTGTAATCAAGGACTTTGTCATTATTTCTTCAGCCTTTGTTTCTAACCCTTTCCCCTTTCCAATAGCTCTAACTATGTCTCTTTCCGTAATTATTCCTATAGGCTTGTTATTTTCTACAACTATTACAGAGCCTATGTTCTTTTCTGTCATAATTTTTGCTATTTCAGCCAGCTTTGCTTCTTTATCTACTGAGACTACGTCAGTTTTCATATATTCTTTAATTGTTTCTTCTTCCATATTATATTCTTCGATGAAGAGATTAAAAAGAGTTTCGTGAAGAGATCTTTATAAGGATTATTGGATAAAGAATTTAAACTCAAAAACAGACTTCAATTAAAATGATGTGGGAAGTAGCTAAATTAAAAATAGGAATGATACTATCAGCAATTAGTATTTTAGTTCTTGGATTTGCACTTGTCTATGGAGTTCTTGGCTATTTCTATGGATTTAGTAACGCGCCAATATTAATAATTGCTTCTCTTTCATTTGTAACGTTCTTTACAATAATTCAGTGGCTCTTTGGACCAGCAATAATAAAGATGGTATATCATTTAGTCGAAGTAGAACCAGGAGACCCAACTTACGGATGGGTATACAATATTGTACAAGAAGTTGCTTATTACAACAGAATGTCAATGCCAAAAGTTTACATTGCAAATGTACCATTCCCAAACGCCTTTGCCTTTGAAAGCCCCATTTATGGCAAAAACATAGCAATTACATTGCCTTTATTGAGAATGTTAACCCCAGACGAAGTAAGGGCTGTTATAGGTCATGAAATAGGTCACTTAAGGCATAAAGATACAGAATTGTTAATGGCTGTTGGTTTGATTCCAACTTTACTTTACTGGATTGGCTATGGCTTATGGTGGGGAGGACTTTTAGGTGGAGGTGGAGAAAGGAATAACAATGCTGGGATACTATTCCTAGTAGGAATAGCGATGATCGCATTAAGCTTTGTCTTTAACCTCTTTGTCCTATTCCTAAACAGAATGAGAGAGGCTTATGCTGATGTAAATTCAGCTTTAACAGTTCCTAATGGTGCAAGAAATCTGCAAACTGCTTTAGCTAAAATTGTGCTTTCAATGGATCCAGATATTGTGGAAAGGTATAAGAGAAAGTATGGACAATTAGGGAGTATGTTATTATTCTCTGGTTTTGAAGCAACTACTGAAATACCAACATATAGAGCTCAAGAGCTAGTAGAATACTGGAAACATGTAAAAGTAAGCCCATTCGCAGATTTATTTAGTGACCATCCTCACCCAGCAAAAAGAATACAGCTTTTAGAGAAAATTACTCAAACTCAATGGTAGCAGGGGGCTTAGTAGTAATATCATAAGCAACTTCACGTATTTTTTCGTAATTAATTTCATCTGCGATTTTTTCAAGTAAATCCCATTCTATTTTTGCAAATTCAGCTGTCATAAAGTCTTGAGTTATAACAGCTCTAATGCCTATAGTGTATTTGCCATTTGGATTTTTGTCTTTAATTTTAACTAAAACGTGAGTTATATTATAGGAAGTTAGCTTTTGCATAATTTCACGTAATTCTTCATAATCTTTTTTACAATCAACGCTGGCAATATTTCCATAAGCCCTAACATCTCCCTTAACCCCAGTAGCTAATGCGTTATAAATTTTAACTTTGCACCCAACTTCTGAAGATAATCTCTCGTCGTAATAGCCATCACTTTCAAAGATTACTGGGAAATATTGAGAAATGCCTAAGTTGGCTAAATTCCTTTCTACAACTTCTGTAGCCTTTCTCACTAGCTCAAGTTTCTCTCTCGTTAGTTTGCCAACAACTCTAACCAAAAGACCTGGCCCAGGGAAGGGTTGTCTAGCATAAATCTCCTTCGGTAAGCCCAAGTATTTTGCAAGCTCTCTAACTTCATCTTTATAAAGGTCTGCTAAGGGCTCAACTACTTTAAATCCCCACTCCTTTTCTGTATCAATGCCTAATTGAACAAGAACATTATGCTGCGTCTTTATTCCTCCTTGAGTTTCAACCCAATCTGCGGCAATAGTGCCTTGAATTAAATATTTTGCACTGCTCTCTTTCACTACTCTTGATAGTGTATCATAAAACAATTTTCTGAACTTCTTTCTTTTTTCTTCAGCGTCAGAGAGCCCTTCAATTGCAGAGACAAACTCTTCGCTTACGTCAACTATTTTTAGTGGCATAATGCTTTTTAGCATCTCCTTTACTTTCTCAGCTTCTTTCTCTCTCAAAAACCCAGTGTCTATCATTACTGGGGTTACTTTATCTCCAAGAATTTTGTAAGAAAGGACTGCTGCTGTAGTGCTGTCAACTCCGCCACTTACTGCAGCTATTGCTTTCCCATCTACAATGCTCTTTAATTGAGGCTCAATTTCACGAATAAATTTCTCAGGGTCGAAACCCATTGATTTAACTAATTAAAAACTAGCTTAATAAATTCTGCTCTATATTTATTTGATTAAGTAAATCGACATCAATATACTCCTTGAAAGCCTTTGAAAGCCTTTCAGCTTGTTCCTTAATTTCCTCTTGCAATGAAGATGAGTAGATTTTAATTCCAAAAAGATCACTCAGCAACTTCTTCCCTCCTTCAGAAAATAGAGAGCCATGAATGCTATATCCTAGTTTATCCCCTTTCAACACTCCATCCTTAACTTCAACCTTCTCATAACCTCTTTTTATTATTGTAAGCAAAGGCTTTTCCTCCGAGAAGTTTATTCTCCCCCTTCTGATTTCATATCCATCAACCTCTAAATCGCTCCAAGACCTCGCAACTATTTTCTCTTTCTCATACCTAACCTCTATGTCAAAGATCCCTAAGCCACTAAACTCCGTAGCAAATCCTGCCTCAAGGCCATAAGGGTCAATAAGCCTTTTTCCCATTATTTGAAAACCTCCACAAATTCCTAATACTGGCTTTCTCTTTATGTAATCTATAAACCCACGGTTAACTAACCAAGAAAGACTTTCAAGTGTATTTCTACTGCCAGGTAAAATAACAAGGTCAACTTTAGAGAGCTGAGAAGGCTTCCTTATGAACCTTAAATGGGCATTGGACTTAGAGAATGGGTAAAACTCGTTAAAGTTGCTCATGTAAGGATAAGCTATAATGCCAACTTCAATTTCACCTTCACCAATTTCATAAATGTTCATAGAATCTTCCTGCATTATAGGTGGATCTTCAAAATAAGGGAGATAGCCAAGATATTTCATTCCAGTTCTTTCTTCAAGCCACTTTATTGCAGGCAAAAGTAATTTCTCTTCGCCCCTAAACTTGTTTATAATAAAGCCTTTGAGATTCTTCCTTACGCTTTCTGGCAAAGTATAATAAGCCCCTAAGGCGGAAGTAAATGCACCACCTCTGTCAATATCAAGGACTAGAATAACTGGTATTTTAAACTCCTTTATTATTTTAACCATCGTTAAGTCCTTTTCAATAAAGTTTGGCTCAATTCCCCCTGCTGACTCAATTATCACGTCATTTTTAATGAAAGGCTTTATCTTTTCCCAGAAAGTTTCTATTCTGGAGTAGTAGTCTTCAGCAGAAAAAACGCCAAGAGAATTGCCAAAGAAAATTACTTCTATTCCATTTCCTGCAGGTTTTAATAGAATAGGATTCATATATCTTTCTGGCTCCACTCCCTTAGCAAAAGCTTGATAAGCTTGAATAAAAGCAATTTCCCCTCCGTCCATTGTTGGGAAACTGTTTAACGACATATTTTGGATCTTCATTGGGGTTAAACCCAGTAACTTTACGATAGAAGCTGTAACTGTTGATTTACCAGAATCGCTCATGGTTGAAGCTATAATAATTGCCATATGAATAAACTAACCATATGAAAGTATTTAAGGGGATTGTTGCCCAAATATCTTTCTTCACTATCATTCCCTCTGTTAAGGCTAGCTTAGAGGAAGTTGCCGAAATGTCTTTCCTTTCACCCCTTGTTGTTGGGCTGATTACTTCAGTAATCGACTTTCTAGTCCTCTTTATTACTTATCCGTTTCTTGGCAAACTTTCCTTTCTCCTTCTAATACCCACTGTAGAGATAATTAGGGGCTTTCACCACCTTGATGGATTGCTTGACTTTGGTGACGCAATTATGGTTAGGGATTATAACAAAAGGCTGAAGGCATTACATGATGTAGAAGTTGGCTCTGGAGGCATTGGTATGCTGATTGTCTACCTTTCAATATTTCTCCTTGCTGTGCTTTCGTTTAGCAAAACTGATTATTTCCCTTTGTTAATTTCTGAAGCTGAGAGCAGGGCTTTAGGCATTTTCCTTCTTTCCTTAATGAAACCCATGGAGGGAAGCTATATGGGGAAGTTATTTCATGAAAGGCTGAATAAACCTTGGAAAATTTTAATTGTAGCTGCCCAGATAGTCCTCTTAGGTAACGTTGAGATACTGATAGGCTTTGCGATACTTTCCCTTATATTTTATTCTCTAGGAATTAAGATAATTAGGGGTTCATCTGGAGATTTCATAGGGGCAGTAATAACTTTATCATTCCCCATCTTTCTACTAATTTCTGAAAGGAATTGTTACCCATTCTTTTTATTGCTTTACTCATTGACATTGCATTAGGCGAGCCCCCACTTTTTATTCACCCAGTGGTTTGGGTAGGGAGAATTTCTGAAAAGCTAATAAAGCCTTATAAGGGCTACCTTTATGGGGTTTTAATTTGGTTTGTCTCCGTAGTCCCAGTACTTCTATTCCTCCTCTTCCCTTTGTTTATCCCAATTCAAATTCTTCAAATCGTTCTGCTTTCCTTTTTCCTTAAAACTTCTTTTTCCATTAGAATGCTTTATCAACTAGTTAAGAAGAGCGTTGAAGATAAAGAGAAAAGGAGGTTTTACGCTCAACAATTAGTGAGGAGAAACGTTTATGAAATTGATGACCCACACGTAATTTCAGCCTCAATAGAGTCTTTATTTGAAAGCTTAGTTGATGGAATAACTTCGCCACTCTTTTGGTTCCTTTTATTTGGCTATCCTGGGGCATTATTGCAGAGATTTGCAAACACAATGGACAGCATGGTTGGCTACACTACTCCAGAGTTAAAGAAGGAAGGGTTTTTCAGCGCAAAAGTTGACACTATTCTGAATTATATTCCAGCTAGGCTTACTGCTCTCTTTATGCTTATTTCCGCTTATTTGCTTGGCTATAAGCCTAGAAATGTTTGGAAAAACTTAAGAGAAAATAAAATCCCTAGCATCAACGCAAAGTATCCAATTTCTTTCGCAGCTTCAATATTAAACGTAAAACTAGAAAAAATTGGCTATTATACAGTAGGAGATGGAGAACTGCCAAGTGAAAGAGACGGAGAAAAAGCGTTAAAATTATTTTTAACAACCTTAATTCTTTATCTGGCTTTCATTTCAGTCATATATTATTACCTTTATGGCTTCTCCTTCCTTAGCTACCCTTACGGCCTCATTGAACTCATCAAGAGGGAATCTATGGGTAATTAACTTAGCGACTTCAACTTTCTTTTCGTAAATTAACTTCAACGCCTCTTTAGTATCTTCTTCTACAGCAGCGTTGCTTGTAATTATTGATATCTCATTATTCAGAAGCTCGCTAATGTCATAATTTAATATTGTCCCTTTGTATGGCACACCAAATAAGAGTACATATCCTCCTCTCCTAACAGATAAAAGTCCAGATATTATTGCTGAAGGAGAGCCAGAGGCTATTATTGCAATGTCAACTCCTCTCCCATCTGTCAGTTTCTTAACTTCACTTGGCACATCAACCTTTCTAGCGTTTAAAGAATAATCAGCCCCAACTTTTGTAGCATATTCAACTCTGAAGTCTGCAACATCAGAAGTTATCACTGTTCCAGCCCCATTAGCCTTTGCCATCATTACGTGAAGCAAACCCATAGGGCCTGCTCCAACAACTAAGACGGAATCCCCTTTGTTTATCTTTACCCTTCTTTGAGCCCTTACCACTGTTGCTAAAGGTTCAATAAATGCCCCCTCTTCAAAAGTAACGCTATCTGGCAAAACTAACACTCCGCCCCTTAACACGTTCCATGCAGGAACTCTGAAATATTCGGCAAAGCCACCAGGATCAAGGTTTGTTTTTCTATAATAAGGACACATAGTGGGGCTTCCGTGAGTACAATAATAACACTCATAGCAAGGTACATGATGGTGAGCGAAAACTCTTTGTCCAGGCTTTAAGAAGTCAACACTGCTTTCATCAATTATTCCAGCTGGTTCATGGCCTAATATTGGTTGAGATGCAGTATATTGACCGCATATTTTTTCTACGTCAGTGCCACAAAGCCCGCAAGCCTTCATTTTAACGATGACGTCTCCTTTCTCTTTTATTTTTGGTTTTGGAATGTCTTTTATCACAACTTTTCCGTTCTCTAAAAGTACTGCTTTCATAAAGTGAAAATTGCTTATCAAATTTTAAACTCTCCCTTGAAAAAGGATTTATAGTAATACCGAGTAGTAACATTTATGAACATTTTTATTTTCGCTTTACTCTCTCCCTTACTTATTGCTGACAGACTTGTCCTTATGAGGAAGAAGTTATTGTTCTCCTTTAATGGCATTAAAGTCTTCCTTGATGAAAATGACGAAATAAACGCTTATGTCATAGGGAAAAACGTAGTAGTTACCAGAGGGTTCCTTCGTCTTAATGAAAAAGAACAGAAGGCAATTTTAGCTCACGAGTTCTCCCACTTGATTTTAAACCACTATAATAAAACGAAGGTGTTTCTGATTTCTTCCCTCATAGTCGTTTTAGCCCTATTCCAAATTAACATCTTCTTCTCCCTTATTGCATTAATCTTTACATTCCTCCTTTCTAGATATTTAAGTAGAAAGCAAGAAATAGAGGCGGACAGATTGGCATATAAAATGGTTGGAGAAGAATTAAAAAGTGTTATAGAAAAATACGGAGATAAAGAAGGAGGGATTTTCTCTTCTCATCCATCATCTTACACTAGGTTGAAAATGCTTAGCATATAACATTTTATATATTCTAACTCTATTTTTATTTTGTGTACGTAGGAAAACCTATAAAAAGGATCGAAGATATTAGGCTAATAACTGGGAAAGGGACTTATGTAGATGATATTGAATTACCCGGGACTTATTTTGTCGCCTTTGTGAGAAGCAAATATCCTCACGCTAAAATTAAAGTTAAGAAAACTGAAGGAGTTTTCACTGGAGAGGACATAAACCCTGGCAAAGATTTCCCAATAGCTACAAATGAAACTACTTATGTTGGACAACCAATAGCTATGGTTATAGCAAGAGACAGATATGAAGCTTACGACTTAATTGAATCTGTTGAGGTTGAATATGAGCCTTTAGATTTTGTAATTGATCCGGAAAAGGCAATAGAAGATAAAGTAAAGGTTTACTCACATTTATCTTCAAACATATATTATCACGAAAGGTGGAAAGGAGGGGATGTCGAGAAGGCATTCAAAGAGGCAGACCTAGTTATTTCAGATACTTTGATAAATCAAAGAGTTATAGCTTCCCCCTTAGAGACTAGAGGAGCTTTTGCTTATTTTGATGGTAGCAAACTAACTTTTTACTCTTCAACTCAATCTGCCCATTATTTAAGAAGAAACCTCGTTAATTTCCTTGGATTTGAAAACATAAGAGTTATTCAGCCAGACGTAGGAGGTGCTTTTGGGAGCAAAATAATTGCCCACCCAGAGGAATATGCTTTAGCAAAGCTAGCTTTAATCCTTAAAAGGCCATTAAAGTGGATTCCAACTAGAACTGAAGAGTTCATTTCTGCAGGGCATGGAAGAGATAAAAGGTTGAAATTTGAAGTCGCTGTAAAAAGAGATGGAACAATTTTGGGAATTAGAGGAACTTTGATAGCAAACCTTGGTGCTCCTTACCCAGATGCGAATGACGATGAAATCGGAAACGTTAAGAGCACTGTTAAGATGTTGCCTGGCATTTACAAGATCATTGGTGCAGATATAGACGTTTATGCAGTTCACACAAACATAACTCCAACGCAGTCATATAGAGGGGCAGGAAGGCCAGAAGGGATTTACTTCATAGAAAGGATTGTAAATATTGTCGCAAATGAGCTTGGAATTGATCAATATGAAATAAGATTAAAGAACGCTATTGACTCTTTGCCTTACAAGAACGTTTTTGGAGTTACATATGACTCTGGGAATGTAAAGAAATTGCTTGAAATTGGGAAAACGTATTATGAACAACTAAAGAAAGAAGATGGTTGCGTTGGTGTAGCTTCTTATGTAGAGATAACTGCTTTCGGCCCTTGGGAAGTTGCAAGGATTTCTGTGAAGTACGATGGAAAAATTACATTAGTTACTGGTACTGGCCCCCATGGACAAGGAGATGCAACTGCATTTGCTCAAATAGCTGCAGATGTTCTTGAACTACCAATAGAGAAAATTGAGGTAAGATGGGGAGATACTGAAATAATTGAGGATGGAATAGGAACTTGGGGGAGCAGAACTGTAACTATTGGTGGCTCTGCAGTTCTTTTAGCCTCACAAAAATTAAAAGATAAACTAATTGAGATTGGAGCCAGATTGTTGAACGCTGATAAAGAAGAAGTTGAGTATAAAAACGGAGAAGTGATAAACAAGAAGAATGGACAAAAAGTAAGCTTCGTGGACATTGTTAAAAACGCATTTAAGATGGGAGAAAGCCTGGATGTTACTGCAATATATAATGTAAATCAGCCCCCAACAACTCCTTATGGAGTTCACATGGCATTAGTTAAGGTTGATGAAACTGGGAAAGTTTATGTTAAGAAATATATTGCAATTGATGACGTTGGCAAAGTTATAAATCCTTTGCTTGCAGAAGGGCAAGCAATTGGAGGAATTGTACAAGGAATGGGGCAGGCATTGCTTGAAGGGGCTCTCTTTGATGAAAATGGCCAGCCATTAACTGCAAACTTCCAAGATTATGCTATCCCAACAGCAGTAGAAGCTCCTTTAATTGAGTGGCATTATGAAACTCTAGGCCTTTCACCTCATCCTACTGGGAGCAAAGGAATAGGAGAGGCTGGTGCAATTGCTTCAACGCCAACAATAATAAATGCTGTTGAGCAATGTGTTAAAAAGAGAATAAGGAGCATGCCAGTAAAATTTGAGGAGTTGGTAAAATAATGCAAAGGCACTTTTTATCAGAAAAAGAATCGAAAAAAGTACTAGAAGAAATAAAGAAGAAGTACAATATAGATGTTAAAGGGAAAGTTGAGATAGGCAAAGAGAAAAAGAAAATATACTATTTCATTGACGGCCTTCTCTCCTTTTTCTCTGAAGAGTTAATTCCGACCTTATGCTTCATAAAGAAATACAACCCTCCATTACCCTACGTCGTTGTTGACGAGGGGGCTGTAAAGCATATAGTAAATGGTGCAGATTTGTTTGCCCCAGGGATTGTCGAGTATAATTGTGATTGTAAAGAAGGTGATATTGTAGTTGTTAAAACAAAAACGGGAATACCAATAGCAGTAATAAAAGTTGTAATGAATAAAGAAAAGGCAATGACAGAAAAGAGGGGAAAGTTTGGAATAAATTTACATTATTTAACTGACGAAATATGGGATATGTGTAATGAGAGGGGTAGTAATTCCAACGTATAATGAGGCAGAAAACATAAAGGAATTAATCCCCTTGA
>ERZ1684502.46-NODE-46-length-36120-cov-182.757993_pt1 | contig 36120 bp, 43 predicted proteins | sample MGYA00580192_ERZ1684502 | MGnify/ENA primary metagenome ERZ1684502 (study PRJEB41476, sample SAMN13258264) | hydrothermal vent metagenome | biome: caldera [ENVO_00000096]; feature: acid hot spring [ENVO_00002120]; material: acidic water [ENVO_01000358] | place...
CAATGCTTCTAATGACACAAAAGACTCTCAAAAAAGCTTAAATAAAAAATTTATGAAGTAACAAATGTTTCCTCACTTTACTAGCCCGTTTTACTTGGCGATATAATTAATATAGATCGCGAAATATTATCCTCATTATATTTCAATTGTTTTTAGTTTTTTAAAATTTAAATTTTTATATCGACTATTTTGATAAAAATAAGGCTAAAATAATTTTTACTGACCAAACTAATTTTAAATAAATAGAAAAAATCTCTAAAAAGATGATGTTAAAGATCTTTTTAGCGCACCACGTTCTTATTTCTATGATTTTTAATGAAATATTCTAATGCTTTTTTAAGAAAATCTGTCCTACTTTGAATATTGTATTTCTTGCTATACTCATCAATCGCTGCAACAATTTCTTCTCTAAGTCTCACACTAACTACCTTTTTCATAAAAATAGATAATACCTTATCTAATATAAAATCTAACGTGTTAAAGAAACATAAAAAAGCTTGTATCACAAAAAAATTCTCTTTAACTTGCTGAAGTAAGTATTACGGCCTGCTTCTCTTTCTTATATTGCTCTAATCTTTCAAGCATAGTCTTTACTGTCGCAGTAAGTATATCTTTATGATATTTCCTTACATGCTCTTCAGCATCTTCTTTTGCTACTGGCACTTTGCATATTTCGCATGTATACAGGTCCTTTTCACCTCTCTTAACTATCGGTTTAATATCGCTTGTAATTTGCTTAATAATAGGAATAATTTTCCTTGCTCTAGCTTCACTTCCACTTTTCTCAATAATCCTCTGCGCGTAGCCCCTAAGTTGATGCTTTGATATTTGATATTTATATGCAACTGACGCAGGTCCTTCGCCGTTAACTAAATATTCTTCTAGTGCATCTAATATATAATCACTACCGCCTAGTATTTTTAATGCTATATAATTTACCAGAGATTTTATATCCATCTGTTTCATTTTTATTCACTAAAAGCCATTATTTACACCAGAGTTTAAAAGGACTGCATTAAATGCTATATTTAGAGAATTTGGTAGTTGTGCATCATATTTTTACCTAACTTAATTACTACTCAATTTTCTTTTTACCTAAATTTTCGATTATATCACCTTTAAGATCTTTAGATACAAATTTATTCATGCCTATACCCATATTGAAAAGTATAAAGTTTTCAATACGGGGGTTTCTAGCATTTTTAATTGTTCTATATGCATCTAAAAATTCTAACATTTTTATGCCTATTTTACTAGTTTGCTATTCTTTTTTCAAAGAAAATTTATTATAAGTAGTATGTGCAAAAACTTTTATCTTACTTAAGATTAATATTATAGAAAAACAAACAAGTGTATATACTTGTTTTATTCAATGCTTTTTCACTGTGTTATTAAGAGTTTCTAGGCAGTGCATATTATTACCCATAAATCTGCACATAAAAAGAAATGATTAGTTTTCTCAATAATACTCCTAACTTTTACTTTATTCCTTATTATAGAAAGCTTTATTATTAATATCTTATACGCTTAAAATTAAAAATTAAAAGTTATTAATGCTCCGGAAAAGATCCTCCCTTTATTGCCTGTAATGTAATCAATAGAAAATACTTTAAAACTTGTAATTCTTTTATTATTTTTACATTATATCATCAAAATAAAAATCTCATGCGATCTATCGGAGAATTTTTACTTAACTAAGTAAAGGCATATTCATAATGTAGTTTATGTTACTTAGACATTATGAGCGAAATTACAATAGATGATTTTGCAAAAATAGACCTAAGAGTCGGAATTGTAAAATCAGCTGAAAGAATAGAAGGAACTAAATTGCTCAAACTAATTGTAGATTTGGGAAATGAAACTAGACAAATAATTTCTGGAATAGCAGAATTTTATGCACCAGAAGAGCTTGCAGGAAAAAAAGTTATTGTGGTAGCAAACTTAAAACCAAAGAAAATTAGAGGCTTTGAAAGTCAAGGAATGATACTTGCTGCTGGTTGTAAAGAAGATGAAGAAAAAGGAATAAAACCCAGAATTCTAACTGTTGATGGAGAAGTACCAGCAGGAACTAAAGTATGTTAAGCCCATTTGAAAAAGTCAAAATTCCGCCCAAAACTGAGAACCTTATAAAAGCAGTCTTAAATAGGATCCCTAAAATAGGAGGAAGTAATCCTAAAGAGAGAGAAATAAAAAGAATTTTATTTCTCAAAGAACAACTAAAGAAATACCAAGATTTTCTAAAAGAGTTCCCTAAAATTGAGGAGCTTCATCCATTTTATAGGGAAAGTATTGAAATTTTAGCTGACATAAATAGAGTGAAACTTTGCTTAGGAGCTATGAATAGAGGAGTTCAATTGTCGCTTAAATTAATAGAAAGATATAGAAGACTGATTAAAGCTTCAGACGAAAAAGAAGCAAATAAGCTAATGAGAGAGTGTATTGGAAGGGTCAATTCAATTTTACGTGCAAGAAAAGATTGTATAGACCAAATAATTGACCTTGCATCACAATTAAAGAAGTTACAAGCAATAGACCCTAACATGCTCACAATTATAGTTGCAGGCCCTCCAAATGTAGGTAAAAGTACATTAGTAAGAAAGATTTCTTCCGCCAAACCAGAAGTGGCGTCATACCCGTTTACTACAAAGGAAATTCATGTAGGTCATATTGATACTAAGCTATATAAAATTCAAGTAATTGATACCCCAGGAATATTAGATAGACCTATGAAAGAAAGGAATAAAATTGAACTTAAAGCTATAAATGCAATAAAAAACCTTGAAGGGATTATAGTATTTATGTTTGACGTCTCGAACCAATCATTATATTCCGCTAAAGAACAGATAGACTTGTATGAAGAGGTAAAAAGTATGAAAAAAGTAGTGATTCCCGTTTTGAATAAAATAGATGATAAAAATGAAGAATTATATAATCAAATTAAAACTTATTTGTCCTCTTCAGCCGAAAAAATGTTTGAAATAAGTGCTGAGAAAGAATTAGGTCTAGATAGTCTCTTAAATTATGTACTTAATCTGCTTCAAAACGCAGAAGCACTGAGCAAGTGAAATTTTTATGGTTTTTAGATAAGAAATAAAAATCTTCTCTAATTTACTAGTTTCCAACTACTCATTTAACCATAGAAAGACAATGAGTTAATTCTCATAAGATAAGTAGCAAACCTAACTAAAGCCCTTAAGAGTTAGAGTTAATAATGCAACAATAGAAATAAAAGGCTTAATAAAACTAAGGAAAATATTTGGGAAATTTTCGTTTTACTAAAAATTTTTACTACTAAACTGAGCATAGAAGTTTATTTATAGTTTTGATAATAATGAGAAAAAGCAATTATTCCAGGCTCACAGAAGAAGTGAAAGACGTAAAGTGTTAAGACTCTGCAAAAGTGGTACTGGGCTTCAGATCCTTTTCGGAGTCCTTCTTTAGATCTATAGGACTCTGACTCTCAAATTTTAGTGAGTTTTCAAGAGCGATTTTTAGCTTTCTCAGTCTCTCTTTACCTTTAAGTAAAACCTTATTTGCAATATTAACTAGTTCAACTATTTCTTCCTCTGTGTAATTTTGCTTCAATAAATGAACCATCTTTATTCCTGTTCTCAGCTCAACTAAAACCCCTTTTTTATTTATGGTTAGAATACCACTATGCTTAAACCCTGCACTTCTAGCGATCTTTAGAATCTCCCATGCTTCTTCCTGTGTTCTTGTATAAACGTGAAATATAGGGCCTTGAACTATAAGCCATAAATTCCAAACTTTCCCTTTACTTATTGTTGCGACAAAGTCCTCTACACTCATTCCTAAATGATTTTTGTATATAACGCTAGAGTTCTTTCTATCCCAAGGAAATTCCGCATCAACTATTGTTATTCTTCCACTACAACTACTTTGTGTATAAGTATCTTTTCTCTTAAAGAAAGCCTCTAACACATCAAAGATATCTGGATCTAAGTAACCAATTTCTTTATCTCTAAGTATTCTCTCCCAAGCTTTTTGCTTATAAGCGTACCAGTCACTCATCTTAAATTTTTATTTCGACATTCTTTTAAAACCTTGTGGATGATATTATTGAAAAGTTCCTAAAGGAGGAAGAAGCTGTAATTAAAGTAAAACAGAATGAGATAAAGATTGAAGATTTAGAGAAAGATATACCTATAGGGGTTAGGGTAATAATCATTGGAGAGAAGAGAAAAAGAATAGTTGATTTGGGGATGCTTAGCTTTATTTATAAATTCTGTGAAAATGGGAAAGCTTTCGCTACTGATTATTTGAATTTAAACTTATCTCTTGAGGATATTTATTCTAAATATAAAGTGTATACAGAGCTAGAATTTTTAGCTTTTTGTCAAAGCGAAAAAAAGAGTAAGCTTCACCCAGACCTTCTTTATACTTTAGATAAGCTTAGATCTTATCTGATAAGTAAGAGTAAAAAACGAAATGTTGTGAAGGGGAATTAGTACATTAGTCAGTTTTATCAAGTGCATAGTCTTTTAATCTCATCTGTTCTAAGATTGCAAGAAACGAATTGGACTCAAAATTAAAGCAAATAAATAGGTTAAGCTTTGAAGCATAATATGTAATGAATCTTGAAAGGACAAAGCAAGAGAAAGAGAAGATATAGCTAATTGAAGAGTCTAAAAACTCTTAAATGTTATAAAATAAGAGCTTTTATGTGAAAAGGAAAGGATTACCAGAAATTCTTAGCGATATTAAACTTGCCATTTATCGCATTGATGCTCTTGCAGTGAGAATCGAAAATAGAATAAAAACTCTTGAAGACTTATCGTTATACAATATAGGGAGATTCAACTATTTATCAAAAGAATATTATAAGGAAATAGAAGTTAATAGGAATATTTTAAGTAATTTACTAAAAATAAAGGCATTATTAGAAATCTTAGAAATAAGATTGGAGACTTTAACTCTCGTAGGTTCTTTGACACAGTATATATATCCGGTAATTAGAGCTTTAGAGAACATAAAGGGAAGTTTAGGTAATTCAATAGAGTTTGGGCCTCTTATAGACGATATACTAACTAATTTACGTCCCATATTACTTTCAGAGCCACAGACAATAATAAAAGAAAATGACGAAGTAAGACAAATACTAGAAGAAGCAGAGAAAATAGCCTCTGAAGAATTAAAGGAAAAATATAAAGTAAGCACGTGAAAATATATATTGAATATAGATATGCCAAAACCTATAGTAAGAAAATTACAGTTAACTGGTGGCTCCACATATATTATATCTTTACCTAAAACATGGATAAAAGAACACGGTTTAAAACCTGGAGATGAAATAGAAATAATTCAAGATAATCAAGCCAGACTTATTCTTAATCCGAAAAAATCAGAAAAAGAGGAAAGAAGGGAGAAAAAAATCAACTTAAATTGCGAAAGACCAGATATCAATTTTGTTATAAGAGAGATCATCTCTTATTATATAGCTGGATACTCATTGATATCAGTATATTGTACAAAATTTTCCCCTGATGACAGAGAAAAAATTAAAGATGTTATAAGAAATAGACTTTTGGGAGCAGAAATTATAGATGAAGATGCGAATTCCTTAACTATTCAATTTCTTGTAAACGAGAGAGAACTACCAATTACAAAATCTATTTCTAGAGCAGCAAACATATCTTACAATATGCTAAGAGACTCATTTAAAGCGCTATTAGACGGAGATAAAGAGCTTTCTAGAGAAATTATTAGCAGAGACGATGATGTGGACAGATTTTACTTTTATATTGTGAGACAACTTTCACTTTCAGTCGAATATCCAGAAATTATTGAAGAAGAAAAGTATAATTTGTCGCAATTAGTAAATTTGTATTCGGTAGCAAAATCTATTGAAAGGGTTTCAGATCATAGCGTAAGAATCATTGAACAACTCCCAATCATAGGAAAATTAAAAGAAAAAGAACTTTATGACCATGGAATTGAAGTAGCAGAATTTTATAAAAATTCAATAAACTCATTTAACTCAAAAGACAAAGTTCTTTCACATGAAATTATAAATAAGGAGTTTGATTTACTGTCTAAAAATGGAGTTTTAGCAGAAAAAATTCTAAGCTTAAATTATGACTCGAAGAAAATAGGTTCTCTGTTAATAATTTTAGACTCGCTGAAAAGAGTTATAAGATATTCAATTGATATAGCAGAAGCAACAATAGATCTTTTGGCTAAACAAACCGAACAAGATAAAATGATAATTGAAGAAACTTAGTATTTTTATATGCCTTAACAATTTCATCTGCAGTTTTGCTTTTCCTGACATTTTTAGATAATAAGAGAAGGTTTTCCCTATCTTCAGGAACATAGACACCGTTTCTATATAAAAGAAGAAGACACTTAGTAGTTAAAACGCCCACTGCTAAATAGCCCTTTATAAATAACTGATCTGCAGTCTCCAGATCTTTATAGGAAAAAATACAAGCATTGGGATGTAAATGAGTGGATGCTAAGCCAGAAGGATGAGGGATGACAACTTGACCCTCTTCTCCTTCTAAGATCAAAAAATAGCCGTCATCAAGCAGAATATTTATATATTCAATTCCAGTCTCTTCGGTCTTTTTAGCATATTTAAGCATAGTGGAAATTATGAATTTGCTATATAGTTCCGTGAAGTACTTGTAAAGCACTTTATAACTATTTTCTTTACTACCCTGTATAGTGCCTTCGATTCCTTGTAAAGTGTAGAGATATTTAAAATCAGTAGTTGGGATTTCTCCATATTCCTCTTCTATTTCCTCCCCTCTTTCTATTAGCCCTGCTATTTTTGCTAGTCTTTCACTAAGCTCATTTTTATCTATTTTCTGCTCTTTTACACTCATTTACTCTTACCTCTTGCATTCTTGATAAAATTTTAGCTCGCCTTATTGGGTTTTTAGCCTCATAACTTGCTCTTCCTACAAATTCATAATCAGTTTCACTACTTATTGTATCTCCTACTTTTGCCTCTTGAGCTCCTATGCCTGGCAAAATTATCATTTTAACTTTAAAGTCATTTCTTACAATCTTTATTATGTTGTGCTTTGCCGTACTATTAATAAATCCCTTTGCATAAACTCTGGTTCTGACTTCCTTTAAGTAAGGATAAAAATTGCCATTCCAACCTTTACGCGATATAGAAAGGACAAGGTAGAGATTTTTGCTATTTTGTTTAAGTAACGCAGAAAGTTTGTTTAAAGCTTCCTCTACTCCTAGAATTAAAGAATATCCCATACTTACTCTGCTGACGATTATTTCCGCTGAAGTAGGCAATTCTTTATCTAATGCAAGAATCGAATTACCCAACATTTTTCGCCAAATATTCACGTATGTTATTCTTATCGGCGTCTGAAATTAAGTCTGAATTAAGCAAATACTCTAGGATTTCAGTTATCTTATATACTGAAAATAGTTTAACGCCTTTTTCCGCTAATCTCTTTTCTGCCCCCTCAAGTCTATCAATTATTACAAGACTAGCAACCACTTTTCCTCCTTCAGCTTCAATGGTCTTTATAGCCTTTAGTAGCGAAGCGCCAGTTGTAGCCACATTGTCTACTAGCAAAATCTTTTTCCCATTAACATCAGCCTCTAATACTTTACCAGCCCCATGACTTTTCTTTTTCATCCTTATATATCCCAATGGCTTGCCCATCCGACAGGCAATAAAAGACGCAAAAGGTATTCCATCAGTTGCAATACCAATTATCATATCAAACTCCAACCCTTTTATTTTATCTATGGCTCTGTTTACCACCTCTGAAAAAATGTCGTAATAATTAGATAATCTTCTTAAGTCTAGATAGTAAGGGCTTATCTTGCCAGATGTTAGCACAAAATTTCCAACTAATAAAAGTCTATTTTCAATTAACGATTTAACGAAATCCATTATTTAGTTTATCAAAGAAGGAGTTTAAATAATCATTGAAAGAAGACAATTTAGAGGTTTTGAGGGATTTAATATTCATAGGGAGGTTTTGAAGAAAATTTTGAATTAACAAATAAATTTCAAAAGTGGAAAATGCTGAAATATTAAAGGGAAGGGCTTGCTCTTTTCTTTTTGAGCTAAACGCTAGAACATATTTAACTTGGACTTTAATAAAGCGACAATATATTTGCGAGTTTTCGAGGTTAATGTTCTTCCTAAAAAGGATTCAAAAGGAGAGATTCTCTAATAAAAGTTAATATGAGAAAGAAAGCAAATGAGAAAAACTTAATTTCGTTTTATATACGTTGTTTAGAGTTAATGAAATAAGTAAAGAAGTCAATAAAACTCCTCAAGTCTAATCATAGCTTACAAAGATCTCTTTTATGAAGAGGAATATAATATAAGAGCTAAGTATTTTGAAAGTCTCACTAACGAATTCGAAAAAGAAGATGAATAAACGAATAATATAATAATTAAAAATATAATAAATATTATATTCCCCAAAAGAGTAAATTTCAACTTTGTCTAATTAAGCGTTATTTATGTAAGGTGAGTTAAAATAAATTGAATGCTAGGAATTTATAGGAAAAAGTTGGCAATAAGTTAGCTTGCTTTAATGTGCCTTTAGCTAAGGTGAGTGAAATTGTGGATAAAAGGAAAAGCATGGATAGGTGGGTCAGTAGAAGAGGTATGTATTCAGTTTGATAGATTTATAAAGAGTATTAAAAGAGAATGTAAACCTGACATAGAATTTAAAGAAAGTCAGCTAATAGTGCCAGCTTCAATAGATATGCATGTTCATGTTAGAGGGGCTAAATTGTCATATAAAGAAACCGTGGCCACTGCAACTAGTGAGGCAGTATATGGAGGAGTTGGGCTAATTGTAGACATGCCAAATACTTTACCACCAGTTAATAGTTATCAAAGAGTTATTGAGAGGCTTAGAGAGTTCGAATATCATTCTAGGTCTGATTTTGCAATTTATTCTGGTGTAACAAAAGAAGTGGAAAAAGTTGATAATTTGCCTATTGCTGGATATAAAATATATCCAGAAGACCTTGAAAAAGAAGAAACAAAAGAGGTTTTAAGAAAAAGTAAAAAATTGAAGGTTCTTCACCCAGAGATTCCTCTAGCGTTAAAAGTTCCTAGAAAGCTAAGGCAGATATGGATGGAAATTGGCTCTTTAAATTATGTTTATGGGAACATTCATGTAACGCATATAACTAATTATGAAACTGTTAGGTTAGCAAAAGAAATTGGATTCACAACAGATATAACACCTCATCACTTGTTAGTTGATGGAGAAAGAGATTGCTTAAGCAAAGCAAATCCGCCAATTAGAGATTATGTAACAAGATTAGGACTTTTAAAAGCACTATTTGAAGTTGATACTGTAGTAAGTGATCATGCGCCTCACACAAAAGAGGAGAAGAACATGGAATATGATTTATGTCCTCCCGGAATAGCTGCAGTGTCTTTCACAACCCCTTTCATTTATTCTTTAGCCTTTAAAGGGATTATATCATTTGATAGGGCAATATCTCTGCTTTCAAAAAACCCTGCCAAAATTCTTGGAATACCATATGGAGAGATCAAAGTAGGGAATGTAGCAAATTTCACAATAATTAGCAGAAACTCATGGAGATATAAAACAAAATTCTCTAAGGTTACTGAAACCCCTCTTGACTATTATGAATTGGAATCAAAAGTTGACTTTACTATTGTTCAAGGTAAAGTTGCATATGACGGGGAAAACGTTTACCCAATTAGGGGGATGAACCCTTTTGATAAGAGTAGCCAATACAGAATTTAAAAACTCGTTAATTCAGCCTCTGGCTTAGTTTCACAAAAATTAATTTATTATTTTATTTATGTGAAAATTGCTCTCCATCAGTAATAACAAAAAACTTTAACGCTTAAACCTCTCAATCCTCATGAGCTCTCTACAGTCATTAAGTTCCGTGAAAAATGTTATATGAATGCAGTAGGTCTAGGAAATCCTGAAGTTGAAGAACTTCAAAAGTTGAAAGCTAATGCCCTATAATTGTTAACATAGGAGGAAGTGGAGGAAATTAAAAAAGTTGCTGGAAAAGTAAAGAAAGGGATTTGAAGAAAGCTTAACTAGTTATGTTTATGAGATTGATAAAAACGTAAAGGTTGCTTCCTTGCCAGTTTTTATCAAGCTGAGACCATAGGATAATGTAATTAAACTGGCCGGTAAAGCATTATCTGCAGGTGCTGATGGATTAACATTAATTAACACGTTAAAAGACATGGTAATAGACATTGAGACTTTTAACAAAGTTTTGCATTATGGTACTGTGAGGAATTTCTGGCAACTGTATAAACCCATTAGCAGTTAGAATAATCCATGATGTATATAAAGAATATTAACCAGATATAATATAGATGGGAGGAGTTTTCAACGGCATTGATACCATAGAGCTAATGTCAGTTGGAGCAAAGCTAGTTGGCCTTGAACAGTTCTAATAGATGAAGGTTATGAAAGCATAATTAGGATAAGAAAAGAGACCGAGGAATTTTTAAAAGGAAAAGGATTAAAATATTCGGATACAATAGGAATAGCAGTGAAAAAATGAAAATGATAATGAAAGGAAGAGACTTAGAGTCTTTGCTCTATATGGGTAAAATAAAGTCTGCACATGTGGAATATTGCGACGAAAGTAAAAAGAGAGCAAAAGTTGTTGCAGAAACTGTTGATGGTGACATTGTTGAAACAGAGTGCATTGATACAAGAGCTGCAGGGAAAATTTCGGTTGTAATAAAGCATTATTTAAGGATGGGAATAAAAATACTTCAGGATATAAATATAAATAGTGCTAAAAATGTTGACACAGAGGAAGGAGGTGAACTATAGTGAAATTTAGAATAGACAAGATTCCAAAAACAGAAGAAGATATGGAAGAAATACAGAGAGAAATTGAAGAAGAGCACGAGCACGAACATCATCATGAACATGAACATAGCATAGAGGATCTAGTTACAGACCTTTATATGTCACTTCAGTCTTTAGAAGGAAAGATTTCAGAGATTGAAAAAGATAGTGAAGATTGTAAGAAAGAAATATCTAGATTATATAAGATATTAAGCAAATTAGTCCTGGCTACTTTGAGTGAAAACAGTGAGGAGAGAATTCAAAATCTAAAAGAAATTATTAGCTTATTAGAATGAACCTAGAAGCAATAATAGTAATTGCTGTAAAACTTTTTGCAATAATTGATCCCTTCTCAGTATTACCTTTTTTGCTAGCAGTATATAAAGAGGCTGTCAAAGAAGATTCTAATAAAAATCTTTCATGGAATTTTATAGTAAATAAGATAACAATAGCAATAGCAATTTTACTCGTGATTTTTTCACTATTAGGTAGACCCCTTTTAGATTTCTTAGGAATATCTACACAGGCACTTGAAATAGCCGGAGGAATCTTACTAATTTATCTGGGTGTAGACACAATGGGTGGTTTTCAGCAATTAAGATTCATAAGGAAACTTGAAGAGGCTATAATTACTCCTATAGCAACACCTTTGCTTGTAGGACCGGGTACGATGACAGCACTAATTACTTTATCAGTAAGCTATAATCCTTTAATTTTAATATTAAGTAGTCTCCTAACGACTTTTTTGGTATATTTAACACTGCTATCTGGACCTTTATTAATTAAAGTTTTAGGAGAAACAGGTACAGTGGCAGCAGGTAGATTTACTGCTATAATAATAGCCGCATTTGGTATTCAACTTATATTACAAGGCATATCTCAGCTAAAATTAGTATGATAAACCCCTTATTAAAGATGAAAATTTTTTAATTGTCACACAAACCTTTTTATGAATTTTTATGTCTGATAAAAAACGAGCTGAAATAGATACAGTAGATAAAAAATTACTTATGGAACTTTTAAGGGACTCTAGAGTGAGTCTAAGAAGATTAGCAGAAGAGATGAATGTTTCGCCAGCTACACTTCACAATAGACTATTAAAATTAATACAGGAGGGAGTAATAAGGGGGTTTACAACATTAATTGATTACACAAAACTTGGTTATTCTCTTACCAGCATCATCATGGCAAAAGTAGACGGCAAACACCTAGTTGAATTTGAGAAAAGTATAGCTAATTATGATAATGTCATTGCAGTCTATGATATAGTTGGTGAGTACGATGTAGCAATTATAGCTAAATTTAGAAGTGTAGAAGACCTCGATAATTTTCTTAAAAACTTACTTAAAAACCCAGTAGTTGAAAGAACGTATACAAGTATTGTACTTAATGTTATTAAGGAAGACCCTAGAATTAGAGTAATATGAACTTAAACAAAACAACTAATACAAAAATTATAACCAAAAGCCTTATATATAGTGGTTTGGCTTTATTCTTTTATATGGTGATATTAATATGAGATTCTGTCCTAAATGTGGAGGAGTAATGCTACCCACTAAAAAAGACGGCAAAGAAATACTGAGATGTACAAAGTGTGGATATGAAATGCCACTTACTGAAAAAGAGAAAAAAGAGTATAACGTAAAAGAACAGAAAGACAAAAGCGCTAGAGTCCTTACTACTTCATTGGTTAGTGAAAAAGGAGAAAGAAAATTGGAGGAAGAACAACTAGAGCAAGAAAGAGAAGAATACTACAAAGAAGTAGGATTAGAATTGTTGCAAGAAGAATTAGGAGAAGAATCAGAATCCGACGAGGAATAATGTTATCTTATTTATGTATTCTTCTTCGCCAATTCTAATAACTGGCTTCATTATTTATCGAGTTATTTAGATTATATTACTTATCTACTATTGTAATGTGTTACATAAAAAAGCAAAAATTAGGTTTGATATAGTGTTTATTCTAATTGGATGCAGTATAAGCTGTTATTGTCAACATTTTATGGCTATTATCCTTTTCTGCGCAGATCCTTACACCTCAGCCGTCTTCTCTTAAGACTTATTGTGAGTTTTGCAGCTTTTTGGAACTGGAAGACTACCTTATTAACTAGGCTAAAAGAGGTTATTCTCGTAATTTTCATATCATCTGCAATTTTATCTTATATTTAGTAATTCAAAAAACAATTTTAAATTTACATAAAGCAAGAATGAAGTAAAAACTTTAATGCTCTATTGTATATCTACTAAGTAAATGAAGATCACTAATGTTGAAGCAAAGTATTTAATTAAGATAAAAAATAAACAAATTGTAATAGAAGAGGCAAGAAATGAAAAAGGAGAAAAAATAGTAGCTTTTTATACTTTAACTAAAGTAAAACTTCCAAATGGAGAAGAGTGGAACGAAGATCTTAGTAATGCGAAAAAAATAGAAAAGAGAGAAGAATTACCTGAGAACATTAGAAAATTACTAAGAAAAGTATTAAATTCTTTGTAAAGAACATTTATAAACCTAAATAGGAGATAGAAAGATGAGGTGATCTGTTGGAAGAACATTTTGACTTTATCATAACTACTGACCGTTGTATGATGACAAACCATCACGGAAAAGAGTTCTTAGGTTTTATGGCTACTGGTCCAGCTATAGGTATACCAGAGAGTATTTGGAAATGGATAGCGTGCCCAAAAATAAAAACAGATAACTTAGGAAGACCAATTCAAGCCCCTTACGGAATGAGAAAAATAGAAGCAGCACTAATAGATGCAGGATTTAAAGCCGCAATAATTGATCCTGATTATTTAAATAAATATTTGCCTTATGCAAAAGCCTTACTGCTTTCGCATCACGATTATTTCGCATTTGGTCCTCCCTCTTCTACATGGTGGGGAATTACAAGAAGAGAACCAGTTAATTACAAGAGTTTTATGGAACTTATTAATAGACCAGAAATCAAAAAAGAAAAAGAAAGAGGAATGAAAATAATAGCTGGAGGTCCCTCAACGTGGCAATGGTTATGGAGAGAAGACATGATAGACAAGGTTGGTATAGATACTTTGGTTGACGGCGAAGGAGAGAAAGTAGTAGTGAAATTAGCTCAGATGATCCTGGATAATGAACCCTTACCAAAATACATCTATATTGGGGCAGACGAGGCTCCATCTATAGATGAAATACCAGAGATCAAAGGGGCAAGCGTAAACGGATTAGTAGAAATAATGAGAGGTTGTCCAAGATCTTGCAGATTTTGTTCAGTAACTCTCAGACCACTTAGATATTACCCACTAGAAAAAATTGAGAAAGAACTATTAGTAAATGTAAGGAATGGAGTTAGACATGGAATACTTCATAGTGAAGATATATTCCTTTATGGTGCAGTAGGAATTTATCCGAGACCTGAGCCTTTAATAAGGCTTCATACATTAGTAAAGAAATATTACAAAACAATTGCATGGAGCCATGCTACTTTGGCTGCAATAAGGTATTCAGAAGAAAAATACGGGCTAGTATCAAAACTAATGGAAATCATAATGGGGGATGGAAATCAGGAGTATCTAGGGGTAGAAGTAGGGATTGAAACAGGATCTGTTAGATTAGCAAAAGAAATAATGCCAGCAAAATCTGCCCCATATAAGGTTGAGGAATATCCAGAAACGGTAGAGGAGGCATTCAAGATAATGCATGAAAATAAAATTATACCTGCAGGAACTATGATAGTTGGATTACCAGAAGAGACGGAGGATGACGTATATAAAACAATTGAATTAGTTGATAATTTAAGACCATATAGAAGTATTCTAGTTCCTATGTTCTTTGTACCAATGGGGTATTTCAAGAACAAAGATTGGTTTACCAGAGTTAAATTGACAGAAGCACACATAGAGCTTTATAGAAAAGTTTTCTGGCACGACGTTTATTGGGCAGAGGATATAATAAGTCACTCATACTTAAAGGGACCGTTGTACTTCCCGCTAAAGATGGCATTAAAATTCTTCCTTAGAGTAGCTAAAAGGATGATGAAGAAAATAGAAGCAAATTTAGAATCTTATCTAAAGAAATGAAATAAAATCAGATTTTTCTTGGATATATGTAATCTTTTGGTGCTTTGTTAAATATCTCTAAGTATTTTCTTAGCACCTTAGGTATCTCTACTACGCCATCTTCTCTTTGATAATTTTCTAATATGGCAGTTATCGTTCTTGTACTAGCTATTGCCGTACTGTTTAAAGTGTGCACATAACCCTTCTTATTATTCTTATCTACATATCTTATTTTCATTCTGTATGCTTGCCAATCTAAACAGTTACTGCAACTGACCATTTCTCTAAATTTGGCTTGTGCTGGCATCCAAACTTCTAGGTCATATTTCTTTGCAGCACACGCACCCAAATCTCCTGAAGCAATATTCACAACTCTATATGGTAAACCGAGACCTTGGAACATTTCTTCTGCGTTTTTGATCAGTTCCTCATGATACTTCCAGCTATCCTCTGGGGCAGAGAATATGAACTGTTCAACTTTATGAAACTGATGAACTCTGAAAATACCTTTTAGGTCCTTGTTTGCAGCCCCTGCTTCTTTCCTAAAGGCTGGACTTATTCCAACATACTTTAATGGCAATTTCTCTTTCGGAATTTCTTCTTTAAAGTACATAGCAGCTATAGGATGCTCTGCTGTCGCTATTAGATATAAATCTTCATTCTCTATTTTATATATTGCATCCTTAAATGTGTCAAGGTCTATGACACTTTTTATAACTTCTCCTCTTAACATATATGGTGGAAGAACCAAAGTGTACCCTTTACTTGTCATTACATCAATTGCATAATTAAGAAGTGCAATATCTAACCATACAATATCATCAAATAGATAATAGAACCTTGAGCCTGCAACTTCTCCAGCTTTCTTTGTATCACCTAACTTAAGAACATTTTCTAGCATATCTGCGTGTCCCACAGGCTTCCAATTTATTATTTCATATTCAACATTATGCCCTTTAACTTGATTAAGAAATTCCTGCAAGTCTTTCTCATATACTTTAAACTTGCCCCAAAACCTAATAGGTACGTTATAGCTATCGTCTGGCCCCAAAGGTACAGAATCGTCTACAATATTTGGCAATTCGAACAAAACTTTCTCTCTTTCTTCTTCTATTTGCGCAAGTTCTTTCTCTTTTTCTTCAAGCTGCTTTAACAGCTCTTTAGCCTTTCTAAGTAATTCTTGTCTCTCTTCTGGCTTTGCTTTCGGTATAGAGGAGCTTATTACATTGTGTTCATGCCTAAGCTTTTCTGTCTCTTGTAAAACCTGCCTCCATTTCTTATCTAATTCTACAGCCTTATCTACAATAGAAATGTCAATATATCTTCTCTTAATATATTCTTTAAGTTTATCGGGATTATTTCTAATTAGCTCTAATATACTCCAAGACACAATTAACAAAAAACATGAAAGAATTTATGCCTTCTGATCCTGCTGATCTTCTGGCATTCCATAAGTCTGTATCCACATTTCAACTATATCATAGCCATAAATTTGTTTAAATCTCTGCCTTCCTTCTGGTGTCATTTTCAAAGGTGTCCATGGAGTATCTAAATCTACGTCTACATTTACAGATCTAGCTGGTACCGTCTCTTTGACCGTCTGTTCTACTGTAAAAATTAAATCTCCAACTACTGGGCATCCCGGAGCTGTCAAACCCATCCTTATATAAACGTCTCCTTCATCGCTTATTCTCAATTCATAGATTAAGCCTAAATTAACTATGTCTATTGGAATTTCCGGATCATAAACTTGAGATAGAGCTTCCAATATTTTTTTCTTCCATTCCTCCTTGTCTATGGTTTGCTGGGACATTTTTAACCATATTTAATTACTGCACTATACATTTTAAACCCTCTATTTAATTAAGTTAATATTAGCTTTCTGTAAATTAAATTCTATTTCTAGCACAATATTCTAAATATTTTTGAATTTAATGGCGAGAAATCGAATTTGTGCCGCGAACCATTCTAATGTTTTCAGTAACTTTAAAATATCTCTACTCTTAAAATTTCTATGTGTAATTTTTCCTTACCCAAATATCAAAAATATTGCAAAATAACTCATTATCTCAATAGTTATATCTTGCACCTATGCTTTTTACATAGTAGTCAAAGCCTTCATATTTTGCTAAAATCTTAATAGCATCAATTATTTTTTTATCAGGATTGACTGAAGACACATACGCGACCATCGTAAGATACTCATAAACGGAAATTCCACTCCTAATTTTTGGCCATTTGTGTGTTGACAATATGTTATTTGGGCCTACAGAATAGTCTATCATAGCAGGAGGGGTATCTCCAAGAACAATTACGCCAGCATTCTTAATCCTACTTAAATATATTCTAGCATTAGCCACATATAAAGATAAGCGCCTTGGCATAAGCTCATTTGCCAGTTTTATTGCTTCATCGATATCGTTAACTTTTATCAAGTAATATGTATTGGCATCTTTTTCTAGTTCTTTTGATACAACATCTAGTATTTTATCTGAATTACTAAATAAAACTAAGAATGCACGATCATCAATTTCAGCCTGAGCTTTTAAATCAAGAACAATATGATGTGGATTTGCAGCTTCATCGGCAATTATAACCAATTCGGTGGGACCTTCTATACCGTCAATTTCAACGTCTTTACTTACTAAATACTTTGCTGCTTGAACATAAGCATCGCCAAAACCTACTATTTTGTCGACTTTTTTTACTGTTTCAGTGCCATAAGCCAATGCTGCTATTGCTTGAGCACCACTTACAGTGTAAATTTCTTTTACGTTTAGTTTTAATCCAATATAAGCTATTACTGGCGTTATTTTATTAGGAGGAGTTGCTACATAAATTTCGTTTACCCCCGCTACAACTGCTGGAACCCCGGCCATTAATAACATTAGGGGGTAAATTTTATCCCCGCTAGCGACATAGATGCCAACTCTTTCAATGCTCTTCCAAATTACGCCGTACTCAATTCCGTTACTTCCTCCGCCAATTATGTTTGGTGGTTTAATTAAACTGTTAAACTCGTAAAGTTGGGAATAAATGACATCGATTGCTTGCTTCAAATCACTATTTATCTGAGACGCGAATTCTTCTATTTTTTGAAGTTTAATTGAATTGAGCTTTATTTTATTAAATTTCTCCTCAAGCTCTATTAGGGCTTTATCCCCTTTAGTTCTAACTTCATTTATAATTTTTTCTACTTCTGGCAACACTTTAGTAAAATCATTAAACCTTTCTTTCGGAAGCTCTCTCTTTATCATAATTCCATCTCAATACCTCATATTAATGTGCCTTTTTAAGCTCTGGCAAACTGAAAGAATTCATTGTACTTTACTTATTCTCCTTAAAGAAGATCTGCTAACTAAAATCTTCCTTTCCAGTAATTAGAAATTATAGGGTGTAGGTAAGGAAGATACAGGCAATATCAAAATGCTTAAAGGAAAAACAAATAAGCTTTGATATCAAGTATGTATAAGTGCTCGAGGAGCTAATTTCAAAACCAAGAGTTATAAAAAGTTACTATTATTATCCAAAGCTAGTTTTAATACTTAATATAGCTGAATATTTATATAATCAAGGGAAAGACGTTTGCATATTCAATTTTGATAAAATAAACTGGCAATATTATCCATATCAGATTAATTTTGTAATGAGATGTAATGAGGACTCAGAAAACTTAATCTTTGAAGCAGAAGATGAAACTCAAGTTCCACTTAAATTTCTTATAGTAACTTCTGTAAAAAATTTAAAACTAGGTTTTCCAATATCTGAAATACAGAGAATAGATCAGAATTTATATAAAATAAATATTGATAATGAAATTTATCTTTTCAGAATAATTAATGGGAAAATAATTGAAGAAGAGGTAAGAGGTCTAAGTGATGAAATAATAGAACTATTAAATGAATATAAAGAACTAAGCTTGAAAGAAATCGTAGATATAATTTCAAATAAAACAAGAAGCAGCAGAGAAAATGTAAGAAGAGAAGTTTATTTCTTAAAGGAGATAGGAGTTTTAGAAATCAAAAATGGGAAAGTCTCACTCAACAACTATAGCAGGCTTAAGCGGTAATGCCTCTTTATTTATCTTTGCCTTCTCTAGTTCGTATGCATCTCTTATCTCTACTGGAACATTGAGCTTATAACTTATGTATTTTTCACCTAGCTTTAGTATCTCTTTCTCATTAAAGTTATAGCCGAGGACTAACCTTCTCATATTATCATCTAACTCTACTGCTAGTTCGTATATCTTTCTATATAAGTTTGCAATTTTCTTATCTGCTGGTTTTTCTTTTTCCATTAGTTGCTTTAAAGTACCCCCTGATGAGAGTATCTGTACTGCGTCCTTTAGTACCTTCATTAGCTCGTCTCCTGCTACATAAATCTTTACAACTTTGGGTGTTCCCTTAAAGTAATAGTTTATTATTTTTTGAATGTCGTTAATAATTCTTTTATGATATTCATGAACTAAAATAATATAAGTGTCTTCTAAGGACTCTTCAGCAACTGGCCATTTCTCCAATGATACAAAGGTTGTGTGACCTAACATATGCCACACTTCTTCAGCAAAATGTGGAGCAAAAGGTGCTAATAACTTGATCCACGTTTCAATAATATCTTTTAGTAATTTGCCGTTTGGTTCTGTACCCTCAGCTCTACACATCTCAATATATTCTTTGATATAAGAATCAAAATTATATAGAATATCATTAATTGCACTCCTAAAGTCCATATTGTCCATACTCTTTGTGACATTAATAATTATATTGTTCAGTCTAGCTTTTAACCACCTATTTGCAAACTCACTACCATTTCCATTGTATTTTGAAAGTTCTTGAACAAATTCATAATATTTTCTTATTATTTCGCCTACTGATTTGGCATAAGCCTCACTAAAGTTTACGTCAGAACCCATGTCGGCAGTAGATGTTAACACAATCCTTACTACATCAGGACTATAAATTCTTATTGCCTTTCTTAAAGGGATAATATTCCTTAATGACTTACTCATTTTCTTTCCTTCGTACAGTACGAAACCATTTACAGCTATTGCTTTAGGCCATAGCTCTTCTGGGAATATAGCAACATGATTAAATATAAAGAAAGATAAATGATTAGGAACAAGATCTTTTCCACTATGTCTTACATCTAATGGATACCAGTAAAGGAATTCGTCCCTCATTTCCTTTATAATCTCTTTTGGTATCCCTGTCTTCTTAGATACCTCTTCAATGTCCCCATTTCCTAGCATTACGTATTCCCAGAAATCGTATGTTAATTGAGAAGGCTTTAGATGATACTGCTTAATTTTATGAGATATCGTATAGTATGCCATATAAATCGTAGAATCACTTAAACTTTCTATAATCCATTTCTTGTCCCAGGGTAATGGAGTGCCTAAACCTCTTGTTCTCGCACAAGCCCTTTTTTGTAACCAATCTATAACAAACTCAAAGTCTTTACGTATATCTGCAGGAATAAATTTCATTTGCGAAATTAGCTTCTTAGCTAAAGATTTCCATTGCGGATTTCCATAGTCTATAAACCATTGATCTTTGAGTATTTTAACTACAATCTCGTTTCCACATCTACAGTATACTGGCCCATTCATAACTTCATATATTTTTCTCCCTAGACCATTCTTTATTATAAAATCGGTTATTTTCTCTCTTGCTTCTGGAACTCTTAGACCTGCAAAGGACTTGAAATACTCTTGATATTCTTGTTTTACTAGCAAAGAAACATCTTTCATTTTGCCTTTGTTATATTCTATTCTATATATTTGTTCCGTTAATTTCTTTAAATCATCTTTATTTTTAGGTTTATTCTTCTCTACAAAGTCTTTAGCTAAAGAATCCCCTAACCCCTCTACCTCAATTACAGGAACGAGTTGCAATTCAGGTTTAACTTTCTTTAAATAGTAATAGTCAAACGGGGCGTGTGCCGGAACACACATTACAACACCTGTAGCTATATCTGGGTCAACGAAATCTCCAGGCAAGATTGGAATTTCCTTACCGGTTATTGGGTTTATTGCCTTATGTTTTGTTAACTCGGAACCTTTTATGTTACCTAAAACCTTTATGTTATCAATCTGGAAAGGCAATTTAAATGCTGCTCTTTCACTCACAATCATCTTCTTTCCATCTAACTCTATGATAGAATAGTTTACATTAGGGTTTACCCATATAGCTATTGCACCGAAGACCGTTTCCGGCCTAAGTGTAGCTGCGGGCAAAATTCCTAGATCGCTATTAAAGTAGATTAATACATATTCCCCTATTTCTGGTTCTACATCACCCTTTGTATCATGCATACCCACTGGTATATGATGTACCGGACACCAACCAACTGGGTGTGTATCCTTAACTATGAACCCTTTTTTCTGTAACTTAGAAAATTGCCAAATAACAAAAGAGGAGAACTCTGGATCAATAGATGTAAATTCTCTTCTCCAATCAATGCTTAATCCTATTTCCTTCATAGCTTTTTTGATTTCTTCTTTAAAATAATTGGCCATAAATAATGGGTCTGCCAATTTGGGTATTACGCTATCTGGTATTTCATATATGTTCTTGAAAATATTAATTAGCTCCTTATCTCCTTTTGCCACATCATCTGCCATGGCAATTATTGGCGTTCCTGTATAGTGAAAACCCATCGGGAATAGCACATTATATCCTTTCATCCTCATATATCTCGCATAGATATCACATGTTACATAAGTTCTGCCATGGCCTAAATGAAAAGGTGAGTTTGGATATGGAAAAGCTACAGTAGTAAAGAATTTTGGCTTTGAAGGATCTGGGTTTGCCTCAAAGATTTTTTCTTTTTCCCATTCGGCTTGCCATTTTTCAGCGATAGACGTTAAAAAGTTAACGAAATCCTTTGCTGAAATCCTAAACCACCAAAAGACCTTTATAACCTCAAATATTTAAGTTATATTTTGTGTTTACAAGGGCAGGCGATGATGGAAACACAAATGTTATAAATAAAAGAGTAGGCAAGGATTCGCCACTAGTCAATTTCCTTGGGGATTTAGACGAATTAAATTCCTTCATAGGGTTTGCATTATCTAAAATACCTTGGGAGGACATGAGAAAGGATCTCGAAAAGATACAATATGACTTATTTGATATAGGGGAGGACCTCCTAACTAATGGAGAAAAAAAGAAAATTGATATGAATTACGTTAAGTGGATTGAAGAAAGAACAGTTGAATATAGAAAAGAAAGTGGATCGGTAAGACTATTTGTTGTACCTGGAGGTTCAGAAGAAGCGTCAGTTTTGCATATTGTAAGAAGTGTTGCAAGAAGAGTTGAGAGGAATGCAGTAAAATATAGCAAAGAAATACCAGAAATGAATAAGACGATTATTGTGTATTTAAATAGATTATCTTCGTTGCTCTTTGCTATGGCAGTAGTTGCAAATAGAAGGAGAAATGTAAAAGAGAGAATTTATGATATAGGTAAGTTTTGGTGAAGAAGACCAGCTTTAATTAAAAGTTCGCATGTTTTACATATCTCTCTTCCATAGCTAGTGGGCTCTCCGCAAATCTTACACGTAGGTAGTTCTTTCAGCTCTGACGTAGAAGATATATAACTTTTTCTTACTTTTTCCGCTATGTTATCAAATTCCTCAATTATATTTAGTAAAGTTCCAGGCTTGATGTCTTCAAGCATATAAAGTAACTCTCTAACTTTTGCCCTTAATGTTGGCCTACTAGTAATATAAGGACATTCAACTTCTTGAAATGCATACCCTTTATAATAAGCGTACATAGTTGTTTCCCATTCATAAATTTTCCTCAATGGTTTAACACGTAAAACAAACTTTGAGCTTAACTTTAATGGTTTCTCTCCAAATCTTATTAGCCTTATCAAATCTCCTCTGATTAAATTGATAATGATAGCTTGAACTTCATCATCGAGGTTATGACCAGTAGCCACAAAATCTGCCTCGATATTTCTTGCAGCATTATTTATTAATTTTCTTCTAAAAGCACCACAAAATGTACATGCTGAAACATTAAGTCCCTTTGCCCTTGCTGCCTGCACCATCTCGTCTAGGGTATATCCAACGCTTTGTTTAAAACTATCTTCAATTAACTCTATTCCTAGTTCAGATAAGAATTTCCTTAGTTGCTCTACTTGTTCTTTTCTATTATATCCTTGAATCCCTTCAGTTATATTATAAGCTATTAGCTTATTGGTATCAATAAAAGAAGCTAAAGTGTCAGCCAACACAAAACTGTCTTTTCCGCCAGAAACAGCTAAAAGAATTTTATTAGCTTTTAATAAGCCTATTTTTTCTGCTTCTTTCTTTACCCTTTGTCTTATATCTTCTATAAAACACTGTCTACATAATTTTCTACCTGTATGCGGCTGAAATATCTCTGCCTCTCTAACCTTACATACATCACATATCATTTTTCCTTTCTCCCTTCTACCATTTTTGACCCGCTTACAACCTCATCAATGCTATGAATTGCACACCCGCCCTCTTCAAGAACCCTCCTTATTTCTTCGAAATTCAAGTTATCTCCTTCTATTACTATCATTAACCCCATAGTTTCTACATCCATATCGGTAACACTGATATTAACTCCTTCTACTCCTTTTAGTGCTGAAATTTTCTCGGCTAACTCAATTATTGAAACGCCTCTTATAGGTTTTAAAACATCCAAAACAAGTCGCCTTATAGTCAATGTGATCACTGTTTACAATATTATTTTCGAAACATCAATAAAAAATTAGTTGAGATATCAAGGGAAATTAGCGGATTAAAATTTAAAAGCAACAATTTCCCCCCATATAAAGTAGGGAGGGGGTATGAGGGGGATCATTACTACTACTACACCAAAAGTAATTGGAAAGCACGTTTATGGAAATTTATATGATTGTGACACAGCAATTTTAAAAGATAAGGAAAGGTTAGAAGATATCGTAAGGGAGGCGGTTAAAGAAGGTAACATGACACTATTGGATATTAAATCATGGAAAATAGGAGAAGGAGTAAGTGTAGTGGCAATTGTATTAGAAAGTCATATAACAATTCATACATGGCCTGAATATGGTTTTGCAACAGTGGATGTATATTCTTGTGGTGCTCATACCGATCCTCATAAAGCATTTATGTATATAGTTAATGAATTAAAAGCTAAAAGATATACAATAAATGAGGCTGATAGATCATCAGAATTTTAATAGTAGGAGGAGGTATAGCTGGATTACTTACAGCATGGAAATTAAAAGATGATAAAGTAATCGTTTTTGATAGGAAAAGAGAACTTGGCAAGAAATGCACTGGAATAATAAGCTATTCAACTTTTTATAAGCTTGGAATTTCGAAAGAATTCATAGATTCCTATTTTAAATCTATAATTTTTCATTATTCTAATTTTTCCTTTGAAGTAAGAACTAATGTAGTTAGATTAAATAGAGTTAAGCTCGAAAAATACCTAGGAGAAAATCTTAATATAAAAAAGGGTGTTAATGCTGAGATACATGGTAATAAAGTAATTGTTAATAATGAAAGTTATGAGGGAAAAATAATTGACGCCTCTGGTTGGAAAGGAAAAGCAAAATGGGTTAAAGCAATAGAGTATGTTACAGAACCTATAGATAGTGATAAGATTGAGGTTTTCTTTGATCCTGATAATCCTGCTGGTTTCGGATGGATAGTCCCACTAAACTATGGAACCCTCGTAGGTGCATTATCTTACAAAGATCCGAGATTGTTTGTACCAAAAATAAATAAAAGAGTTCTCGAAATTCATGGCGGTGCAATACCTAGAGTAAAACCAGTCTACAAAATTGGTATTGGAGACACTTTAGGTTTAATAAAGACATTTACGGGTGGAGGGATATTCTCAATCGCAGAAATGCTAGATAGCATTCCAAAATTAGTTTATGAGAACGATAACTCTCTTCATAAAATGAAATTTAAAGAACTTAAAAATGAAATAGAAAGACAAAATCTTATAACTAACATACTAGAAAAAACTTGGAAATTCTCAGTTTCATTGGCATTTAAAATTTTTAAAGATAAGACATTGTATGTTGACAAAGAATTTGACTTTCACTCACTCTTACTTAGACTGTTTAGAATTTCTATCTCTCACTAAGTTATAGCATCCTTCTCCTTTCTCTATAATTTTCATTTCTATAAGCTTTGCTATAACTTCTTCAGGGTTCTTTATCCCTAAGGCTTTAAGCTCTCTTAATGCTATAATCTCACCAACTGAGATGACATTTTTAAAATACTTTATTGCTTTTTGGATGTCATCTTGTGAAGACATAAAGTCACCCTTTTTAATTTCTTTTAAAATTATTATGAGAGAATGTCAGTAAAAGCTTATCTTGAACTTGTGAGAATTCATAATGTTATAGGTTCGGCTATTTCAGCATTTATGGGCTTTGTTATAGCTTCTGAGTGGAAATTAGCTCCGATAAGATTAATGCTAGCTATGACCATAGTAGCTTCAATTGCTGCAGCAGGATATGTAATAAATGACGTTTATGACATAGAAATTGACAAAATAAACAAACCGGAAAGGCCATTGCCCTCTGGTAGAGTTAAAATTGAAACTGCAAAAACACTTGCTTTTGTTCTTTTTATTATAGGTACTGCATTATCTATTTTTCTCAATATTTATGCTTTTATAGTCGCATTATTAACTACACTTTCACTTTATTATTACGCAAAAAATCTAAAGAAAGAAGGACTCATAGGAAATATCATAGTCGCTTCAACTTCTGCCCTTTCTGCTTTTTACGGAGGCTTAGCATACTTTGAGGGATCCTGGATAATAAGATCGATCATACCAACGCTTTACATCTTTTTCTTTACTTTATCTAGAGAATTTATAAAAGGAATTGAGGACGTAGAAGGAGATAAAGCTAATGGTGTTAAAACTCTTGCCGTAAATTTAGGAATACAGAAAACATGGATCATCTCGAAAATTATTTTATTAGGACTTCTTATAGCATCCCCTATTCCTTATTTTTATGGCTTTAACGCGATCTACTTAGGAGGGATTCTGATCTTAAATGTTATTCTTGTAATTGTAATTTTACAAAAGCATACGAAAGAATCTGCAGCAAAAGCGAGAAAATATACAAAAATCTACGCATTAGGGGCGTTAGTTATATTTGCGCTAGGGGCTTTACATATTTGAAATATTCTTATCAAACACCTTTCTATAACCTGCCTTCACTCCTACTATTCTTAAGCTTACATTGCCCTTAGAGTTGGTCAGAGGGACTTTATACTCAATTGTTTTGCCTATTTCAACATTGCTAAAGCTCTTAAAATTAATTGATATACCATTAACAAATACATTCACTAATAGTTTATCTAGTTCTATTTCACTTAAATTTGAAATCTTTATTTCGACATACCCGTTTCTTACAGTTGCAAAAATATCAAGATTAATATTAGGTACTTTATACTTAAATGAAAATATGGAATATACTCTGCCATAAGACTTAGAGGTCTCTGGTGCATTATAAATTATATCTATTGTCCCTTCTTTCTCTATTTTCAAGTCAGAAACGACGTTATTTCCATAAATTTTATGTGTTCCTATTTCTAGACTTCCATCTTTATTAGGATTTTTTGCTACTATATAACATTCTCCTAGACACTCATATTTAACATTCTCCTTTGGTTTTAACAGCAAAACTCCAGAACTTAATCTATATTTTGTTTCGAATTCTTTTACAGGATAGAATACAATGTGACTTACATTATCTACAATAATATCTTCCAATCCTTTATATACAATGGAAAAAATGTTTTTCCCTTCTCTTACAATAGGGGTTATATCATAGATTACAGAAGAGACGATGGAATTTTCGGCATCTATCTCTATATTAGGTCTAAATTCTCTTGTTAACGAAAAATCATTTAGCCATAGTCGCCATTTAAGTTCCAGTCCTTTTTTCCTTTCTACATTAATTATAACATATACTTTTTCTGGTTTTCGATCAATATCAAACGTATATTTAAGTTCCTTATTCATTAATGAAAGTTTTACTCCCTCAGCAAGAGCATCATACTCTATTGTTCCTTCATATTTACCTTCATCAAAGACCGCGATATTTCCAATTGGCATATATAAAAATCTTTAAGATTAAAAAATAAAGTGAATGATTAGCCAAATACTTAGTTTAATTAGAAAATCAGACATTATGATTGAGGTAATAGATTCTAGAGAGCCAGATTTAACTAGATCTAAGAAGTTAGAAGAGTACGCAATGCAACATGGACGAAAAGTACTAATAGTAATTAACAAAGCTGACTTAGTACCTAAAGAAATCTTAGAAGGATGGAAGAGAAAATTTGAGTATGAAGGAAGAGAAGCCATTTATATATCGGCTACTAAACATCTTGGAACAAAGATTCTACGTGACAAAATTAAGGAAATGTTGAAGGGAAAAGAAGGAGTAGTAGTATTTGTAGGATATCCAAAAACGGGAAAATCCTCTATAATTAATGCTTTGAAAGGAAAGCATTCTGCGTCAACATCAAAGATACCAATGAGCTATGGATATACAAGAGCGGTTCAGAAATTTAAAATAGATTCAAAAATTTATGCTTGGGACTCCCCTGGAATAATTCCACCGGATGGAAATGAGCTAGAGAAAGTAATTAGGGGTATAAATGTGGATAAACTTGAAGATCCGGTTAGGGCAGCAACGTTATTGTTAGAAAGAGTAATTAAATACAATCCGAATGCAATAAATGAAGCCTATAATATAACATTTAATTCGCCTGAAGAATTCTTTGAGAAATTGGCATTAAAAAGAGGTTGGATATTGAAATCTACTAAAGAACCTAATATTGAAGAAGCTGCTAAAGCTTTCATAAGAGATTATCATAAGGGCAAAATTATTTATTATGTACCGCCATTATCTAAGAACGATGATAAAATTAGTAGTGTTTGATGCAGATAAAACTTTGTGGGACCATCATAATGTTTCAATTTTCAGAAAGCCCTACAAGTTATTAGATGAGGATTCAATTGAAGATTCAGCTGGTAATAGACTCAAATTATTTCCAGAAGTTAGGGAAATACTGAAGGAAATAAAAAATATGGGATTAATTATAGCATTAGCAACTTGGAATTTGCCAGAAAAAATTGACGAAATTCTTACTCTTCTCAATCTAAAAGAATATTTTGATATAATAATTTCTAGGGATTATCCGTTTAAATTTTTATTTTTAATAGAGATAATAAATAGAATGAAAGAAAAAGGAATACTATTAAATCCAGAAGAAATAGTATTTATAAATGATAGAAGGGATCATTTTGGTAACATATGGTTATATTTAGGTAATGTAAAATGCTTAGAAATGTGGAAAGATATACATAATCACAAGGAAATACTTGAAAAAATAAAGGAATTTTGAAATAAAATCAAATTATTAACTATAGATAAGATATAAATTTTTCAAATATAAATTATATTAACTATACATAAAAACTATCTAAGCTTTTTATCTTTTCATGAAGATAAAACAAAAGGTCGTACTATAATCTTAAAAAACACTAGAAAAAATGATTTAATATTCTTAGGAGGGAAGAGAAATCTTATTAGTTGGAGGACCCTACAGTGGTAATTTTTATGTAAGATTAAGTCATAAGACATTAAAATATTCGCGCAGTTGCAATTTGAAGGTAAATTTTGATAAGTAAGGGGGCAAGACAAATAGCATTAAGAAAAACCTAAAATTTTAAAATTTTTATAAATAATTTTGTGAGTACTAACAAAGCAAGAGGCTCTGCATTAGAAAGATATATTGTCTCTAAACTTAGAGATAAGGGGTTTGCAGTAATAAGAGCTCCTGCTAGTGGATCTAAACGAAAAGATCATATACCAGATATTGTCGCACTTAAATCTGGCGTTATATTACTAATTGAAGTAAAGAGTAGAAAAAGCGGAAATAGAATATATATAGATAAAGAACAAGCAGAAGGAATTAAAGAATTTGCAAGAAAAAGTGGTGGTGAGCTTTTCTTAGCTGCAAAAATCAACAGAACACTAAGGTTTGTTAAATTTGAAGAACTAAGAAGAACAGAAGGAGGAAATTATGCTGTAGATTTTGAGACTGTAGAAAAAGGAATGGATATAGATGATTTAGTGAGATATGTAGAAAGCAAAATAAGTAAAACATTAGATACATTTTTATGAAGTGCCAAACTTTATTCTTATTTTTATCCCATGCTTCTTTTCATACCTCTTTAATTTGCTCACAATCTTTTTGTTAAACTTCCCTATTTCTTCTTTAGGTATAGTTATTACATACTCACCATTCTCATAAACTACAGAAGCCGAAGGTATCACATCAAGTATAATCTTCTCTAACTTTGCTTGTATTGCATTTTGCTTACTTAAACCTATTTTGCCAACAGGCACTATCATAGTCTGCTCTCCAAACACATAAATCTCATATTCAACCTTGTTAGTCATTAAGTCTTTCACCTCTATTACAGGCCTTGCTAAGTCTTCTTCCTTCATGCCTTCTGGGACTTTCACAGTCATATCTAAACCATAAACTTTTGCTACCGTTCCGGCATGAATAAATATAACTGTGTCTATAATATTAGGAATAGTTCCGATATCTACTCTATTAATAAATCTGTGGATTGCATCAATCGGAGAAGTAGCATGAACAACACCTATCATTCCAATTCCTGCAAGACGCAAGTCTATATAAAGTTTGAAATCTTCATCTGTTCTCATCTCATCATATACAGTATAGTCAGGTCTGCTAAGGAGAAGTATATCATGTAATTCGCCAACTTCTGCATAATGTTTCGAATATTGTGTAATTTCTGGCGGTAAGTGCATATCTCTTGGCGACTCAATAGTCTTCACTACCTTTCCCATCGAACTGTAAAATTCTGCTAAAGCTTGAGCGAAAGTAGTTTTTCCCATCCCTGGAGAACCAGCTATTAGGATTCCTTCTGCACGTTCTTTTAGTCTTTTCAGTAACGAGTCGCTTAAATTATATTCTTCTAATCTCTTTCTTGTAACTGGTCTTGTTATTGTTACTTCCCATCCGTCGCTTAATGGCGGATGAGTAATTACTACTCTATAATTACCTAACTGGACTATAGTAGAGCCCTTTCTTTCAATCTCTATGAAAGAATCTTTAATATACTTTACTGCTGCTAAAATCTCACTTACAATTTTCTTTATTTCATAACTAGTAGTAACTTGAGGAGAAAGCTCGACAAATTGCCAATATCCTGGCTTACCCTTTTTAGCTTTCGGTGTAGTTCCTTCTTTCAAATGAACACTCATTGTGTTTTCATCAAAGAATTTCTCTATTTCTAATTGATTTTCCATTGGGCTTAAATAAAATACATCAATCCCTAGTGTTTCACAGATTTGTTTTTGAATTTCGTCTGCAGTTACAATTGTACATTTATTTTTTAAGCAATAATCTCTTAACTCTGTGTTCAAATCGCCTTTCCATTCATCTTCTCCTACTATTTCAAAGCTTACTAAAAGGGATTCTGAAATATCTTTGACTTTTTTAAGCTCTTCCAGTGCAATTTCGGCTGTAACTAATCCTTCTCGAGAATCTTTTTCTAGCTCACTCAATAACCTTTTATGAATAAGAATATTACCGTAAAGTAATTTACGTTCTAAATATCTCGAAACACCATGTATAAGTGCAGATTTGTCTAATAACAGATCTTTCGGAGGCAACAGCTAGACCCTTAACTTTAAATCTAATACTAAAAACTAATAAAACTATTTCTTTACCATTTTTATTAAGAACTCGTGCACAGCTGTAGTCAATGGCAACTTTATTGTGAAATCGTATTCTCTTATCTAAATCATAACTATAACTCCCATTAAGTTTTAGTAAAGACTCTGTCTCATCCAAACTCTTACACTTGCAGGCTCTTATTAATGTCGCTTTAGCCTTTCTCCACCAGTTTCTGATAAGTAAACAAATTTCTTAAAACTCTCTTTGTCTCCCCTAGTAACTTCTTATAGTGCTAGTGTTCATGGTTCCTATTGAGGGTTAAGACTTATCATCAACTTTTGCATTTGAAACATATTTTGCTAATACTGCTGCTCCTGCACAGATTCTGAGCACTAGCGAACTAAAATTAATTTATTTATCTCTAAACTCATATAGTACTACTAACTTTTGGGCAAATAATTCTAGTAGTTGTGCTTTCTCTTCTTGGTATTATAATCCCTCAATATCTTGCAAATCTTTTTAGTTTTTTAATTGCAGTAACTTCTCCCTGAATTCTTAAGTTTTTAATGCTCTCTTTGTTTGTAAAGCATGTCTCTCAAAATTCCCCTGGTAAGCTAAAATTTCTATCTTCATTGTTCTCCCAACTTATAATAGTTCTTCGGCTTTAACGTTCTAATGTCGATTCCCACCACACTTTTGCTTTCAGTAATCTTTTTTATGCCTCTAATACTATTTCTGGGTCTTCCCAGCTTGCTGCAACTAAAACTTAGCCTTTGCTCTAACATTAGAGTCTTGACTCTTAAATATTCCAGTTCTATGAGATTCTGTCTTCACCCAACTATATTATTAGAGCCGCATTTGCTAGAGTTGTTATCTCTTCCGCATCTAAGTTAACGACTGAGAGTCTACTTAATTTTTCCTATCAATTCTACGAGCTGATAAGAACTTAATACTCCCTAGCTTTTTTATTCTGTCCTCTTTACTCATTGAAACTAAAGCCCTTATTTCGTTGTTAATTATTTTTCATACGCTTTACTATCTCACTTACATTACCAGTTCCAGCCTCACCCTTTGTTCTTATTATTAAAGCCTCTTCAGATATTCCTCTTAATGTTTCTCAGGTTTTTAGTCCCATTAACAAAAAGCACTTTAAATTCCCACTTGTTAATATGATGCTCTTTGACTACTGGAATTAAAACTTCGCTTTTAACACCTAATGCCTCTAAAATTTTTGCCTCGTAATAATGATCAATCTTAACTTTTGCGATAACAGATATTGTTATCGAGTTTATTAATTCTTCATTAGAATTAACCATTCTTGCAACTTTACCACTTTTCCTAACATCATATAGCTATTTATCTAAAACCATTACTAGAGTGGCTCCAGCATCTCTTGCACTCTCTACTTGTTGAACATTATTCGTATCCTTGACCGCTACTCCTTTTTGGAATACTGGAAGGGCACACTTTACTATTGTAATTCCTTGTGCAAGCTCTAAATTTTAACTTTAAAAAGGAAAACGAAAGAACTCTTCGTCTCCTATCATATCTCTAAATTTGGCTCTAGTTCATAGAAAACTATAATATTTCATAGAAACTCAGCTAAAAAGCCTCTTTTTGTTTCCAAAGAATATATTGAATCTTGAATTAAGAATTAAAAAGGCCTATTAAGATAAACTTACTTTTTGTTTTCTCTCCTCTTCCGGTCTTATTCTTATTATGCCTAAGAATATAGCGCAGTTTATACAATAGCATTTAGTAACTGGATACCTCATAATTATTGCTCCTTTTTTCTCTAATTCTGCGGCTAAAGCCGGATCTACGGGACTATACATTTTAGTCACACATATAGCTTTGTCCCTAGGCACTCTAGCGCCACATTGATCACAATAAACATATCCTACGTGACCTTTATCTCCTTTTCTTCTCCCTCTATTCTCTCTCTTCTTTGGCAAGTTAGCACCCTATTAAATCCTAGTTTGTAGTGTTAATAAGTTTTTGCTAATCTAAGCATATACTTTGCCTGCCTCTTACATACTACGCATTTCATGTTACTTACATCAACTTTTTCATCTAATGGAATACCTAATACTCTGGCATTTGTTATTTCCTCTAATTTTAAGCCACAAGAATTATCGCCGCACCATGGTACCTCGACTATACCGGCTTTCGCTTCTAATAACTTCTTGGCTTCTTCAAGGTCCTCGGCCCTCTTTATCCTATCTCTTAAGAGTTGGGATGCACGAGCCTTTAAGTCTGCTTTCATAATCTCTAGTAAATTCTTGACCTCTTCAACAACTTTATCTTTAGGCACTGTTTTTCCTTCAAAAGTATCCCTCCTCTTTATAAGCACAACGTTTTCATTTAACTCTCTAGGCCCTATTTCTATTCTTAGTGGAACACCTTTTAATTCCCATATGTAATACTTTTCTCCTGGAGTGATCTCTTTATTGTCATCTACTACAGTTGTAATACCCTGAGCGTTTAGTATTTCACCAATTTCTTTTGCATAGTTAAACACTTTATTTGTGATATCTTCATCTTTACCGGGTATAGGAATAACTACAACTTTTATAGGGGCAATAGAGGGATGAAGCACTGGGCCGTGATCATCACCATTTATTGCAATAAGCACAGCTATTACCCTATCAGAAATCCCATAGCTTGTCTGATGGGGATAGTCTAAGCTTCCATCTTTTTTCTGAATTTTAAAATCAAAGGCTTTAGTGAAGTGTTGACCTAGATGATGAACAGTCCCAATTTGCAAAACTCTTGAATCAGGCATTATTGTGTCAAACGCTATTGTATACTCTGCACCAGCAAATTTATCCCAATCAGGCCTTTGAGAAATTACATAAGGAATTCCTAACTCATCAAAGAACTTTTTATAGATACTAACAGCTTCTTCAACCTGTCTTGCTGCATCTTCATACGTTTCATGAATTGTATGAGCTTCTTTAAATGTAGAAACCTCTCTTAACCTTATCATTGGTCTTGTTGCTTTAGTTTCGTACCTAAATACACTAACTATTTGATAGTACTTTTTTGGCAATTGTTTATAGCTTTTTATCCAAAAACTCTCCATGTAAGTTATAGCCGTTTCGCTAGTAGGTCTTAGTGCTAATTTTATATCAAGATCCTCAGAACCGCCTTTAGTTACCCAAAAAACTTCATTCTCAAAACCTTTTATATGTTCGGTTTCCTTTTTAAGAAGGTCCTCTGGAATAAGGATAGGAAACAAAACTTCCTCATGTCCGGTCTCATCCAATAGTTTCCTTATTAGTTGAATTACGTTTTGCCTAATTTTAAATCCATAAGGCATCCATATTCCCATGCCTTTAACAGGGTATCTTCCATAATCATAGATTTCTGCTTCCCTCAAAACCCAATCAAACCATTCACTAAAGTTCTTCTCCCACTTTTCTCTTGAAACCTTCATTTAGGATAAGGAAAAGAATAAGAGATTAAAAAATGTTTTTTACCTTTTAGAACTTGCCGAACAACATTAATACTGCAAACAATATGCCATACACAGCTATTCCTTCCCCTATAGCTATGAGAATTAGAACAGTACCAAACATCTCTCTCTTTTCTGCTAGAACACCCATACCTGCAGAAGCAGCCATACCAACTGCAATTCCGGCACCTATCGCTGCTAGACCTATTGCTAAACCGGCACCTATGTTTAGACCTTCAAATCCTTGAGGGGATTCTGCAGCAGTTTGTGCCGAAAAAACTGCACTTGAAACAATTAGTGGCAATAAAAGAAGTAGCAACCAAATTTTCTTCATGTTAAGACACCGAGTTATTATTCCTGAGCTTCCTTTAAAATATTTTCCTTTAGTTTTTCTAACTCCTCAAGCCTCTGCTTTAAAGTCTTTTCATATTCCGCATTTATTTTTGAAAGAATTTCACTCTTTTTTTGATCAAGCCTAACTTTTAAGATATTTATATACTTATCGGCCTCAGACACTTTCTCCTCTCCTCCTTTGTAAGATTTTACGTATCATTTTTAGTCTAACAAACTCTTCTCTACTTCTATCTTCTAAGACACTTTTTATATATTTCTCAGAAGAAGTATAGTAAGGTAAGATATATGAATCGATAGAATTTATAAGCCTCTGGGTTTTTCTAAGCTCTGCGGACAAAGATCTTATAGCCGATTCCATTTCTACTAATTCTAAAATTTTCTTAAACACTTCTGCTATTTCTTCTCTTGCTTTTGTTATATATGGTGAGATTTCTATATTACCAAAAGGTTGAGGCTGAATGCTATTTTCGTCTAATTTAACAATAGGGATCTTAACACCAAAAAGGATTTTTATATCACTCTTAACTTGAAGATTTGCTGGTATAGAATTTGCATATCTTTCTATAGTGGAAATTCCTTCTTCGCTTACACCTAGCAAGTATGTGGAATATACGTCTTTTAAGACTTTACTTACTTCTTCATAAAGCTTTTCATATTCTGCGGCATATTCTCTAAGATAAAGTAAAAGTACTTCTCTTTTATTCTCTAATAATCTTTTTATAGTTCTTGTCAATCTTATTTGTTTTCTTAGATTTATAAGATTAATTTTCGTAGGTAGAATTTTTCTTGAGCTCATCTTTTACCACGATAATTAGGATGATACTTCTTTATGTACTCTGACCTTATAAGTGAAAGCTCGGATTCTGGAAGTATTGATAGGACTTCCCAACCTATATCTAATGTAGTCTCAATGCTTCTATTTTCATTTACTCCTTGAGCGATAAATTTCCTTTCAAATGCTTCTGCGAACAATAAATACTTTCTATCTACTTCAGATAAACTATCTTCACCAACAATTGCAGCTAAACCTCTAAGTTCTTGAGCTCTGGCGTAAGCTGCAAATAATTGATTAAAGAGGTCTTTGTGATCTTCTCTTGTCTTCCCTTCCCCAATACCATCTTTCATTAACCTTGACAAGCTCATTAAAACATTTATAGGCGGATATATGCCCTTATTGTATAGTGATCTATCTAATACTATTTGGCCTTCAGTTATATAACCCGTTAAGTCTGGAATAGGATGAGTTATATCATCATTAGGCATTGTAAGAATCGGCATCTGAGTAATTGAACCTTTTTTACCTACAACTTTTCCAGCCCTCTCATAAATTGTTGCCAAGTCAGTGTACATATATCCGGGGTATCCGGCTCTGCCGGGCACTTCTTCTCTTGATGCGCTTAATTCTCTCAAAGCTTCACAGTAATTTGTCATATCGATAAGTATTGCTAATACATGCATATCTTTCTCAAACGCTAAATATTCGGCTAAAGTTAATGCAGTTCTTGGCGTTAAGATCTTTAACGATGGTGGGTCATTTGCCAATGTCATAAACATTGCAACCCTATTTATTGCGCCTGTTTCTTCAAAGAACTTCCTAAAGAACAATGCCTCGTCATATCTAACACCTATAGCTGCAAAGACAACTGCAAAGTTACTCTCTTCGCCTCTTACTGTAGCTTGTTTTGCAATTTGTGCTGCTAATATATTAGCTGGAAGTCCACT
>ERZ1684502.47-NODE-47-length-35924-cov-134.330257_pt1 | contig 35924 bp, 34 predicted proteins | sample MGYA00580192_ERZ1684502 | MGnify/ENA primary metagenome ERZ1684502 (study PRJEB41476, sample SAMN13258264) | hydrothermal vent metagenome | biome: caldera [ENVO_00000096]; feature: acid hot spring [ENVO_00002120]; material: acidic water [ENVO_01000358] | place...
TTACTACACCTACTCCTACTGTCTTACCCATATCTCTCATAGCAAATCTTCCTAGTGCTGGGAATTCTCTGAATTTCTCTGCAACTAAATCTTTAATTGGTTTCATCTTTACTATTGCTGCATCTCCAGCTTTCAAGAATTGTGGATTCTTTTCTACTTCTTTACCGGTCCTTGGGTCAATCTTTGATACTAATTCTGTTATTCTACAAGCAACGCTAGCAGTGTGTATGTGAACTACTGGTGTATAGCCTACACCTATGGCTGTTGGATGCCATATAACTATTATTTGTGCAGTCATTTCATCTACAACTGTTGGTGGTGCATTAAGGCTACCAGCTACATCACCTCTCTTTATATCTTTCTTCTCTACACCTCTTACGTTAAATCCTATGTTATCACCTGGTTCTGCTTTCTCAATCTTTGTATGGTGGGTTTCAATTGATCTAACTTCACCAACTTTCCCTACTGGCATAAAGACTACTTTATCGCCAACCTTTAGTACTCCGGTTTCTACTCTTCCTACTGGAACTACACCAACACCAGATATTGAATATACTTCTTGAATTGGAATTCTTAATGGCTTATCTATAGGCTTTGGCGGAAGTTCTAACTGATCAAGATATTCCTCTAATGTAGGTCCATTATACCATTTCATGTTCTCTGATTTATGAGTTACGTTTTCACCAGTAGGTGCTACCACTGGTACAAACTTAACTTTATTCATATCATAACCAAAGCTCTTCATGAATTTGCTTACTTGATCAACAATTTCTTTGTACCTCTTTTCGTCATAGGGCGGATCTGTTAAATCCATCTTGTTTACAGCAACTATTACTTGGTTAATACCCATTGTCTTTGCTAGTATTATATGCTCTCTTGTCTGACCTTCAGCGCTCATTCCTGCCTCAAATTCACCTTTCTTTGCAGATACAACTAAAATTGCGGCATCAGCTTGACTGGCGCCAGTAATCATATTCTTTACGAAGTCTCTATGCCCGGGTGCGTCAATAATAGTGAAGAAATATTTCTTTGTTTCAAATTTCATGAAAGTTAAATTAATTGTTACACCTCTTTCTCTTTCTTCTTTTAGCCTATCTAGCAAGAATGCATATTTCTCTGATTCTTTTCCAAGCTTCTTAGCGGCTTCTTCAGCTTCTTTTATTGTCTTTTCATCTAGAAAACCTCTATCCATTAATAATCTTCCTACTAATGTGCTCTTTCCGTGGTCTATATGACCTATGACGATTAAGTTTAGGTGTGGTTTTTGTGACATCTTACTCCCTCTTGCAGATAATTAAAATGGCAAACATTAAAAGTTTAGCTATAGGTTATCTTGAGCTTAATGCAATTCTCTCAATCTCTTCTTTCTTCCTAATAGCAAAGCTCTTAGGATCATTACTAGCTGCAGCAATAATTTCTTCTGCTAATGCTTCTTCTATAGGTTTTGGATTATTAAATGAGGCTTCCTTTGCTCCCATTACTATATGCCTTAATGCTAAATCAACTCTCCTTTGAGGAGACACATCCACAGCAACATAATAAACGATTCCACCGTACATTATTCTTGTTACTTCTTCTCTAGGTGCTGCATTTTCTATAGCTCTTACAAGAACTTGAATAGGATTTTGACCAGTTTTAAGTGCTATTATTTCAAAGGCAGTTTTTACTATATTGTATGCCAACATTTTCTTTCCTTTATTTCTTCCAGGTCTCATAATATTATTTATTAACCTTTCTACTATTGGCACTTTCGCTTTTCCAAATCTTCTATGCTCATGTCTACCTCCAGTATGAGGCAAATATACTGGCATTAATGAAATATACTTTTTCAAACTTGGATCTCGAACTTCTACGTTTGTATCCCATTTACCAAAAACCTTTATGTCTAATGGCGATATTTCAAAGCTCTCCATTTTTATCTTAATCCAATACTTAGTTTTTACTTAAATGTGTTTATGAAGGATTTTATAGTGCAATTACATAAATATAATATAATGAGCCAAGAGAACTCAGATGACTTAATAAAGGTAGAGAACGTAGAAGCGTTCTTCTATCCGATACACGGAATCCCTACAATGGTATTGCATCTAGAAGATGGTAGAGAATTTAAGATGTTTCATATTCCTCCAGAAATTGTTATTGCTTTGAATAGATTACAAGAGAAAAGAGACTATGAAAAATATCTAGGAAACGATAAAAGGGAAAACATATATGATATTATAGCATTCTCATCAGAAGTAAAAGAGCAATTAAACAAAATAATAAATAGAGTTGTAATTAGTGATGTCATTGAAGAACTAGGGGTATATATAGCTACATTAGAGCTGAGATTTGACGGAGTAATTGTAGAGAAACAATTAATACCTAGTCATGCCGTGTTTCTTGCTTTAGTTGCAAATAAACCAATATATGTAAAGAAAAATTTGGTTGATGAACAAGAAAAACAAGAAGGAAAAGATTTTGAAGAACCCTAAAAAACTCATCTTACTGGTTTTTGTTTTTTACCCTTGTATAAAGCGTCTAAAGAAACTCCATTAACCATAATTACTTTATATCTTACCCCTGGCAAATCACCCATTGATCTTCCTAAAGTACCCCCAATTCCTGCTATAATTACTTCGTCATGTTCATCAATGAAATTAACTCCACCATCGCCAGGGACGAATGCAGTTACAACTCTTCCGTTTTTGACAAGCTGAACTCTAACTGCTTTTCTAACTGCTGAATTCGGCTGTCTTGATTCTATTCCCACTTTTTCCAATACTATACCCCTAGCCATAGGTGCTCCTTCTAGTGGATCAAATTTCTCTTTCAACTTTAACATTCTTCTTTTGAATTTTCTTTGATGCCATCTAAACTTAAGCCTCTTCAACCTTAATTTCCTAGCTGCGAATAATCCCTTAGGTGATTTGCTTCCAGCCATTCTTTACACCCTTAAGTTATAATCACTGAATCAATATCCATATATCTTTTTAATATTAACTTTGCTCTAGCTACATTTCTTCCTCCTTTGCCTATTGCTATTCCTTTGTCTTGAGGGTCAACGTTTATATATATAGTTTTCTTTGAGTTTGACTGAACCACCTTTATGCTTCTTACTTTCGCTGGTGCCATTAAATTCCTTACTAAATCTTCTAAGTTATCGCTATATCCAACAATTTCTATTGATTTACCTAAGAGTTTCTCTAATTTTTTGACATTTGAACCATTTTTACCTATAGCTATACCCATATTTTCTTGGTTTACAAGAAATATAATTCTGTTATTTTCTTCATCTATAATACAGTCCCTTGCTGTAACTCGAGTTATATCTTGAAAAAGTGACATATATCTTAATTCTTCCGAAGTAAGTTTAATTTCGGGCACTTATTGAGTCCCCTCCTTTACTTGTTCAATAATCCTTGAATCACCAGGATCTATAACTCCAATTGTTGAAACCATAAAAGGTTTTCCACATAATTTCCCTAAATCATAACCACTTCCTCCATACTCATAAACTGGGATATTAGATAGCTTTGCATAAGTTTTAATGTCATCCTTTAGATCCTGCCTTAAAGTTGATGCTATTATAACCATCTTAACTTTACCATTCTTTACCATTTTTAACGTTCTTCTTGTACCTAAAACTACTTTACCAGTCCTTAATAGAGTTTTAAGTTCACTTTCGAAACTCAAGGTTTCTGACACATTATTCACCTCACATTTGGTCTCATTGTCAACTCAACTATCCCGGTACCTAACCTAATAGGCTGCCCAATTATAATATTTTCTACTACTCCTTTAAATTCTTCCATCTCTCCTCTTGCAGCTGCATCAAGCAGATGTTTTACTGTAACTTCGAATGCAGCCCTAGCAAGGACGCTACTTTTTTCACCAGTTACTCCATGCCTACCTATTTGCCTTACTATTCCAGTTCTAGTCATCATATCTGCTACTAATAGAATATGTCTCAAATCTACATCTAGACCTTGTTCATCTAGAACTTTTTTAATTTCTCTGGCTATTGCTTCTCTTGCCGCTTCAATTCCAAAAACCTCTGCAATTTCATGGATATTATTGGTTTGTATTTTTGTAACGTCAACTCCCTTTACTCCCAAGACCCCTTCTAGGTTAGACCCATCAGTAATTATAACGTACTCGTCTCCTTTCTTTTGAACTATTGCCCTTTTAATTCCTTTTATTCCTTTTATTTTAGTATTAAGTATTTTCTCTCTCATCTTAAACAATGCTGAAATACTATCTAGTTCTTCAAAATATATAGTAAATGTATAATTATCAACATCTTCTATTCTTACTTTACCTAATTTCAATTTAGAAATTGCCTTCTTTACATCTGAAGTATCAATACCTTTATCCTTAAGCATCTCTTCATCTAACTGCAACGTTATAGACATATTAGATATGTCAATGCTTATTGAAGATATTACATGTTCTACTTTGGTATACTCTATTTTTCTTGCTATTTCTAGCGCTTTGTCTCTGTCATACTTGTACTCATCTGTCAAATATACGGTCATCATAGGAGTAGAGGGAGTTTTCCTTGCATCGACAATTTCTATTAATCTGGGCAAACCTAACGTTACGTTTAGCTCTCTGATACCTGCAAAGTGGAATGTTCTCAATGTCATCTGGGTGCCAGGCTCTCCGATAGACTGAGCAGCCACAATACCTACCGCTTCGCCTGGCTCTATTAATGATTGTTGATATTCTCTTATTGCTAAATCTATTATCTTATCTACGTCAGACTCGTCAATGTCCATATCTATATTCAATAAAGCTTGTCTTAAATCATCTATTATTTTTTGAGGTAATTTGTCAGAAGCTTGTTCTAATGCTTTTTCAATATAGGATTTGAGGTGTTCAGAGACCATTAATCTCACCTCTTCCAACCAATTACTCTTTCAATTATTCTATTTACATCTACAGATTTACCATGAGAACTATACATTGGATGCACATCGTCTTCTCCATAGACCGGTTCAATCACTTCACCATATAGAGTTCTTACAGTACCATCATATTCTACTCTTAGATCTGATAGTGCATTTATCAATCTTCTCTGCATGTATCCGCTCTGTGAGGTCTTTACAGCAGTATCTACTAGCCCTTCTCTACCTCCAGCAGCATGGAAGAACAATTCTATTGGTGATAATCCTCTTGTGAAGGAATTATGTACAAATCCTCTGGCATCTGGTGAAATATCTCCCGGTTTAAAGTGCGGTAAAGTCCTATTCATATAACCTCTTTTAATTCTTTCACCTCTTACTGACTGTTGACCTAGCATTGCTGCCATTTGCGTTATATTAAGTTCGCTGCCTCTTGCCCCAGTCATTGCCATAATGTATACATTATTGAATGGATCAAGGTATTTTGTTGCTATATCTCCTGCAGTTTTTCTTAACTGGTCTAAAGTCTCTAAAATATGATCCTCTAGGCTTTCTTCTGCAGTTCTACCTGGTATAAGTTCTAGCGTTCCCTCCCTATATTGCTTTATAAGTTCATCTACTTTTTGATACGCTACCTTAATTTGTTCATCAATCTCATTGAATGCGGCTTGCGGAATTGTGACGTCGTCCAATGTCATCGTAAATCCTCTTAATTCTATAAATCTAATAAATAATTTGAATATGTTATCCATAAACCATTTTCCGAAATCGTCTCCATATTCCTTAATTAGCCAATGCAAAACGCTTTCTGGTTGCTGATTTCCAATTGCTTTTTTATCTAGTACACCCTCTAGTAGAATACCCTTTTTAATTACTACAAATGAGTCATGAGGACACACTTCAGTCTTACAAGCTCTAAAGCCTTTAGATATATTGGCTTGGCCATGGAAGTTAAAGTCTTTTGGAAGGAATAAACTTACTATTTGTTTTCCAGTATAATATTCTTTAGGCGCTAGAATAGCAGGCTCTCCTAAATCGCCTATAAAGTCAGTAACGCCTAGAATAGTCATAACTTCTTCTTTAGTAAGTAATGTTGTCTTAACAGTAAGTAGATAAGCACCACTTATGTAATCTTGCGCCCCTCCCATTATTGGGCCTCCATATCTTGGAGTTATAATATTCTTATGTACAAGCATTATTTCTTTTGCTTCTGCAATTGCTTCTTCAGACTGTGGGACATGAAGGTTCATTTCGTCTCCATCAAAGTCTGCATTATATGGAGGACACACTAACAAGTTTAATCTGAACGTTCTTCCAGGAAGTACAACGACTTTATGAGCCATCATAGAGATTCTGTGCAATGATGGCTGTCTATTAAATAATACTATATCTCCATTTATTAAGTGCCTTTCCACTATATAGCCTGGAGTTAAGCTTGATGCCAACTCTTTCCTATCTTTAACGTATCTAAGATCTATTCTTCTGCCATCAGGCCTTATTACATAATTAGCTCCAGGCCATTTATCTGGACCATTAATTACATATTGCCTTAATCTTTCAATGTTCATTTTAGTGACTTTCTCTGGCACTGTTAGTATTTTTGCAATATTTATTGGTACTCCAACCTCATCTATGCTGATGTTTGGATCTGGAGATATCACTGTTCTTGCAGAAAAGTCTACTCTTTTACCAGATAAATTACCTCTAAATCTCCCTTCTTTGCCCTTAAGCCTCTGTGCTAATGTCCTTAAAGGCCTTCCAGATCTGTGCTTTGCTGGAGGTATTCCGGGTATCTCGTTATCAAAATACGTTGCAACATGATATTGCAAAAGATCCCATAAATCTTCAATTATTAACTGAGGGGCACCTGCATCAATGCTTTCCTTTAGTCTTTCATTTATCCTTATTATATCAACTAGTTTGTGGGTTAAGTCGTCTTCGGCTCTAATACCACTTTCTATAGTAATTGAAGGTCTTATTGTTATTGGTGGAACTGGCAAAACTGTTAGTACCATCCATTCTGGTCTTGAATATTTAGGATCATAGCCTAATAATTCATAATCGCTATCTGGTATTCTCTCTAATCTTTCCCTTATCTCAGATGGTGTTAATCTTACAACTCCCTCTTTTCTTTCTTCGTAAAAGTTATATGGCTTCTCGAGTTTTATCTTAAACTGTTTTTCGCCACAATGAGGACATTCCATGTTTTTGATGGCATTCTTTTTCACATATTCTACTAGCCTTCTTGCAGCGGAAGGCCATCTGTTCTTAATAGCTTTATATATTCTAGCATATCTCTGTAACTCCTCTTCTTTGATTTTAAGCCTTCCACAATGCCTGCATGTAGCCCTTAAAATATCATAAATATGCTTAACAAATCCTACATGTATCACTGGTCTTACAAGCTCGATATGACCAAAATGCCCTGGACAGCCATTTAACGTATTTCCGCAAGTTGGACACTTCTGTCCAGGCTCAATTACTCCCAATCTAGGATCCATTACTCCTCCTTCTATTGGAGTGCCGTCTTCGTCATATACTTCTGAGGTAATTATTGCAGTTACTGACATTTTTCTTATTTCATCTGGAGACAAAATTCCAAACTTTATCCCTTTAATTACTTTTTCACTCATTATTCTCACCACCAACCTGAATCTTATCACCTAAAATTAATCTAGGTGAAATTACCATGCTCATTAATTCTTGTAAGAGTAACTTAAATGCATAAGATACCGTCACAGGATATAAAGTTGTATTCTCACCATGTATAGGACATACATATCTGTTTCTGTTTCTATCATACCAACCTATATACCCGCATTTTTCACAAACATATACAGTGGTTTTATCGGAATTATCTAGAAGCCTATCTTTAAGCAACATTGCAGTTCCAAAGCCAATAAGGCAATCCCTTTCCATCTCTCCAAATCTTAATCCTCCTTCACGCGCTCTTCCTTCGGTTGGCTGTCTAGTCAGTATTTGTACCGGGCCTCTTGCTCTTGCATGCATTTTATCTGCTACCATATGGTGCAACTTTTGATAGTAAACTACACCAAACATTATCCTACCTTTCATTTTTTGACCCGTCCTTCCATCATATACAACTTCTGTTCCATCAGGCAAGTAGCCCGCTTCAAATATACCTTTTCTTATCTCATCTATAGGTGGAGATTCAATAAATGGAGTAGCATCTACTTGCTTGCCAGTCAGGGCGGCATATTTTCCTGCTAAAGCTTCCATTATTTGCCCTATTGTCATTCTTGAAGGCAAAGCGTGAGGATTCAATATAATATCTGGTACTATTCCTTTAACAGTATAAGGCATGTCAGCTTGATCTATGAGCATTCCAATTACTCCTTTCTGACCGTGCCTAGTAGCAAACTTATCCCCTATTTCTGGGATTCTAAGATCTCTTACTCTTACTTTAACTAGCCTATTGCCTTCTGAAGACTCAGTAATTAAAACTAAATCTACTACACCCATTTCTCCGTGTCTTGTAACTACAGATGTATCCCTTTTAGACTGCTCTGGTGACAATTCTTTAAACTCTTGTAAGAATCTTGGTGGGCTAACTTTTCCTATTAACACATCTCCTCCTTTCACTTCAACTTCTGGTGGCACAATTCCGTTATCTTCTAATAGCCTATAATACTCACTACCTTTGTAACCTTTTGTTCCGGGCTCTGGTTTCATTATCTTATCTTCCTGCCCGCCAGGATACTTTAGCTCTTCAGTGGAATAAAGTCTAAAGAATGTAGATCTATACATCCCTCTTTCTACAGAAGACTTATTCATTATGATAGCGTCTTCCATGTTATAGCCAGTATATGACATAATTGCTAATATTGCATTGTTGCCAGCCGGTCTATCATTATAACCTATTATATCTAATATTCTAGTTGTTACTAAAGGTTTCTGAGGATAATGAAGCAAATGAGCGCGACTGTCCGTTCTTAACTGATAATTTGCAGCGTAAAGTCCTAATGCTTGCTTAGCCATAGCTGACTGATATGTGTTTCTTGGAGACTGGTTATGTTCTGCGTATGGAATAATTGACGCAACTATTCCTAGTATAGCTGGAGGCCAGATTTCTAAATGAGTATGATCCTTCGTTAAATCTTCTGGATTTAATGCTACATATGCATTTTCCTCTTCTTCTGCATCTAAGAATTCTATTTTACCTTCTTTAACTAAATCTTGGAATGTTATCTCTCCCCTTCTTAATTTTTCTATATCTTCTTTTGTTACTAATGGTTTTCCATCTTTTACAACTATAAGTGGTCTCCTTAATCTTCCCCCATCACAGTTTATATGAACTTCGTTAACATATTCTGTTACTATATGAGCTACGTTAACTTCATCACTTATCTTGCCAGACCTACGAAGTTCTCTGATTTTTTCTGCTAACTCTTTACCATCTGGGTAATAACCTAATAATCTTCCATTAAGGAAAACTTTACTCCAATTAAGATATTCGCTTACATCTCCTCCTTCTTCCGAAATCCTTTTTATTATTTCCTCTTGTGACAAAACGCCTAAATCATAAATCACTTTTTCTATTGTAGACTCATTTATACCTACTGAAACTTGGGCCATTAAAGCCAAGTTCTTTACTAAACCGCTATTAGGACCTTCTGGGGTCTCAAAAGGACATATCCTGCCCCACTGAGTGCCATGTAAATCTCTAGCTTCAAAGTTAGGCTGTCCTCTTGCTAATGAGGATACAACTCTTCTTAAATGACTTAACGTTGATAGCCAATTAGTCCTATCTAATAACTGGCTTACTCCGGTTCTTCCTCCAACCCAGTTACCAGTAGCTAATGCATGCCTTATTCTTTCGGTAATTATATCAGCTCTTACTAAAGCAGTTAATGATAATCTTCTTCCTCTAACTTTAGCTTTCTCTAGCTGATAAACGAGATCTTTAACGAAAGCTTTGAATGCAACTCTGAATAGGCTTGTAAATAATTCCCCTGCTAATCTAATTCTTTTATTAGCGTAATGATCCTTATCATCTGGTTCCCTTCTGCCTAAATATAACTCTAAAAGCTTGCCTACTGCTGCTGCTAGATAATATCCCTTCTTTTTCCTATCTTCTGGAGATGTGCCTAAATGGGGCAGGAAGTATTTATCTATTATCTGTTCTGCTCTTTGAATTCTATTTTCTCTCTTCTGACCTATAGCTATTCTATTTCCTATAAAATCTAAAGCGTCCTCAACAGTAGTTATTGAGCTTGCTTGCTCCAATGACGGAAGTAACTCGTTTTGAATTTCAGGATCTAAAGAAACGGCGTAAACTATATCTTTATCTGTTGTAAATCCTAATGCTCTCATCATAATTACGAACGGTATTCTCCCTGGCACAGTAGCAAATGATACTTGAATAGTACCATCTTTCAGCCTTTCAATTACGACTTGAACCCTATAACCTGCGGCTGCAGATGTTATTTTTGCTACATGAGTAACATTAGATCCACTCTTACCTACATCAACTAAAACTCTATTTGTAGCTAAATCTTCTTGAGCTACAATAACCCTTTCTGAACCATTAACTATAAAGTATCCTCCTGGATCCTTAGGGTCTTCCCCAATGCTTATCAGCTCATCATATGTCATGTTGGATGTTGGGTCTGCAATCGACTTTAACATTATAGGTAGATCGCCTATATATACTTCTACAGGCTCACCTTCTATGTTATTCTCTACCGGTATCATAGTTAAATATAGCGGGGCTGCATATGTCAAGTTCCTTAACCTTGCCTCCATTGGAGTTATTTCTTTTGGTGGGCCTTTGTCAGTCTCTCTTATACTTGGTTTATCATATCTAATCTTACCTAGCTTTATTTTTAGACCCGGTATTTCTGTAGCTATTTCTCCTTGCTCATCAATTACTTGCTGAAGCTTATTTCTAAGGAAGTCATTAAATGAGTCTAAGTGCTGTCTCACTAGACCTCTGAGCTTGAAAAATGACTTTACTATTTCCCATCTATCTTCTATACTTAAACTCGTTTTTCATCACCCACTAATTACATATCTATATGTAACTACTTCTCCAGAAAGTGGGCTTTTTCTTGTTATTTTGACTATATCGCCGGGCTTGGCATTAATTGCACGAGCAATAGGATCTGAAGCTCTTATCCAAGGTAATTGTTCGGGTCGAACTCCAAGTTCCTTAAGCAATTTATATGCCTCTTCAACGCTTAGCACCTCATGTTTAGGAACAAGTTCATGCTTAGTAGGGTCAATCTTAATTTTTGATTGAGAACGCATATAATTCACCAAACTAAGCCGTAATATCTAAATCACTCTAACTAGTTAAAAAAATTATGTTAATGAGGAAAGAAGCTTTCTAACGTTATCTAGCATTGCTTTTGCAGAGGAATAAAGCTCTTCATAAGAGAGCGAAACTCTAGCTAAACCTTGTTGTATAGCTTTCATTCCCACTGCAGCAGCAACCCTTGGATATACTTCCCATTCGGTCATTTTCGGAATTATATAGTTTTCATTTAGTCCTTTCTCTCTTGCAAAAGCAGCAAGCTCTCTAGCAGCTTCTATAACCATTTCATCTGAGATGGTTTTTGCACGAACATCCAATGCCCCTCTGAATACTGCAGGGAATACTAAGGAGTTATTTATTTGATTTGGAAGATCGCTTCTTCCAGTAGCAACAATTCTTGCACCAGCTTTTTTTGCCTCATCTGGCCAAATTTCTGGTACTGGATTTGCTAAAGCGAAAACTATAGGATCTTTATTCATAATTTTTATCCATTCTGGTTTTATTACTCCAGGCCCAGGCTTTGAAGCTGCTATTACTACATCTGCATTTTTAAATGCATCTTCCACTGTTTTTACTCCTTCCTTATTAGTTTTTTCTAATAGTTCATATTTCCAAGGATTCTCAAGTTTCATTTCATCTTCATCTTGCCTACCTTTATATAGAGGGCCATGAGAATCTATTACAACCATGTTTTCGTAAGGAATTCCATATTTATATAATAATCTTGCAGTCGCTATATTAGCCGCGCCAGCACCATATAGAACAATTTTTATATTCCTAGGATCTTTACCAGTTATTTCAAGCGAAGTTATAAGACCCGCTAATGTTGCTCCTGCTGTACCTTGCTGGTCGTCATGCCAAACCGGAATTTCCAATATTTGTCTTAGCTTATCAAGAATGTAGAAACATTTTGGTGATTCTATATCTTCTAAGTTTATACCTCCAAATGCAGGCTCTAATATTTTAACTGTTTCAATTATTTTATCTGGGTCTTTTGTGTTAATAGGCAATGGTATTGCATCAACCCCACCTAGATATTTAAAGAGAAGAGCTTTTCCTTCCATTACTGGCATAGCGGCTTCAGGCCCAATATCGCCTAATCCTAAAACTCTAGTACCATCTGTCACAATTGCTACTGCATTCCATCTGTAAGTATAATGGAAAGATAGATCCTTATTTTTTGCAATTTCTTTTGAAACTGCAGCTACTCCCGGAGTATATAAAATGCTAAAATCGTCCAAAGATTTAATAGGAACTTTAGGTAACATTTGTATTTTCCCTTTATATCTAGAAGAAATTTCGATTGCCTTCTTATCTAATTCACTCACTCTAATAACACCAATAACTTTACTAAATATAAGATTAAATTTTTTGTAGTGTAAAAGAAGCCATAATATGATAGAGCTTACCTCTGGTGAAAAATATGTCTCAACAATTACAAAGCAGAAAATTAAGACAACCTATAGTTGTTGTTTTAGGTCATGTTGATCATGGTAAAACTACTTTATTAGATAAAATTAGAGGTACTGCTATTGCAAAGAAAGAGCCCGGCGAAATGACTCAAGAAGTTGGAGCTAGCTTTGTGCCAACTAGCGTTATTGAGAAAATTGCAGAACCATTAAAGAAAAAATTTCCCATAAAACTAGAAATACCTGGCCTATTATTTATTGATACTCCAGGGCATGAGCTTTTCAGTAACCTAAGGAGGAGAGGCGGTAGCGTAGCAGATATAGCAATTTTAGTAGTAGATATAGTAGAAGGATTTCAAAAACAAACTTACGAATCCGTAGAAATACTAAGAAGTAGAAAAGTTCCATTTTTAGTTGCTGCAAATAAAATTGATAGAATACAAGGATGGAAACCTGTTGATACTTATTCTTTCCTTGAAAGCATTAAACAGCAGAGAAAAGAAGTTCAAATACAGTTAGATAATTATGTATATAAACTAGTTGAGCAATTAGCAGAACTAGGGCTAAACGCAGAAAGGTTTGATAGAATAAGAGATTTTACTAAAAACATAGCAATAGTTCCAGTATCAGCTAAAACTGGGGAAGGAATAGCAGAACTACTAGCTGTACTTGCGGGGTTAACACAAAACTATATGAAAAATAGGTTAAGATTTGCAGAGGGACCTGCAAAGGGAGTAGTATTAGAAGTTAAGGAACTTCAAGGATTAGGATACACAATTGATACTATTATTTATGACGGAGTACTCAAGAAAAACGATACTATTGTAATTGGAGGACTAAACGGACCAATAGTAACTAAAGTTAGAGCTATTCTTGTCCCTAAACCATTACAAGACCTAAAAGCAGTAAAATATGATTTGACACAAATAGATGAAGTATATGCTGCTGCTGGAGTTAAGATATATGCTCCAGATTTAGAAAATGCTTTAGCCGGATCTCCTTTGTTTGTTGCAGAAAACAATGAACAAATAGAGGAATATAAGAAGATCATTCAAGAAGAAATCGCGAGCGTAAAGTATTATAATGCTAACATATCAGGGATAATTCTAAAGGCAGATAGTTTAGGAAGTCTTGAGGCCTTAGTAGAAGGATTAAGACGCAAAAACATACCAATAAGATTGGCAGACATTGGACCAATAACTAAAAGAGATGTGACAGAAGCGGAGCTAAGCTTGCAGGGAGCTAAGGAATTTGGAATAATAGCCGCATTTAGAGTTAAACCTCTTCAAGGAGTGACAATACCTAGTAGTATTAAGTTCATTTACGGCGAAATAATTTATCAACTTTTAGATGATATTGAGAAGTATATAACAGAAGTACGAGAAAGCGAAAAGAGAAGGGAATTAGATTCTTTAGTTTTACCCGGTAAAATTAAGATATTACCTGGTTATGTATTTAGAAGAAGCGACCCAGCTATAGTGGGTGTTGAGGTATTAGGAGGAATAATAAGGCCTAAGTTTCCATTAATAAGAAAAGATGGCAAAAAAGTTGGCGAAATCCAACAAATTCAAGATAATAAAAAAAGTGTCGATAGAGCAACTAAAGGCATGGAAGTCGCAATATCTATCAAGGGAAATGTAATGGTAGGAAGGCAAATAGATGAAGGCGATATATTATATACTGATGTTCCTAAAGAAGATTTAGAAATATTAGTAACAAAATATAAGGATATCATAACTGATGATATGAAAGAAGTCATAAAAGAGCTGATAACCATAAAAAGGGCTGAAGACCCTACATATGGGCTTGGGCTACAGTTGTAACTAGTTCGTCCTCTTTGAAGAACAAGCTAATTTCTCTTTTTGCTTTCTCTTCACTATCAGAGGCATGAATTACATTTTCAGCTTTACTTAACGCATAATCTCCTCTTATTGTTCCTGGCGGTGCTTCTTTCGGATCTGTATTACCTATCATTTTTCTTACAACGCTTACAACATCATCGCCTTCTATAACCATACATACTACTGGGCCCGATGTAATGTAATTTATCAAATCCTCAAAGAACGATTTGCCTTTATGTTCTTCATACAGCTTCTCAGCAGTGCTTCGATCAATTTTAACCATTTTCATTCCTACTATTTTTAGGCCTCTTTTCTCAAACCTACTTATTATTTCCCCTACTAAATTTCTTCTCACTCCATCTGGCTTTATCATTACAAACGTTCTTTGCAAAGCCATTTTACTTACCACCCATATATGCTTTTGTCCATTTTAGCTTCTTTGGATCTCTATGAAGCTTTAGCATTGACTTTCTGCATTTACTTGAACAGAACCATAATATACTGCCGTCGTTTCTGACGTACATCAACCCAGTACCAGGAGGAATTTCTTTTCCGCAAAAGCTGCATATTCTAACCGTTGGCATGTCATGATATAAAAGAGAGTGAAGTATTTAAGTGAATTGGTCTTTCTGATTTATTAAGGGATACTAAAATGAGCGAAAAGGAAAAGGCTCAAACGCAATCTTCAATAATTGAAGAATTCGGTTTTCCTGCAGAAGTAATTCAAATTTTAGATAGAACAGGAGTTACGGGAGAGGTAACACAAGTGAGAGTTAGAGTCTTAGAAGGAAGAGATAAAGGGAGAATATTGACTAGGAACGTTAAAGGCCCCGTTAGATTAGGAGACATTTTAATCCTTAGAGAAACTGAAAGAGAGGCAAGAAAATTAACAACAAAGAGGTAAAAGTAAGATATGCCACTTTTTGTATTATCTAGACCAAATACATTACATTTTTTAACCCAATTAAGGTCTAAAAATACAGATCAGATAACTTTTAGGAAAACACTAGTAAAGTTGGGTAGAATAATTGGCTATGAAATTCTAAATATGCTAGATTATTCTATTATTGAAGTCGAAACGCCACTAGGAGTGAAAGCGAAAGGAATTTATATTCATGATTTAGAGAACATTGTAGTAATTAACATCCTTAGAGCTGCAACTCCATTAGTAGAAGGATTGCTTAAGGCTCTTCCTACAGCAAGATTAGGGGTAATAGCTGCAAGCAGAAAAGAAAGAGAGGTAGAAAGTGGCTTTCCGACGGAGATGCAAGTGCAAATTTTCTATAGTAAAATACCTGAAATTACCCCTAAAGACACAGTAGTGATAGCAGACCCTATGATAGCTACAGCTAGTACCATGTTACATGCACTTAATATTGTAAAGAAACAAAACCCCAAAAGAATCTTTGTAGTTTCAATAATTATATCAGAATATGGAGTGAAAAGAATCCTTGAAGAGCATCCCGATGTAAATATAATCACAATATCTATAGACCCAGAACTTGACAATAGAGGCTTTATTATACCTGGTTTAGGTGATGCAGGAGACAGAGCTTTTGGTTAAACATTTTTATGCCTATTATATTTTTCAATAATTATGGTTAAAATAGGATTAGAGGTACACGTTCATCTTAATTTACTTAAAACAAAATTATTTTGTTCATGTCCTAGTGATTATATAAATAAAGAACCAAACACTAATGTTTGCCCAGTTTGCCTTGGCTTACCAGGCGCATTGCCAGTATTAAATGAGAATGCAGTTAAAGCTGCTATAATGGTTGCTCTCGCAATTAACGCTGAAATAGCTGACAGACTAATCATGGTAAGAAAGCATTATTTCTATCCAGATATGGCGAAAAACTATCAGATTTCACAATATGACGGACCCGGAAGTATTCCAGTAGCTAGGGGAGGTTATATAAAACTCAGAGAAGGCAAAACAGTTAGAATTAGGAGAATTAACATAGAGGAAGATCCTGCAAAGATAGTTTATCCTACTGGATCTATGTTAACAAGCAGATACACTCTTTTAGATTATAATAGATCTGGTATAGGACTTTTAGAAATAGTTACAGAACCAGATATGACAGAGCCTAGAGAAGCAAGAGAGTTTCTAGATAAACTTAGATCTATAGTTGAGCATCTAGGCGTATGTAATTGCGATCTTGAAGGGGCAATGAGGGCTGATGCGAATGTATCTGTAGAAGGAGGGGAAAGAGTTGAAATTAAAAATATAGGTTCTGCAAAAGAAGTAGAAGAAGCTTTAAAATATGAAATTGCTAGACAAAAGGCAGCTATTAGTCAAGGAATCAAAATAAATAGAGAGACTAGACATTGGGATTCTGAAAGAAAGGTTACGGTTCCAACAAGAACAAAAGAATATGAAGAGGACTATAGATATTTTCCAGACCCAGATTTGCCTCCATATCCTATAACAAAAGAATATATAGAGGAAATTAAGAAGTCTTTACCAGAACTACCCGACTTAAGAATTAAAAGACTTGTCAAGCAATATGGAATAACTGAATATGATGCTACTGTGTTAGTAATTGATAAGGCTCTTGCCGATTTATTTGAGGAGGCGGCTAAAGAATATAAAAACTATAAGGCTCTTGCTAATCTCATAATAAATGATTACCTAAGATGGCTTAATGATAAGAACTTAAGGCCTTCACAATCTAAGGCTACGCCTAAACATCTAGTAGAATTATTAAACTTATTAGACAATGGGACAATTACAATAAAAATAGCTAAAGAAATTCTCCCCGAAATTGTAATTGAAGGAAAATTGCCTTCAGAAATAATTAAAGAAAAAGGACTAACTGCAATAAAGGATAAGGAATATTTAATATCTGTAATTAAAGAAGTGCTAAACGAGGAACCAGAAGTAGCAGAAAAAGCTAAAAAAGATCCTAAAGTTGTTAATTACATAGTTGGAAAGGTAATGAAAAAGACGGGCAAAAGAGCTGATCCTCAACTAACTAATAAGCTTATAAAAGAAATATTAGGCATTAGTTAAATCACTGCGTGGGTTTCTTCATCACATTTCAGTTCTTAAAACCTCGTTCATCAAAAATATTAGAAAGAATAGGGATATTTATTTGAACATGCAAAAGGATAAGAACTTAAGACTTAGGTTAACCGTGGTAGATTTACTTAAAGAATTAAAAAATAGTTTTACTTATAAGGAGCTTTCTAAAATATTTAACATTCAAGAAAGCTTACTTTGTAGATACGTAAATGGTTCCACAATACCTAGCGAATTACATGCCAAGGAAATCCTCGATAAAATTAAATCTAGAGAATTTCTGACAAAATTTCTACTTAAAAAAATTATAATTCATGAAGATGGTTATGTTGATACTTCTGGCTTACTATTTTATCCTAATTTGCTCAAAATTTTAATAGAAATTTATTACAATAAATTCTTTGGTAACAAAGAGATATCTAAAATTGCAACCGTTGCAGTAAATGGAATACCATTTGCCACTTTGGCTGCTGAAGCGCTATCTAAACCACTTGTAATAATTAAAAAACATAAAGATTCTATTTATATAGACTATGTCGATGAAAGCTTGAAAGAAACAGATGGAGTAATAACTTCTATTTTCCTTAGAAGCGATTATATCTCTAAAAATGATAAAGTACTTTTAGTTGATGACGTAGTGAGAAGCGGTAAGACGATATTTACGGCTTACAAATTGATAAAGAAAACTGGTGCAGATGTTGTAGGAGCATTAGTAATAGCTTCTGTAGGAAATGGGAAAAGTGGTTATATTGATAGTATACCAGTAAAACCTATTTTCGTATTGTAAAATGATAGGCAAAATATCGAATGGCATATATTATATAAGGGGAGATTATAATGTCTATTTTATAATAGATGGATCTACTGGAATACTTATTAATAGCAGTAATGGGGAAGATAGCAACTTAATAATACAAGGGATAGAGGAAATATTGTCAAATTACGATTATAACATAGACGTTAAATATTTAATTTTGACTGACCATTACGAAGAGACTGCTGGAGGAGCAAGTTATATTGCATATTTCTTTAATATACCCTATATTGTATCGAGCTCGGAAGAAGCTATACTTATAAGAAAAGGTGCCGGAAAAAATAGAAGATATAATCCAGTGAACGTAAACCTTGAAATAAAGAATAAAATTTCAGACATGGAAAATTTAAAGATAATTAAAGCAAACTCTCCTTCTATTGGATCTTTATTAGTACTATATAAAAATATAATTTTTTCTGGAACCAACAATCTCTCTGGTATTATCAACAAAATAAATTATATATGCAATGACTACGAATGTAAAAAAGTGGAAGAGCCTTGGTATTTGAAGAGATTTGTGGCTCATGTGGAAGGTTTACAGAAACAAAATATTGTGAAATAAGGAAAATAAACGTATGTGTAGATTGTTGCCTTCTTTGCGATATTAGAAGTAAGTGCAATATTAGAGTTTGGTTCCATGAATTAGTTCCAATAACTATGCAAAAAGGTACGTTGAAGAAATGAAACCCTATATAATTATCTTTGCTACAATGACAATAGACGGGAGGATAGCCGCTAAAGATCATTATAGCGAGCTAAGTTGTCCATTTGATAAAATGAGATTGCATATGCTAAGAAGTGAAGTTGATGCTGTGTTAGTAGGGGCTAATACAGCGAAAATTGACAACCCTAAGTTAACACTGAAGTATGCTAAAGGGAAAAACCCAATAAGAGTAACTATATCTAGCAAGCTTGATCTTAATCCTTCTTTAAATCTCTTTTCTACTCCTCCAACTACAATTTTATATACAACTCAAAGTAGCCTAAAGGAAAAAGAGAAGCTAGCAGAGGAATTAAGCAAAAAAGGAGTAATTATTAGGGCATTAAATGATTTATCTGCATGTAACATAGCTAATGATTTATATGAGCTGGGCATAAGAAAGCTTCTAATTGAAGGAGGAGGCAGAACTATATGGAACTTCATAAAGGAAGAGTGCTACGATGAAATTAGAATTACAATCTCGCCAAGGATTTTTGGAAATGGGGTTTCAATAGCTAATGGAGAAGGATTTGAAGGAATAAATGCCCCTAATCTAAGGCTTATAGACTTTAAATTGTGTGAATGCAAAAACGAGATACATCTCAGATATAAAAAATCATAAGAATGGCTTATATGTTAGTTGATACAACTCGCCTTGTTCTAATTTTGTAGCATTTCTTCTGTACTTCATTGCATCTCCTATGCTCTGTTCTCCATGCAACTTAATCCATTCATCTAATGGTATCTGGTATTCTTTCAGTATTTTATCTCTATATAAGTCATTTAGCACATTATAAGTACAGAATGGTATTACTCTGCCATCTGGAGTTACATAATGAATGTCGCATCTCATTACTCTTTCAATATCATAGTTATAAAGATCCATGAAGTGCATTGTACCTAAGAATAACGTTCTATAGTGCCACTCACCTAAAGCCTCATAGTTATGGTTAACAATAATATTATATAGCATCTTGTACACGTCAAAGTCTTTAGGTCCTTTCTCTTTATCAATAAACTTCCTTAAGTTATAAAGTAACTTAATCCCTACCCAGTATTTGTTACCTCCTTCTCTTAATTCTTCTGTTTTATCTCTTAAATATTCTAGTAAACCTTCTAGGTCAATAAACTTAGATATTGGAATGAAATGTGGTTCTCCATTCCTCCATTCTACATATACATAGGTTCCTGCTCCACAAACTGGATGATTTGCCATTTCAAATTGCTCTTTTCCGGTTAAAGCCTCAATTAGCTTCGAAAAGACAACAGATGTACCTATTGGATACCAACTATCTCTAGAAATTTCTCCATTTGTTTGTTCTTCAATATTCTTTATTACTTCTGGAATTGTTATTCTAAACTTATTTCTCATATTTCTCTTCATCATTCCAGTTAAGCTAACAGGCTGGAAGTTAACTGATCTAACAACGTCTAAGTTATATGCTGCAAACCTAATTATATTACCTAGATCTTGATCATTTGCAGTCCTTATAACAGTAGGAACTAAAACTACGCTAGTCATGCCAGCTTTTCTAAAGACTTCTAAAATGTATGGAATTTCCCAATGATTCTTTGGATTAGTTCTTCTATTAGTACCATCAAAGCTCATGTAAATTGTGTTAACTCCTGCTTCTCTTAATTGTCTTGCATATCTAATAGCTTTCTCTGGGTCTTCAAAATACATCTTCGCAAATGTGCCTCCCCAAGTGTTTAATTGAATATGTCTAACTCCTAACTCCCTTAGGGTTCTAACAATTTCAATTAAGTCTTCTCTTAAAGTTGGCTCTCCTCCGGTAATTTGAATTACAATAGTTGTACCTTGCCTCTTTAATTGCTCTACCATGAACTTTATTTGCTCTAGTGTTGGTTCAAAAACATAGCCAGCTTTTTCAGCAAAGAAGAAACAGTACCAGCACGATAAATCACATCTATTTGTTACTACTAAATTAACTAAAGCTGAATGCTGATGATGCATAGGACATAATCCGCAATTAAATGGACAAGGTGATTTTAGATCAACATAAGGAACTTTAGGACCTTTTCCTTCATATTCCCAATAATCAAATTTGTAATATAATCCTACATCGCCATAATAAAGGTCTTCAAACTCTCCATGCTCTGGACAAACTTTTCTTATATACAATTTATCTTCTTTCTCAAAAATCACAGCAGGTAATAATCTATAACAGACTGGGCAAAGAGAACTTGTTACTCTAACTAGCTTTTCATTTTCTGCAAGCTTAGGCAAAGGACCCCCAACTTTAATTTCTCTATCTCCAAATTTCACCACTCCATTTTCATACTTTGATGGTGCTGGGAGTAGCCTAAAACCTTCTTGTAGTTTCTCTTGCGAGGTTTGAGCCATACTGTATCTATCTACTACATAAAGAATAGATATATATAAACAATTTCACCGTATACTCCAAGAATTAGGTTAAAACCAACCTGTAAAATTATCCCAACCAGTTTTTTTAATTATTCTGTCATTAAATTCTAAGCTGTTTGTGTTAGTCACTTCACCTATATAAATAGGAGAAAACCCTAAATATTTCATAAAATCTAGAATTTCATCCGTATAATTCCTATCTACAACTAATAAAGCCTCAAATTCTTCTCCGGAGAATTTTAATATATCATCGATTTTTATATGATATTCTACAATCTTATCATTTATATAATTTGAAACAGGAATTCTAATCAGTTTTATGCCTTTTTTTGATCTTTCTATTATATTATAAAGAGAGACTATTAAACCATCGCTTATATCGGTAGAGTAATGAATATGCTCACAATACTTCTTAAAGATAGAGGTAATTCTCTTATTAACAATTGGGTGCTTGATCTTATTTTTTTCTATGTAATTAAGTTTTATTTTCCATGAGTTTAAGTAAGAGATGAACACCAGTGAAGTGTATCCAATCGGATTAGTAATTATAACGCTATCTCCTTCTCTTACATTTTCAGCCTTAGTATTACACAGCACTTTTCCAACAACACTAATATCAATCCAGCCAGAGCTAGAAGAAGAGTTAAGATCGCCACCTACAAAAGAAATTTGATAATAATCACATGCATCTTTAATTCCTTTCACTATTTCTTCGATTTTATCAATTTTCTCTTTCTCTATACCTATTGAAGCTAAGGCAACCTTTGGTTCACCACCCCTGCTAAAAACATCACTAACAGCAGCAGTTACTGCTTTCCAACCTAGATCGTAATAGTCCATGAAATCAAAAGTGTAACCTAGCTGAAACCCATCAATTTTATACATAAAACCTTCTTTATCAACGTAAACATCGTCGTTGACATAACTATATTTACTTATTATATTTTTGATTATCACAAGAGAAAGCCGCTGCGGGGATTTGAACCCCGGACCACCGGCTGTCTTGGGTATAGCCGTACGAGGCCGGCGCTCTAACCAGGCTGAGCTACAGCGGCATTTATTTTATTGATTTTACAGCTAATAAAATTTTATGAGGAGGCAATTACAGTTTTTGCATAGGTTATCGCCCTATTTATTAATTCTCTATATTGTCCAAGATAATTATAAGGATTGAGTATTTCAACGATTTTATCTTTCCCTAATATTCTCACTATTTCTTCATTTTCTAATGCTGCCTCAAGAAGAGATTTGTTATCCCTTTCTGCCTCTCTAGAAATTTTCATAACAAGTTCATGAGCCTTATGTCTAGGAACATTGGCCAAAGTAAGGTTTATCATTAAGCTCTCTGCCATTATAAGGCCTTTTGTTAGTTCTAAGTTTCTCCTCATGTTTTCTGGATATATCCTTAAGTTTCTCAATATAGTTAACATACTATCTATCATCTCATCAATTATAAGAAAGGCATGAGAGATTATAATTCTCTCAGAAGAGCTATTTGTTAAATCCCTTTCGTGCCACAAAGGAATGTTTTCAAGCTCTGATATGACAAGACCTCGAAGAACTTTTGCTAATCCACTTACTTTCTCTGCAGTAACTGGGTTCTTTTTATGGGGCATTGTACTACTACCAACTCTGGATTCTGCATCCCCCTCTGCTAATTCTAATATTTCGGGTCTCATCAGCTCCCTTATTTCTAAAGCTAATCTATCAAGTTGTGAACCTAAAATTGCTAAATCTGAAATTAATTCTGCAAATCCATCACGGGGGGCTACTTGAGTAGATATTTCATGGGGCGGAAGCCCGAGATATTCAGATACATATTGCTGGATCTTTAGACCATAATCCTTCCACCCTGCCATAGTCCCTACTGCTCCTGCAAATTTTATTTTTAATACTCTTTTTTTAGTATCATTTATTCTCTCTAAAGATCTAGAGAATTCATAAACATAATTCGCAAATTTAAATCCTAATGTTATTGGTAAAGCATGCTGCCCATGTGTCCTACCAACCATAACTAAATCTTGATATTTCTGAGAATACTCAATTAGGATAGAAATAAGATCAATGAGTTTCTTTTTTAAAATATCTAAAGCGTCCTTGAACAACAAAGCGTATGTAGAATCAATTATATCATTACTAGTTGCACCAAAGTGAATGAAATTGCCCGAAGTACCAGAAATTTCGGCCAAATGAACCGTTAAGGCCATTACGTCATGGCCTAGTTTTCTTTCCAATTCATCAACCCTATTAGGATCGATTTTATTTATTGCTTCCTTTACATTTATTACATCTTCTTCCTTTACAAGACCAATTTTAGAAAGTGCATATAGAAGTGCTACTTCAACAATAGCCATTTTCTTAAGAATATTATCGCGTTTGAAGATCTCTCTCATTTCTTTACTTCCATATCTCCACTCTAAAACACAAATAGAATCTTCCACAAAGCTAATCATTTAATAAGCAGTATAAGTAATTTATTACCAAATGTACGTAGTCACAATAGGTAGTCATTCGTCATTACAAATATTACATGGTGCTAAGAAAGAAGGCTTCAATACTTCGCTGATCACGCCTAAAAATAGAGTTAAATTTTATAGACAATTTCAGTTTATAGATGAAATTTATGGTTATGAGGACGAAGATGAGGCTTTAGACTATATAAATAAATTTTCGGAAAATGGCATACTAATTCCTCATGGAAGTTTAGTTGAGTATATAGGGCCTGAAAGAGTAAAGAAGATTAAGACAAAAATTTTCGGAAATAGAAACCTGTTTGAATGGGAAGCAAATCAAAAGAAAAAGATGAGCTTGCTAAAGAAAGCCGGAATAAAGATTCCTGAACAGTTTGAAAGCCCAGAAGATGTTGACAGATTAGTTATTGTGAAATTGCCAGGTGCAAAGGGTGGCAAAGGATATTTTATTGCAAGAAATAAGGAAGAAGTAAAAGAAGGGTTGAACAGACTAATCTCTCAAAAACTAATAAAAGATCTTGATGAGGTTATAATTCAAGAATATGTAATAGGAGTTCCGATGTATTTCCAGTTCTTCAATAGTGTAATACTAAATAGATTAGAAATTACTGGAATTGACATAAGATATGAGACGAACATAGATGGCCTTAGAAGACTACCAAGCGACATTAAAATAGATCCGACTCTGGTTGTTGTAGGTAATATTCCAGCAGTTGCCAGAGAAAGTCTTCTGCCTAAAGTTTATGAATATGGAGAGAATTTCGTTAATACAGTTAAAGAGTTAGTGCCTCCAGGAATGATAGGACCATTTTGCCTAGAATCAATTGTTACCGATCAAGGGGACATAGTTGTTTTCGAGTTCTCTGGAAGAATAGTTGCAGGCACAAATCTATATATAAGTGGAAGTCCTTATAGTTGGTTATATTGGGATGAGCCAATGAGTGTTGGAAGAAGAATAGGAAGAGAACTAAAATTAGCAATAAATAGTAATAAATTAGATCTGGTGGTAACGTAATGGTTAGAATAGCAGCATTAGCTAGTCATTCAGCATTAGATGTATTTGATGGAGCCAAAGACGAAAATTTCGAAACTATAGGATTATGTAAAAAAGGGAGAGAAAGGCCATATTTAGAATTTAAGAGAATTGTAGATGAATGTATAGTTCTAAACGATTTCAAAGAAATAGCCTCAGAAAAAATAGATAATTATCTTGTCTCAAGAGATGCAATTATTGTCCCAAATAGAAGCTTAGCTGTGTATGTAGGCTATGATAACATAGAGAAAATGAAAACAAGATATTTTGGAAATAGAAAAATGCTTAGATGGGAGGAAAGAATAGGTGAGAAAAATTATTATAGATTATTAGATGAAGCTAAGATAAGAAGACCTAAAATTTTTAAACCAGAAGAAGTTGATGGGCCAGTAATAGTAAAGTTGCCAGAAGCTAAAAGAAGGGTAGAAAGAGGCTTCTTTATAGCTGTTAATAGAAAAGATTTTGAGGAAAAACTAAACTCTCTGCTGAAAGAGAATATAATTGATGAGAAAAGCATAAAAGAAATGGTAATAGAAGAGTACATATTAGGAGCACACTTTAACTTAAACTACTTTTACTCACCAATATTTAACAGAGTAGAACTTCTAAGCGTAGATAGAAGAATTCAGAGCGACTTAGATTCTTTTTATAGATTACCTGCAGAAATTCAGCTGAAACTTAGTAGGTTACCAAGATACATAGAAGTGGGTCATGAGCCTGCGACAATAAGGGAAAGCTTATTAGAGAAAGTTTTCGAGGTTGGTTACTCGTTTGTTGAAGCAACTAAAAAATTGGAGCCGCCAGGGATTATAGGACCATTTACGTTACAAGCTATGGTCACGCCAGATCTAGATCTAGTTGTATTTGATGTAGCACCAAGAATAGGAGGAGGTACCAATGCTTACATGGGTATTGGTAGTCAATATTCTAAACTATATTTTGGAAAACCTATAAGTTTGGGAAGAAGAATTGCAATGGAAATAAAGGAAGCAATAAATAATGGAAGCTTAGAGAAAATTTTAACATGATATTTTAGCGTAAATTAAAAATATTTAAATGCGAGATTTTTAGATATTTGTAATTACAAATTAACATGAACTAAGTTTATATAGTTTAGTGAGATATTTATCAAAACGGTGCTTCATGTTAACTATTTTGGTGGGCGGTTTTTTTGGAGATGAAGGGAAAGGAAAAGTAGCGGCTTATTTAGCATTAAAAGACTCCCCTTCCCTATCTGTTAGAACTGGCTCTATAAATGCAGGCCATACAGTTACATATATGGGGAAGCAGTGGAAAGTCAGAATAATTCCTTCTGCCTTTGTTAATAAATCCACTTATTTAGGTCTGGGTCCAGGTGCACTAACGTCAATAGATGTTCTTTTAACTGAAGCAAAAGAGACTAATGCATTAGATAGAATTTACATAGATCCTCATGTAGGTATTATAACTGAAAGCGAGGTCAGAGAAGAGAGAAATGATGAATATTTAATGAAAACGGTTGGAAGTACAGGGCAAGGGGTTGGCTATGCGGAGGCAAAGAGAATACTAAGAAAATTAAAACTAGCAAAAGACTATGGCATACTATCTAAGTATATAGCAAACATACCAGAGTTAATAGTGGAAAAGTTAGAGAAAAATGAGGGGGTTTTAGTTGAGGGAACTCAAGGCCACTATTTAAGCTTATACCATGGAGAATATCCATATGTAACAAGTAGAAACACTTCTGCCTCCGGAGTTTTAAGTGAGATTGGTGTGGGTCCTAAATATGTAGATCATGTTATAGTTGTGTTTAAATCATATGTAACAAGAGTTGGGGAAGGCCCTTTAGAAGGAGAGGTTAGTTGGGAAGAGGCTGAAAAATTAGGTATTGCGGAAGTTGCAACAGTTACTGGAAGAAAAAGAAGGAGTGCTCCATTCAACATAAAGCTAGCAAAAGAGGCGGTTAGAATAAATTCTGCAACCCAAGTTGCTATTACTAAGTTAGACTCACTATTTAAAGAAGCTAAAGGAGTAAGAGATTACTCTAAATTACCCCAAGAAGCCAAAAAGTGGATTGAGCAAATCGAAGAAGAGCTCAAAGCTCCTATTACGCTCATAGGCACTGGAGAGGACGCATTAGATATGATAGATTTGAGAAAAGAAAAGCTTGGGGGTGACTAAATATGGAAACTTTCGATAGTGTTATTATTGGTGCGGGGCCTGCTGGGCTATTTGCCGCATATGAATTAGCTACTTTAAATAAAAATGGAGCAAAGATTTTACTTATAGATAAAGGAACAAGGCCTCTAAAGAGGGTTTGCCCGCTTTTAAGTCCAAAAGAGAAGTGTACTTTCTGTAATCCATGTCATATAATGTATGGCATCGGTGGTGCAGGTACTTATAGTAGTGGTATAATTAATTTAAGGCCAGATATTGGAGGAGAACTACATGAGCTAATGAAAAGCTGGGATAAAGCTCAAGAATTAATTAATTATATAGATGAAATTTTAGTGAAGTTTGGTGCACCAAAGGATAGACTTTTCCAGCCTAATATGGAAAGGGTAAAAGAGATACAAAGAAAAGCGGCCAAAGTAGGGGCAGAATTCATCCCAATTAAGCAACGTCACATTGGCACAGATAAAACTCCTATTGTAATAGAAAATATATTACGCTACATAGAAAGTAAAGGAATAAAAGTAGCAGAACTAACTGAGGCATTCGAGATAGAAAAGAAGGGTTCTGAGTTTGTAATAAAAACTGACAAACTCGGTGAAATACAAGCTAGAACATTACTAGTAGCGCCAGGGAGAGCGGGAGCTAGATGGTTTTTAGAGCAAGCTAAGAAACTAGGCGTTGATATGATACCTGGTCCTTTAGATATTGGTGTAAGAGTTGAGACAGAGGCTTTCGTTATGGAGGATTTGACTTCTGCTGTATGGGATCCTAAGATCGTAATGTATACAAAGAAATATGATGATAAAGTTAGAACTTTCTGCGTAAATCCAGGAGGATTTGTAATGAAAGAGGTCTATGATGATGGCACAATAGGCGTAAACGGACAGACATTTGCAGATAGAAAGAGCAACAACACTAATTTTGCCTTCTTAACTACAATAAAGCTTTCTGATCCATTAGAAGATACAATAGAGTATGGCAAAAGTATAGCTAGATTGATGACTAGATTAGGGGGAGAAAGACCTATAATTCAAAGACTAATAGATTTTGAAAAAGGCAGAAGAAGTACGTGGGATAGAATAAGTAGATCCACCGTTAAACCTACACTAAAAGATGCTACACCCGGAGATATAAGTATGGGACTGCCTTATAGAGTAGTTAGCAATATAATAGAAGGGCTAGAGAGATTAGATAATTTAGCTCCAGGGATATATTCTTCGAATACGCTATTATATGCACCAGAAATAAAATACTATAGCATGAAAGCTGTGGTTGATAGTAATATGGAAACTGTGGTTGATAACTTATTTGTTGCAGGTGACGGAGTGGGGCTCTCAAGAGGAATTAATGTTGCAGCAGCAACTGGAATATTAGCAGCGAGGGGTATTGCACTAAAATTAGGACTTTTATAAACACATTTTTAAATTTCTTCTTATCCCATTTTTATCTATGGAATTATCCGAAATAGATAAGAAGCTTATCATGGAATTAGAATATCATTTCCCATTTAGCGAAACTCCTTTTAGTGAAATAGCATCGAGGTTAGACCTTAAAGAAGATGAGGTAATAAAAAAGGTGAAAGATCTAATTGATAATGAAGTAATAAAGAGAGTAGGAATGTATGTTAACTTTAGAGCAAAAGGGATGGAAGGGGCTTTAGTTGCAGCCGAAATACCAGTGGAGAATTTAGAAAAATATAGAAAAATAACGTTAGGTATAAAAGAACTGACTCATAATTATATAAGAAATCATCCAAAATATAATGTATGGTTTGTACTAAAAGCAGAAAACAAAGAAAAACTAAAGGAAAACGTAGAAAAAATCTTAAAGGAAAGTGAGGGGAAAGATTACGTAATTCTGTATTCAAAAAAGAACTTAAAATTAAGCGTAAAATACGACATTATAAGAGGGGTTTCCTATAGCGAACCAGAAGAAATACACGAAAAAATACCAACTGCAGAAGAACTTGGAATATCAAAAGAGTTATTAAAGGATCTCTCTTATCCGTTACAAATCACTAGTAGACCCTTCAAACAGTTAGCAGAAAAATATAACATGAGAGAAAGTGAACTAATAGAGCTATTAAAGGAGTTAAAAGAAAAGGGTGTGATTAAAGATTACGGTGCAACTGTAAATGGGGATAAAGTGGGAATAAAAGAAAATGCGATGATGTTATTAAACTCAGATGATATAGAATCTTCTTGTTACAGTCTCGCCAAAAACCTTAAAGAGGCTACTCATGTAGTGCTTAGAGAGTCAGACAAAAAATGGGATTATTTATGTTATGCAATGATACATGCTAGTAATAAAAAGATTATATTTGAAGTGGCAAAAAAGGCAGTTGATATTGCTAAAGCTAAGAGTTATATGTTGCTATTCAGCCTTGAAAACTTAAAGCCTGGTATTGTAATTTAGAAAAACTGCCTTTTATTCTTAGTATATTAACTTCGTTTCTGACCTCTTCTAATGCTTGTTTCACATTCTCATCTTTTAGACTTCCTTCAAACTCTAAATAGAAGTAATATTGCCAAGGTATGCTCTTTAATGGCCTCGAGTATATCATTGTTAAATTTATGTTATTTCTATAGAACTTTTCCAGCACTTTATATAGCGACCCTGGCTTATGGGGAATTGTAAACATTATCATCGTTTTATTTCCATCTAAAGTCATCTTTCTGGATATAACTATAAATCTAGTAATATTAATACTATCACTTATATCTCTGTATAGAATTTTAAGACCATAAAGCTTAGCTGCATATTCGGAGCATAATGCTGCGGAATATTTCTGTCTAGAGGCATATAATGCTGCAGTAGATGTACTTTCTACTGGAACAAAATTTGTTAGATTTAATTTAGATAAACTTTCTCTAGCCTCATTTATTGCATGGGGATGAGAATATATTACCTCGATCTCATCTACACTATTTACTGAAGGATTTACAGCTAATACAAGTTTTATCTCTTTTTCTATTTCATAATTCACATAAATATTTTCGTTTTTAAATAAATTATCTAGAGTTTCATGGACAGGCCCTTCTATGCTATTTTCTATTGGAACTACTCCGATTGAATTTTCATTGATCGAATTGAATACTTCTGTTATGCTCTTCTTTGGTATTTTTTCTCCCTGGAAAATGTCTGCAACTTCATTACTAAAGCTTCCAACAGGGCCTAAATAGTAAATTCCATCTGGATCATTATTATTCATTTAATTCTCCTTTAAAAACTATTCTACTAGTTTAGCTTCTATCCCATCTATAGCTAGATTATACATAAAATCAGAAAGTGCTTCACCACTAGGTACTTCGAACATTACATAGATTTTTGTATACCCTGGTTTAACATCACTGCTTACTCTATCATGAATTACATCAATAACGTTACCCCTAATCTGAGCAATTCTGCTTAATACTTTATTTAAATATCCGGGTTTATCTGGAACTATAACTTTAACTTTAACAATTCTTTTGTTCTTAAATAACATTTTATCTATAATTCTAGAAAGTACAGACAAGTCGATATTTCCTCCACTAAGTATTGGGACTGCTTTATCAGATGGTGATACCCTTATTTTTCCACTTAAAAGAGCTGCTAAAGAAGCGGCTCCCGCCCCCTCCACTAAAGTTTTATTTCTTTCCAATAAGTATACTATTGCGTTAGCAATCTCTTCGTCATCTACTAGTACAATATCATCAACCAATTCTTCAATAATGCTAAATGTTAACTCTGATGGAGATTTGACTAAAATTCCGTCTGCTATTGAAAATGAGGGTTCTATCTCTACCAATCTATGCAAATCTTTAGAAACCTTTAAAGAGGGTGAAGCTGATGATTGAACACCTATAATTTTTATCCTAGGATTTTTGGCCTTTAGAGCTATTGAAACTCCAGATATTAAACCCCCTCCACCAACCGGAACTACCACTATATCTGGGTTATAAGGTAAAAGTTCTAAGCCAAGAGTGCCCTGACCAAGAATAACATTAATGTCTCCGTAAGGATGTACTAAAATTTTGCCTTCTTCACGGATTATTTCCTCGGCTTTTTTCATACTTTCATGAAGAAATTTGCCATATAATATTACTTGTGCGCCATACGATTTAGTAGCTTGATATTTTGATATAGGGGCTGTCTCTGGCATTACAATGGTTGCCTTAATGCCTAATACTTTAGCAGCATATGCCACTCCTTGAGCGTGATTACCTGCAGAAACTGCTATTACTCCTCTCTTTTTCTCTTCTTCAGTTAAACTAGTGAGTTTTGAAAATGCACCTCTTACTTTGAAGGAACCGGTCTTTTGAAGATTTTCAAGCTTCAAGTATACTTGTGCTCCCACCATAGATGAGAAAGTACTAGAAAAATCTAGAGGTGTTTCATGGATATATTGACGTATTCTTTCATGAATTTTTACTATTTGATCAAAATATTGTGTATATATCATCAGGAAAACCCTGCATTCATCACCTTTCAGAGATCGAGGGCTTCCTCATTAATTATCTTTTCTATTTCTGGCTTTAATTTATTATATGTGTCTTCTAAAAGCTCCGGGAGCACTTTTACCCCTCCTATAACCGGCATGAAGTTTGCATCTCCATTCCATCTAGGAACTACATGAATATGGACATGTTGATCTATTCCTGCTCCTGCTACTCTACCAATGTTGATACCTATATTAAAGCCATCTGGAGAATAAACTTTTCTAATCGCTTTAATACTAACTTTTAGTAAACGAGAAATTTCTATAATTTCATTCGTATTCAACATTTCTATTGAACTCACATGTTTATATGGGACAATCATTAAGTGTCCTGGATTATAGGGGTATGCATTTAATATTATGTAAGAAAATTTTCCACGATATAAAATCCAATTATTTTTATCTTCTTTTTTAGCTATTACGTCACAAAATAAACATGAAGTGGATTTATTCTTTGAAGCTTCAGAAACGTATTTCGATCTCCATGGGGCCCAGAGAATATCCATAGAACAACATTTATAAATAAAAAATTAAAAATTACTCTTCTGCGTCCCTTACACCTTCTTCAGTTATTGCAAATACTACTTCTCCTTCTGGCAAATGTGGAGCATCAACTATCCTTGCTATCCTTTTGTTTCCTCTGCTCTTCTTTAATTGTACTCTAATTCCTGGAACATGGTATAATGTATGCCCACCTACAGCTATTGTAGGATCGCCATAGAACATATCTGGTCTTGCCATTACTTGATTAGTTATAACCACAGCTAAATCATACATCTCTGCAAGCCTTACTAATTGGTGCAAATGTTTATTGAGTTTTTGTTGCCTTACAGCCAAGTTTTCTCTTCCGGGATATTCAGCTCTGAAGTGAGAAGTTACAGAATCAACTATTACTAACTTTATTGCTGGATCCTTAGACAGAAGTTCTGGTAAATCGTTCTCTACAATTGCAATTTGGTGATCGCTATTTATTGCTCTCATGAAATATATATTATTCATAGCATTATCAGGCTCTAGACCGATTGCTTTGGCCATTGCCTCAATTCTCTCCCATCTAAAAGTCCCTTCGGTATCGATATAAACAGCCTTCCCTCCTAATCCTCCTTTCTCTAGAGGTAATTGAACATTAACGCTTAATTGATGACAGATCTGAGTTTTTCCAGAACCAAACTCTCCGAAAAACTCTGTCATAGTTCTAGTTTCTATTCCACCACCAAGTAAACCATCTAAGGCTTGGCTTCCTGTGGTGATTTTCTTAGTGCTTATTCTCTCCTTCTTGACTTCTAAAGCGGTCTTAAACCTAATATCTAATGCTTCCCTTGCTTCTTTTATAATTCTTTGCGCAGTAGTTAATGGTATTCCTGCTGCAACACTGAGATCTTGTGGAGAGGCAACTGCTACTGCTTCAAGAGTAGAATAGCCTGCCTCTATTAGTTTGTTAAGTATATTTTGTCCTACGCCAGGTAGATCTGACAAGCTTTTAATTTTTTTATTAGTTTCAGTAGCCATATATTTCACCTAAATTTCCTAAAATTTAACCTACCGTTTTATATCTAATAAACTTTATCCTCCCTCCCTTAAATACCAACCTATATCTAATTCTGGTATTATCTTTGTCTTATTTTTCTCTCTCTTAACGATACCATATGCTATGAAATTATCATTTTTATCCATGATCAAATATGCACCTTCTTCTATTGCTTCCTTTAAAATTACCGGTTTTCCATATGTAAGAATTTCTGCTAACTTCTCAGGTAAGTAAATCTTATTTTTGCATAATTTAACTAAATAGCGAGAAAAAGGTAGCAAAGGTTTCACATCTCCATTTTCTGATATTAAGATAATCGGCTCGCCAACGGAATACGGATTTAAACCTATTGAACGTAACGCATCAATAATTTCATTTAATTTATTTGTCTTTGGAATGATTTGAATCGTAGAAAAGTGAAAACTAAACATATATATCTCTTTGTCATTAAGAAAATCTAAGTTATTTTCACAATTATATAATTTAAATATTTTTTCAATATATATACGTACATCTTTTAAAGTTAATCTTGTAATTGTTACTCTCCCTTCATTATTTTGCATACAAAAAATCCCTCAGTGCCACTTTTATGTGGGTAAAACCTTATGCAGTATCTTAAACTATCATCAAATTTAATTCCATTATATTCTGTAAGACCGCTGACAGAAGGATATCCACTAATAGGCATTATCTTTGCGTTAAAATTTTCAACTAGATAGTTCACTACAGCTTCGTCTTCTTCTGGCGCTATACTACAAGTAGAGTAAACAAGAATACCGCCGGGCCTTAGTAATTTATATGCTATATCTATCAGCTCAACTTGACTCATAAAAAAATATTTTAAATCCTCAATTGTAGTCTTAGTTCTTCTCGAAGGATCTTCTGGGATTAGACCTTCGCCACTACAAGGGGCGTCCAATAAGATTTTATCAAATTGAAGTTTGCTTTTAATTAAGTTTCTTGAATCTGTACGTAATAATACCACATTTTTTACTCCTAATCTGTTTATATTTGAATATAAAGATCTTATCCTTTCCCTAGACTTTTCGACGGCAACTACTAAGCCCTTATTTCGCATTAGCTGAGAAATTTGAGTCGTTTTGCCTCCAGGAGCAGCTGCCATATCTAATACAATGTCATTCTCGCTAGGGTTTAAGACGTAAGCTGGTACCATAGAAGCTAAACCTTGAATATAATAATAGCCAGATAGATATTCTATTGTAGCGCCTAAACTTGGCTTTTTCGGAAGTTTTTTCACAATATAACCGTGCTTCAGCCAAGGGACTTTTTCTAGCTCAAAACCTTTCCTAGCCATCTTTTCTTCCAATTTTTTACAGTCTATTAATAAATCATTACACCTAATGCTTTTCTTTAAGGGAAACGAGCAACTATATAGGAATTCTTCTGTTTCATTATCTCCCATTATTCGAATATACCGTTCTACCATATAATCAAGGAAGTTGTATTTTCTAGCCAGACTAATAGCTTTCAAACTAGGAGAAATTGAAAATAGCTTATTATACTTATTAATATATTCTTCAATTGTCATAACTATGAGTCATATTGAGCGAGAGATAAAAATAAAATTAATTTCCCCAAAACTAGAAGAATTAGAAAAAATATTAAGTTCTAAATACCAATTTTTAGGCGAAGAGCGCCAAGTCGACATATATTATAATAGTCCTATAAGAGATTTTAGGAAAAGTGACGAAGCATTAAGAATTAGGCTTGTGAACGGAGAGGCAGAAGTTACATATAAAGGGCCTAAAATGTCCTCTAAATCGAAATCAAGAGAGGAAATAAATGTAAAAATAGACAATTTTGAGGCAATGGACTTAATATTACAAAGATTAGGATTTATTAAAGTAATGAAATTGGAAAAAATACGTAAAAATTATAAGGCAAATAATTTCATAATTTCGCTGGATAGAGTGTTAGACCTTGGTGATTTCATTGAAATCGAAGGAGTTAATGTAAATGAGAACGAGTTGTCAGCTTTCGTTGATAATTTTCTTAAGCAATTTAATGTAATAGGAGAAAAAACACTTAAGTCTTATCTTGAGTTATTAATTGATAAACTTGAAAAAAGCTCAAATAGCAATACTAACTGACTTTGGTGTTTCAGATAATTATAATGGAGTAATGGAAGGAGTTATAAGAAAAATAAACCCAGATGTAAATATAGTATATATTGCACCGAGTGCGAAAGAGTTTAATTTATATGCAGGATCATATTTGCTATACACTTCTTATAGATATTTTCAAAGAAACACAATATTCTTAGTTGTAATTGATCCTGGAGTTGGTACTAGAAGAAAAGCTATAATAATAAAAACTAAAAACTATTATTTTGTAGGACCCGATAATGGAATCTTATATCCTGCTGCGTTTGAAGATGGAATTGTAGAAGCGGTTCAAATTACTAATCAAAGAATGTTTCTTAGTAAAGAAATTTCGAACACGTTTCACGGACGAGATATATTTTCAGTAGCAGCAGCTTATCTTTCATTAAATGTTGATATGTCTATATTTGGTGAAAAGATAAAACCTGAAGAATTAGAGAAATTAGAATTTAATTTCAGTGAGACTAAAGAGGGTGATAAAATAGTATATTGCGGCAAAGTTATCTACATAGATCATTTCGGTAATATAGCTACATCAATAAAGGTAAAAATGAACGAAAACTCCAAAGCACTTGCAAAATTTAAAGGTAAGGAATATCAATTAAACGTAGTTAGAACTTTTGGAGAGGCAAAAGGTAAAGAACTTTTATTATATAACAATGGCTATGGCTTCTTAGAAATAGGAATAAATAAAGGTAATGCAGCTATAACTATTAATGCCGAAGAAGGTGATGATATCTGCTTAGAGGTTTATACCCAGGGAGATTTCAACCATTCCATTTAGGACATTTATC
>ERZ1684502.48-NODE-48-length-35381-cov-157.575638_pt1 | contig 35381 bp, 35 predicted proteins | sample MGYA00580192_ERZ1684502 | MGnify/ENA primary metagenome ERZ1684502 (study PRJEB41476, sample SAMN13258264) | hydrothermal vent metagenome | biome: caldera [ENVO_00000096]; feature: acid hot spring [ENVO_00002120]; material: acidic water [ENVO_01000358] | place...
GTGTTTCCCTAACCCTCCTTATCCTAACTTCTGCCCCTTCCTCTTCTGCACCCTTAGCAATTTCTTTAGCCAATTCAACAATCGAGCCATAGCCGTAGAAGAGAACCAAGATTTTAACTTTTTCCATAAGATAAGAATTTACCGATTTTTATAAAAATTAACTTAACTATTGGAAACTAACTTACCTCAACGCCTTTATTATTTTGTCTTGTAACTTCAAGAAAGTCCTTGTATATAACACCCATCTGAAGGGGGAGTAAAAAACTCTGAGCTTTATAAGTGAGAGAAACATAAACAGTATGATCTTTATCAGCTTGCCAGATATTTTGCTATCTTCCTCCTCATGATTGTATTTTATTGGTACTTCTTTTACTGTAAAGCCGTGTTTAAGAAAGGAGTAAACTAGGTTTGTATCAAAGACAAAGTCATTCATGACTAGCTCATCCATGACAATCTCTATTTTATCCCTTTTCACAAGCTTAATCCCTGCTTGAAGGTCATTAAACTTTCTCAACGAGGGAAACATGATTTTTGCCAAAAGCATATAACCGTGATGCAAAAATCTTCTAAGTCTAGGCATTGTTGAAACATCTCTGTGGGCAATAACTAAGTCTGCATCTTGATTAACAATTTTTTCAATTTCAGTAGTTGGTAAATCAGCATCAATTATCAAGACCCTTTCAGCCTTTGCATTCTTTATTCCAACCTTAATAGACCCCCCTTTCCCAAGCCTAGTTTTGTTAACGTAAATTACTGCGCCAAACTTTCTTGCAATCTCTGGTGTATTGTCATTTCCCTCAAACACAACAATGATCTCAGAGTCTGGAAACTTTTGCCGAAGAAAGGAGAGAGTCCTTGCGATCCTTCTTTCTTCATTGTACGCTGGAATTACTATCGATAGCACGAGATTTTTTGTAATTTTCTATTTAAAAATTTTTCTCTTTGTAAACTCCTTGCTGACTTCTTTAATTATTAAACTAACAAGGATCGGAAAAGTAATAGAGATAATTGCATAGATGTCGTCTCTAACCAACTCCCCTTGTAAAGCATCGTGTATTACAATCCCCTTTCCGTCAACTTGATAAAGGTTGAAGTTTGAGGCGTTTATAGGTGGAGAGACATTAGAAACCCAGTAGGGGGAATATGCAAACGTTAATAAAACATACTTACTAGAAGATGGAGGAATAAACAACTCAGTTGGAGATATAAAGTGAACTGGTGCAGGTTTTAGTACTTCAGATAAGTTTTGTGTAGTGACGTTGATTTCGCTTGAGTTTGTGTAATAAGCATATGAAGTGTTTAAGTTGACTTTGTAAAGATAAAGGGGTCCGAAATTCTTAACAAATGTCACTAGGTGGTATTTTTCGCCTAACAGATTAAGGTTTTCAATATAAGGAGTTACAGGCAAATAAAGTATGCGTATAAACGTTATGTTGGATTGAGCATCCCCTTCAATAATAATGTACTTAACGTTAAGTAACATGAGCAAATTCTCTATATAAGTTACGAACCCCTTGTTAGATGTATTCAAGAAATAAAGGAGGTAATTAAGCCTGAAATAGTATTGATAGAAGTAAGCTCCAGAATAAAGACCTCCAATTATCACTGGGTGAGTGAAGTACTCTGAGAAAATCTCATCCCCATAATACCATGAAGTGGAATACCAACCATAACAAACTGTTGGGAAAATCGCTATAGTGAAATCCCCTTTTTGAGAGTTTAAGTAATTAACTAACTCAAGAAAGTATGAAGGTGGATTGACCCTATTTGCTAAAGACCCAGTTATTATTGGCAAGTTAAGTATTGAAAAAAGCAATAACAAGAGAAGAAATATTTCAACCTTATACCTCCTAATTAAAGATGGAATTAACAAGGAAAAGAAAAGGCCTGCAAAGGGAGATGTTGCAAAAGTAGTTGTTCTAAGCACAGCGAAAAAAGCATAGTGAGAAACAGTATAAACAACTACACTGTACCAAGGAGTGTAAAGGGAGGAGTCAAAGCCTAAAATAATTAGCCATAATAAAGAAAAGTACCTTAAGTCCCCTTTAGTAAATAAAAGGGAGAGCAAGCTCACAAGCCCTAGAATGACTAAAAACATAAAGTTTTCCTCATGGGGTATTACTGAAGATATATAAGAGGAAGATGAGAAAATAAGGGGAGAAGAGGAAGATATGTTAACAACTACAAGTGACTGATTTCTTACCTTTTCTAGGGTAGGAATAATAGCAGAGGCAAAAGAGAAGATCCAGTAAAATTGAGGTATTGTGAAAGAGAGCAAAACTAAAAGAAAATGCAGTATCTTGCGTCTGAAGAAATACCCAATAACTAACACAAGCCCTAACCAGATTATGGGAAATACTTCACCAGAAATGAAAAGCAAGTATGATGAAAGTATAGTAATTATTGGATAAGCCTTTACGAACGAGGCCTCACCCTTATAGAATTTCAAGGAGTAATAAAAGATTACAGGCAAAAAGAAGTAAGCGACCATTGTGTTCAAGAAGATATATGGCATTTCAACAAAACCAACAAATATAAACCAATTAGTTAGATAGAGAAAGGTAGAAAGGAAAGGGGCCAAAGATGACGAGTAATAATTTCTAGCAATTTTTAATACATAATAAGATCCTATAAAGGAAAGGACTGTTGAGAATATCTCTTCACTTAAATTGCCAAAGAAAGCGAAAGGCAATAAGATCAAAGAAGTCCATGCAGTGCCTCCTACAATGGGAATGAAGCCGTAAGCACTGTTTATATAGGCATAAAGCGCTGGCTGTATTAAATAGAAAGGGTTAATCCCCTTAGCTAATATAAACCCTTGATCACCACCATATATAGGTAAACCCCTATACCATAGATAATTTAGAACAACACTAAGGATGAGGGGGACTATATAATCACTTTTTCTCTTCAGAGCGTTGAATAAGCTTTGCATAAATTCTCACCAATTTCTCCCTAGTTATTACATAAAACAAGGAGGCAATAAAACCTATCACTGTTGCAATTTCACTTGGGTATAAGAAGTTTGGAGCTTTCTCTTCAACTACAATTTCATAATACCCAGGGTTTAATGAGGTTGAATTGACAAATTTGGAGCCATTAACAGAGAAAAGAAATCCTTTCAACGCCGTAACGTTTAGTTTCGTAGAGACGTTTAAATAAACTAGGATTTTGCTTGAGCTTTGCTTTTCAACAAAAGTGAATGGGACTACCTTCTTAAGTAAGGGGATTAATTTTCCACTTTCATTTATGTAAGGGGCAACCTTTATCACTGTCGAGTTCTCTGAGAAATAGTAAAGGTCTATTAGAGTAACTTGTTGATTTACCTTTATCTCAGTCGTGTTCTTATACAGCTTCGCTGAAGTCAAGTTAAGCACTTCAACTTCAAAGTACTGCAAATTGGTAGCGTTAGTCTCAAAGTACAAAGTTGCATTAATCCTTTCTGGTGCAGGGAAAGAGATGTAAATTTCTGACTCACTGAAGCCCTTAGGTATTTTCCAGTAAATAGTGTAGTTTTCCACTTTTACTATGGCATTAGTTAAATTGCTAACTTTTGGTGGTTGCAATTCTGTTTGATTTAGAGAAAGTATGAGGGGGATGGGTTGCGAAATGTAGGCTGGGTTTGTTGTAACATTATATTCTGTGGAGTTAATGGCCTTCACTATGTACTTAGCCAAAATTGTTTGATTTGTAATTGGATAAGGAGAGAGCAAAGAGTAATTCGAGTTCCAGTAAACTAAGCCAAAGCTTTCATTCTTTAGTTTTTCTACAACGCTCTGAACTCCCTTTGGGATTCCGTTAAATGAAAGTGTGTGAGACAAAACAATCCCTTGAAAGACGATTAGAGAAATAAGGATAATAGGCAAGAGGAACTTCTTTGCATCAGAGATCAGGATAATACCAAGGATTATGAAGGGGTAAAGGATTAAAGAATAAGGCAAAGACAAGGCCAAATAAGCTGAGCCTACAACTAGGGCTAACCCAAGGTATTTGTTTTTAATAAAGAATGAAAGCACCGAGGCTAGCGTAAATATAATGTAAATCTCCAGTAAAGGAAAAGGATAACCCTCGTTAGGAAAGCCTATTAGCAAATAAGGAATTAGCCAGAAGAGGGAGAGAAGAAAGGAGAAAATTGCATATTCTTTTCTTCTGTTTAAGAGAAATGAAAGAATTGTAAAAGCAAAAGGAAATACATAGCCTGCTGAAATAGTAATTGCTGAGAAAGTTAAGAACCTCTTTACGTCAACTTTTGTAGCTATAAATAAGGCTAAGGGCATAAGAGAGTAAGCTAAGGCTAATGAAGGTATTTGCACTGGGGTTAAGACAGAGTATATGAAAGAGAAAAGGAGCTTGTTCCTATCAAAGAAAAGGTAAGAAGTTAGGGCAGAGGTGTAGTAAAGAAGAAAGATTATAACGTGGAGAGCAATTAGTTGCCCCAATTTGCCAATGAGAAAGGAGGAAATGTAATACAAAATAAACTCGTCTATGTGCAAATTATACCCATAGCCTAGAATATAGAGTGAAAGGAAATGGGAAAAGAGAAAGGAGTTAGGGTTCCACCAGTAATATGAACTTGGCAAAGGAAGGATGAAGGTGGAAAGGGGGAATAAAGCCAGCACTAAAGGGACATAAACCCTCCTAGGGATTTTAACTGTTGATTGCTCAACGATCATTGAAATGACTCCAAAGACAAGGTTGAAGTAAGCTAAATCGCTTAAGGGTATTTCATATTTGCTAATAAATGCTGAGAAGACAAGGAGGATAATGCCAGAAGCTATAATGCCTCTGGAGTCATACTTCATGAGCTTATAAGCGACTAAAAGTCCTAGAAATGTGTAAAAGTCGACTACGTAAGGTAAATTTAGGAGAAAGAGGGATATCCCTGCAGGTATTAAGACGTAAGAGAAAGAGGAATAATAAAATGAGGCTAATGAAGCTATTGAAATTACCAAAAGCAAATAAGGGGAAAGGAGATGAAAGGCTACAAAAGGGAAAGCGAGAATTACGTAAAGGAAGTTTAAGGCTTTTTCACCATATAAGGTTGAGAATGAAATAGCAAGAAGAAAAGAGCCAAGGATAATTGCATCTTGCTGTTTTGAAAGAATTAAAGCCAATAAAGCCAGCAAAAAGGCAATGTTGACAAGGAGCTTTTGCATACTATAAGCTGAGCCATGAAAATTATAAAACTAATCATAAATACCTTGATTATCTAAAAAATCTTGTGAAGGTCACAGAGATAGAGCTTGGATTTGTTAAATCGTTCTTAATAGAGACTGAAGAAGGGAACATTTTAGTAGACACTGGGACTCCAGGGAGTGGGAAAAAGCTAATCCCTTACCTTAATAATGTGAAATACGTCATTTTCACTCACTCTCATGCAGACCATATTGGTGGGGCTAGCGAAATTATGAACAAAACTAATGCTAAGTTTGGAATACATAAAAATGGAGAAGAGTATTTAAAGAAAGGCATTTCAAGAAAACCAATGGTTCACTCTGCAGGACTAAAAATTGCCTCATTGTTCTTTCCCTTATTATCTAGGGGATTAAAGCCAGCAAAAGTGGACTTTTACCTTGAAGATGGGCAAGAGATTGTTAGAGGCGTTAAAATACTTTATACTCCCGGGCATACAGATGATTCAATTTCAGTTTTTATTGAGCCTTTAAACTCAGTAATTGTTGGAGATATGTTACAAGGGAAAGGTGATAAATTGGTTTATCCCTCTATATATGAAAACCTTGAAGAGCTAGTTAAGAGTGTTCAAAAAATTCTAGATTTAAAACCTTCGTTCATTTACGTTAGCCATGGGAAAAGCAATAATGCTAACAAGGTAAAAATTTAATCAAGTCTGTTCATTACTTCCATATATTTTCTCCTTACCATTTCTACCCTTTCTTTCCAATCAACTATTGGCTTAGGATATCCGGGGACTTTAGTTTTATAAAGAGAGTGTATTACACTGGGAGGGTAATCTCTTAACTCTTCTACCCAGTCCTTTATGAACTTTGCCTCTGGGTCAAACTTTTCCTGCTGCTTCCATGGGTTGAAAATTCTGAAGATATAATCTACACCAGTAGAGGCAACCCATTGCCAGTTTCCATTATTTATTGCAGGGTCATAATCTACAAGCTTTGTTGCGAAGTACCTTTCTCCCAATCTCCAATCTACAAAAAGAACTTTAACAAGAAAGAAAGCAGTTATCATTCTCAGTCTACCGTTGATATAACCAGTTGCGTTTAAAGCCCTCATTCCTGCGTCAACTATAGGATACCCAGTCCTCCCTTCTTTCCATGCTTCAAAGTACTCTTGATTGTTTTCCCATTCTATAGAGTCAAACTCCCTTCTGTAGCAATTGCCAAAGACGTAAGGGTTATAATAGGCTAACAAAGTGTAAAAGTCCCTCCAGTAAAGTTGCCTTATGAACTCTTCATTATCAATTTTCTTGTAATATACCTCTCTTATAGATAATGTGCCAAACTTCAAATGAGGGGATAAGTGAGAGTTTCCATTCTCTGATGGATAATCCCTTTTGCTGAAGTCTATCTTTCTATCTAAAAGCATTAACCCTTCTCTTCTCCCACCTTTTAACAAGGGCGATTCGACCTTTTTGAAAGAGAGTAGAAAGTCGACTTCGAGCGATTCCTGCTTTCCAAATTTCCCTTCGTAAGTTTCTGGCTCTCTAACTTTTACCTTTCTTGCCTCATTATAAAAGGAGGTAAAGTTTTTGTGATGAAACAATTTTTTAGGAGTTAAAAGATAGTCCTCATAAGATTTGAATTCTATACCATTCCTTTCACAGTAATCTTTCATCTTTTTGTCTCTAGAAATGCTGAAAGGTGTATAGTCCTCGTTCACATAAATAGCGTCTATCCCTTTAAAGTGAGAGACGACCTTTTCTGCCTCGCCAAAGTAAACGTGAAGTTTGCTTCCCCTCTCTCTAAGCTCTTTATCAAGCTCAACAAGGGAATTTATCATGAAGGAGACTGCAAATTCCGATTTATAGGGGCTTGCAATTAACTGTCTAGGGTCTGCTATAAATATTGGTATTACCTCTTCGCACTCGTTAAGTGCATGATTCAACGCAGTATTATCGTAAAGCCTCAAATCCCTTCTAAATATAAATGCACATTTCACTGTCTAATGTTAAAACGAAAGAATAAAAAATGGTGTAAGGATTTTCCTTATTTATTTTTTAAAGATTTTAATGCTTTTATTAAGCTTTGCGCAAAGAATGGTAAATCCCCAGGGTGCCTTGAAGATATTAGATTTTCGTCTTCAACTACTGGCGCATCTATGTATTCTCCGCCAGCAGCAATTATATCATCTTTTATTGAAGCAACAGAAGTTATTTTCCTTCCCTTAACTACACCAGCAGAAATCAATACTTGGGGACCATGACAAATAGCAGCTATTGGCTTCTTCATTTCGAAGAACTTCCTAGTTAGCTCTTTAACTTCTGGCAGAATTCTGATTTTCTCTGGCCCTCTACCTCCCGGGATAACAAGTGCTAAATAGTCCTCAACTTTTACGTCTTTAAAAGATATATCTGCAACTACTGAATAGCCGTGTTTTCCAACAATCTTTGCCCCAGCTTCTTTTCCAGCTATGACTGGCTGAAAACCTTCTTCTATGACCCTATAAAAGGGGTATAGCAGCTCTATGTCTTCAAACTCATCCCCTACAATAAAGAGAACTTTCATATGTGATATTAGTATAGCAGATATATAAAGTTCGGCTTGTCTTTCTAAATGGCACTATACTTAAAAGGGTTTCGCAACAATTCTAAAACATGATTGTTAGCATAACTGCTGAATTGGGATTAGACATTGGACAAAACTTCGCTGGCGGGCTTGGCGTGCTTGAAGGGGATAAGTTTTACGCTTCAGCAAGGCTAGGAATTGATTATATTGTTTTTACGTTATTTTATAGAAAGGGATATGTAGATGGGGAAGAAAAGCAGAGGCAATTGCTATCTAACTTAGTTAAGGAAGGAGAGGCAGAAATAGAAACAAAGGCAAAAGGGAAGGTTAAGGTTGAGTACTTAAGTTACAAATTAAACACTGCAAAGGCAGTTTTTATAAACATTTTATCACCAGATTGGGCTTTAAAACTAAACGAAAGACTTTACGTTGAAAACTCAGAGGAAGAGAGGTTTTACAAGTATTTAATATTGGCTAAGGCTAGCGAAAAGTACATAACAGAGAGAATTGGGTGGGAAAAAGTAAAATACGTTGATCTGCAAGAGGCTTACCCAGCTTTCATTACCCTTTTGCGTTATTTTCCTAGGTATAGAATAATTATTCATACTCCTGCACCTTGGGGACATCCTTCTTTCCACTCAAGCTTTTTCAAAGAAGAGTTTGGTTATGAATTTCCCTTTGATCCAGTTGTAATGACTGAACTCGGGCTTTCAATAGCCTCTCAAGGTATTGTTGTATCTAAAAAGATGCTAAAATTCGTTGGAAAAGTTTTCCCTCATCATATACACAAAATAAAGGCAATTACTAATGCAGTAGAAATCCCCAGATGGAGACATCCATTACTTGATAGAGTTAAAGACCTTGACGATTTTATAAAGAAAAGGAAAGAGGTAAAGAAAGAGGCATTGAAGAAACTTGGGAAGGAGACAGAAAAGCCTGTAATTAGTTGGGTTAGAAGAATAACTCAGTATAAAAGACCAGAGTTTATTTTGCGCTTAATTGATGAACTAAAAGATGATGCCTTCTTTATTATCGGAGGAAAGGCTCATCCACAAGAATATTATGGCGTAATGCTAGAAAAGAAGTTTAAGGAGTGCTCCCAGAAGAAAAGCAACGTAATATTTGTTGATGGGGCCGATACACAACTAATGAAGTTGACTTTGTGGAGCACAGATATTTGGACGTTTACCCCGTTCTCTGGCTGGGAAGCTAGTGGGACTAGCTTTATGAAGGCTGGAATAAATGGGGTTCCTAGTGTTGCCTCAAGAGATGGAGCTGTTCCAGAAATCATAAAGGATGGATATAACGGTTGGCTATATGGGCCAGATAGGGATGAGTTACTCCCCATAGTTACCTATGATCATGAGTATGAAGAGTTTGCTAGAAAGGTAAAGCAGGCGTTAAATGAGTATTATGAGGTAGGCTATAATGCGTACTTAACATTCTCTCAATATTGCTCAATGGATAGATACATGAAAGAATATCTTATGTAATGATAACACTAGATAATAAGCTTGAAAAGGCATTATCTTAAATTTTATAATTTAAAAACTTCGAGAAGTTATGTTATTTATCTTGGGCTTAACTGCTTCAGTTGTCATCAGTCAAATAATAGTAGGATTTAAGTTAAGAATAATATTATATGTACATTTTCTCGATCGTTATTTATATAAAACAACAATTTGATCTGATAAACTATCATCAATTAACAAATAAAATGGCTTTTCAAACGCTCTCATAACAGAAGAAAGCTTGTTTACCTTTTCCTTATTAGCAATAATACAAATCTCTTTTTTATCTTTTATTATAAACTTAATGAATTTTTCGTATTCTACTACAATTTTTGTAGGAACTACGACACCCTTGTAAAAGCCAAGAGTTTTAGCAGCCTCTATAATGCCTCTATCAAGGACTTGCCCTAACTCTTCAAGCTCCATATCCTTATCTTCTAATTTTGGATTTATAAAGTTTGCTTTGAATAAATGTAAATGGAATTGAAAAACTGATGCATGAAAATAACTTTTTAATTAAAAATTTTTCTTTTTAAACTCTTTTTATCCATTAAATTTAAAAGAAATTAAGGCTGGATAGACTACTACAAAAATTTATACTTTTAGGCGTAGTATATCATGTGCAGATTAGAAAAAATTTACTGAAGAAAGATGTCGAAGATTTGAAAATTAAAGAGTTAATAGAAGAGAACAAAATTGAAAATATTAATGGGGATTGGATAAGAATAACTGATTATTTCTCGTTTAACGAGAGTACCATCTCACTTCTAGCATCTAAATATAAAGAAAATTATGGCACCTTAGCTCCTACAATTTCTTTAGCATTTTTAATTTATGGCTTAGGCCTTGAAAAAAGGGAGAAGTATATGAAAGAAGAAAAAGACTGGGAGTATGTAAAAAAGGTGATTGGAAAATTTCCTTTTGAAGAATATTATGATTATGAAAAAAGGATCTACCCTTTGAACATCAAAACTCTTAAAATAATGGGAAAAGACAAATACATTAAATTAACTGAAAATGATTTCATTCATTTGCAAACATGGGTATTAGCAGTTTATCTAGGGAGATTAGAAGAGAGGAATATTCGCTTTACCCCCTTAAGAGACAACGGAATTTTAGTTTCCTTAAGTATAAAAGGAAATAAAAAAGATATAGAGCAAGTGAACGAAGAAATGAGAAAAACTTACGAGATAATATTCGATCTCAACGTGGGTTGGTTTATGTATTCTTAAATACCTCTTTTACTTAAAATAAAACAACGCTGGGATAATGATTGATGATTAAAGACCACCGGTCTGATTGGTGATGTTCTACGGAAGTTCTAAATAAGAAATTGTTTTACGCCACCATTGCAAACTCAATACTAATTGTAATCTATGGCATTCATTTCCCTCTAGTTCTTCTTGGCTTAATTTCTATGCCCTTCACCTTTCTATCATCGCTGAACAGAAAATACATTAAGTACGCTGTAATCCTTTCCTTTCTAGCGAGCATAATTGAATTTCCATCACCTTTATATCCTTTGTCTCTTTTGGTCACATTTTATATACTTCTGGACCTAAAGGATGAAAATAAATCTGATACTTACTATTTTATAGGAACAATCCTGATAGGAATAGTAGACCTTGTATTTCTCTTGCTTTATTTAGGTTCTATTGCTTTACGAATCCCAGAAAGCAACTATATTCTTTTCTCACCTTCTGCAACTTCTGCCTATTTAGGCTTCCTTTCTTATAGAGGATACAAAGGATTGGATTACAAAGAAATCTTCTTTGAGGTAAATGGTCTACCTCAAGGTGTTACTTGGTTCTTAACTTTCAATGGCAAAACATATGAAATAAATGGCAACTTTATAACAATTAAAGAAAAAGAAGGAGAATATTTGATTTGCCCAATAAAGGTAGGAAATGACTATTATATACCAGATAGTCACTACGGAATTGTAAAGGGAGGAGATAAAGTAAGGATAAATTTTGTAAAGGGGCAGTTCATTGATATAAGTAAATTCAAAGATTGCATGATTAATTTTGTAATTAAAGGTTTGCCTATAAACTCTGTAGCTTCGTTAGAAGTTGATGGAATAAAAATTGACCGAAAGGTTGATTCAAATGAAACAGTAATTCCATTTCTGCCTTTCTCTAGCAAGATAACATGGAAAGCTAGTGAAATTATGATAGGAAACGTTTGGTGCGAACCCTTGCAAAAATCTGATACAATCAGTAGGGATCAGAAAATCGTTAACATAACTTATGAGTGCATACAAATAGATAAACAAGTGCCTAAAAACCTAAACGTTTATTCATGGGATCCAAAAGTTTGGATAGGCGAGAATGTTTATGGCTATAAGATAACAGAGATAATTGGTGAAGGTGGAAATAGCTATGTTTTAAAAGGTGAAAAAGGAGGGAAGAATTATGCAATAAAGGTTTTGAAGATATCCCCTCCATCTAGGTCTCAAACAATAGCAATAAGCACTTTCATGGAGCTATTCAAAGAGTCAAATAACGTAATTGAGTTAAGCAATCATGAAAACATTGTTAAACTTTATGGCATTTTTATTGACATAAATCAAATAAGTGAAATAATTAAGGGTAATGGGGAGACCTATTTACACAGCCCACCTGCAATGGTAATGGAATACATGGAAGGAGGAACTGCAAAGAATTTAATGAAATTATACGCAGAAACCGAGAATTGGTATCAAATAGTGAAAATAATCATTAGGGAAATCGCTTTAGCCCTTTCTCACATTCACTCATCTGGCTATGTACACCTTGATGTAAAGCCACAAAACATATTCTTTGCTGAGAAATTACCTAATGATCTACGTGGAATATTAAATAAGCTCTTGTTAAACCCAAAAATAATAAAGCTTGGAGACCTTGGTTCAGCAACAAAAATAGGAGGTAAAATAACTCAAATAACGCCAGAATATGCCTCGCCTAAGCAATTAGAAAATGGAATTTTAGGATTAGGGGCTGAAAAAGAGATGGACATCTTCTCTTTGGGCATGGTTGCTTATACAATGCTCTCTAACAAGCTAAGCCCAATTGGTAAACTACTTGATGAAGGATTAAATCTGTATTTGAGTAATGACCTAAAAGGGGCATTAATAAAAGTGGAAGAAGCGAAAAGAGTCATAGATCTCTGGCAAATTGATTTGCCTCCAAATGTTCCAGTGGAATTAAGAATGGTTGTTACAGGATGTATAAAGGGGAAGATAAAAGATGCAAATGAAGTTGTAAAAATTTTAAGCTAGAACAAAAATTATTTTTATAAAATGCTGAAATATTCATATAACTAGATTTATAAGTTAGTAATATACAACTTAATTTGTGGAAAGGAAACCTTTAGAGCTAGTAGATAGAAGCTCATGGACTTCGCTTCACACACTAATGTTCCTCTCTCTTGCTGTTGGCTTCTTCATGTGGGGAGTCATAGTATCAATAGCACCTTTGATTTATCCTTCAATAAATAATATCTTTTTCTTATTAACGCCTACTTTCGCCACACTAGCTGGGAACTTAATTTTGCCATTTTTCTCTGATAGCAGATTAGGAAGAAAGACAACATTTTTCATAACTATGAGCCTTTATTCAGCAGGAACAGCACTGTTAGTTATAGCCGCTGTATTAGCAGGATTTAACGCCAATAACTTAGCTAATATGCCATATATTGCTTTACTAATAGCAGGAATAGTTTTAGGAGTTCTTGGTGTTGAGGGAGAAGTGCCGGTAATGTTGTCTTATACGGCAGAAATGATGCCATTAAAATATAGAGATCAAATCCTAATTTTAGCACCTAACTTCGATAATATAGGTGCAATGGTTGCTGCATTAGTAGTGTATCTTACACAGAGTGCTACAAATTCATATGCAATTGAGTTATTATCAATTGGAATAGTTGCAGGAATAGGTGCAATAACAGCTATAATAATTAGGCTATTATTGCCCGAGTCTGTGAGATGGTTAACAGTAAAAGGTAAAGAAAATGAGGCGGAAAGAGAAGCAGAAAGACTAGCTAAAAGAATAAGCGAAATAAAAGAAAATGAGGCGGAAAAGAAAATAACTCTAGGCTTCAGTTATTTGTTCTTAGCTTTAATAGGCATTTCACAGTACTTAACTTATGGACTAATGGCTTATGTCGTTGCAGATTTTTATTTCCCTAATAGCGAGATTCCGTTCATAGTATTTATAGCAAATTTAGGTGCATCTGCTTCAGGGTTTCTTGCAGCTTATATAATAAATAGAATTAGAACAAGAACATTCACTCTATTCTCTTATTTAGGTGGGACATTGAGCATGATACCAATAATTCTCTTAACTATGAACTTTAACTTAGTAATATTTTATGTTCTTCTAGCAATAAATATGCTATTTAGCGAATTTGGATGGGCAGTTAGAACGATTTATGAGCCAGTTTTAATGCCTAATAAGTTAAGGGCATTTATGATAGGGCTTATTAGAGTAGTACCAGTAACAGCATATGCAATATCAGTTTATACAATTTCGGCTTACCTATCAAATAATTTGACTTTATATTTAGTCTACAACTTTATATTATGGGCAGTTGGCGGAGTGATGTCTATCATATGGTATTTTGAGGGGATTGACGTCAATTTTGTAAGCCTAGAGAAAATACATGGCGAGGAAAAGGCAAGTACCTTAAAGAGATGATTTTTAGCTGACAAACCGTTCTTGACTTTTTCTAATCATATGCCTTTTTTGTTGATTAGATAAATAGACTAGATCTTTTATATTCGAGATAATTATTCGTAAAATTCCCATAAAGTTGATAAATCCTCTTCACTATTGTGTTCAAGCTACTCACTATAATTACTTCTATAAATACTTCGATTCTAACGCTATGATAATTTTCTATTTTATTTGCTATACTAATAGGAATATTAATATTTATCTCTTTTGATATAGAATTACTGAAAACGTAAAATGAGTATGAGACATTATAAGTTGTATTCAAAATTTTCAACTTAGTGATATTAATTATATAATAGCAGTCAAATATCCTTTCTTCACTAATATTTAACGTGAAACAAATCACATTGTAAAAATATTTTTCATTACCCATTCTTATTCTCACAGTAACAAAATTCGGATATAAATAGCTCATTGAAATTAGTGAAAATAGAATAACAAAAAGCAAAGCTGGTACAATTAAAAGTCTGTTCACGTAATTTGGTCTTCATAACCATTTATAAAATCTTTAGTAATTTCTTTATCGAAAACTTCACTGCCAAGAATGGACTGGGTTAAAGTAAGGAGCTTGCTTCCACATTTTTCTAGTTACTTCTAAACACGCGTTTCTAACTTCTCTGTATTCCCCTCATTCTTCTTCCCCTGCTCCATCTGGCTTCATCCTTCACTGCAGGGGCTTTCGGGAGAGACCTAAGGCTCCCTTGAGGGGATATACGGTTCATCGATGTGCAAGATACTATTCTCTTCAACAGTTAATGAGCTTTTCTGTTTCAGAAGTGAGAAAAAAACTGAAAAGGCTGTTTGACTATTTTTACTGAAAGGCCGATAAGTCTCTTAGCATCTTCACCATTTATTGAGTAGCACGAGTACTTACCGTTCTTTCTAACTTTGACAACCCCCCAACCCTTTAGATAAGAGAGATGGTGTGAAATTAATGACTGCGGTTTTCGTAATTCTTTAGATATCTCATCTACTGTTAATTCCCCTTTATCTATTAACAAAAACAATATTTGTAACCTAGTCTTATCTGAGAACGCTGAAAAAGAACCTTTCTAATTCTTGCATTAGAGTTTCCAGAAAATACTAAATTATGAGACAAGATAAAAATTTTTGTATTAGTAGCTATTAGCGTAAAACTAGAATTAAAAACATAAATAGCAGTGAGGATGGTAAAATAGTCAAGACAATTGCTTTGTTACTTTGTAGCTTTATTATAAAGCTCTTCATTTAGAACTTCACAACTAAGTATGGATTGGCTATATTCCTTAACTATTTTAACTGCAATTTCAATTAACTTTCTTACGTCCTCATTCGAAATAGAGTAATATGAATACTTACCGTTCTTTCTAACCTTCACAATTCCACAGTTCCTTAAACATGAAAGGTGATGAGAAATTAGTGATTGTGATTTTTTCAACTCCTTACATATGTCATCAACTGTCAGTTCCCCTTTATCCATTAAAAGGAGCGTTATATTTAACCTAGTCCTATCAGATAAAGCCGAAAACAATCTTGATAGTTCAGTTGTTAAAGGTTCCACAATTATTCGTATTCTGACAAAGTTAAAAGCTTTTATATCAACATATGTTCATATGTAAAATTTAAATATAATGAAAACATAAGAAAATATTGACCCAAAATGAAATTAAGGATAAACATGTCAGAGTTGAGATGTGAAACTTGTGGTGTAAAGTTAACAGAAGACAATATATATGTTAGAGTGATTAACGGTCAAGAGCATTATTTCTGTTGCTCTCATTGTGCAGATAAGTATGAGGAGAAACTGGGGTTAAAGTAGTGAGATTAGTAATTATTGGCAATGGGGCAGCAGCGTTTGCAGCATTAATTAGAGCTAATGAACTTGGAGTAAAACCTATAATGATTGGCTATGGCACAATTGGAGGGACTTGCGTAAACGTTGGTTGTGTACCTTCAAAAAGAATGCTAAGGATAGGAGAATTATACAAAAAAGTGAGGGATTTAACTGGGCAAGATATTTACCCAGACTTTTTTAAGGCCTTTGAGGACAAAGAAGAGATTGTATCTACGTTAAGAAAAGAGAAATATGAAGACGTGCTTAACTCTTATGACGTTGAATATATTGAAGGGAAAGCATACTTTATTTCACCTAGAGAAGTAAAAGTTGGGAATAGAGTAATCGAAGGAGATAAGTTCATTATTGCTACTGGTTCCTCTCCTTACATTCCTTTTAAGTTAAGGAGTTATTGGACTAATGTTGAGGCTTTATCCCCAGATAGGAAGATATCTTCGCTTGGAATAATAGGTGGTAGAGCATTAGCACTGGAATTTGCACAAATGTATAAAAGGCTGGGAATAGAAGTAGTAATGTTTGAAAGAAGCAAAAGAATTTTGCCAAACTGGGAGCCAGAAATTTCATTGGCTGTGCAAAGGTATTTGTCAGAAGACGAAGGGATATTCATAGTCACTGGGGCAGAAATAAAGGAGATTGTTGAAACGCAGAGCGGAAGTAAAATAATAAGGACAAACAAGGGAGAAGCTGAGGTTGATGAAGTCCTTTTCGCTACTGGCAGAAAGCCTAATGTTGATCTCAATTTAGAGGCTGCTAATGTAAAACTAAATGAAAAGGGTGGGATTTTAGTTAATGACGAGCTTCAAACTACAAATCCAAACATTTATGCTGCTGGCGATGTGATCGGAGATTTAATGCTTGAGTCATTAGCAGGGAAGGAAGGGAGTATTGCGGCCGAGAACGCAATATTGAACGCTCATAAGAAAATAGATAGAATGAGCATTCCGCAAGTTGTCTTTATTGAACCCAATGTGGCAAGGGTCGGTTTAACTTATTCAGAGGCAATAGAGAAAGGTTACAAAGTTGACTATAGGGTTGTTAAGATGAGAAATGTTGCTAAAGCTAGAATTCTTAGGGAAGATGAAGGTTTAATAAAAATGAACGTGGACAAGGAGAGTAAAAAGATTCTAGGTGTACAGATGTTTGGAAAATATGCCGCAGAAGTCATCAATGAGGCTGCTTTAGCTATTAGATTAAGGGCTACTATAGATGACATAATTGATACTGTGCACGTTTTCCCAACAATGGCTGAAAGTTTAAAAATTGCAGCATTAGCTTTCTATAGAGATGTAGAAAAAATGAGTTGTTGCGTAGATTAATTGGTTTCCCATGTTAATTGCTCTGTATTCATTACGAAACGTATGAATGGCATGGAATAGTAGAGTAGATTAACATTGTGTGTCTGAATTCCATAAGTCATCATTAAATATCCTACAACTGAAGGGCCGTCATAGTAAGCCGCTGCATACTCTAATATTTGCGTCTCATTAGCCATGTAAGAGTAAATGGAGTTCAATACTATTTGTTGATCTGTAGAGTTTAATTGCTTTAAGAAATAGTCCCTAAACTCCATAGCTAACTCAGCATAATAGTTTGCAAAGAAACCAAAATCGTAGATTACATCAGGATTTCTATATGTTTGAATTAATAATGTGATATTTCCTTCTTGCGTATTTGTTACGCTATCAAGATATTCAGCTGCATATAAATCGGTCAGAAATTCGTTATATAATCCTTGATAAAATCCATAAGGAGTTATGGATGGACCGACGTTTATAGATAAACTTAATGCTGCCCAGGCGTTCGCCAATATCTTTTCAGAAATGTTACCTTGATAATAGAGATAAGCGGCTTCTGCTGCAGTCTCTATTTTCCATAGATTGCTTAAAGTACTAGCGTTTTGTATCGCTTTGCTTATCTCTATAGAAAGGTTGAAACTAGGTTGATAAAGTATTTGAATAGCTGTTACAGCAGGGTTAGGTAAGAAGTAAAAGGCAGTATAATTACCTTCTTTGGCTAGCATTTCAGCTTGGTTCCAGTACTTTTGAGCTAGTTCCTTTGCAGTACTGTTCATACTTTGGTTATACAGTTCACTGTAGATTTTACTGAGATAGATGTACCCTGCAGTAAAGTTTATCACTTGAAAGTCAATATAACCTTTTGGTTGAGGAAGGGAAGAACTAGTAACTATTTGATATATTTGCGGAATTGAAGATACTGTATATAGAACTTCATCATGCTGTTTCGCAAATTGTAGTGCCATTTGATAATTCTGACCTTCTGCTAGAGCCATCATTTGTGGAACGACTAGATAATAAATTCCACCTTGATAAAGTTGCACTATTCTCTGATATACTACGCCAGTTGAATACATATACCCCTCTAATCCTACATCACCGAGGAAATATAATGACTTATTTAAAGATGATTGTTGATTTAACATAGATGCCAAATACATAACTGTGGCTGAATCAGTTTTCACTGCTCCTGCAACATTAATACAGCTAGGGGAGTTGATATATAAGTAGTAGTTGTAGACAATAAGAGGTTGATAAGCCAACATAGATGCTACAACTGCGGCTCCTTTTGCACCAGCTAAGTACCCATTACCAGATATATAGGGATTGCCTATGAATACCTCGCCATTTCCTGGAGTAACATACGCATATTGTGCAGCTATTGTGTGATCCGGAAATACCGGGTTAATTAGATAATCCTCACCATTTCCTATGTTTGCCGGATCAACTTGTAGAGCTGAGGGAACTATTTGCGTCACGGTAATGGTTTTGGTTGCACTTTGATGACTAGACCCTATAACATAGCCGCTAAGAGCAGCTATTACGACTAGAATTAATATTATAGAAATTAAAATATATTTATTCATTTTTATCGTTTAAAAAAGAGATATTAAATTTTTAAGCTTTTACCCAAATCTTGATACAAATTGAAACTCATCCCTTAATTTTTCTCCTTCCTATTAAAATACTTAGGATAACTGAAGCTAATAATGCTATAACAGCTTCATAAAATAAATAGCCTTTTGAAATTGAAATAACGTTGTAACACCCGTAAGAGAACAAGGCTAATGAAATAACACCAAAGGCTCTTATCGTTATAGACCTAAAATACTTAAAAACTGAAAGAAAAGATGAGAAAAGACTTACGTAAAGCAAAGTCACAGAGGGAACTATTAATGAGTTGTAAAAGAATGTATAGTTTATGTTTCCTAAGGCAACTAGCGGTATTGAGAGAAATGCTAATATTTTAACTGTTTTTCCCATGTTTATTGAGGAGAGTAAGTTCCTTATCATAAGGAATTCTGCCATAATTAAACCAAAGTTACTTATTGCAGAAGCATAAGTGGCTAAAGCTGAAGGGACTAAAAATGAACTGTAAAGCAGCATTATCCCCCCTATTAACACTGAATAGAGAATAAATGGAGAATACTTCTTGTCAGCTTTAATAAAAGTGCTTAAAGTTATACAGACCACTATTAACGAGGAAGATAAAATGTTAAAAAATAACGAAGGGATTGCTGGTGTAGTCCCCAAGCCGAATTTCCAACCTATAGGCAATGCTAAAACAAGTTGAGAAAACGCAATTATAGGAAAAATATAAAGGAAGTTAGATAGAAGTGAGGCAACTACAATTATTTCTATTATAACTGATAATAAAGACGCAGATAAACCATCTAGGTTTAAGACGTAATAAGGAATGTATATTGCTGTATAAATTGTATAAAGATAGTAACTGATCAACCAACTCACAAGAAATACGTACCCATTTAATGGGTGAACGTCTTTTGCATAACCGTAAAGACCTTCATAATCCCATTTTTTGTTAACGAGTAAATACGTTAAGTAAGCTATTACCAAACCCAATAAAAATGAAGAAATTGAAAGATGAGTTGTAGCGAGAATGCCTGGCGCTATTGTTGTAAAAATTATAGAGAAAGTAATAATCTCGTCTTTCATTTACGGGATATGAAAAATTGAGATATTAATATTTTTGCCCAAGTCTGTTTAAGACTTTTCCGTTAGCAATTGCTTTGTTAAGCTATATACAAACCTAAATCTCGAAGAATTTTGACTGCCGCATTTCTACCTGGTATCCCAGTTACTTGCCCTCCTGGGTATGTGCCAGAGCCGGTAATATAGAGGTTTTCCACTGGAGTTGTGTAACCCCATTTCTTAACTGGCCTATTATCAAACATGTATTCTGGGGTCATTGGCATGTGATTCATATCCCCAAAAGGGGCATTGTACTCTTTCTCAAGAATTTCTGGTGTTAGCTTGTCTATATACAAAATATCTTCATCCTTAAGGCCAAAGAAATCCTTTATTTCTTCAATATCGCCACCCATGCTAGTTATGTAATTTCCATCTGGCGGAATTGTGATCTCGCCTATTGGCAAAGTGAAAACTGTATCTAAATGGTCTTTCATGAAATCTGGCACTTTAGGCAAGCGTTTGTATATTATTGTCCATCTTCTCCATGAAGGTCTGAAATTAGGATGATCAACTTTCACTCTGCCATTAGTCAATTTACTTAAAAGTACCGGGCTACCTGCATGCAAAACTATTTTACTTTCAATTACTTTCCCATCAGAAGTAATTACCCCTTCTGCTTTACAGCCTTTTATTACTATTTCTTTAACTTCCGTATTATATAGGAAATCAACACCTAATCTTTTTGCGTTGTCAGCCAATATCTCTCCTACTTTCCCCATACCGCCTCTAACTATTCTCCATTCAACTGTAAAGTAATAAGCCATTATATATGCTGGTAGGTTAAACATGAAGGCATATGCAAATGCCTCATGAAACTTCTCATCCAAATATTCTCTTAAGACTTTTCTAGTTGGCTCAAGGAAAATTTCGAGCTTAGTTCCTTCAACTATTTTCTTAAAATCTTCTAATGAGGGAGGCTGAGTTACAAATAGAATTTGCTTCTCTACCTTCTCTTTAAGCTCAAATATAAGATCATCCAGTTCCTTGTATTTTAATTGCCCATGTTTCTCTAGTTCTTTAATCCTTCTCTCTTTGTCCCTCCATAAATAAAGTACTTCGCCATCATCAGCCATAAATATATCTGCAAAGGGTGAATCAAAAACTGGGAATCTTATGCCTAGTTCCTCTTCAATCCTTTTAGGGAACAAACCTAGGACATATGAGGCTCTGCTATATTTCATTCCTTTATATTCTGCTGTATCAGCCATCCCTCCGGGTTTATCCCTTTTCTCTATAACAAGAGTCTTTAGCCCAGCTTTAGCCAAATAATTTGCCGAAACGAGCCCATTATGTCCAGAGCCTATTATAATGACGTCATATTTCACAACATAGTATTTGTGACTGAAATAAAAAAGGCTATTAGCTCTTTTGAGTTGTTGGCTGTTGAGCTAATGGAGCTCCACAGTTAGAGCAGAATTTAGCGCCGGGAGAATTAAGTGCTCCACATTTTGGACATTTTATTGGTGTCAACGGTGCACCACAGTTAGGGCAGAATTTAGAATCTGCTGGAACTTCTTCACCACAATTCCAACACTTTATCTTCTTAACTTGTGTTTGAAGTGAGGAAGTCTGAGGGGGTGATGTTTGAGCAGGTTGTTGAGGGGGATAGCTAGGTGGAGGATATTGGCCTTGAGGGGGCATAGGCTGAGGATAACCATAAGGATTTGGTTGAGGGGGATATTGCCCTGGATACATTGCTGGCTGAGGAGGATACATTCCAGGCTGGCCATACATTGGTGGAGCACTCATTAAGGCCATCATTACTATGTTTATTAACTGTTGCTCATTAGCGTAATCTTTGTATAAATTATATACATCATAAGCAGTTAGCCCTCCTCCTAAAAGTTCTACCAACTTGCTATGTAATACATCATCCCCTATAAGATATGTTCCTCCTGCAGCAGCAGCTAAAGTTAATAAATCTTGCATCAAGTTTGCTATTCCAGTCTCTATTACAGCCATCCATTGTCCTCCCATATTTCCAATGCAAATTCTTATTGTATATGCTACATTCTTATCAGTAAGTGCACCTAATAAACTGCTGTGCTGAGCTTGTATTACAGCCATGTTTTGACCTACAAATGGGAATACATTAAACCCTTGTGACATGAGATACATTTGAACTTGTTGCACTACATATTGGAGATTAACTGGATACTGCAAAGGTACCATTTGACTTTGTCCACCTAATCCCATGTTTTGCTCGCACATCATCAAAGTCATTGGATTGCCATATGGGGGGTATCCTCCTTGAGGTTGTGGATAGCCTCCATAAGGATTATAGCTCATGATTATCTTGTTGATGTAAAAGTTAATATTTTTTTCTGATAAATCGTCATTAAACGATCTATCGATATAATAATGAATTAGAAAGAATAATTACTTTAAAAACAATTATTTTTAACTTTCAATTAATGATAGAAAAGCTTTTTGTTTTACCGATAACACTTTCACTCATATTAAATCTAATAAATCAACTTTTAACTTTGCTAAATTTATCCATTAATGCTGTTTAGGTAATTTTATAAGCTAGCTTTCTAAAATATGTTGGAAAACCTATGGCTAAGGTATTATATGTAATAATGTCTGGAGATGAAAAGTTTGATTTTGCAATGAGAATGGCATATAATACGTCAAAAGGAAAAGCGTTTGAAGACGTAAAAGTCATATTCTTCGGCCCAAGCCAAAAGAGGCTAACACAAATTGACGGAGAATTAAAGAACATGTTCCAAGAAATGCTTAAAAATAAAGTTATAGATTCTGCATGCATAAATGCAGCAGAAATGATGAATATTAAACCTCAATTAGAGAGCATGGGGCTTAGCTTATTGCCCTCAGGGCAAAGAATAGCATACTATTTAAATCAGGGATATCAAGTTTTAACTTTCTAAAGGGAAAATCTGAATTTTCCTCCTTTGCGTTAAAACTGAAGAGAATTTTTTAAATGCTACTTGTAAAGTATAAGCCATGGTTGCAATTGTTGATTCCGGGATTACTAAATTTGGGAAAAGAAAAGAAAGCATTTTTGAATTGGCTAAAGAGGCTACAGAGAAGTTGCTAAGATATGAGATTGACTATGTAATTGTTTCAAACTCCTATTCTGGAGAGTTCAACGAAATATCTGGCTTAAGTTCACTTTTAACTACTTATTTAAATTTAGATACTGTACCTTCATTGAGAGTAGATAACACTAGCGGAAGCGGAGGTTCTGCAATTCTAGTTGCAAAATCATTATTAGAATCTAGGGAGGCAAACACAGTACTTGTTCTTGGAGTAGAAAAGATGTCAGAAAAGAAAACCAGAGAAGTGACAAAAATCATCTCAACTTTATTACCAGCAGAGGAAAGGATAGCTTCTTTGCCCTCTCTTGCCTCTTTATCAGCCATAGAATATATGAGGAAGTTTAATGCGCCAAGAGAGAGCATAGCTCAAGTAGCAGTGAAAAATCATTATAATGGTTCTCTGAACCCTTACGCACATATACAAAAAAGGGTTACACTTGAAGATGTTCTTAACTCTCCAGTGATTTCAGAGCCCTTAACTCTTTATGAATTTACACCAATTAGTGATGGGGCTGCAGCAATAGTAATGGTAAGGAATGAGGATGCACTTAGCTACACTGATAAGCCAGTTTATATAAAAGGCGTAGGGACTAGCAATTACACAGCATATGTGAGTGAAAAAGGAGATTTTACTACTTTGCCAGCAGTTAGAGAGGCCTCAAAAAAAGCATTTAGAAAGGCAAAAGTTGAGAAAGTCGACTTTGCTGAATTGCATGATATGGCAACAATCCTAGAAATAATACAATCAGAAGATTTAGGATTTTTCAAAAAAGGGGAGGGATGGAAGGCTGTAATGGAGGGTGTTACGTCTCTTGAAGGGGAAATTCCTATAAATACTAGTGGTGGATTAAACTCGAAGGGGCATCCTATTGGGGCTAGTGGTGTTGCTCAAGCTATTGAAGCGTTTTTGCAAATAAGGGGGGAAGCTGGGAGTAGACAAGTTAAAAACGCTAGGGTAGGGCTCTCATTAAGTATGGCTGGGTTTGGAAACTCAGCAACAGTGATAATTTATGGTGATGAGCCTTGATGGTCTGCGTAAATTGCGGTTATATAACTATAGGAAGAATTAAATGCCCTAAATGCGGAGGAGAATTAAAAGAGATTGAAGAGCTGGAAGGGAAAGTAATAGCTTCTTGGAAGCTTAACGTTACTCCGGAAGGACAAGAGGAAAGCTACTACTTAAACTTCGTTGATCTAGGGAAAGGGTTTGTTATTTGCAAGTCTAAAGAGAAATTAGAGGGGAAAGTTAGAGTTAGGAAAAATGAGTGCGAGAGGATTCTTTAAAACATTTTTTCCCCAACTCGTTCTTTATATTATGAGTTCTGAAGAGGAATTAATTAAAGAAATCTTGACAAAATACAAAAATATCGCAACAATAGGATTTTCAAAAGATCCAACAAAACCCTCTCATCAAGTTCCAAAGTTTTTAATAAGTAAGGGATATAACGTTATCCCAGTTAATCCATCTGCAGATGAAATTCTAGGAAGGAAAAGCTACAAATCTATACTTGAAATCCCAGATAAAATTGAAGTTGTTGAGGTATTTAGGCCTTCATCAGAAGTACCAAAAATTGTTGATGAAGTCTTAGAAAGGGTAAAACAAAGAGGGGATGTAAAAGTAATATGGCTACAAGAAGGGATTAGAAATGATGAGGCTGCAGAAAAAGCTAGAAAAGCAGGGCTAATTGTAATTCAAGATAGATGCATGTATAAAGAGTACATGAAGAAAATTGAAGGGGTAAAAGATCCTCCACCAGTGTCTCAAGTTGTTTGATTTTTTTATACCGTGTATACCTCGAAGCTCGCTTGATCAGACTTCACTTCAATTCTCTGATTTTTATCAAGAGGTATTGGGCCTGTTATTGAGCCTGTAGATATATAGCCACTTACTTCACCAACAACCTTTGCTAACCACCTTAACATACCTAAATAATCACCATAAACGAAATTTGGACTGTTTCTCTCTTTGAGCTCACCATTGATGTAAAATGAAACCTCAGTAGGCTGTTTTGAAATTTCTTTCCCAACAAATAATGCTCCAGCAACCATATCATCTGCCTTCAGTTGAAGTGTGGACAATCTGTTTATTGGAGCGTTAAACCTAGTCATCGGTATTTCAATCCCTAGGTAAGTCTCTTTTATGCATTCTGGTATATTGTCTTCTCTGCATTTATCAGCAACAACTACTACCTCAACTTCTGCATAAGCATATTTAAAGGGTAAAGGTATTCTGTCTGTATCCTTTATTATCATGTTGTTGGTCAGAATCCCAAAATCTGGTGCGTCAGCATTAAACTTCTTCAAAGTTTGTGGGGTTACCAGGCTAATTTTATAACCTGCCAAACCCTCTTCTTTTATTAATTTCTCTGTAAAAAGGTTGAAAATCTCTTGAGCCTCTTCCTTTGTCTTTACTTCAAAGGGCTCTATCTCTTTTTTCTCTACATAAGCTCTGTAAAGGGCTTCCGCTTTCTCTTCGTACATAATAGAACTTGTTATAATTAAAAGATATAAGCTTTAAAGCGTTAAAAGTAACTATGTCTTCTGCTTGTGAGATATTTCCGCTTATTGCGAAGTTTACAGCCGAAGGTAAAAGGGTAGTATTGGTTAATGAAGGAGGAAAGAGAAGTTTATTCGTTGAAGATACCTTAGTTCTAGGTTATAAAGAGCATGAGAAATATGCTAAAGAAGCGTTAGAAAAAGGAAGAATAGAAATAGAGGGAGGTAGAATAGTGGCTGAAGTAATAGAGCCTAGGCCTTCAATAATAATAGTTGGTTCTGGAGCTATTGCAAAGGCTATTGCAAAACTCGCTTTAGCAATGGGATATTTAGTTGCAGTAATAGGAAATCACGACATAAATGAAAAGGAATTTGAGGGAGTTCATTTCCTCTCTAATACATTAGAAGTCTTAGAGCAAATGGTCACTGAGGACTCTTTCGTAATTATTGCAAATGAAGGAGGAAAGCCTTACGATGTAGATGCAGCTTTCATTGCCCTTAAAAAAGCAAGATATGTGGGCTTCTTAGCCAGCCAAAAGAGGGCTGCATATACTATAGCCCAACTAATAAAGAGAGGGGTTTCAATAGAAACGTTAAAAGAGAAGTTTTATTCCCCCTTAGGCCTTGATATTAATGCAAAAACTGCTGAGGAAATTGCGCTTAGCGCATTAAGCGAAGTAGTGAAGATCTTAAGGGGTGGCAGTGGAAAGCACATGAGGGAAGTTAAAGATCCTTATGTATATTTGAAAGATGCGCTTGAAGGGAAAATTGAAGAGAAATGCACTTTCACTCCAAAGTCTTTATCCTCCTAAAAAGTGCCACATCCCAATATAAGGTATTAAAGAGACAACAAACATCTTTTTATCGTTAATATATCTAGTTAATACTTCAAGCATAACTGAGTAGTAGTTTTCCTTTGCATAATCAATTGCACTCTCAAGCTCTTTCTTATCGTTATTGATAAGAGCAGAAATTATGCTAACTAGTGCTTTGTCTATTCCTTCCTGCTTGTTCTTTATTTGACTTGAAATAAATTCAAAAAACTTGCTTTTGTCTTCTGATCCAAGTATTATTTCTGAAGCAATATAAATAATTAGATCTAGAGGAGTACCGCTAATCTTTTCAATTCTTTCTTCCATTCCTAAGAGCTTCTTTGCAATTGATGAAGCTATAAGTATTGAGCCTTTAACGTTTTGATCGCTAACATATTTCGCTAAATCTTCAATTTCAATTATGTCACTCAAGACCGTTTTATACTCATATTTACTACCAGAAACTAAGGATTTCAATAGCCTTATCTGGTAAATTTTAAGTAAATCTATAGCCTCATTGTCCTTAATCTTGCCCTCTTTAACTTTTCCCCTAATTCTATTATACCAATTTATAACCAACTTTTCTGCCAATTCAATTGTCGCTCTTGCAGATTCTTCCTTAGGGTGAGTTAAAAGAAGAGTATATCCAATTCCTGCATCCAATCTGTCTTTTAATTCATCAATGTAATCAGCAACTCCATTGTTTATAGGGAAGAAGTCCTTAAGCTTTTCATCTATCTTAATATCTTTGCTATTCCTAATTGCTAAGTAACTTCTCCTAAACTTATCATAAACATATGCTAGTTTTAGTAAATCGTGGTTAGATAGGGAATATATTCCAAGGAATCCATAAATTAAGACTGCCCACAGTGGGTTTTCGATTTTCAAACCTTCGAGGTTGCCCTCTAGATAGTTAACTAAAGACTTAACGAAAATTGAATATTCACTTTTATTTTCTATCTTATCTAGTATATCTTTCACTTTTTCTATTTCATCAGTCGAGTATTTCAAATAATTAAAAAGTATAACAGAAAGCTGATAAGGATAATTCTGCAAAACGAGTTGATTTTGAGAAATTTCATTTAATAAGAACTTTACCCACTCAGACTTTCCTTCTTTGGCTATGGTAATTAAATAGTTTATTGCTGAGGAAATGCAGTTTTCGTCTGCACTCTTCATTAATACAATTTTAATTTTCCCAAGTAAGCTATAAGGGGACAAAGGAGGATTAGAGAGGTCATTGCAATATTTCTCAACATCAATTTTTTCCCTTAAGCTATCAACTACGTAAGGAAGAATAACTCTTGCAAAGGCTAGATTGTTATCAAAATAGCTCTTTAACTCCGGATTATTAATCTCTTTTTTCTCATTCTCTGTTACAGATAAGTAAGAGTACAGCTCTATTACATCATCAAATGAACTAATGCCTTTGGAAATGTCTAAAGCTGCCTCTTTAATTAATTTGTCAACATCTATGCTATCAATTACGTCTGTTCCGTAATCTGCTGACTTAAAAACCTTGAAAGCAGTTCTGCACTTAGAAAACCATCTTATTATATCATCTTCCTCTACGCTTTTTCTTCCAGCATGTTTGAGAAGCAATATAGATATTTTTTCCGGGATTGGAACGGAATATTTGTCATAAACTGCCAACAAGGGGGAATACCACAGTACTTTGTTAGGGTCTGCATCAAAAATTACGTTATATACGTATTCCCAATAATCTTGATAAAAATGTTCTAAGGCAGAAGTTATTGTGTCCTCAATGTTGTTCTGTTGGTAAAGTACTATGTAATGAGCTGGAATAGAAAAGATTCTATCGTCAAGCCTAAGTGTTAATCCCTTATTTCTAGAGATAGAAAAAATGAACCTTGAATCTGTTTTTATTTTGTATCCTTTTACCTTAAATAAAGAGTACAAATCATCAGTGAAAACTAGAAGAGTTCGAGAAAAGTTCGATATTTTTAAATCTTGTAGGCTTTTATATTCACCCTGGATGTTATGATAATCTATGACATTTATCGGAATTTTTAACTCTGAAGCCCTTCTTTTCACTAGCTCAGCAATGGTGCTTTTGCCAGTTTTTATGTTGCCCTTAATTATTACATTATTTCCTTTTTCAATTTCTGAAAGTGCTAAATTAACGATATCTATATATTCTGGATATTCTATAGGAGATATATTTACCTCTTCAGTTGCAAAAAGCTCTAAATCGTCTATTTCCCTTTTGCTTTCACCAGGCAAAAGGCCAAGAGAAGAATCAATTAAATAATAAATAATTTCTTTCCATATAGGGGATAGCTTCTCCCAATCTTCTTTTAAGTTATTACCTCTATATATTTTCTTTAACAATTCTTTAGGTGAACTCGCTTCATTTTCTTTTATATAAAGGATTAACCTAAATTTGTTAAATGTGTGTAGTGCCTCATCAATTTTGTTCTCCTTTGCTAGCAAAACTCCTTCTTTCAGTAAACTGGGAATGAAAGTTGCGTATCCTCGCAAAGTCACTAGGGAATAATCAAGAATTTTATTCATGTCTTTGTTTATCCTTTTGCTTACATAGTTTATTGCCTTATAGATAGAAAAAGTTAGTATGTTCCCTCTTACGCTTAAATCGCCCTTTCCAAGTTTGTTTTTGCCTAAAATTAAGTCTACAACATAACTTCGCCCAACTATCTTATAATTCTGCTTTGATTTAATGAAATCCCTCCAATTATACAGCTCCTCTACGTTTTCAAACTCATTAGGGACTTCAATACAATCTTTGCAATATTTTTTTACCAACCATTTCCCTCCAAAAGGCAAAACTCTAATTACCGCTTTATCTCTCTTTAACAATTGTAAAAGCTGACGTGATGACGTAATTTTTCTCATATGTTGAGTATTTTGAAATACAAGGTATAAAACTATTAGCCAAAGTTTAAGATGTTAGGGTCTCTATTTATTTACTTGAAAAGAAATTAGTATCTGATGAGTGAGAAAATCATAGAACCTTGGGGCGTTAATGTACCTTTTATTTATTTAGCAACTATTATGTTCCTTTTAGGTGGTCTATCCCTTCATTTTCATTTCCTACCTCATGCATATTTAATGACAATAGGGGCTTATGCTTTATATTTTGGAATGATACAAAGGCTTTTCTTCCCTGCAAAGAAGTACTTTGTTACACAGTTGTTCTCCCTCGTCCTGTTGGCAATTCCACTCTCTCATTACTTTCAGTTTTTTGCATCAGTTTCACTCATAATAACTGAAGTCATGGCATTAAAGGATCTAAAAAGTTACGGAAGCAAGTTTGTAGTGAATTTGTTAGTGCTTTCATCTCCTTTTCTTTCTGCAATTTTATGGTTCCTTTTCTTAAGCTATTGGAGTTTAGCAATCCCCATTTTAGTTTACATTTTAGGTGTAAACATTGGAGTTTTTACTGCAACTCTTGGAGCAAAACCTTTCTTTGGAAAGGATCAAATACCTATACTCTTACTTAGCATTTTAACAGTTGCATTCCCTATTCTTCTGCCAATTACTTTGGCTATTTACATTCTCTTTCTGTTTAGGAAAAGGATAGGCAAACAACGTAATATTACCTCAATCTCGGCAATAATATCTATGCTACTTACAACTTTTTCCTCTTTGTATCTAGGTGATTATATTCACGCATTTTACCTAGGTGTAATGTATCCGTTATTTTTCTCATGTATAACATACTCTACTGCAAGGTATAATCATGGAAAGGTTGTTTATGCAATCCCTCTGCTTGTACTTTCGTATTTTACTAGATTCATTAGCCTGGAATTTTCGGCTTTATTTTTGCCAATAGCTTATCTATACTTTCTCTACCTGATTAAAGACACTCTAGGAATTACTGGAATTAAGATGGGCATTTCTACTAAGTACTTAAAAGGAAAAGCTTAATAGTATACTTGAGAAAATATACATATGAGCGAAGTTGTCCCAGTTAGGCTAAAAAGAGAGATAGTAAAAGAAATTGACGAGTTAGTTAAACTAGGCCTATTTTCATCAAGGAATGAAGCATTAAACTTCCTTATTTCACAAGGCTTAAAAGAATTAGACTTGCTAAAAATTGAAATTGAAAAAGCTAAAGAAGTAAAGCTCCCATTACTAGATAAAGCATTAGATGACTTTCTAAGAGAAAGGGATAGGTTTTGAAATATTTCGACACTAGCGTAATTTTATTGGCAATCTTAAGAGATGCTAGGAGAGAAAAAGCTTTAAACGAATTAAAGAGCGGAGGAATAACATCAGAATTGGGATTAGCTGAATTAGTAAGTTATCTTTCAAGGAATATAAATGATGATCCTATACCTTATGCAATAAAATTATTGAAAGACTATAACATTGCAATAAAGAGCGTAATGAAGGGAAAACAAACTCTTTTAGGCGAAATAAATTACGTGATTTACTTTGCTATAAACATTGCAAAAGAGGTAAAGCTAAGAACTCTTGACCTATTGCATTTATCATATGCAGTACTCTTAGGGGCAGACGAGTTTGTTACGGCAGATAAAGAATTTGAGAGAGCTAGCAGTTTTCTTTCAAGAAACAAAATATCGTTAAAGGTTATTGAGTGAAATTAACAATGTTAATTACTTTATATCTTAAAGATTAGGAAAAATGTTTATAATAACCTTTTGAGACGAACTTAATATGAAGAAAAAAGAGCTGAGTTTGTTTCAAATCCTTGATCCTAAATACAAATTTAATCTCACACTTTACTTAAATTATGGAATAATTACGTTTAAGTCGCTTTCATTCACTCAACTTATATCTTTGCTTCATCCTTATTTCAAGAAATATAATTTGAAAGAGGGAAGCCTAGATGAAAATGAAGCAACTTTAGTTTTATATAAGGGAAATAAAAGAGTTTATTTGACAATTTCTATTGATTAATTTTTACTTATTAATAGATACATAAATTGTAATAGAATAGGAAAAAATTTTATGAGGCCTAATCTCTTTTTAAAGCTAACTCTTAAATTTGTCGTATTTTATGCCTCTTTTCATTAAACATTGCTTAAAAATTTTACTTTAATAATACCTTAAATGTTAAAAAGAATTCAATTTTAAGAGATCGTTAAATAGGGAAAATAATTCAAATAAAAGAGAAGAGAAATGAATAACATGGAAAACGTATTACCAAACTACTTATACGATATAAAACAAATATTATCACTGATCAAATATAACATGAAAACAGAAATAAAAATAGATTGCAACGACCCTGTTCAGTTACAAGAACTATATGAGTTCTTAGATGATTTACTAAATATGATAGAATTTATGACAGCTTATAAACTGGTAGATTTAAAAGATGAAGAAATAAGAAACGTGAAAGATAAAATAAAGAAAAATATGGAGTTAATATCCGAAACTATAGATAAATTAGTGTATGAGACGTGATTAACACAGTTAATTGATTTTTTCCTTATTGTTTTGACATGAAAAATTTAAGCCTTGAAGGCATTTCTCATTTGTGATACCTATCAGTGTTATGGTTACTGGAATTGGTACTGTTTCTTTTCAAATTAAAGGGCATTATAACGCTAAAAACCCCAGTAATTTCAGCCAAGTCTTTAGGCCAGTGATCACATGGAATATGACTTACAAGTGCAACTTAAGATGTTTGCACTGTTATATTAACGCTTCTCCAGAAGGCGAAGATGGATTAACAACTGAGGAAGGGTTAAAGCTTATTGACCAAATGGCTGAAATGAAAATTCCATTGCTAATAATGAGCGGTGGAGAACCTTTAATGAGAAGGGACTTTTTTGAATTAGCGTCTTATGCCTCAGAAAAAGGGCTAAAGCTTGCTCTTTCTACTAATGGGACTTTAATAACTGAGAAAGTAGCCCAAAAGCTAAAGGAAATAGGGTTTTCTTATATAGGAATCAGCCTAGATAGCCCTTACCCGGAATTTCATGATAAGTTCAGAGGAGTTAATGGGGCTTTTGAATTAACTGTAAAAGGAATAAGAAACGCAATTAACGCAGGGCTAAATGTAGGTTTGAGGTTCACAATTACAGCAAGGAATATTGATCAAGTAGACGACTACATTAAGTTGGCAATAAAGCTTGGGGTTAAGAGGATCACATTTTACCATATTTCAGCTAGCGGAAGAGGAAAAGAATTGAAGGACTGGATGTATACTAGAGAGCAATACGAGAGATTCATGGATAAATTAATAAATTATGCGAGAGAGCTGAAAGGGCAAATTGAGATAGAGACGACATTAGCACCTTTTGATGGTATTTACATTGCTAAAAAATTGGCAAAAGATGAAAAAGAGTTTGAGGAATACTTGCGCTTTGTAGAGAATACTGGAGGTTGTGGAAGGAAGATGATTTCAATTTATCCTAATGGAGACGTTTATCCTTGTCAATTCATAGACTTTCATAAGTTGGGAAACGTTAGAGAAAAGCCATTAAAGGAGATAATAGCTAACATCCCCGACATTTTTGTAAACACAGACAAATACTTAACTGGTGAGTGCGCAAAATGCGAATTTAAGAAATATTGCAAGGGAGGAGATAGAGCAAGGGCATATTATTGGTCTAACAGCATATATGGGGATGACCCCTTATGCCCTTTGAGAACGCCCCACATTTAGTCTTTTGGGAAGTAACAAAAGCTTGTCCACTCACTTGCAAGCATTGTAGGGCAAGCTCAATAGACAAACCATTACCAGATGAGTTAACAACTGCTGAAGGCAAAAGACTACTTGAAGAAATTGCAACTTTTGGAAAAGTTGTAGTAGTATTTACTGGCGGAGATCCTCTATCAAGAGAAGATATATTTGAATTAATGGATTACGCTAAATCCTTGGGATTAATAGTTTCTTTGGCTCCAGCACCTTCACCTAAATTAAATGAAGAAACTATGAAAAAGATAAGGGAAAGTGCCCTTTATATATCAATAAGCCTAGACGGATATAAGCCAGAAACTCACGATTGGCTTAGAGGGTTAGGAAATTACAAGTATGCAATAAACGGGATTAAGCTTGCATTAAAATATGGTTTGCAAACTCAAGTAAACACTTTAGTTTGGAAAAAGAGTTATGACGAACTACCTTACCTTGTAAAGTTGCTGAAAGACCTAGGGGTCAAAGTTTGGGAGTTGTTCTTCTTAATTCCAGTAGGTAGAGGAACAGTAGAGTTGGATATACCTAGAGAAAAGTACAAAGATGTAATTGACTTTCTGGTTGAAGTTACCAGATATGATATTGTTGTAAGAACTGTAGAAGCTCCTTTCTTTAGAAGGGCTAAATTGGAATACAGCGAGAAAGAAAATGAGTTAATTAAAAAACTGAGGGAACTTTTAGGAGAGCCTAAAAAACCAGTTGACAAGAGCATAATGCCTACTAGAGATGGCGCTGGAGTACTCTTTGTCGCTTATAACGGAGATATCTATCCTAGTGGGTTTTTGCCTTTAAGGCTTGGGAATGTAAGAAAAGATAACATTGTTGAAGTATATAGGAAATCAGAATTGTTAAACATGATTAAAGCAGGGAAACTGAAGGGAAAATGCGGGATTTGTCCTTATTCAGCTATTTGCGGAGGTAGTAGAGCTAGAGCTTATGCTGTTTATAAAGACCCATTAGCAGAAGATCCTGCATGTCCTTACTAACTTCTCAACATTTTAAATATGCTAACGCAAATTTACACATATGAAGAAGTTCAAGTGGTTCTCTATTTCTGAAATAGCATTAGGAACTTGGGGAATGGGAGGAGGCTATTGGTACGCAGATTATTCTAATGACGAAAGGGATATAAAAGCTATAAAGAAGGCCATAGAACTTGGGATAACTGCAATTGACACCGCAGAAATGTATGGAAATGGTCATGCCGAAGAACTTGTGGGCATTGCGATAAAAGACTTCAAGAGAGATGAGCTTTTCATAATAACTAAGGTTTGGCCTAATCACGCTAAATATGATGACGTAATAAAGTCAGCTTTAGCTAGCTCTAAAAGGTTAGGAACATACATTGACTTGTACTTGTTGCATTGGCCTTCAGAAGTGCCAATATGTGAAACGGTAAAGGCCTTTGAAGATCTCGTTGATAAGGGAGTGATTAGGTACTTTGGTTTAAGTAACTTTAAACCAAGAGAGATTGAAAAAGCAAATGAATGTACTAAAAAGTACGAGATAGTTGCAATAGAGAATCACTACAGTTTATGGGATAGAAGTGATGAAGAAACTGTTGATTATGCAAACAAGAAAGGGCTTCTTTATCTTGCATATACTCCTATTGAAAAAGGAAGAATAAAAAATGAAAGGATTTTATCTGAGATTGGAAAGAAATATGGCAAAACAGCAATACAAGTTGCTCTTAACTGGTACATTCAAATACCCAGCTTAGTACCAATAGTTAAAGCAAGTAATATTGCTCATTTAGAAGAGAATGCAGGGGCATTAGGATGGAAGCTTGATGAAAAGGATTGGAGAGCCATTGATGAATATTACAAGAAATAAACATTTTCAAAGCTAAATTAATTCAAAATAATAATTAAATAATTTTTCTAATAAAGATATCTAAATTATCATATTTATAATTTTGGCTCTACATATCTTGTCAAGAGATAGTTAACCCCCTCTTCAATTAGAACGCCAGTCAAAACTGGATGAATGATGTATAAAGGTGAAACTTTCTCTAATACACCTAGAAGAGCTGCAAGGATTGATGGAGGATGTTCTATGTTAATTGCCACTTCAATTATGAAAGAGATGAAAGAGGCTAAGACTGCAAAGATTAAACCGTAAAGAGAAAATAAAACAAATAGAACTGCAACGACAGCAGAGATTAAGTAGGAAATTAGAATGGGCATACTCCTATGCATTCTCCAATCTGGGTCTGGGTATTTTGTAGCTGCAGTTGCTAAAAATGGTGGAAGAATGAACTCTGTATGAGTTATAATTGTTATAAATGTTAGTAAGGAAATCGAAATCACTAAGTTAAGGATTGCAACAATTTTCTTCTTATTAGTTCTATTCACTTACCATCACCTCTCTAAACTTATAATACGAATTTATGAAAATTAAGGTCAGAAATTTGAGAGATGCCTCATCACGCTCGTTTTGAATCATAAATTTATATTCTTTTTTAATATATTAAAAGTATTTATGATCAAAGCAGCAATATCTGGTTTAGTTGCAGGGATTGTAGACGTGCTTTTCTATGTAAATGACCTTCAAGTGTTCTCAGAAATTTCTTATCATATTGTTAAAGTACCA
>ERZ1684502.49-NODE-49-length-34388-cov-144.663880_pt1 | contig 34388 bp, 40 predicted proteins | sample MGYA00580192_ERZ1684502 | MGnify/ENA primary metagenome ERZ1684502 (study PRJEB41476, sample SAMN13258264) | hydrothermal vent metagenome | biome: caldera [ENVO_00000096]; feature: acid hot spring [ENVO_00002120]; material: acidic water [ENVO_01000358] | place...
ATTTATGCCATGGATTCCTGCTAGATCGGCAGAAAAACTAGTTTATGGTCAAGCTATTAAGTTAGAAAAAGGTAAAAAGCTTAGAGTAGAAAGTTTCAAAGGAGATAGATGGATTGAAATAACAAGAAAGGATAATAATTTTGAAATCCTAGAACACGGTTTTAGAAATACTATATTAACAGTAGATGAAAAAGAGTTGAAGAGAGTATTAAAAGAATTATTTGAAATAGAGTTCCCTAGAAGCCATCAATTAAGAGTTTCAGTGACTTCCTAATTGTTAGTTGGCTTAATAGTTAAAATAGTGTAATTATAATAAAAATGGTTTGAATATTATGTAGCAGTAAGCTCTTGTAATATGGAATAAGAAGTTTAGTTATAAGGAATGAACGTATTTAGAGATCTCATTAACTTCTATAAGCCTATTGTTATTCTAGTCTTACTTTAAATCATTCGTACTCTCTCCATACCTTTCCGCATTTAGTGCATTTGTAAAATCTTGTGGGAGGCTCGTCTGCAGCCCTTGTTTGCAATATCCAGAAATATGCTTCATCATTTCCGCATTTTGGACAAACGACTCCTTTAGTTATTTGTGCCCCAGCTGGTGGTCTTTCATCTTCTAAAACCAAAGTCTTCTCCTTTATTGAATGTTTAATAACTGTTTTTATTTTCACAGAACCAGAAGCCTCTCCGCTTTCTTCATAACCGCATTTGGGGCATTTATAGACTGTTTTTCCGTTCTCCTTCTTGGGTACCATAATTGAGCCACATTTTGGGCAGAACTTCATAAGAATCACCAATAACTATACCTTGTGTTCCAATAGTTTATTTAATTTTCGTTCAATTTTTTCAACCAAATATTTGCAATATTCTTCTTTTTCTTCATCTGAACTAATGTCTTTAACTTCGTCATATACACTTGAGTTTCTAAGTTGTCTCTCAACGGATTCCTTGTTGCTATCAAAAAATATCTTTTCTAAGAAATCCCCTCTAAATACGCAAAGGGCATATATTTCATTTCCTTTAGCTACTACAGCAGTCCTACTTCCTCTCTTTTTCAAGACTTTTCACTTCTTCTATGAACTTATTTGCGTCAGCCTTAGCCAATTCAATAGCCTTTAATATTGCCTCTTTTGGAGATATACTTCCGTCAGTCATCACTTTTATTACTATATTATCAAATAATGGGTGAGGCTTTGAATAAGAGGCAAATTTCACTCCCTGAACCTTTAACAAATAACCCTTTATTAAATTACCCAATGTGTGTTCTTCCCCTTGTATTTCCAGCTCAATGTAATTTTCTCCAGACTTTACAACTTTAACTTCCAATCTTCTTCACCTGTATCAAAGCCAATTTTCTGCTTTCAACATTACCACAGTTTGGACACCTTAAATGTTCTTCGTCTACTTTTACCATTTTTGTTCCACAAATTGAGCATTTAGCATATACAACTCCTAAATCCCTTTGCTTTATAGTAAGTTGAAGAGGTAAGTTGAAGTTTAGTGGTTTTGCTCTAATTATGTCTGATACTTTAATAGCTTCAGTTATGCTGTTTAGATACTTGTTTACTATTTGTGAAATATGAAGATAACCAGTTAATGGTGAGCTTAATGGCTTTTCCTCTATGGAATAAACGGATACTGTTGCATAATCCTCTTTTATGCCAGTCACAATTCCTAACACGTACTTGGCCTTCTTCAAAGCTAATATCCCGGGCTTTCTGAAGCTTATTGAGTTGCTTCTTCTATTTATCATGTCGTAAAACGCTTTTCCTATAACACTTGCATAAACGACTCCTTGATATTCATAAGTTCCTTCACCAGTAGTAAACTCCTCAATGACGCTTAATTCATCACCGGGCAAAATAAGTTCTCCCTGCTTCTTCATCTCACTCACCAAGGAAATATATATTTGTCAAATTTGTTAAATATTATCATTTTAGCTTCCCCAGGGGTTAAGACTGGCTTCTCAAAATCATATAAATCATCTATAGGCAATCTAGGGCATGAAGTTACTAGAAACACCTCTATATCTGGATTTAAATTCCTTAAAGTCTCTTTTGTTAAAACTCTGTTAAGGAAAACGAATGTGTTGTACCCCTTCTCTTTAAGCTTCTTTTCAAAGTATTTCACCATTAAAGGCCTATTCTGACCAACCATTGCTCCTTGTATTATTCCCCAGTTTCTCTTATCCAATGCCTCCATTATTTTTGCATATCTAACCTTTATTATCTTATAAACTTCTCTTGTCAAATCTTCTACTTTTTGTGAATAAGGATCTATATTAATTATAGGCTTATTTGTCGATAAACCGACGCCTATTGCGTGAAATACTCCACCAGATATGTTAATATATACATCTGCATCAATGCTAGTAGCCGCTTTATAATCACACCCTAGGATTTGACCATCAAACATAAAAGCGGAAGATGGTTTACCTATCTTAACTTCAAAATGTTTGCTCATTTTTTCTGCTAACTTAGGCAAAAGTTTTACATGTTGCACTGTTGCAGTCAATCCTACGCTTTTCGCCTCATATTTTTTTGCCAATTCAATTGCTTTGCTTATCTGTTCTTCTGTTACATCAAGCTTACTTTCTACTGGAATAAATAAAGTTGGAAACTTAGGATAATACCAAGTATAAGGAGTGTGGCCAAAGTGAACTATTAAGTCTGCATTTATAAGTCTTGCTTCATCTTCTGCTATGTCACAAGCTCCCCAATTTGGGTCAGAGGAAATTACAAACTCTACATTTGGCAGAAGAGATTGAAGATTTTGAACAACATGAGTAGAAAAAACTTTTAAACCTTCTGGGAATTGTAACAATACTTTTTTAGCATTCCTCTTTTTTATTTCCTCTGCTATAAATTCCTCCTTAAAATCGTAACTCACTGTGCAACTGCCTCTTTAGTTAGGGGCACAACTTCTACTCTAGTCTTTAAAGGTATTTTTGATGCTGCAGCTTCAAAAGCCTTCTTTGCTATTTCTAAATGCTCTTTTCTGACTTTAGCTATCATTATTACATCTCCTAATCTCTCAATCCTCACTGCAGTACCTATTGGTTTTCCAAAAGACAGTCTCATTCCATCTTGAAGTCTATCAGCTCCTGCGAACGCCATCATCTTGTTTTCTCTAATTACGTGGTGAGGATACTTTAATACTACAAGAGCAAAAGCTTGGTCGGACCCGGTTTTGTTTGTTAATTGCTTAAGTGCAATTACACGTGCAGCTTCAAGTGCATTATGCCTGATTTGCCCTTTTTCTACTGCAACAAGCCTTATCTCATAATCGTAATTGCCATTAACATTTCCCATAGTGAATTTTGTTATCTTTGGCATTGGAACTCCTGGTATGTACTCTTTTCTAGTATATGCCGGGCCAGAAAAGTGCCTATAGCATCTTCCAGGTCTTAATGGCATGATATACTCTATCTTTACATAACTTTAAATGTTTTACCGTTCAACTTTGCTTCTTAGTCAGTTTCGTTAGAGTCTTTTCAAGTGTTATGATATGTTGCAATATTTCATCAACTGTATTTCTCAGCGTTAAAATATTTTTGTTGTCTTCTATTTCCATTGAGACCTCGATAAAGACTCTATTATCTTTTTCATTCATGTTAATTGTCATACCTTTTGGGATTTCTATGTTGTCTACTTTTATGCTTTCTACTATTTCCCTTGCGTAAGGAGTATCATATGTTATTTTTATCGATATTTTCAATTTTGTTCAACCCTTCTTTTAAGTTATTAACTTGGAATCTGCTAGTATAAATTCCATCTTCTGTCTTTATATAAACTGGCTTATTTCTTTTTATTTTTCCAGATTGCAATAAAATTAACTGAACTAAAGTTGGGGACTTTAGGTTTGTTTCAACTAGATAAAAGTTGCGGGTTTCAGTAACACTACCTACATAGAATCCTTTTCCTACTTCTTCTCTAAATTTTGTGATTAACAACTCAGCGTAATTCGGGCTCATGACAAACTGGAAAATGTCCCCTACTCCCTTTAAATCAAGGAAATATATTAAAGCAAAGGCAAGTTCTAGTGAATCATATTCTAAGTAAAAAGCTCTATCTGTAATTATATCTTCCCTTGTAATTTTAGGATTTATTTTCAAAATATTAGATATTATCTTATAAACCAAAGAGTTCAACTTAGCCTCATCTATTTCATCTAGCCTATCAGTCTCTGCAATGTTAATTTCCTTTAAGGTTTTTATTGCATTCTCTCTATTACCAGAAATATCTGGGATATAAGGATCAAAAGACAGTAAAAGAGAGAAGAAAAGAGGGAGGTTCTTGTAATTAGGTATTTTCAAGTTTTTTTCCAAGAGAACGCCAAATTTCATTAAATCATTTAAAATTTCAAGTTCAATATCGCTGTATTTTCTTCTTTCCAGTATTGTGCTACCTGTAATTCCAGCTAAGATAGGTAATGTGTCATCTATAGATGCAGGAATCATAGCCGTGAATGAATTAGCTCCTATATAATATCGTTTTCCTCCAATTTCAATAAATTTGCCAGAAGCATCGGTAATCAATTTAATTTCACAATCGTCAGAAGCAAAAGATACTGCAGTTAGCTTCCCTAATTTGAAGAGCAAAAACGCAAATATTAAGTCATCGATATTATAGGAGATTTTGATGCAAGTTTTTTCCAGATTTATGATCTGAGAAGCTAATTGTCTAAGTTCCTCTTTAGTTGGCTGTCTCAAGAAGCTTTCCATATCTCTTTCACTTCTTTCTTTAGCACTTCGAGCTTTATGTCTTTCAAGTAAATGAAACCAAGAGAATATGAAACTAACTCCAAAATTCTAACTTGTATTACATATAAAGGAGGCAAAACTGCTGAAAGTGCTATTTCAGCAATCCCTGCAGCAGAAGGAATAGGAACTAAAGTTGCAACAAGATACGTCTGATTTATGAGGAAATCTAGAAGTAAATCTTCACGTATAAAGTAAAATGGTAAAGATTGAATGAAATAGCCTAAGGATGTTAAAAGGACAGAAAAAGCGACAATTTTTCTATTTTGCATACTTTCTTTCATAACATTTTTTAGAACAAGATAACTTTCAGTTAGCGGTTTTAAATATTTTATATTAAATATTTTTTGCTCAATTTTGTTCAATTTGCCAGAAGTAAAGTATGCATATCCGAGCCCGCTTCCCCATCCTAATATATTAGCTAAAGAGATGAGAATTAAAATAGTTTCTAAGGGCGAAAGCTTAACCCAAAAAAGCAAAAGATAAAGCCCAGCCCCTACATTAACGTCAAAAAAGGATTCATAAAGGGCTAAAGTGAACGCTTTATCCAATTTCACATTTTTATGTACGTAAGTGACTGCCCTGCTCAAATCTGGCCCTGCGGCCCCCGGGATTATTAAGCTAACTGCATTTCCGAGTAATCTAGCTTTTACGCAAGTTAGGTAATCCACGTTTGTTATTAATGAATCCCTATAGGAAACAATGAGCATTTGACCTAAATAAGCAAGGAAAAAGGATATAAGGAAAAAAAGATTTATCTGCAAGATCGCCTTAATCAAATTTACATGAAGAATTAGCGAGTAAGCAATTATTACAATTATTGGCAAGCTTATGGTAGCTAGTAATTTCTTATCCACAATAAGTTATCTAGATACTTTCTTAAAACACTTTCCGTTTCTGTAACAAATAATTAAATTATTTTTATCTTTTTCTACTATATAATCCCCTTTAATTTCTCTTTCTTTATCCCTAATTATTCCGCAGTTAGGCTTTTTCATTTCTTTCTTCAAAAACTTAAACTCATGTAAACTGCAAGCTTGGCACTTTTCATTTCTTTCAATTTTTATCTTATCAAACCTCATTTTTCTAAAATCTAAATAATATAGAAAGTCATCGGTTTCCCCCCTTAAGTGATTTAGCATTAGTTGAACTTGCAAGCTAGCAGTTACAGACACTACTGTATCTATAGTACCAATTGTTTCACACACGTTTTCCTCCTCCCCTTCATAGTTTAAAAAACATGATAAGCATGCGTTCTTCTCTGGCAAAACCAGCTTTACTGATGAGTACTCGCCAGCAACTCCGCCATAAATTAGTGGTATTGAATTTTTTACACAAGCGTCATTGAGTAACAACCTATAGTATAAATTATCTAGAGCGTCAAATACATAATCACTTCCCTTAATTAGTCCTTCAACGTTATCTTCATCTATAATATCAGTTATAGCCTCAATCTTTACTTCACGATTTATTTCTTCTCCCCTTTCTTTACATACAAGCGCTTTAGGTTTTCCTATATCTTTTTCTGTAAATAAATGCGTTCTGTGTAAGTTGCTTAGTTCAACGACATCTGCATCTATAACTCTTATATTTCCTACTCCCAGCCTAGCCAACAGTTCCACTAGTGCAGAGCCTAAAGCTCCGCAACCAACTACAGTAACTTTAAGATCTTTTAATTTTTCTTGCAATTCAAGCCCTAATACCAATAATTGCCTTGAATATCTTTCCATATTTCATTCTTCAAAAAAGCTTATAATTAAGAATTTGTATTTATCAGCGGGGGCTTCGATTTGCACCAATGGAAGGAGGAGGGCATGATGGAACTCCAATATCAATAGAGGAATTAAATAAGCTAAGAAGCATTGCAGAAAGGGCAAGAAGAAACGTTGTAAGAATGTTATTTTATGATCAAACAATACATGTAGGCTCATCATTAAGTAGCATCGAAATACTAACCACACTCTTGTTTAAGTATATAAGGGAAGGAAAAGATCCAATAAATAGAGATTGGCTAATATTAAGTAAGGGTCATGCTGCACCAGCACTTTATGCATTGCTGGTTGAAAAAGGTTACATAAGTGAAGATGAATTGTGGAAGATTCAAGACATTTCTGGATTGCTTCAAGGTCACCCAGAGATCTATATACCGGGCGTAGATATGTCGACTGGAAGCTTAGGCCAAGGGCTTAGTTTTGGGGTTGGAGTAGCTCAAGGAATTAAGATGAAAGGAGGAAGCGGAAGGGTGTTTGTGATAATGGGTGATGGAGAGCAAGATGAAGGAGAGGTCTGGGAAGCAATGACACATGCAGTGGCAAGGAAATTAGATAATATAATTGCGTTCATAGAAATGAATGGATTTCAATTAGATGCTGCAACATCTGAAGTAAAGCCAAAAGACTTTCTGCCAGATGTATGGAAGGCAGTAGGTTGGAAAGTATTAAGCTGTGACGGTCATGATTTTGTAAGTTTAATAAACACTATTGAGGAGGCATTAAAGGCAAAAGCCCCAGTTGTCATATTTGCAAAAACATCAAGAGGAAAGGGATTTAAAGCTATAGAAAATACTGTAAATCAGAGGGCGAGCCCAGATGATGCAAAGAAGTTCCTTACCAATGCGTAATGTATTTGGTAAACTGCTGGTAGAGCTAGGGAAGGAAAACAAGGATTTAATAGTGATTACTGCAGATGTAGGCAATTCAACAAGAGCAATGTATTTTAGAGAGGCTTTCCCAGACAGATATTTCAATGTAGGGATTTCTGAGCAAGATATGGTTAATTTTGCAGCAGGTTTAGCAGCTGTAGGCTTTAAGCCTTTAGTTGTCAGCTTTGCAATGTTCTTAATGAGAGCCTGGGAGCAAATTAGGAACAGCGTAGCAAGAATGAATTTGGATGTAAAGTTTGCAGTTACTCATGCAGGCTATAGTGATAGTGGTGACGGCTCAAGTCATCAGGCATTAGAGGATATAGCATTAATGAGGACATTGCCTAACATGAAAATTATAGTTCCAGCTGATTCGGCAGATGTAGAGAGAACATTGCCAGTTGTTATAAATGAGTTAAGAGGCCCTTTATATTATAGAATGGGAAGAGATTATACGCCAGTAATAACTGAAGGATTAGATTATGACTTCAAACTTGGGAAAGCCTACGTGCTAAGAGACGGAGAAGATTTAGCAATAATGGGAGCTGGAGTTGTATTATATGATGCATTAAGGGCAGCCGAAGAATTAGAAAAGATGGGGATAAGTGCAGCTGTAATAAACTTGTTAAGCATAAAGCCAATTGATGAAGATTTGATTGAGTATTATGCGAGAAAAACTGGAAGAATAGTGACAATAGAAGAGCATTCAATATATGGCGGTATAGGCTCTGCTGTAGCTGAGGTAGTAGTGAAGAGATATCCAGTTCCTATGAGGTTTATAGGGGCAACCACATTCGGAAGATCTGCCAGAAGTCAAAGGGACTTGCTTGACTTTTACGGAATCAACTCTAAATCAATTATAAACGCAGCGCTTGAGTTAGTGAAGTGAATGTCTTCCGAGCTAGATGAATATAGGAAAGAAATAGAAAATATTGATATGCAAATTATTCAATTAGTAGCAAAAAGGCTGAAAATTGCAGCTAAAATTGGAGAAATAAAAATCAGAATGGGGAAAAGCATAACAGATGAAAAAAGAGAGGAAAAAGTTAGACAATACTGGTATGAATATGCAAGAAGTTTTGGAGTACCAGAATCCCTTGTAGATTCTATATTGCCCATTTTATTTTCTTATTCTAAGTTAATTGAAATTAGTCCGGGGAAAAAGAAAAATATCACAATTATTGGATATGGAGGAATGGCAAGATCTCTTGTTTCTTTATTTTCTTTAGTTGGTCATAACGTAGTTGTAACTGGAAGAAATAAAGAGAAGGCAGAAAAGTTGGCTTCGGAGTTTAGGTATGTTTATATGGATTTGGATTCTGCAATAAATTGGGGGGAATACATAATTCTTGCATTACCCCCTTCCTCTTTAGATTTTATCAGTGAGATTTCGCCTAAATTTTCAAACAAGGTTGTTATGGATATTTTTTCTTCAAAACACCAGGTTTTTGAGCAATTGGAAAAACTATCTGAAATTTATTCTTTCAATTATATCTCAACTCATCCTCTTTTTGGCCCCATACTTTATCCGGTTGGAGAAAGAATAGTTATAATTCCCTCAAAAACGTCAAAAAACATTGAGGAAATAATTAACTTCTGGAAGGAGGCAGGACTAAACGTTTCTGTTTCAACGGTTGATGAGCATGAGAGGGCAATGGCTGTTGTTCAAGTTCTAGCCCACTTTTACATTTTAGGTCTTTCAAGAGCTATTGAAGAGCTAAAGAAGGATTTAAAAATTGAAAATTTACAAGATTTTTACACTACAAATTTTAAGGAAATAAACAAGATTGTGGATAGGGTAAAATCCCTTCTCCCCGTTATTATGGAAATCCAAAAGTCAAACCCCTATGCTTATAAAGCTAGAGATATAGGAATAAGAGAGCTACAAAAAATAAAAGATGAGCTGGGTGGTTAATAGTGATATTTATTCTAAAAGAAAATGCAGATTACTCTACTTTAAAAGAAAAATTACAAAGCTCTTCAGCTTCGTACAAGTTTTTAGATCTATATTCTAAGAAAGTTGTAGTAGCATGGCCAGATGAATATGTTGCAAACATTACAGACCCTTCAATAGAAATTGCTGTAAAGTCAAAAAAGCCTTACCAGTTGGTAAGTAATGAGTGGAAAAAAGATCCTACAAAAGTAAAAGTCAGAGACGTTGAAATTGGTGACAACAAGATAATTGTTGCTGCAGGTCCTTGTGCCGTTGAAGATGAAGAGCAAGTGTTAACTGTAGCTAAAGCTGTAAAGAGGGCAGGAGCATCGATCTTGAGAGGTGGAGCCTACAAGCCAAGAACTAGTCCTTACTCTTTCCAAGGGTTAGGAGAGAGAGGGTTGCAAATTTTGAAGAGAGCCTCTGAAGAAACTGGCTTGCCAATAGTTTCAGAGATAATGGACACTAGAGATATTGAGATATTTAAGAAATACGTAGATATGATGCAAATTGGAGCTAGAAACGCTCAAAACTTTAGCCTATTAAAAGAAGTTGGCAAGGCAGGGCTCCCAGTTTTGTTAAAGAGAGGAATGGGAAATACTGTAGAGGAATGGCTATTAACTGCAGAGTACATTCTTCTTGAAGGAAATGGAAATGTAGTTTTATGTGAAAGAGGAATAAGGACTTTTGAGAGAGCTACAAGGTTTACATTTGATGTAGGGGGAATGATCGCAGCAAAGTTGCAAACCCACTTACCCATTTGTGCAGATCCTAGTCATCCTGCAGGAAAAAGAGAGCTAGTTCATTCCTTAGCCTTAGCTGCAGTAGCTGCTGGTGCAGATATGTTACTAATAGAAGTTCATCCTAACCCAGAGAAAGCTTTGAGTGATGCAGAACAGCAACTAACCCCAGAGTCTTTTGAGCTATTAATGAACAGAATTAAGGCATTAGCTAATGCATTAGGTAGAACGGCATGAGAGTTTTGAATGAAACAATTTGTGATTCAAACGTCTCAATTTATGTTGGTCAAGGAGCTTTAAAAGTCCTTGAAGAGCTAAAGGATAAAAAAGTAGCCCTTTTTTACTCTAAAAAGATTGACCCTTCTAAAGTAAAAGCTCATTTGAAAAACTACATAGAAGTTCCGATGATTGATGGAGAGGAAGCTAAAGACATAAATTATGCATTGAAGCTTGTCAAAACACTTTTTGAAAATGGCTTTGATAGGGGAGATTATGTTATAGCTTTGGGCGGAGGAACTGTAACTGACGTTGTAGGTTTTGTAGCTTCAATTTATATGAGAGGAATAAACCTCATAAACATTCCTACAACTCTGCTTGGGATGGTTGACGCCTCAATTGGAGGCAAAACGGGGGTAAATTTTGAAAATGTAAAGAACGTAATAGGCACTTTTTATCAGCCAACAATGATAATTTCTGACTTAGACTTTCTATCAACTTTGCCTACAGAGGAAATTAGAAAGGGTTTGGCAGAAGTTATAAAATATGGGTTAGTACTGGACAAGGAGTTATACGATTTTTTAGCTATGAACAAAGATAGGGTTTTATCTAAGGATTATGAGGCTTTGGAGGAAATTATTTATAAGTCCTCAATGGACAAGCTTTCAGTTGTAAAGGCTGATGAGAGGGAAACAAAGGGAATAAGGATTGTGCTGAATTTTGGCCATACGATTGGCCATGCTATAGAGGCAGGCAGTAATTTTGAAATTCCTCATGGTTATGCAATTTCTGTAGGAATGGTGTGCGAAGCTAAAATGGCAGAAGAAGTTGGATATGCAGAAGAGGGGGTTGTAGAAGATGTTACTTGGATCCTTTCTCAATACGGTTTACCATTATCCGTTGATGATTTAAAAGTCAAAATTAACGTAGAAAAAGCACTGGAGGCAATAACTAAGGATAAGAAAATTAGAGGAGGCTACATAATGATGCCGTTCCCAACTAGAATAGGCGATTGGAAAAGAGTTGATGTCCCATTAGAGACTTTGAAGGGGTTTGCCGAGCAATGCTTGAGATAAATTATGAAACTAAAATTTTGGGCGTTGTAGGAGAGAATATTCCTTATACTCTTTCCCCTGCAATTCACAATTTTTCATTTCAGAAGCTAGGAATAAATGCTGTTTACCTTGCGTTTGACATAAAGAGAGAAGATTTTGATGTTGCATTCAAGGGTTTGCTTAAACTTGCTTATGGCTTAAACGTTACAATTCCTTACAAGGAAGTTGCATTAAAATATGTAAAGCCAAGCAGAGAAGTTGAAAGGATTGGGGCATTAAATACAATTTTTAATGGCCAAGGGTTTAACACAGATTACCTTGCAATTAAAAGTTTGGTTCTTGAAAGAGAAGTAGAAAAGATAGAGAATTGCACAATTTTTGGTGCAGGCGGTGCTTCAAGGGCTACAATATTTGCATTATCAGATTTAGGTTGCTCTATAAACATTATAAACAGAAGCCTGGAAAGGGCAGAAAAACTTGCATTAGAACTTAAAGAAAAAGGAATTAGCGCAAAGGTAAGCTCGAGCTGTGATAATAGCGATGTTATAGTAAACTCAACCCCCAACCCAGATTTTGTTCCAGATCAATGCGTAAAAGGCAAACTAGTAATTGATTTTGTCTACAAACCAGTTTTAACTTCACTTATTAAAAGGGCAGAAGCTCGTGGAATTAAGACAATAAATGGTCTTGAGATTCTTGTAAGGCAAGCTATGGAGGCAGAAAAGATTTGGTTTGGGAAATCATTAGATGATAAAGAAGTGGTGAATTACCTTTATGCCAGGAAACTCGTTTGGTGAATTATTTAGGATAACAACTTTTGGTGAGAGTCACGGGCCAATGGTAGGTGTAGTTATTGATGGAGTTCCAGCAGGTTTGCCCTTAAGGAAAGAGGACATAGAGTTCGAGCTGTCATTTAGGCGGCCAGGAAGGCTTTTTGTTAGTGGCAGAAGGGAGAAAGATGAGCCAGAAATAGTTTCTGGAATTTATAATGGTCGTACAACTGGGGCTCCAATTACAATCTTAGTTAAAAATACAGACGTAATATCTTCACTTTATGAAGAGGTTCATTATAAGCCAAGGCCCGGACATGCTGATTTGCCTTATATAATGAAATATGGCTTTGAGAATTGGGACTATAGAGGTGGTGGTAGGGCAAGTGCAAGAGAGACTGTATCAAGGGTTGCAGCAGCAGCAATTGCTAAAAAGCTTTTAATGTTAACTGACACATGGATCGCTGGCCATTTAAAAAGTCTAGGTTATATAGAGCTGAATGAGCCGGTAACTTTTGAAGAAATTCTTTGCTCAAAATACAGCCCAGTGAGGGCAAGCAAGAAATGGCTAGAGGAAAAATATGAGGAACTTATAAAGCAAGCAACTGTAGAAGGAGACAGCTGGGGAGGAATAGCTGAGATAGTAGTTAAAAACCCTCCAATTGGTTTAGGAGAACCAGTTTTTGATAAGCTAAAGGCTGATTTAGCAAAAGCAATTCTTTCAATTCCTGCTGTAATGGGCTTTGAATATGGACTAGGGTTTGCAGCAGCAAAAATGAGGGGGAGTGAAGCGAATGATGAAATAATTAAAAAAGGAAATAGACTTGGCTGGAGGTATAATAATGCTGGAGGAATTCTAGGAGGTCTATCTAATGGTGAGGATATTATAATTAGATGCGCATTTAAGCCAACAAGCTCAATTAGAAAGCCTCAAAAGACCATTGATTTAAGGACATATGAAGAGACAACAATCTCAGTTATTGGAAGACACGATCCTGCAGTCGCAATTAGGGGTGTTGCAGTTGCAGAGGCAATGGTTTCACTAGTTATTGCAGATCACGCAATGAGGGCTGGTTATATACCTACAGTAAGGCTGACTGAAGAACAAGCAAAAATAATAGAGGAAAGATGGAATAAATATATTAACGCATGCAAACCTTCTCAGGGGTCTCAGTAGTTAATGCACTGCCTAGCTGGTATGGCTCATCAATGGCTATTGATTTAAAAGTAGAGGTTAAAGTTGAAGAGACAAGGGAGTGCAAAAAATTTAACAATGCGTTAATAGACACAATTTTGGATTTCTTTTATACAAATTACAATATTCCATGCCTTGATGTAAAGGTTGAGTCACAAATACCTGAAAAAAGTGGGCTGAAAAGTAGTAGCGCAGTTTCTACTGCATTAATTGGGGAGATCGCAAAAAAGTATGACATAAAAATTGACCCACCTAAATATTCAGCAATCCTTTCATTAAAGGCAGGGGTCTCATATACTGGGGCTTTCGATGATGCCTCTTCTTCCTATTATGGTGGAGTAGTATTTACCTACAATAAGGAGTTCAAAATTCTTGAAATTCAGCACCCACCAGAAGTTTCAGTTGTTCTTCTGCCAAGGGGTAACAGAAAGATAAACATTAACCTTTTTGCAATGAGGAAATATAGGCTGATCTTTGAGGAGATATTTAATATCTCTAGAAAAGATGTAATTACTGGAATGAGATTAAATGGCATCCTTGTAGCCCATATATTAGGCTATGACACTAAAGAGATCGAAGATGCTTTAAAAAGAGGTGCTTTAGCTTCTGGCATTTCTGGCAATGGCCCTTCTGTTTTCGCAATAACAAAGATTGGGGATGAAGGCCCAATAGTTGATGCCTGGTCTAAATATGGAAATGTTATAGTTACAAGGGTAGTAGACTATGTTAGTAGAGATTAAGCCGTCAAAAATTGAAGGGAAAATAAAAGCTCCGCAGTCAAAGAGCTATGGAATTAGGCTAATTCTTTATTCTATTCTAAAGGAAAGCAGGTTGGGCAATTTAGTTTACTCAGATGATGTAAAAGTTGCCATTGATGTAGTTAAAGCATTAGGAATTACAGTTTCCGGTTCTATGTTTAAAAGGGAAAAAGAGCTAAAAGTTCCTCCTTATTTGTATTTTGGTGGTTCAGCAACAACATTAAGGATGACAATTCCTATAATTGCAGTATTAGGTGGAGAAGTGATAATTGATGGAGATGAAAGCTTGCGGAAAAGGCCATTGACTGCAATTGTAAACGCTTTAAAGGGACAAGTAAGCTTCTCATCAAGCTATTTGCCAGTGAAAATGAGCGGAAAACTAAAAGAAAATTATGTGAAAATAGATGGAAATGAGAGTAGTCAATACATCTCTGGCTTTATTTATGCTTTTTCTATGATAGGTGGTGGAGAGATTGAAATTATTCCTCCAATTTCTTCGAAAAGCTACATCTACCTCACAGCGGAATTAATTAATAGCCTAGGAGGGAATGTGAAAATCAAAGATAATAAGATATATGTGGACAAAGGGGAGTTTAGGCCTTATATAGGCAAAGTCCCTGGGGATTACGCTTTAGCTTCATTTTACGCCTCAGCTTCAATAGTTAGTGGCGGTAGTTTAATAGTTGAAGACTTATATGAAATTCCAGACTTTGAAGGGGACCACTCAATTGTGAATTTTTATGAAGAAATGGGTGCAGAGTCCTATGTGAAAGATGGCAAATGGTTTGTTAAGGGCTCTAGCAAACTAAAGGGCATTGAGGTTAACGTAGACGATTTTCCAGATTTAGCCCCCTCAATAGCCTCAATTGCTCCTTTTGCAGAAACAAAGACTGTGATAAGAGGGGTCAAAAGGTTGAAAATTAAGGAGAGCAATAGAATAGTTACAATTTCCGAGACCCTATCAGCTTTTAATGCCAAAGTAAGCTATAATGACGAAGAAATAGTTATATTTCCTTCTTCAGAGCTGAAAGAGGCAAAAGTCTATTGCCCAAATGATCATAGAATAGCTATGATGGCCTCTGTTTTGTCATTTAAAGTTGGAGGAATAATAGATAATGCGGAATGCGTAAATAAGAGCAATCCTAATTTCTGGAAAGACTTAATTTCCCTTGGAGGCAATATAATAGTAAAATGACTTTAGTCATTGCTTCATTGCCAATTAAAAAAGAGGAAGATATCGAGAAAATCCTAAATTTTTATGACGCTGATCTAATAGAATTAAGGTTAGATTATTTAGGGAGACTAGTCCCAATAGAAAAACTAGAGAGGTTTAAAAATAAGATTATAGTTACAATTAGAGATCTTAATGAAGGTGGGGTTAAACCTATTGATCCAAAAGAAAAAGCAGAATATTTAGTTGAGTTGGATAAGAAGGGGTTTTTATATGATGTTGAGGCTAAGTTTGCAAAAATGTATAATGTTCCTACAAAAAACAAGATAGTTTCTATTCACTATTTCGATAGAGTTCCTTCATTTGAGGAAGTATATGAGATAATAAAGGACTTTCTTGAGTCCTCTTGGTTAATTAAAGTAGCAGTTATTGGCAAGCCTGGCTATAAATCTCTTTTATCTAAAATACTTGAACTTGAGAAGGTAGCGGTTATGCCGATGGGGGTTGATCCTTTAGAGAGAATTGCTTTTTCGATTTTAGGATCTAAGCTCATTTATGGTCATACTGGCGAAGAAACTGCAAAAGGGCAGATGCATTATAAAAATATCAAGCAAATCCTCTCTTACTTGACTTCAATTTCTATTTCATCTCCTTCAATTTTAACTGGGTAAATATTTATGGGCTTTTTTGAAGCCCCCTTAATTACCCTTCCATCTTTTAGAGAAAAATGAGTGAAATGGCATTGGCAAACCAATTCCTCTCTAATTACTACGCCAACTTTTGATAAATCACATCCTAAATGAGGGCATTTGTTGTCCACTGCATAAAATCTGTCTCCTCCTAGATAAATTATTAAAATATCTTTGCCATTTATATTAATTTTCTTTTTTTCGCCAACTTTGAATTCAGATTTTTTTATTCTCATTACTTCTAAATATGGTTTAAAACCTTTAATACTAATTCTCTAAATCGTAACAAGGTCAACCTTTATTAAATAACTATTTATAATATTTCTTCAACTTTCATATGCAAATGATTTATAATGTCAAAATCATATAGTATATTAGAGTAAAGAGGTGAATAGGTTGAGTATAAATGAAGAGAGACTGCTAAATAAGATTGACTATAGGATAATAGAGATAAACAATATTTCGCCATCTGCAGAAGTAATAGCTTTAGTTATAACAGAAAAGCAACCATCTAGTGAAATAGTGAATGACATCTCAGCATTAGCCAAGGTGGAACTAGTAATGTCCTTCCTTTCGACAGTGAAAGTAAAGGCTAAAGTAAAAGATTTGCTTAAGCTCGCTGAAAAAGATTATGTAAAGTTCATAATGTTAGAAGAAGTTTTAGCTAAATTAGAGGAATTTTAAAGAGTGGAATTAAGAGACTGGCAAAGACAGCTAAAGGACAAAATAATACAGTATGCAAAAGAAGGTTTTTTAATAGCATTAAACTCCCCTACTGGGAGCGGAAAGACACTATTTTCTCTTTTAATTGGTTTATCAGTCAAAGGTAAAGTTGTCTTTGTTGTTAGAACTCATAATGAGTATTACCCAGTTTATAGGGATTTAAAGAAGCTTAACTCTTCTATGAAATTCTCCTTTATAGTAGGGAAGTCCACTGCGTGTCCTTTCGCTTCAAAAGATGTCGATTCCGAAGACATTAATTGCAAATATTGTGAAATAAGGAATGCAATAGAAATTGGAATAGATAAGTCCCCTCTTGAGAAATTAGAGGAGCTAAAGAAGGAAGCAATACAGAAAGGTTTTTGCCCTTATTACTCTTTATTAGAAGCTACTGAAGATGCTGACGTAATAGCGATTACTTATCCTTATTTCTTTATCGAGAAATATAGAAGCTTACTAAACATAGATTTTACCGAATATTTTATAGTTATTGATGAGGCCCACAACATAGATAAAGTGGGTGAAATTGAGGAAAAGGTATTGAGCGACTTCATCTTATCTATGGCTATTAAGCAATCAAGAAGCAAAGAAGTTAAAAGCATCTTAGAAAGATTAAGGGAGGAGCTAAAAGCCCTTGTATACCCAGATGAAAAATACATTAAGCTAGAAAAAATTCCCACATTAACAAGCGACGAACTATCTATACTTGCTGACGAATATGAGGAATTGAAGAAAGAAAATATGAAATTAAAGAAAATAACTAGAATTTATTTAGGATCTGTATTACGCTTCTTTGCAACTTATTCAACTGGTTTGTTTATTCCTTTTTCTTTTTCAAATAAAATAGTCCTAAAGACGTTAGATATCTCACAATACTACTCAATATTGAATGATGAGAGACTTTCTATTCTTCTGATGTCTGGCACTCTACCACCAAAAGAATATTTAGAGAAAGTTCTAGGAATTACAAGAAAGATATTATATGTTGATGTAGAGAAAGAAGTAAAGAAAAAATTAACCGGAAGTTATGAGTGCAGAATAGCTCTTGACGTAACTTCAAAATACGATTTAAGAAGCGACGTAATGTGGAAGAAGTATGCTTCTTATCTTCTTAAGATATATTATCAAGCAAAAAACCACGTTCTTGCCGTTTTCCCTTCTTATGAGATAATGAGAAAAGTAATGGATCTAGTTAACGTAAATAAAATAGTTGAAGATGAAAGAACTTCTATTGACGAGATAATAAAAATTGTTAAGGAGAGCGAAGAAAAAATCATAATCGCAGGCGTGGCAAGAGGCAAAATAACTGAAGGGGTCGAATTAACTCAAGATAGCAAAAGCCTTATTTCTGATGTAGTGCTGGTGGGAGTTCCATATCCGCCAGAAGATGACTATATGAAAATGTTCTCGCAAAAAATTGCTGATAAAATTGGTGGAAAGTATAGGGATTTTCTAATTGCAATTCCAGCTTTAATAGCAGTAAAGCAGGCAATCGGAAGAGCAATAAGAAGTGTAAATGATCATGCTGAAGTTTGGCTATTAGACAAAAGGTACGATTCCTTATGGTGGAAGAAAAACCTAAATTGCTTTAATTCAACAAAAATAAGGCTATGAAAGTAGAAATTTTCACGCATAAAAATTGCATTGAGTGTAACATTCTGTTAGAGTACTTAGAGAAGAATGGCTATTTAGGAAAAGTTACTGTAATTGATACCGAGTTATACCCATTTTTAGCGTTTGAAAGAGGAGTTATTTCAACTCCTTCCATTTTCGTAGACGGTAAGCTGATTTTTGCCGGGGTTGTTGACTATGACGAGTTATCAAAGATACTTTCTGGAGAAGAAGTGAAAATTAGTGTTAACAAAGATGAGTTGGTAAATAAACTAATGTTTGGAATAATAAACTCTTTTGCAGCTACAGCTTGGTTATATGTAAACAAAGACTTTGACGCTTTAATGGCTCAAAAGGATTTCGTCTTTGCCGTTACTGGTTTGGCATTAACTGATGAGAAAGAAGCGGAGGAGATGTATAACTATTTGAGAAACACAATGATTAAAGAAGGCGAGGTACATTTCGAGAAATGGAAGGATAAAATGAAAAGAGTGATTTCTGCCAATTTTATAAGAGAGCTTTATTGGCTTTATGAGAAAAAGCTTGAAAAAGATTATGTTATGAGCAAATACCCTCTAGAAGTCTTCGCCCATTGGCTAATGGTAAGGGGAGGGGCTGTTGGTAGGGTTGGATTAAGGATACATCCTTTAAGTGAGAAAGACGTTATTCTGCGTATAAATGAGGCTTATATCTATATGTTTGAAAATTATGATAGTTTATGGGATAAAGTAATTAAAGAACAAGAAGAAATTCGCAAAATGAATAAAGAACAAGTTAGATTTTTAAGTTTATAAATCACTGATACTAATATTAGTTTATGTCTCAGCAATTAAAACTCGATTTAAGGGGAAAGGATTGCAACGAATTTATTTTAGAGCTGTCTAAGGTATTAGTCTCAATGAAACCTGGAGATATACTTACTGTATTAGCTGATCAAGATAGAATAATTTGTACGCATCAACTTTTAAGGAACTCTCCAAGATACCTATTTAAAGGGGATATAGTTGGGGATCATGCAGAAATAACCATAAGAAGGCTAAGATGAATTCTTTGGCTCAAGCCTCACAAGTATTGTATTACCGTTAAGTTCCGCTTTAAAGCCTTTCTTTTGCAATAGCGCTACAATAAAGTTTGCATATTTTTCGCTTATTCCTATATCGCTAAGCTTAATTTCGCCAGTCTCTAGAATTTGTGGTAATATTGTGTCTACCAACTCACTTAAATGTAATAAGGAGTCCTTATTTTCTGTTATTTCAATTGCTTCTCTTAATTCTGATAAGTAATTATATAGCCTAGATATCTTTTCACAATATGGCATATCGACTGTTTGTAATATCTGTATTCCTATATCTATTATGTTTGACAAGTTTTCAAGCTCGCTTGTTCCATAAACTTTTCTTATAGCATCTATGCTGTTTCGTAAGGCTGAAAGTTCTACCAAAAGTAAATTGTTAGTTTTTTCTAATACCGTTTTCGCAGAATTTACCTTATTTAATGTTAATTTTTGTAAAGTTAAGTCGGATAGACGTTTCAATAGCTCATATTCTCGTTGTTCCTCAAATAATTGCAGCAGATCTAGAGTTTTAGAGACGCAAGAGTTAATCCTCTTATCAATTTCTAGCAAATCTATCTCATTAAGTCTACTAAGTATCGCATTCATTTTAATTATGTTAAGTTTTTCTAGTGAGACTCCCACTATTTTAGATAAATTGTCGATAAAGCCATTCAAGAGGTTAGTGGCTAAGGCCAGCTCGGAATTTATTATTTCTTTTAATCTCTTATAATAGTTCAAAAGTTCCTCCAATTTTATTTCCTCTTTTGGATAATCAATTTCTTCTAATGCTATTCCAATTGTCTTTAACTTATTAGAAAACTCGTTATACTCCCTTATTTCATCAAATATTAAATTATTAATCTCAATTGTTAGAACTCTTTTCTGATTATTTATTTCGTCCTCAATTCCTTTTAAACACTCTAAGTTTTTGCATTCATTGACCTTATTTAGCATTAGCGTTGCAGAATTTATGTTTATGTTAATCAAGTTTGCAAGCTCTTTGTTTTCAGCCCCAATTTCATTCTTAAAAGAGTATAAAATAGTAGAAATTTGCTTAATTTCTTCTACTAGCTTATTCTTTTCTGACTCGTAAGCTTTCCTATTCTCCATAGCGTTTTTAGCTGCACCAACAACTCTATCAACAATATTTATAGCCACGCTCAGTATAACACCATAGTAAATATATTGTAATACAAAATATTTAGATAGGAGATACGAAGAAAATGCTATTGGAATAACCCCTATAATACTGTAAAATCCTTTATTGTAAGAGTATAATATTGAGCCTGCTATCACTAGAGCTACAGCTATTATAACATACTCGGCGAAGTGATAGTAAAAAATCAAATATAAGAAAGGTAGTGCAGATAAGATTCCATTAATATAATCTTCATTAAGAGAAACTCCAGCATAGTATAGTACTAGAGAAGGAATTGGATTATACAATTGGAGTAGCATACTTTCAGCTGAGATTGAGCCTCTAGGGTTCCCTTTATAGGCTAGCTGTATTGCAGGTATAATGAATAGAAATATCAAAGGGATGAGAAGGTTCTCTATAGTTGTAATGCTTATAGAGGATCCACCTAAAATTATTTGCTTTAGTATATTTAGATTCTGTAATATTATCAAAAATATAGTTAACAGAGGTGCCAATATTTCGCCTATTAGAAAGGAAATAACAAAAATTAAGCCTAAAATTAGTTCTGCGAACGATTTATCAGTAAAATGGAAAGCTATATAATAAGCTAGAATGCCATTGATAATCATTAGAAGCGCTTTTTTCATAATTTCCTTAACGTCAGTAATTATAATTTCCATATCATTTTTAGAATAGTAACATCTAATAAATAAATTTTTAGTGAAGCGAGGTCTAATATAAGGGTTATTGTTTGAAAACTATTCTAAATAAGATATTTTAATCTCCTTTTTGTAGTCTCTATTATGTCAATTCAAATACAGTTCAAAAAGTACGAGCTTCCTCCACTGCCATACAAGATAGATGCATTAGAACCATACATAAGTAAAGAAATAATTGATGTGCACTATAATGGTCACCATAAGGGGTATGTAAATGGTTCTAACGCCTTCTTAGAAAGGCTTGAGAAGGTTATAAAGGGAGAAGTTGGAAGCGGGCAATACGACATTCAAGGAATATTAAGAGGTTTGGTCTTCAATATAAATGGACATAAACTTCATACTCTATATTGGCAAAACATGGCACCCGCAGGTAAAGGTGGAGGAAAACCTGGTGGGGTATTAGCTGATCTCATAGATAAGCAGTACGGTAGCTTTGAGAAATTTAAACAATTATTTACTGAGGCTGCGAATAGCTTACCAGGCACTGGGTGGACAGTCTTATACTATGACACTGAAACTGGAAACTTAGAAATAATGACATTTGAGAATCACTTCCAGAACCACATAGCAGAACTACCTATCATTTTAATATTAGACGAATTTGAGCACGCATATTACCTTCAATATAAGAACAAAAGAGCAGACTATGTTAACAATTGGTGGAATGTAGTAAATTGGGATGATGCAGAGAAGAAGCTACAAAAGTATCTAAATAAGTAATTTTTTTAATTCTCATTCAAAATCTTCTTATGGTTTCAGCTATCATATTAGCTGGTGGATATGCTACAAGATTAAGGCCTTTAAGCTTAACAAAACCAAAAGCTCTTTTGCCAATACTTGATAAGCCTTTATTAGATTACATTCTAGATTCTTTAGAAAAAGCCGAGATCAATGATATTTACCTTTCATTGCGCGTAATGGCAGATAAGATTCTGTCGTACTTAGATGGGAAAAACAAAAAGATTACTCCTGTTATAGAAAAAGAAAGGCTTGGTGATGCAGGCCCTCTTAAGCTTATTTCAAGTAAATATAATTTATCTGACGACGTTCTTGTTGTTTATGGAGATATTTACAATGAAGTTGACTATCAATCTTTGGTAGAATTTCATGAAAGGAAAGGATGTGATGCAACAATAGTTGGTAAATTTGTTGAAGATCCAAGGAGATATGGAGTTTTGGTAACTGAAGGAGATAGGCTTATTCAAATAATTGAGAAGCCAAAAAACCCCGTATCAAATTTAATTAATGCAGGAATTTACGTTTTCAAGAAAAAACTTTTTGAAAAAATTGAAGGGCAAAGCATTGCAAAAGACTTCCTTCCTAGGCTTTTGAAAGATAATGTTTGCATTTCAGTTTATGAATATGATGGTTTATGGATGGACATAGGTGTTCCAGCAGATTATATGAGAATAAATTTAGAATTGCTTTCTTTGAAATATCCGAGGGGGTTTATAGCAGAAGATGCAAATATTAGCGAGAAGGCAAACCTCGTTCCTCCTTATTACATAGGTAAAGGAGTAAAAATAGAGGACGACGCTTATATATACAACAGTATTATTGGTCATTCATCTAGTATAAATAAAGGAGTTTACATCGAGCAAAGTGTGTTGATGAGTAACGTAAAGGTTAACAGTTACAGCTTTATCAGAGACAGCATAATAAGTGATAATAGCGATTTAGGCAAATGGGTAAGGGTCGACTCAGTAATTTTGGGCGATGAAGTGGTTTTATATGATGGTGTTTTCATAAACAAAGATACAATAATTCTTCCTTATAAGGAAGTTAGCGAGTCTGTTTACGAAAGGGGAAAAATAATACTGTAAGTGTAGTCTCCCCCCTTTTATTTCACAAAAGTAAAGATGAAAAAAGATTTCCTATTGTTTTTTCTAATATTAGGGATCTTTTCGTTGAATGTAAGTGGCAGCACACTGAAAATAATAATTCAAGGTCCATTACAAGTTCTAGTCAATTATTCTAATGGTTCTATTTTGTTAATAAATAACTCTTCAGTTATAAAATTTAATGATAGCATAAAGGTCACAGTAGTTCCCTTAAATCCTAGCTATTATCTAGTTGTAAACGGCACAAAGTATTTCTCTTTATACTCTGCAGTAATAAATGAAAGCGAGACACTTTACATTAAGGCTTTGCCGGAGTATGTTAAAGTATATTTAAATTTAAATGGAAGTGGAAAACTGAATATAATGATTAATAATGGCTCTATCTTCACAGTTAATAAATCGACTTCGTTTTTAGTCCTTAACAATTCTATGATATATATTACTTCGGGGAAGAGCTTTGAGGTTAATGGAATCACAACAAATTTCTATATATTTATTCCTACTAGTAATGTTACGCTAAATATAACCTTTGTTTCCCAGCGTGGTATTAATGCTCCGCCTCCTAAAATTACATCTCAAGATCTTTTAGGAATAAGCCTTGGATTAATTGGACTTTCCTTATATCTTTTCTTCAAGAGAAAGAAAAGCTAACAAATTTATTTTACAGCTCATTAAAGTATGTTAATGAATAGATTAAAAGATAGTAAAAGTGCTTTCTTGCTTCAAGCTTCTAACAGTCCTATTGATTGGTATCCTTGGAGCGAAGAAGCTTTTGAGAAGGCTAAGAAGGAAGATAAGCCAGTACTTGTTGATGTTGGCGCCTCATGGTGCCATTGGTGTCATGTTATGGATGAAGAAACATACAGCGACCCAGAAGTTGTAAAGCTCATAAATGAAAATTTTGTTGCGATAAAGGTCGACAGAGATGAGTTGCCAGATGTAGATAGAGAACTACAGAACATTGTGAGTTCACTTACTGGCGAGTCTGGCTGGCCATTGACAGTTTTCATGACCGGGGATAAGAAAGTTTTCTTTGGTGGCACATATTTCCCGCCAGAAGATAGATACGGAAGGATTGGGTTTAAGAGACTTCTAAAGGAAATTCTTAGAATTTGGAGAGAGGACAGAAAGAAAATTTATGAAGTCGCTAATGCTACTTCCTCCCTTTCGATCTCCTTAAACTCTGTTTCACCAGAATGGCAAACAATAGAGAACTCAATATCAATGATTGTAGCCAATTTCGACCTTGAAAATGGCGGTTTGCAAGGACAAATGAAATTCCCTCATCCCACTGTAGATGAGCTATTGCTAGCTTACTCTTTCTTTACTGGAGATGACGTTGAGAAAAAGCTCTCTATGTTTACCTTAAAGAAAATGTATTATGGTGGTATTTTTGATCAAGTTGGCGGAGGTTTTCATAGATATACTGTTGATAATGAATGGTATGTACCACACTTTGAAAAATTGTTAATTGATAATGCCGAGCTTCTCATAGATTACACTCTTGCTTATGAATACTCTAGAGATGAAGAGCTTTTAGATGCAATTAAACTAATTTACGAATTTCTGATAAGGGACATGAAAATTGAGGGCGGATTTGCTAATAGTTTAGATGCAGATTCTGAAGGGATAGAAGGTTATTATTACACATGGACAATAGACGAATTTAAAGAGGCAATAAAAGGCGAAGATATCGATTATTGGTCTAAATTCTTTGATGTAGTTTACGGAAGGGAAGTTGAAGGGAGAAAAGTACTGAGGAGGACAGTAGAGTATAGAGACTTCATAAAGAGGTACTCTTTAGAAAAGTTAAACGAGATAAGAAAGAAGCTTCTAGAGTATAGAGAGAAGACTAGGAAGAAGCCATTTAGAGATTGCAACTTATATACTCATTCTAACGCTAGAGTAGCTGAGGCATTATTGATAACTTACCCCTTATTAAATAAGGGGCTTAATGAAGCCCTTGAGATTGTGAATAAACTAGGAAAGGTTGTTACAAGAAGGCTTGATGGAGGTAAAGAAGGGTTATTAGAGGATTATGCGTCCTCAGCTTTGGCATTAATTTCAGCTTATGAAGTTACTGGAGAAGATAAATACAAAGAATTAGCAATAGAGCTTTCCAGCAATTTGAAAGACAAGGGATATGTGTTTGATTCTCCTTCTGAATCTCCAGAGTCATTAAGAATTAAGGCTTTGCTGAAATTGTCTCAGTTAACGGAAGAGAAGATTGATGTAAAGATATATGATGCCTCTCCTGCTTTTACTTCTGGCATTTTATATAGTGCAATGAGCTACATTAAAGGAATTGCTCACATTGTAGTAGTTGATGAGAAGGACGGAAAGGCTAAAGATCTGCATTTCACAGCTTTAACAACTTATTACCCATTTAAGGTTGTTGAAATTGTAAGCGATGAAAAGAAGGACTACTTACCTTCTTATATAAGATCGATGATCAATTATAATAAAGGAAATAGCAGGGCATACGTTTGCATAGGGACAAAATGTAGTTTTCCAATTCTTATACCAGAAAAGCTAAAATTATACTTACAACAAGGTGGTGAAAAATGAGGTTGAAAAATAGGCGCGTTTTAATAGTAGGTGTAAGCAAAGGTTTTGGATATGCCTTAGCATATTTTCTTCTTAAAGAAGGAGCAAGCGTTATAATCAATTCAAGAAATGAAGAGAAACTAAAGGAGATAAAGAAGAGTCTAGAGTCTTTAGGAGACATAACTTATGTAGTTGGCGATGTATCGAGCTTAGAAAAAGCAAAAGAAGTGGTAAACAAGGCCGGGGATTTTACCGATTTAGTAATTTCTGTAGGAGGATATGTTGAGGACACAGTTGAGGATCTTTCCGGGCTTGAAGAAATGATATTGAACCACATAAAAATCCCGCTTTATGTTGTAAACGCCTCCCTAAACAAACTAAAGGAAGGCTCAACAATTCTCTTAGTTTCAGCAATTAGAGGAATTTATACTGCATATCCAAATCAATTATCTTATGCTGTTGCAAAGGCTGGAATTGCTAAAGAAGTCGAGGTCTTGGCCTCTGAACTTTTAGATAAAGGCATTAGAGTCGTTGGAATAGCCCCTAGCTGGATAGATGGGGATTTTGTTCCAAACAGGGATTGGAAAAAGTTAAGAAAACTTGGCGATGTGAAAGCCCCGCCAGAAGATTTCGCAAGGGTTGCAGTATGGCTTTTGACTGATGAGGCAGAATGGGTAAATGGAGTAGTTATACCAGTAGACGGAGGAGCTAGATTGAGAATTTGACCCAGTTTCTTTTTCCCCAACTTAATTGTCTTTATTAGAATTCAAAGTTTTAAAATAAAATAATATTAATGACAGCAAAAATCAGTTTTTAAATGAGCGAAATAAGCTTTCATTTCAATTGCGCCCAAGACTCTATACTCTTCATTTGCAACTATAAACTCCATAGTATAGAGTATTCCAACGTAAATAATAATGTCATAATTAGACTTAATTCTCCAAATTTTAGAGTGAGCTTTGAGAAAGGGAAATTCTTTGATATGCATAATCTAATAGTTAAAAAAGGAGTCGAAGGAGAGAATCTTATTAGACCTATCCTGAGAGATTTCTCTGAGGTGATGAAGGAAGGATTTTTGCAATTATCTCTTCAAAATAATATCCCTGTTTCTTTACTGATTAAGTTTCTTGAGGACTTAAATAAGATATACTTAGATCCGAGAAAGTATTTAGATTTTGAAATCTCGGAGATTCTTATTGATTTAAACAAGGAATTCCAAAAAGATAAGCCAGGATTTGCTACAAATAGAAAGATAACTATGCAGCTGAATTCTAATAAGGGTTGTGTGAAGCTTATAATCCCAGAAGAGGGTCAACCCTCTCACCTCTACTCTCTAGATTGCAGTGAATGGAGAGAAGACTTCTCAAAGTATAGGAGTATACTCTCCACTCTTCACCCTACTATATTAGAAATTAGCGAGATTGTAGACTTCATGAAGAAGGTTACTTAATTGCTTTTTATGCTCAAAGAGAATAATCCATCGGTCTTCAATTCTGAGTATGTAAAGAAGAGATTAGAGTCAGCACTCTGTTTCCTATAGTCTTTAGTCTAAAGTTGACTTAATATTATTTTGATCTGACATATAAGATATGCTGAAATATCTCTTACTATTGCTTCCTATTCTAGCAGATTTACTCTTATTATATCAAGTATTAAAGGAGTTTAAGCTTAGAAGTATCAAAGGTGAGTATGAAGGTTTTGCTTCAGTTATTATACCAATTAAGGGGTTAGACGTAGGGCTAGAAGAAAATGTGAAATCCCTATTATCTCAAGATTATCCCAAGTACGAAGTAATTTATGTTGTTGATAGCTATGATGATCCTTCTGTCTCCATTCTAAGAAAATATAACGTGAAGATAATTAAAACTGAAGAGGTTTGTGAAAAATGCAGTGGAAAAATAAAGGCACAGCTAACCGGCATAAAGTACGCTTCTGGAGATATCATTGTTTTTGGAGATTCAGATACGTGGTATCCTAAATATTGGCTTAAGGAGTTAGTCAAACCTTTGTCAAATTTTGTTGCCACAACTGTATTTTCATGGCCAAAGCCTTACAAGTTATCATTTAGTAATTTTATAAGGGCAGGCTTTTGGACTTTTGGCTTTGAATCTCAAGCTGTTGGAGGCACATTCTTATGGGGAGGTAGCATGGCTTTCAAAAGGGACTTCTTTGATTCTTACGTAATTCAAGAACTTAGCAAAAACTGGTGCGATGATTGTACTTTAACTAGGATAGCAAAAGAGAGAGGGAGAATAGGGTTTGTTATGAACGCAATGCCTTTAAATGTTTTTGATGAGAAAGACCTTATAAATTGGTCAAAGAGGCAAATGATAACTGTTTATATGTACTCTAGAAAGGGATTTTACGCATTTATTATAGTCTCGCTCTTTTTCTTACTTTTTCTAGTACTTTCTATCCTCTTCTTTTCGTTTCTTTCTCTTGTTTTCCTTTCTCCTTTGATTTTGTGGGTAATAAAAAACATTATAAGAGGGCATAAAGTTGGTTATTCTTTGTTACCTGCAATTGCCTCAATCCCTGCGATGTTTTATACTCTATTTCTAGCTCCATTTGTCCTAAGACAAAAGTATATAATTTGGAGAGGGAAGAAATATTATATATGATTTTGAAAAAAACGCTCATTATTGGAATTTTACTTCTTCTTTTCTCAATAGGTTTAGGCGATTTTTTGCTTTCTGATAGCTATCAAACTTTAACGTTAAAGCCTTATCAGTCAACTACAATCTCTCAAGCAGAGGTTTTAGCAAAAGAACCTATAGTTGCTCAACCTGCTAGTAGCATTACATTTGATGGCACAAGCATTTATTCCTTAAGCGGGCCTTCCGCAGTAATAAATACTCAAAATAGGAGCATTACTCTAATTGTTTTGCATAATAGCATATTGCTTGATATCGTTTACTCTCTAATTCTTATAAGTTCTATTTTGATTCTCATTTCAATTCTAGGACTGCTTTACATTTACATTAAAGGTAAAAATGAAAAGAGAAGTTAAATGTAAGATATAGCCTTTCACAAAAATTTTTACGTTAAAAAGGGAAGGAGTGTAATACTTAACTAAATTTTCTTTGCTTCTTTAGCAACTTTTTCTGCTACTTCGAAGAGATCTGGGTACATCTCCTTTAGTCCTTTCTCTAATGCCTCTCTCGCAACTTTGCTCATCTTAAAACCTGGTATTGTGTTGTATAAATACTGAAGAAGAAGGTAAGACGGATAACTCCAAATACCTATTTTAGGATCTTTATCAATAAATTTTCTCATAATTTCTTCTATAGCGGTTGTATTTTTTCCAGCTGTCTGATCTTCTGCTTTAATGTTTTTATCCTCAGCTTTCTGTTCAACCTCTTTTGGTATTTCTACTGTTTCACTTTTAGGTTCCTCTTTTTTCTCTTCCTCTGTCTTTTTCTTTCTACTAAAGATCAGATCTAACTCGCTCAACTTTCTAACACCAACTTTCCTAATTCCTCAAATATTGGTGAAAACTTTGGTTTCTTTACTCTAAACTCTTCATATCTGACTGCTGGAACTCCGAGTCTAGAGGCTTCATAGAATAGTTTAGATGGAGGAATTGATAACTCTAAACCCTTCACTGAAGAGAGTTCAATCTTCACTGGTTTTTTCGCCATGTTAGTTACTGCTATAGCGCTCTTCTTCAGACTAGAGAGTCTAGAGTCTAAGTTCTTTGCAGCCTCTAACGCTAATGGCTGTGGTGTTATTGGGGAGACTATTTTATCTGCAGCTATCATTGCAGAAACAGAAAGTGTGCCCAAGTTTGGTGGCGTATCAATAACTATAACATCAAAATTCTCTGAAATCTTCTTAATTCCCTCTACAATCCCCTCAACATCGCCGTTTAATTCTAGCCTTAATAAACCTATGTGGGCAGGGAAAACCTCAACGTTAAATATGTTAACGCTTTTCTCCCCAAGTTTTAGCTCTTTCTTATCTCTTTTCATTCCGAAAGATACAGTTGCACCTCCTTCTGGGTCAAGATCTATTAAACCAACGTTCTTCATTTTACTAAGTGTGTAAGCCAAATTTACCGAGACTGTAGTTTTTCCTACTCCACCCTTTTGATTTATTACTGTAATTATCATGTCTAGACTCTTAACTCAGCACTCTTAATTTCAGATTCTTCACATAATACTCTCCTTTGTTGAGAGAGAAAAGAAGATAGGAGAGAGAAGTGTAAGAAAAGGAGAAAAAGTTATAAGAGATCTGCAATATGCAAAGGCTTTAATCCCATTTTAAGAAACGCCAATGAACAAGATGGATTAGTAGAGACTACAGTATTTACTCCACTCTTCAGAGTCTTCTCCTTCTTTACCTCCATAACTTTTTCTGCAATATCTTCATGAAAGATGAAATAATCCCCACCAGCACCGCACTCAAATGACGGCTCTTCAGATTCAGAAATTTCAACTCCCATTCTATTTAGAGCTTCCCTAGTGTATTTAGTTAAACCTAGTAAATGTGCGTGGCAAGGATCATGGACAGTAAGTCTCCTCTCCACTCTTGGCAAAGGCAAATTAAATTTCACTAAAAACTCTGCAAAGTCATATACTTCTAGTCCACTTTCTTTCATGTGTGCTGTGCAATTTGATGAAAGGGAAACAACTGTTTTTCCTTCAAATTCTTTTCTCAGTTTTTCAATCAACTCTTTACTCCTATTCAAATCTCCAGCGTTCTTATGAGCTAATCCGCAACAGCCATTATATATCCTTACTTTATATCCTAGGTTTTTCAAATAACTTAGAGCTTTTTCCACTGTGTTTCTGAAGAACACTGAAGTAATGCAGCCAGGGAAAAGGATTAGCTCTTCATTCTTATCTCTATACTCTAGAGGCTTCTCTGCTTTTACTGGGATTTTCTTAGCATATTCTCCCTTTATGAAATAAGGTAGGAGTTGAGGTCTTTCAAGCAAACTTAAAATTACTCTTTGAACCGCATTAGGTTTTCTAACCCTAGTTATTATCTCTGAATAAACAACACCACTAGGGCAAGCTAATTCACATCTTCTGCAAAACATGCAAGTTTCGATGCCTTCGCTAGGTATTCCTAGTTTAACAGCAGTAATTCTACCCCTCGGCGAGTGTATTTCTGACCTTGTAACAACATATGTTGGACAAGCCTCTAAGCAAAATCCGCAATGTACGCATTTTATTAACTCTTCCTCTAGTCCCATTCCCATAACACCCTTTCTTCCCTTGACTTAGGTTCACAGCCCCCAAACATCTTGCATGGGTTGAACAAATTATAAGGATCAAAGGCTTCTTTCACTCTCTTCAAAACTTCTACTTCTTTCTCGTTATAGTAAATGCTTAAGAATTTGATTTTCTCAATTCCAATTCCATGCTCTCCAGAAGGAACACCACCCCTCTCAATTACAAACTTCTCTATCTCGTCACTAGCCCTTACTGCCCTCACGAAGCTCTCAAAATCTTCTGGATTATAAGAAATAAGAGGATGTAAATTACCATCTCCAGCATGAAATACATTAGCAATATAAACATTATACTTTTTCGCTATTTCTGAAATTTTTTCTAATACATCTGGCAAATCGCTTCTTAAGACATTGCAATCCAAAGTTAGATAAGCAGGAGCAATTGCACCCATAGCGGGGAAAGCGCCTCTCCTAGCATTCCAGAATCTAGAGTCATCAGCAGGCACAACAGCTTCTCCCTCATTTTCAGCAATTGCTCTCTTCACTCTACTCTCTTCCTCTGAAATTTGATCTTCATCTCCATCTAGTTCTATCAATAGAATTGCTTCAACATCTGGCAATCCAGCCCTATATCTGCTTTTCTCTATTGCTCTAATAGCATTTCTATCCATTAATTCTAGGCCAGAAGGAATAACGCCATTCTCGAAAATTCTAACTATTGCGTTTGCAGAATCTCTTATATTATTAAAAATTCCGACTATAGTCTTTTTCTTTTGCGGTTTAGGAAATAATCTAAGCCTAGCCCTTAGTATCGCCCCTAATGTCCCTTCAGCCCCAACAAATATGCTAGTCATATTGAAATATGGGGAAGGGTAAAACTCCTCTACCTCTCCATTAGGCAAAAGCACTCTCACTGAAATTACGCTATTAAAAGTTGGCCCATATTTTACTACATGAATTCCTCCAGAGTCATGAGAAATGTTTCCGCCAATGCTTGAAACTTGATAGCTAGCAGGATCTGGAGCATAAAATAAATGAGGGGGAGCATTCTTTGTTACCATTGCGTTTACAATCCCGGGGCCTACTTCAATTTCTAATCCTTTTTGGGAGTAAACACGATTAAGCCTAGTGAGAGAGACTACAATTTCATCTCCCTCAATAGGAACTGATGCGCCACTTAAACTTGTTCCAGACCCCCTAACAATTATTTTCTTTTTTTCAGAGATTAGAAACTTAAGAACTTTAATTGCCTCTTCCTCATTCCCCGGCAAAACTACAGCTTCTGGCTCTCCTTTAACAGCAGTCAAACCATCAAAGCCATAGAGTCTTCTCTCTTCCCCAGTAATGACCCATTGCTCACCAACGATCTCTTTTAACTTTTTTAACATTAGTAATGACTAATTCAAGTAGTTTAAAATGTTTATACCTTATGAATGCAAAGAAGTATACTATCCCAAAACCTATGAAGAGATTGAGGAGATAGTAAAGGAGGCAATAAAAAAGAGACAAACTTTACACGTCTTAGGCTCTGGTAAAAATCACGTGGGAAAGAAAATTAGTGCAGATATATGTGTCTCAACTGCTAATTTGAACAGAATAATCGAGGTTTCCAAATCTGATTTATACGTCACTGCTCAAGCTGGTGTTAGAGTTGATGATCTTCAACAAACCCTTTCTTCTTACGGCCTTTTCTTGCCCTTTACTTATTCTGGCAGTTTAGGCGGTTTAGCCTCAACGAATAAAGTTTCTCTATTTTCACTTCTTTATCCTTATCCTAAAGATTTTCTTTTAGGGGCTAAGATTGTTCTAGGGGATGGAACTATAATAAGGAGTGGAAGCAAAACTACTAAGTTCTCTAGTGGATATAAAATATGGAAAACTTTATCTGGAGCTCTAGGTACACTAGGAATATATTTAGAGTTAACTTTTCGCCTAATTCCTAAGCCAGAGAGAATAGTCTATACTGAAGTGTCTTCTCCCATGAAATACTTGCCTTTAAGGCCATGGGGGCTTATCTCCTTTGTAAAAGGGGAGTCTATAAGAAATTATTTAGTGCTAGGTGGTTTTAGCGCTTACATAGAGAAAATTTCTAAAAATATCTCCTTTTCTTTAATTGATGGAGTTCCTAGTGAAGAGCTTGAATGTGAAAGAGTTTTTGGCATTACTGTTCCTAGAGGGACAGAGTTAGAAGCAATAAAGAGTTTTAACCAAGGTATAGCATATATAGGCAGTGGGTATATTAGGGTTTGCGATGAAAAGGCTTTAGAATTAAGGTCTCAAGGAATTTCAGTAATTATAGAGAAAGGGTGTAAAGATGGAGAGGACTGCTTTGGCTTCAAATACACAACGTATCACATTTTGAAAAAAGCTTTAGATCCCTATAACATATTCCCTATGGTGTTATAATGAGTGAGGCTTATTTTCTTCAATACAACGGAGAGAAGATTTTTGTTGTTCTTTTAGGCTATTCTGCAAATAAATACTATTTGTATTACCCTAAAGGAGATTTGCTAGTAATAGTTGATGAAAAAGGTAATATAGAAATGAAAGAAATTGTGGAAGTAATAGGGGAACTGCCTTCTGGTTTTAAAGTGACTGATATAGCTGAGCCATGGGAAAAAGTAAAGAATAGAAAGGTAATTTGGAGGGTGCTAGATAAAGAGATTGAAAGTGATAATATATATGTAGTTGCTAAATCCCCTAAAGACTATAAGTTGATCGAAAATTCGTCTGTCCCAGACAGATTAAAATCTTTTGCGTTCCGCGATGCTAATCCATGGGAATTTAAGGACTGGTGCTGCGTTTTAATAGTTTCTACCAAAGATGTTGAAGAGTTACCAAAATCATTTAAAAAAGTTTACTTTGAAAATGGGAAAGTTGTTGAAAAATAAAAAATCAATCAACTTCTCTTTCTTTCAGCAAAGGCTCAATAATAGTTGTCAGTTTTCCTTCCTTTTCTATTATTTGCTTCGCTGGTGGGTTCTCTAGGTAGGATGGCGAGTTTGTTGCTATTCTTTCCTCATAACTAGGTACAGTCTCATTAACGAAGAATATACCTATTGGTATTTTATCTCCCCATTCTAAGCTTTTATCAATAGCTTTCTTTACTTTCTCATTTAATTCCTCAGGCTTCCTTACTACAGGATCCCAGTCTGGCAGTGTTTCGAGTTTGTAAATCCTTTTATCATACCACTCCTTAGTGTTTATATCGTTATAAGTTGGACAAGGTTGCAAAACGTCTATAAACGCAAGACCTTTATGCCTTATTGCTGTTTTTATCAACTCTTTTAAGTGCTTTACGTCATATGCATAACCTCTAGCTACAAATGTGTAGCCAGAAGAAATTGCAAGGGCTATGGGATTTACTGCATCATTTATATTAGGCCTAGGTAAAGACTTGGTCTTCTCTCCTCTCCTTAATGTAGGAGAGGCTTGTCCCTTAGTTAATCCATAAACGCCATTGTTGTGGAGAATTACTACCATGTCTATATTTCTTCTCCCTACAGCCACAAAATGCCCTGCACCTATTCCTAGTAAGTCACCATCTCCTCCATTTACTATTACTGTTAGTTCTGGATTTGCCAACTTAATTCCAGTGGCAAAAGCTATTGCTCTTCCGTGTAGAGTATGGACTCCAGACACTGGAATCCTC
>ERZ1684502.50-NODE-50-length-34340-cov-856.360799_pt1 | contig 34340 bp, 61 predicted proteins | sample MGYA00580192_ERZ1684502 | MGnify/ENA primary metagenome ERZ1684502 (study PRJEB41476, sample SAMN13258264) | hydrothermal vent metagenome | biome: caldera [ENVO_00000096]; feature: acid hot spring [ENVO_00002120]; material: acidic water [ENVO_01000358] | place...
CAGAGAGAATGAATCGTCAAAGCTAATCTTTTTTATATATTATGTATAAATACATTCAGCGGATTCTACACTTTACCGGTCACTAAAATTCATTGTTTTAATAGCTTTTATGTTACTTTTTAACACATGACATACGTTGCAGGAATTTATGTCCCAGATGATGTATATAGTTCTCTACTCTCTGTCATTCAGACAGAACAAAATGCACTAAAGTCGACTCCCATTGGATTTCTGTGCAACCCCATAATCCAGGCAATCTTAGGCCCGACTAACCCAACATTTGCTCTATGTCTCAGTGCTGAAGCATTGATTAGCGTTGCTACGGCAAAAATAGCTAGCCTTGTGAATCAGACTGAGCAACAGCTAGTACAGACAATTAATCAGTTGCAAGCACAGGGCGAAAAAGTAACTTCAATAACATTTACGATCAAGGGTGAAAATACTCTTGCTCAGATAATAAAGTCTATGACTGTAATACCAAACCCAATCTCATCATGGTCTATTTCTCAGATTACAAATCTCGAAATGCAAGCACTTCAAGCTGGGGTAAATCAATTCAACAGTACAACGCTCTACAAAATTAATCAGCAACTAGTACCAGAGGGATGGCAACTAAATCCAATCTCATTGTCTTATGACAGCAGCAGCAATATGTTCGTAATAACTGCAACATATCAGAAGATGCACACGCCAGACCCGCAAGCGTGGATGATACTCGTTATTGTGATAATTTTAGCAATTGTTGCATTGGCTTACATTATTACAAACTACAGCATACAGACACAGAAGATACAGTATCAGAAGACAGTAGCACAGAACGCGTACCAGTTGTATCAGCAGTGCCTGCAAGAAACGAACAATAATGTGCAACTATGTGAGCAGTTGCTGAATAACTACTTGAAGGGAACTCAGCTATCGACAACATCAGATATTTTGCTCGGTCTTGGTATAGCTGCTGCTTTGGCTGGAGTTGGAATTCTAGTATACAGTCTAGGAAAGAGCAGGGGGTCTTAGATGATTAACATAGACCCAACGATAAATACTCTTCTGTTTTTCTTCAGTACACTATTTTTCTCTCTAATCACTTATGACATAAGAAAAATTGAAAGGACGCTGGGGAAGATAGAGCAAAAATATTATGAGCTGCAAATAAAAATGCAGGAAGTAATTGATAAATATAATCAGTTGCAAAAAGAAGTAGAAATGATGAAAAAGAAGTCTGAAAGGTGACGAGTGGCACTTCTTCTGATCCAGCGACCACTAAAGTGCGTTTTTTGTTGAATGCATTTATACATAATTATAAAATTAGAGAGGCAACTCCTTTTCTCAAGACTTTTAAAACTATATTTTAATATTTGATTGTGTGTGCTGAACAAAGCGGCACAAATCTAGCTGAAACTATTAAAAACGTGCTCCAGAGCAGAGGTTACATTGTGCTTGCTCCTCATTGCCTTGCTCTTGACGCTTCCGTTGTTCATCTTGTTGCTGTTAGAAATGTGAATGGAAGCATTCATGTCTCTCTCTTTCACATCCTTCAAAAGACTAAGCTCAGAAACTACATCATTGAAAAAGAGATTGTGAGAAAGCTGAAAGCAATTAAAAAGCAAACTAACTACGACATCTACTTCATTATTTTCGTTAAAGAAATAGAAGATATAAACAAAAATCTTCTTGTCTATCCGTTTGAGTGGTTAGAAAGAACTCACAGTGGAAATTACATGATATCGGAATATCGTCTTGAAACAACAACTCCCTTGGTACATTTTAGTTAGAGAAATGTTATTTCTGTGGTGGAGGAGGGAAATAAAGTGGTGGCGGAGGATAGAATGCTAACTGACTGGGTACTGTTGATGGACTGACTGTTATTTTTGGCCCAGGTATTCCGCCATAATAATGAAGCTTTATATCTACTGTTACATCTGTAGTTATTGGGCCTATTAATTGTCCAGCATTCTCCCCACCGGGATTATTTATTAGCCCAACATATATGAGTGTAGCTGGCAATATGTTTATTGTTACTGACTGCCCAGACGCAATCGGCACTGTATGAACTTTAAGATCAGTTCCAATGTATTGCACGCCAATCTGTTGAGAAGAACTAGGATAGTTGTTATTTATAGTTACACTGTAATAAACTGGTGATGTATTAAGTGGAATAAGTGGTGGTGCTATCGGTTTCCATGGATCATGGGGGTCGTAGCAAAAGAGGTTGAAATTAAGGCCACCAGGTATAGGCTTGTTCAGATAGTATATAGGGCTAACAGCAAGTGCTCCATCCTTGTCTGCTTTGAAAACACCTATAGAAAGACCTGTGAAATATGGATAATAATTATAAACTATAAGGTACGTGTCTTTCGCAACAGAAAGCTTAACAGAAGGCCTTGCATTCGGGTTTTGCACAAACCATGACTGTGGGGGCATGAATAATGTCCATTTTCCTTGTGCATTTACATAAGCAACTACTGTATTTACATGGAGATTGCACACAATCACTGTTACAGTTTCTATTGTGCTAGATGTAGTTGAGCTCGTGCTAGAACTAGATGTAGAACTACTTGATGTAGAAGATGATGAAGAACTTGTCTTCGTCGTCGTAGTTGTTGATGAGTGAGATGTTGATGAAGTTACAGAACTACTTGATGTAGTTGTCTTAGTAGGTTGTGTAGTAGTTGATGTAGAACTACTAGTTGTTGTCGTACTAGTTGTTGTAGCTGTCTTTTTACTTTTATAATACTCATAACCTGCAATTCCTAGAACTGTTGCAATTCCTACTCCGGCAATTAGCTTCTCCTTCTTGTCCATGAGTAAAACAAGGAAAAAGAAACTATTAAAAAAGTGTCACTTTCTCTTTCTCTGATATTGCAATATCGCTCTATATGCTTCTTCGTATCTTCCTTGATTCATCATATCAAGAATCTGCTTTGATTGATTGCATGGTTTCTTTGCCATTTAAATCACCACAATAAAAAAATAAAGTAGCTTTATTACTCTTCTTCCTCTTTGTCTTCTCTTTTACCTTTGAAATACCCTGCCACGGCACCTATCGCAAAACCGCCAACTGGGAAGAGATAGCTAAATACTTGTGCGGAAGTAAACATTTGCAATGCAGCACCACTAAAGACCTTACTAGCATTTGTATAACCGAAGCTTTGCATTAACTGTGCGCTAACAAATGTGTTTGAACTGGTTGATGATAAAATTGCAGAAATCACCACACCCGCAATATAACCGACAACAACCCCTAGCACACCTAGTGCTACTAACCACAATATTGCCCTAAACATTCCTCCTTGTTTTTTCTTCTTATCTGCAGGCTGACTCATGTCTGCTCATGATGTTAAACAACATACACGCTATTAAAAGTGTGACAAACAATCGTTGCTCGTTCCCTTTAAACATTTGTGTTTAAACGGCAGTAACCTCACTTCAGTGGTCACTGTTGTTTTAATAGACCGTTTTATAATTATAGCATATGACAAAAGTCACGCTAAATACGTCATTCGTGCCGTATCTGAAGCCAGACGAGAAGAAAGAGATAGCAAGGCAGATCTACAACGACCTGCAAAGAGAGGGCTATAGATATAAAGAGATTGCTGAGCTCTTTGGGCTGTCAGAGAGCGGGTTGTATCAAGCACTTTCTGGAAAGATAACGCTTTCAGACGAAAGACTGTCAAAGATATTGCATCTAGCAAGCGATGAGACATTGAGACAGATGCTAGAAAAACTAATAATACCTGCACTAGCTCACGCGTTAGATGAAGCAAAAGAGAGCTTGTCAGCTGTTGAAGAAGCCGAATCCCAGATCAACGACATGATAAAGTCTCTTGTGGAGTCGCTAGAGGAGCTAGGCTTTAAGGCATCTGCAACTAAGAGCGAAAGAGAGACAGTTCTTGCAATTTCAATAAATGATGTGACGTACACAATTTCAGAAAGCGACAATCAGCTTGTGTTCAGCATAAATGCAAACAATAAGAACGTGCTCACAATAACGCAGACAAAGAAAGATAACGGTGTGTTTATCGACTACGATGATAAGAGAAATGTGAAGGTTGAGAAAGCACTTACGATTGAAGAGCTTGTCAAAATCATTTCAGAGTACAAAGAGAACTACAACGGCGTGATGAATGAGATAAAGAAGTTCTACGGCATTGCAGGAGAATTCGTAGAGAAAGAAGTTGTTGCTGAAGTGAAAGAAGAGCCCGCAATTCAGTCAATCTATACAGATAGAGACTTTGTAATTACTAGAGACTTCCAGCTGATAAACGTAGAAGATCTTGCTAAAAATGCTAAGACAGTAAATGAAACAGAAGAGACAAGGTACAAAGAGACAACAATTACAGTCGATGGAATACAGTATGTTATAAAGATAGAAGAAAAACGTGAAAAGTACACAGATATAAAAGCATTCTTCCCTGAAAGTGCTGTATTTGCAATAGTTAGAGTAGAAAGTGCAAGAGGTAAAGTAAGCGGAATTCAGTCAGTAAAAGTTGTGTATGGTGAAGGTAGCATAGAGACGAAAGAAGAAGAAGTGATAGAGGAAGCTCCAGGCAAGTTCTCTGCGAAGAGGAAGTACAAGAGGTGGTACTATGTGTATGAAAATCACAGAATATTAATCGCTCAGCAAGAATTATCAATTGAGAAAATGTTGAACCCTGGTGCTAAAGTTGATATTTATGCAAAGTATGAGAGAAATGTGCTGTCTTTATCTGGCGATGAAACGTATTTTGTAAGAGATAAAATAAAGGCACTAGGTTTTCGCTGGAATGCTGTAGATAGAGCATGGGAAAAGAGGGTATCAAAAGATGAGGCTATTAATCTGATAAAGAAAGTTGATGAGTTTGCAAACGTGACTTGGAAAGGAACACCATTAGTTGAAACTAATGTACTAGAGTCACTAATGCAAAAACTACAAAACAAAGAGTATACGACAATCGAAATAGGTTCACCGACAAGTATAAGATTAGACAGAGAACTAATAGACAGCAAATGGACTATAAAAAGATTTTTCGAATATACCGACCACCCAGGTAGAGGGGACTTCGAGATTGATGTATCACCAAATGAAGACTATTACATAATTCCAGATACCATAAGGTATCACGTTAAATATTTCATAAGAGATGACGATCACGACATACTGAACTTTATGCAAGCACTTAACAACTTTATTATGAAAGAGATACCTGCACAGCTAAACGCAAAAGAAGTGAAGAATGAGCTGCCAATGACATTTATTTTGTATGAGGGCGTGCCAGAAGATAAAATCAAAGAACTGGAGTCTGAAGCACCAGGCTTAGAGAATGCACTCATATTTAAGTTCAGATATAATGACTTTGAGGCTGATGTTGATGTGTGGGTAACTGCAGCAGGGCCAGTCGTGACAAAAGATGAGATAGCAGAAATCATAAGAAAATACATAACTCAAAACTATGAGGAGGCAGGTAAAAAAAAATCTAGCGTAACTCAGAAAGAAGAGACAAAGAAGAACGAAGAGAAAAGCGTGTTAGACAGCGTACTTAACAGATTACCCCACGATAAACAATATGTAATCTACAGCACAATGACGCAATGGAAGACTACAGATCAGCTAATTAAAGAAGTCGAACAAAAAGGCGAAAAAAGATGGAGCGAAGATGTGCCTGTGCTGTTTTATACTTTATATACATCTCCAGACAAGAAGTTCTACATCTTACACGATGATATAGCAGATAATGTGTACGTGTTGAGGGACGAAAGCGGTACGATTAAAAAGTTTATGGATGCAATTAAAGACTTTGTATATGTTAAGATACCAGAAGAACTTAAGGCAAAAGACGTTGATCTCGATATAGGTCTTCACAGAATTTTATACATTGATATTGATTATGATAAAGTGAAGGACAGGATGATAGGCAATATGTTAGCTGTAACATTCAGCTTTAACAACTTTGAAGAGAATGTCCACTTGCATTTAGAAAAGTATACACACACTGTAGGAGAAGATCAGTGGGCTGAAATAACAGAATATTCGATGTGGCTGGACCTGAGAGAAATAAGCAGTTTAATATCTCACTTTATCACAAAATATTATAGTTATGGTGAGTAAGATGGAAAAAACAGAAGCATATGTTTTCGATTTGGACGGAACATTAATAGATAACAGTGAAAGACTAGAGAGATGCAAAGCTGAAACGACAACAAAGAGCGAATTCTGGCAGTGCTTCTTGTCGTGCAAATACACAAACTTGGACAAGCCAATTCGCAACATGATCTGGTTGGCACAAGAATATGCTGCACAGAACTTCAGAATAATAATTCTAACGGGCAGACCATGGACGATGGAAATGTGCACATTAGAACAGCTTGAAAAGTTCTCAATCCCCGCAAGTGGGATTTACTACAGACCAGAGAAAGACTATCGTAAAGCAGCACAATTCAAAGTTGAAGTGCTGAAGCAGATGCTAGAATATTACGACATAAAAGCTGTATACGATGATGAAGAAGAAGTGAGAAAAGCAATACAAGAGCAGCTGAAGATTCCAGCCTATCCACCAATTAAATAATATAATATATGTATAAAGTTATACTATTTTTTCCGTACTTTTGTGGTCAGTAAAGTTAATTAATTCGCCTTTCTATTTTTTCCATAATGGCAGAGGAAAAAACAGAAGTAAAACAAGTCAAATTTACTGGAAGCGTAAGCGTGTTGAAGGATGAAGATGTAGATAAGCTAATAGACAAAATAAAAAGCAAAGTCCCAAACGTACATGTTTATAATACTGTGCTAATTGCAAAAATACAGATCCCTGCTGGGGCTAAGGGACTCATACAGCCAACGCTAACGATCTGGCTTGGTACAAATAATATTGAGAACCTTCAACTATACTTGCCAGGAAAACACATATACATTCTAAGAGACGCATATGCTAACGACGTGAAGATAGATGGGGCGTTTATGTTCTTTAGAAATGGCGTAAGACTAGATGAGACAATACCTTCAATCGCTAAGCCAAAGTTTGCACCACTTGTATACAGACCATTAGAAGTAATTAGCCCAGCGTTTATTCCATTCGATAAAGTAGACAAAGACGTGACACAGACTGTTGTATTTGATGTTGTTGTAATTGATTTTACAGACACAGCAAAGGCGTGGACAGATATTGAGTCAGTGCTAGAAAACGCAATAGAAGAGATAAGAAAAGAGCAAGGAGAAGTAGAAGATATAGTAATGAAAGAACTGCTTGAAACGCAACAAGCTATTGAGAAATTAAAAGCAATGATGGAGGAGAAGAAAGAATGAGCTTCGTTTCTGATGACGAGATAAATGTTGAGGAAGAACTGCAAAAAGATGAGTACAAGGGCTACTCTGGAGACTTCTTTATGTGTGTTCGTGAGCGCACAGGTTGGCAGAAATACGTGAGTAAGGACGTTTTTGATGACGTAGTAGCCTGGTGTGAATACAAGTACGGCTAAGGTTTTTAATTAAGCTATTTTATTTTTGTGTGGGGCCGTGGCTCAGCTTGTTAGAGTGCTCGGCCTGGAACCGAGTGGTCGTGGGTTCAAATCCCACCGGCCCCACTTCGTGACTTAGAACCAAAAAGTTCGAAGTGCTATTATAGCAAAATTTTCCGATACGTGAGAAACTACAGTTTCTAAATTCGCACCAGAAGGGAAAAAAAGAATTAACTTTTCTTTTGCTGAAGACGAGAAAGAAGATCTTTTATTGTATCCTGGTCAACACGATTAGCTAACTGCTGCAGATACTCTTTGTATCTGTCTTGCTTTATTGCACCAGCCAGATTGAGATTATTAAATCTCTCTACGTAGTCGTAAGCATCACTGCCCAGGTAGCAGCGTCGAAGTTGCACTTTCTTTGTATTTTTATCGTAACCTTGATAGTGGACAGCATAATAATAGATGTGCTGCTTTTCATTACCATGTTTGTCAATAGAATACCGTATCTCTTTATGCAGATATGAAATCGGATCGCTGCAGCGTGGACAATAAGTTAGAGTAGGAACGCTGATCTGCTCGACCTTCTTCTTCTTTTTATCTTTAAACATTTCTGTTTAAACAATATAAGAGTAGTACGCTATAAACCTAATGCACTGACCAGTAAAGTACGTTTAAATCCTTCTAAAACTAATATTAAACTGTGGAATCACGGAAACTTGACTACATTGACTATTTTATTATGAAGTATGATCCCGAGATTGAGAAGCAGACGAAAAAAGTATTAGAGCAAGCTGAAAAGACGTATTATGATATCGATGAGAACAAAATTAGAGATATGGTTGCAATCGCAATTCTCAGTGCTGAGTCATTAGCTCATCAGAAGAAACAAAAAGTGCAGACAACAGAATGCCACTTCTATACACACGTCTCTGCAGCTGGAGAACGTCCTGCCGTTGAGTGCAACTTGTATGTGAGTGTAGAAGTGCAGCCTGAATACTATAAAAGCACACAGACAGCGTATGCAACTGAAAATAAGATATATTATGTAGTAATAGACGAAAGAGCATATGGCTCAGGGGCGGTGATTAGTGTTAGTGTCCATGAATACTGACGTACTTTACTGGTCGGTAACGCAGAGGAAAAAATCAGTCACATAGGTCTAACACGACAGCGTTAGCATTGCCATATTGCACCACTCGCTTTTCGCAATCCTCAACACAGTGAATGTTAATCTTATCTGCTAGATCTTCGAACTGCTTTTGCTTTCTTATCTCTTTCATTATCTCTATTGCAGCAGAGCTATCGCCACACTTGCACTCGCATGCAATGCCAACCTCAACGAAAAATAATCTGTTATTGTTGTCAACCCACGTGAACACTCTGACGATAGTAAATTTAGCAGCAATAAATCTGATAAGAGCATCTACTTTATCAAACATGTTTGTATGTCTGAGAGCTTTTAGTTGCTCTTCAGTTAGATATTGCTCAATCATGTTTTATCACTATTATAATAAACTTATAATAAACTCCTCTTGGCTTCTTGGGTAAACCCAATTCTAAACCCAAGTTTTGGATCATGGTACAGGTAAACTACTCTTTTTGTCTGCAAGTTTCTAAGTACTCTGAGCAGCCAATTAAAATCGGCCCCTAATTCTTCTTGCATCTGATCCAAATAAACGTAAGTAGAACCCCACTGCTTGTATTTATTTAGTAAAAAAAGAAGTATCTCTTTCTCATCACTATCAAGGTTCTCTATGCGAACACTGTCTTTCCCTGCCATGATCTCTTTTGCGATAGCAATATGCTCTTGCAACCTTTTGTTATTCCTCATTTCTAGTATCTGTTTTACAACTTCCTCTCCTTGCCCTGTAAGAGACCATAAAAAATCTTGTTTATCTACGAGCCCCTTCTTTTTCAGATAGTTTAAATATCTCCTTGCTAAATCTACTTTAATGTCTAAACTTGTTGAAATCTCAGAAGTAGTCAAAGGCATTGCATGAAGCAATACTAATATTGCATTGGCGATCTTTGATCTGGGTCTGCTCATAATAATTACTATTTGCGTATTACGTAATAAGTTTTGTTCATATTATGTCTGCTTTTTGTCCTCATTTTGTTCGCTTTTCTTGTCTATTTTTGTCGGAGATAAAAACGCAACTTACGTAATTTTCGCAATACTGAAATTTGCCGTACTTTAGTGGTCAGTGAAACGGAGTGAATAAAGAGTTATCTGCTATCTGTAATAGATTCAGTTGCCTCTTTATTCTAGCACTGCAAATCGATAACACAGTCGATATATAGAAGAAAAAGTAGCCTACAAACCACGTTTTTTACTATTAGTATTAATACTACTACTACTGAACTGGAAATAACAGAGAAAAAATGCCACTAATCTTCCAACTGAAAAATCTGTATAGAGCTTCTCTTTACTCTTTTCTCTACAACTACTTTCTTACTACATACAAAAACAAATATAAAAAATAACAAACTAAAACTCTAACTAGATTTATTAAAAATGATTAGAATTAATCCAATCTAGAATGAAATTAATTCGCGCTTATATAAATTCGCTAGCTGGCTGTTAGTAGTAGTAGTATATAATAGTAGTTGTATTTAGTAAATATAGAAGTAGATAAATTGGAGGAAACACTGTATAGATAGAAGAAGTAGCATAGATAGTCAGAACTGCAACGTTACTCCATAGCGGGGTACTCATACCACAACCTGGAGTACCACACTTTACTGGTCACTAAAGCATTATTAACCTGCGTTGTGCATTTTGTCTCATGGGAAAACAAGAATTAGATACATTCTGGGCTGGTGAAGAGTGTTTAAAGTTCAGAGAGCACGATAGAAGAATATTGTGTTTGTACGCTCGTCTTGACGAACTGTTAGAACTAATGGGATTTGAAGTAGACAAAGATGCTAGCGATGTTATTATGCTTGCTAAACACATCATCGCAGGGGCGATTTTTGAGACGTATCCTGCAGCTGCTTATAATCTGCAGCTTCTTCAGATGAAGATAGAGACGTTGTGCAACAAGAATGAGAAGATGAAAAAGCTATGCGAAGAGAACAGAAAGAGAGCAGAGCAGGACGAAATAATGCTCAACTTGTTAAATATAAAGAAGAAGTGAGCGAACGTCTGAGGTGCAATTATGCTTTTTACGGACTGTAAACTGAAGAGCTATGAAGAACGTCTGTTTAATATATTCTATTCAGCTATTGCAGCTATCAATACTGACCCTGAGCTGTACAAGTTGCTACGGACTGCATTCTGCACTGTGAAGTTTGTGAATAGAAATAGAACAAGATATATTGCATGCGAAATGCCTGAGAACACGCCATACATGTTTACAATCTTATGCAGAGATGAAAACATGCAGCATCAGATCATAAATGCTGAAGAGAAACTATCTGATAGATGCACTGCAAAACTGTACAGCACAGACGAATATATTGTTGTTGAAATTACATGCAAAAAGAAGGAGAGTTAAGCGGAAGAAAAAATAACTTAATCACGACGTGATAATACTGTAAGTAGCGCTATTTCTGAAATCACAAAGGCTATTAGACTAATTGTGAGACACAATTGTTGCTCTAAATTAGGAAGTTGTTGCTCGACATATGTCTGATTAGTAAGAGTCTCATAAAGCTGATGCTGTGCAGCATTAGTTAGTGGCAGTGCGAAATATGTCATGTAAAAATACATAATAACTGCATAAACAACAGTAACAGCAATAAGTCGCTTAACAATGGAATTCTTTAGCAATTTCATTTTTCGCTCACTGGTTTTATTGTTATAGTCCCAGTTTCTTCGTCGACTTGCAGCAGGTATTTAGTTCCGTATTTTTGCACCATTGACTTTGGTATGTACAGGTTTAGTGGTAGCGTGTAGGCAGGGTACTCATAAGTCTTTCCGTTTACTGTCTTTCTACTTATCACTTGTTTTAGCTCAACTATTCTTCCGTTTTTCATTCTCAACACCTTTAATTTTTTCACGCAAATCCAAGACCTTCTTCAATAATTCATCAGCTTGGTCATGTTCCCCTCTCAAAGTTCTCAGTATAAAACCAATTGTATAAATCATAAAAGAGTATTCTACGTCATCAAAGTATGCACCATAAGCTTGTTTCAGATCTCTAAGTTCAGAGATACAATTAGCAAATGTCTTATCCTGTAGCTTATACAACTTTTCGAGTTGTTCTTTTCCTTCCATTTTCTCACAATATTAAACTAGAAAGAGAATACTATATAAAGATTTCTACACTTAGGTAACAATAAAGAGAAGTATACTTTACCGGTCGGTAAAGCGTTGTAAAAAGAAAAAGCTTAATGAGAAATTAGAAGGTGCTCAGGCGGGAGTGCATTGATGCCTAAACGCTCTTTGCACATACGACGGACGTAGGGCTCAGCATCATAGACTAGCTGCACATTATATTCCTGCGCCAAAGCCCAGATAGTGTCTAATTTGAATTTAAATGACTCACGTTTATCTCTGATATCTTTAAGAATAATCTTTGTATAAGGTATCTGATACTTATTGAGAAATGAAATTATAAAGTTAGAATAGATTTGCCTGGGCCTATGGGAAATAATGATATTCTGATACCCTGCAGCATAAAAGTCTCTAGCTGTTTTTACCATCTGAAAAATTGGCTTATCATTACTATTTATTAATACTTTGTCAAAGCCATAAACGATTGCTCCCTTCATCTTTTACTCCCCAGTTTCATTTTCTTTCTGCAGTTTTATAAGTATTACTCTAAATGAAATAAGCAGATAGCTTTATATACCCCTAATAGTAATACTAATAGTGAAAGGTGGAAGAAAAATGTTCGTAACTTATGAAGACGAAAAGAAAATGAAGGAACTAGGTGATAAGGAAATACATAGAATTGGAAAAAAGAGACTTGTGGAATGGAGCTGTGCAGGGCCATGGCCTGTGGAGCCAGTAATAATTTGTAAAACTCTTGTTACTTCAGACAACGAACCATATTATAATGAATTTACATGGGAAAGGGATGGAGCGAAATTTGTACTGAAAAGAATAAGAGAAAATGATGCACTGTTCTGGATGCGTAAAAGACCGGATGCATAAAAAGACATATCACTTATTTTTCTTCTTTTCTTCTTTTCTACATGATTACACAAAAAATTAGTCCCACTTTGGGGCTTTATTGTTTAACTTTATTGTTATATCTTCAACTGACGGCGTCCCCAAGGGGTGCCCGCAACGTGGACACTCCCCTGCAAAAATAACTTTTAGTTCTGAGGGCGTTCTAACCCCCAGAGTATCTTGTCCTACTCTTTCAAACTTATACAAGATATAGCCACAGTTTTTACAAATATATTTGATTGGCATGCTGCTCACAACTCTGTAGTTATTGTTTTTGACTGAATATGCTCATCTGCTTTTGCTACTCTTCTCTTTCTATATACTCTCCCAAAGGGCTCAACTTTTATCTCAGTATGATTGTTAATGAACTCTCTTACAATGGACTCGTAACACCTTAGTTTATAATTACGCTTTCCGTATAATTTACGGCAAATCTGCATCAAATCATCAAACAAATACTCTGGGATCATAACTTTCAATTCACGATATTTTACATCCTGCAATTTGTTCACAGCTTATCACCTTTTGTCACTACTGCTTGCAGCTTTTTATCTTCAGCTAACAATTCTTCTCTTATTAATCTCTCTATTGCGAGGCGAATTACCTCGCTGCGCTGCATTCCATGATTAATAGCATAAAGATCGAGTTTCTCTAACAAGCTCGGTTCAATTTTGAAAGACACAACTCTCATCTTATTCGCCCCAGAACTTCATTCTTTCATCACTTATTGCTATGCTCTCTTCAATTATCCTTCTAGCTTCATCTGCTGCAGCCTGTGCAGCATTCTCTAATTCTCTGAACTCTAAGTATAGCTCAGGCATTATGCTTTTCACCATTCTTTCTAGCTCTCTGAGTACTTCTGGATATAGTTGCTGCTCACCGTGCATCAGTTCTAACGTTGCTTGTATCGTCATTAGTTGCTTTGCTATTTTTCTAATCTCTTCTGCCTCATTCTTGTACATTTGTCGTCTCGTGCAATCTTCAGTGAATAATATTTTATCATACAATCTCCTATATCTCTCTTCAAGTCTTGCAATAATTCCGTCCAGTCTGCTTATCATAGACCTGATTTTTAATGAAGTGCACTCATCTAGTGCCATCATTTGTCACCTCAATAAAGGAAAACACACCTTAGTTCGCTTAGTGTATATAGTAATGGTGTTAGTAAATCATGAATTCTTATCTTTATCAATCCTAGTGCGTCTCTTGCGTTCTCGTCCGTGTATTCCTCATAAAAGTCACCCATATCATCATTTATCAGATTGTTTGTACTGTTTACGTCAATCTCTAATTCTTTGCTCTCTATGCTCATCTTGTTGTTTGCAATCTCTACAAATACATCTTTGCTCTCAACTTTCCTAACATTTTTCGAATAAACTACTTTTACTTCTTCTTTGCTCTCTAGCTCATCAAATATTTTGTCTATTCTGTTCAGTACCTTCTCAGATATATCATAATCGATTATTAACCCCAAGTCAGGCATTCTTATTGTGTATTTTGTTTCGTCCTTAAACGTCTCGTCTTCGAAATGTTCTTCTACTGCAATTTCATTATCAGAAAATGTAATTTTTTTGCTGACATACTGTTTCGTCTTTCCATAATACTTGTATTCAATCTTTCCCTCCAGTCTTCTATTCTCCTCGTCGTAAAAAATATTTATATGGTGTTCAGAACTTTCACTTTTTGACTGAATTAGGACTTGTCTCATTTTTTCTCCTCACTTTTACTTTTGCCAGCACAGATTTATAAGTATTACTCTTAATGAAATAAGCAGATAGCTTTATATACCCCTAATAGTAATACTAATAGTGAAAAAGGTGGAAAAAATGATCACATACCTAGATTTCCTCAAATCTATGTTCGAACGTAATCCAACATACCTTACGTCATCACAAGCACCAGAGGATCCGTGGTGTAAGCAAATAAAGTGCGGGGTATATGAATGCCAAGGGTATAGGAATCTCACAGTTGAGGAATGGACTCATGTTGATTTTCCAGAGAGATTTGGGCCTTTGACTAAAAAACAATGGGTAAATAAGTACCTTGATGGGGAAGAGCAGTGGGAAGAAGAGCCAGTGTACAAGGAGGGAAAATGGTTAATAAAAGTGCATTTAGTTGGATACGATTATGATGAGATTCAGGAATGCGAGGCAAATAAGTGATAATCTTTTTCACTCTCTGATCAGAAGGGCTCTGTTTTCATCATTTTTTCTTTTCAGGGGATTCTTCCTTCATCATTATTTTAGAATAAGAGAAAAAAGAAAGAGATTTACTTTTTAGCTGCTAATTTTTCTGCTATTGGTTTCTCTCCCTCCTTCTTCTTTTTAATCATATAGATTATTGCATCAAGCATTCCTTTCACTTGTGCAGCAGTATCTTTGTCAGTATCGAAGTAAAAATCCGTCAGCTGCTTTAACTTCTCTAGTTCTCTTAAGAACTCTAGCTGCTTATCGTAATGCGACAGCAAGTCTAGCAGAAACTTTCTGTTGCTTCTTTTTCCTCTATTTTTGATAAAGAGCTCGTACTCTGCTTCTGTTAGACCTGGTATCATTAAAGATACTTTTTTCTCTTCTTGTCCTATTTCTTCTTCTTCCGACATGGTTTCTCATATAATTATTCTAATTATGAGTTATTAAGATTTTCACTTAGTCCCGTGCTTTACCGACCAGTGAAATGCGTGTAACACTTAGAGTAACTCTAAATAAAATGACGGGATACTCACGCAAACTATTAGAGTAAGACTTATAAACCTCTGCAACAATAGAATAATCAAAAGGTGAAACAAAATGTCCCAGGCCTATCAAGTTAAAATCCAGAAAGATGTTTTTTTGGACCTATCTAACCCATTAGATTTTATTACGTATATATTAACGGAAAAAAGGAAGCGGTTAATGGAAGAAACAGAGAAATTCAAGCAAAAAATTGATGAAATGGTAAAGACAAGAATTGATATATTAACATCATATGGATATACAATAAAAGACTATAAACTTACTATAAGAGGAATTTTGTACTATAGTATAGAAATTACGATTGATACTAAAACCAATATGTTCTTTGATCTACCTAGTGAGTATAGTAAGGATGGTACTGTTACAATTGATGGACATGAATTTGCAATGAAAGTGACTGTCAAAAAATGGGGAACTGATAATACGGTAATTGACATATATATATGTGTATATCCGAAAGAATTCAAGGATCTCTTCAGCTAAGGTGGTTTCGATGAAAATAAGAGGCACATTGGTCGTAGTGAGTAGCCTTTCACCCAACATGTTTTATCAGAAAGTAGGAGAGGAAGGGTTTGGGTTTCTGCAGTTTGTATTAATACCGACCGAGGAAAAGTTAAGAAAAATATTGGATGAATACGAGAGAGTAGTGTCATACATTAGACATCCGCCGACAAACGAATACTTGAAAAAAATTAGACAAGACATTGAGGTGATCGGAGATAAAGAGTACAAAATAGGGATGTATGAGAGAGAGGAAATATTAACTGTTGCATTAACGAAAAGACCACAAAAGGGTTCAACGGATGTTAAAATCAGCGGTTTCGAAGATCTAGCATTTGTATTGTACAGATTCGTTGATATGATCTCTTATTAAACAGAGGTGAGCAAGATGGGGTTTATTATAAAATCTGAAAAAGAAGAGTTGAGCGGATATACAAGTGATTTTTGGGAATGTATAAAAAGGGCCAAACAGGATGGTTATAATGACGATCTAGCAAAAGCATGGTGTGAGAGAATATACGGGTGACACCATGGACTGGAAGGAGTGGTTTATTAATTATCTAAAATCACAAAATAGGGAAGTGTTGTGGGATACATTGCTAGAGATACCGCTGATTGCTGGAGACCAGACGTCATGTTGTAACGGAGGACCATGCGACTACCAGTGGGGCACTGACTATATAGTGTTTGTAAAAAAGGATGAAAAGGACATCCAACAAAGACAGAAAATGAAAGATAATGAGACTAAAGCCATCCTCTATATCGAACCAAAAGAGAAATTAACGATGATTAAATTAAGGGTGTGCCCCGAATGGATAATCTGTGACGATCAAGAGCTTAATGAGTAGTTTTTTCTTTTTTATTTTCGCTCCTTCTCCTCCTTCTTTTCGAACCAAAAAGTTCGACTTTCCTATTATAGCTCTTTTTCCGATACGCGATAAACTGCAGTTCATGATTTCGTACTGATCCTTCTTTTTCACTATCAGCTAACTCTCTCTTTCTTTTTTCTTCCTTGCTTTACCGACCGCTAAAGTGCGCATTTTTTATTACTTATTTATTCATATTATTTAATATGAGGGTTATTACGTTCAAAGTCGATTTTGATCTTTATGAAGAATTTTATGCTGAATGTATAAGGCAGAATAAGAAGTTGTCTGAATGTCTGAGAGAAGCAATGAAACTGTGGGTTGCATCAAACAAACGTGAGGAAGAAGTGAAGATAAAAGTAGAAAAAGGGCCTAGCTTAGCAAAAAGACGCTAACGTAGAGTGTGATCATACTTCATTCTTAATCGCTTTTACAACGTAAGGATCTCCGTTGTTCCACGACACAATAAAGTCGTCATAGCCTAGCTGATGCTCAATAGATATTTTTGTTGTTTCACGTATGGGCAGAATCATATATAATCTTAGCTCTCTCAAAGGCTCAATGCATATCGCTTTGTAGTCAAAAGCATTGCTGATTTCAATATTTCCAACGTCATTCACGCACCAATCGGTATAATTCTTCAGCACAAGGCGGTACACATATGCTTCTGCTGCATTCTTAGTTAGCTTCCATTCAATGCCCTCAGTTTGTTCAAATGTTAGATATTTTCCTTCGATGGTAATGTCTTTTTGATCCTCCGTGCAAATCTCTTTTATCTTTGCAGTTCCTAAATCAACTTCTTTTTCGTTCTCACTAATCAACACTTCTCCATGTAGCCATGCTTCTAATTTAAGCCATCCATCACCTGGAAAAGCAGATGGATCGATCTTCAGAACGTATCTGTATGGTGCATTGTCAAAGTAGTGAAATTCATATTTAATCCATTTCAGCGGAATTGCCAATGTTCTGACGTTCCATGGTACTGGCATTCTTATATCTTCGATGTTTATTCTCTTCTTCTCTTCTTCTTGCTGATATACGTACTCTGTGAGCTTCTGATCAATCTCTTCTAGTTTTTCAAGTATCTTATCTTCATTCATAAACACTCACTCTTTGTCAAACACTACAAACATGCGGATTGTCGTTCTCTTCACGTTTTCATCCTCAGATTTCCACATGAAGTTCACTTCCATCCCTGGGCACACAGGATACATGAACATATACTGCTGATAGAGTTCATGTACTACAGGTATCATTTGCTCTTTTAGACGCTCTGGAGCGATTAGTTTGTATATCAATTTTGCGAATGGGTTAACTTCTGGTTTCACTGGGATATACAACACTTCTTTCACCTTTATCGGAATGTCATACATTGAGTTAGTTGCCATATCTCCAACCACTATCGTTCCATTGTCTCCCAAACTAACAACATAGATCATTATGTTGCCATGATCGTGGATTTTTACTGGGGAGTCTAGCATCCACTTTCCAGACTCTATCTCTTTATCAATAACAGCTAAAAGTGCAGGACTAGAAGCCATGCTGCTCACTACCACTCGTCCTCCTCATCATTGTCTGGGTAATAGTCATCATCATCTTCCTCTTCCCAATCTTCCTCATAGTCCCAATCTTCCCAATCCTCTTCAAACATTTTACTCACCTTCACACACTTGTTCTTTTGCGCTGTTTATAATATCCATTACTTCCTTGAAGTACTTTATTATATTACCTTGAATATCTTCAATCATCTTATCTGGCTCATAAAGCAGAGCAAGAGACTTTTCAATTTCACACTGTATCTTCCCTTTCTCTATAACTTTGCACTCCGCAACCTGACTCTTTTCTCTCTTGCACAGCTTCTTTATCAGTATTTTCACTGACTTTTCAGCAAATATTTCCGCTACCGTATCGATATCACCAAGAATAAGAGAGCCCATGAAATATCGAATAAAATCTTTGCCTACATCATAGACGATTTCTGCTAGTCTGGCAAATTCTTCATCAGTGAGCTCATCAGAATATATATTCTGAAGGACGAAAGCAACTTTACTCACTTTACTCACCATACAGCTCTGCGATATTTTGCAACAACTGCTTTAGCTCTTCTTTCTTCTGCTTATACTGCTTCAAAACATCTAGCAGCTTTATCCCTTTCTCTGTCAAATAATACGTTCTGTCTTTTTGCATGATTAGCCCTTTCGCTTTCAGTCTGTCTACATACTTTCTAGTTACTGTATAGCTCAGATTTGACTTATACATTATGTACATTATGTTCTCCCCTGGACTTATTGCTTCTAAGATGTCATGTACAATTTCATATTTTGATCTTTTTCTTCTGTCACCCATTTTTACAATTATATACCTTGATCTTCTTTTTTTCCCACCCATTTTCGATCAATCCATTTTCATTTTCTGACAATTTTAGCTTTTTGTCTGACAATTCTCGTATTACTTTACTGACCGGTGAAGTGAGGTTACTGCCGTTTAAACACAAATGTTTAAAGGCTGTTGTCACGCTCATTATTTATAAGCCCCATGTCGAATTTTATCATATATGGGCATAAGAGAAGAAATTGAGAAGAAGATGCAAAAGCTATATGAAGATGATGAAGTCGTGCTAGAGTGCAATCTCTCGTATCAAGAGATTAAACAGCTAGTTCTCGATTTGCTTAGGAGATATGGCCCAGTGCACTCATATAAACTGAATCAGCTAATATCGCCCGTCGCAAGTGACGACATGATCAGAAGAATTCTTAGAGAGCTCGAGGGTGAAGGAAAAGTAATATATGATTATAGTTTGAAGAGGTACAGGGTGAAAGAATGAGTGAGAAGAGAGAAGCCGAAGTCGTGCTCGATAATGAATGTGGAATTATAATCTATTTCTCTAATGAGCCACCAGCAGATATAGATACATGCACTGGAGCGAAAGTGACAGTGTACAAAGATAGAAACGGGAAAACTGTGGCGCTAGACGTTGAGTGTGATGAAGATGAGTGACAATAAGAAGACAGAAGCTAGAATATATCAGAGTGGTAGAAACATTCTTGTGCAGCTCTCTGCAGAAGAAGCTGCTGAAAGTAAAACATACAACAAAGCGTTAGTGATTGTGTATAAAGATAGAAACGGAAAAATTGTTGCACTAGATATTGAATACGAGTGGACAAGGGATAAGCCATGCTAGATGAAAAGAAAGAGAAAGACATAATCACATGTGATGAAGAATGTTTATGTAGAGATGACTACGTTAGCTGTGTTTCTCAGTGCTTAACTCGATACGGCTTCGATGAATACGAAATTAATGAAGCGCTAAAGGAGCTCCTTGGTTTTGACGTTTGACGTATTTTTAATAGTGTTTTTTCTTAGTCTAACTTATGGTATCTAAGAAACAACTTGTAGCTGGTGGTTTAATCATCGGTGGCATAGCAGCAGTAGCTGTTTATTTGTCTCAACAACAGCCTAAGCCAACGATTTCATGCCCATCTGGCACGTACTACACAGTAATCAGAAACAACTATTCAGTTCCAGCAACTGTAACAACAAACAAAGGGCAGAGCATAGTCGTAAATCCTGGTCAATCACAAGAACTATGTTTAGCTGAAGATACAACTTTGAGTGCTGCGTATGGCGTTGTCTCTGTAGTGACTCCTCCAAGCCCAGTCGAGATTATTTTGAATGGCCCAGGACGTAGCATCTCGTTAAGGTATCTGTCGTAGTTTACTGACCAGTAAAGTACACATTTTTAATAGCATCTGTGGCAACTTTTTCTTATGCCACGCAAGAAAAGAGAAGATGTTTTGACAATTGCTCTTAACTATCTTCAAGGCAACTATTCATCAGTTAAGACAATAAATCATCTGATAGACAGTCTCGTTGAAGACAAAAGCAAGCCATTGGACTTAACACTGCACTTTATCAATGAGGCTGTAATCCACAAAAATCCTGAGCTGTGGGCTCATAACTTTGTTAAGTACGAACTTCTTCCAAAGATGTTGCAAAGAAGAAGAAAATAGAACCAAAAAGTACGAAGTGCTATATATACCCCATTTTTCCGATACACGAGAAAGCTTTTTTCATAAACTCGAACTAAAAGAGAACTGTCTGCTTTTCCAGTCCTTGCACAGCGTGATAGAGCTCAATCATTTTTCTTTTCACGTAGTTGTAGTCTCTGAGGTCTTTGAAGCTGCCAAGCAACATCGTTGTTATGTCACCGTAATTAAATCTGTTTAGCACAGCTTCTTTTAATTCCCACTTTGTCGAAATTCCTAAGTACCACTTTTCCGTGTCTCTGAAAGTTCTGAGGAACTCTAATAAAGAGTAGTCTCTGTATCTTTCGTCACTAGCATAACCCCCGATAAGCTTGAATTTTTCACGCAAGCGGAAAAATGCGTCACTATCTTTTTCGAGCTCGTGGATAACATAGATGTACTTAATGTTTTGCGGGAGAGGCAGTTCCTCTCTTACGTAGTCTGGGTAGATAGCATATTCAGTGACATTTCTCAAACGCCACACGTCATAAATGTAGCTCTTGTAGTCTCTCTTTATCAACTTCTTCTTGTTGTCGAAAAAGCGAGGATAAACGATATAAAGTGAGCTGATTTCAGCGTCATTTACAAATTTCTTCTGAAAATAAGTATTACCAACTGCTAGTCTCATAATTGAATTTATGAAGAAGAAGATTATAAATTTTGATGATATGAAGAGTCTAATTATAATATATTATGTATAAACACATTCAACAAAAAGCTCACTTTACTGAACAGTAAACTAGGTCGTTTCAAGTTCAACATTTAGTGATATTGTTGCTGACGTTGCAGAGACACTACTACTTATCTGGAACTGGAAGTTGATTGAGACGCTTTCTATAGGTTCTTCATTTTGATTTGGTGTTGGTTTAGGTATTCCTGCATTTACTATTGGAAATTCAAAATAGTACCAAGCATTTGGCGATAGATTTGCTGATGTCTGTCCGTTATAGGTAATTATTCCAGGAACGCCATCAAGTACGAGAAATAAAGTGCCAGGCTGATTTGATATAAACGTTATTTTCAGCCTCCCTGGAGAATATAGCTTGACATCTTGTGATAGAATATTCTGACCGCTGTTTACTGACACATTTTTCAGATTTATAACACGAGCTCTAGCCATTCAGCTCACCCTGGGACATACACAACTTGTAGAGTTATCCATGTGCTAGTTGTTGATGATGAAGATGAATACCAGATAAAATTGATTGGCACATCCGGTGGTACTGCGTCGTCTGGGATTTCAAAAACATATAATGTGTTTGCATTTAGAGCACTTCCATTGTTAAGTGCATAATAGAGAAATGTAAAAGCCGTACCCCATGATAATCCTACAGTTCCAGCAGCTCCAACTGCTACAGTTATTACTAATTTACCATACCCTGGTTTCTTAATTGGTTGTGGCAAAATATACTGACCAGATTGAGCAGGATAGAAATTAGCAGATAGTAATAGTATCTTAGAGAATGGTGATAATGGTATATTTGGTAATATGGAAACAATTGGGGAGCTCACTTCATATCACCCAGATCAAGATGTAACCGTCACCAGCATCCAAAGAGTTAGCACCGACTGATCCTTGCCCGCCGTTCCCCCCTGCGTAACCTTCAGTTGCTGACGACCCGCCACCTCCTCCACCCGCACCTGACCCGCCCCCTTGTCCACCAATAGAACCAGCACCATACCAGCCTGATGGGATTGGAGCATTACCAATATAGCCAGCACCCCCACTCGAACCAGCTGCAGAAGATCCTCCTGAGCCAGCTCCTCCTCCACCTTGGCCAAGCTGACCAGCAATATATCCACCAAATAGAATGCCAGCATTGCCCCCTTGCCCTCCTGTAGCATTGCCCCCACCATTGCCTCCCGTTGATCCACTCCCTGCAGAACCGTTTTGTCCTGGCTGTCCATTTCCTCCATTCTGTCCTGGTGCAAAGATTGGGTTTCCGTTAGGGACTGGCAAGATCAACCTAACGAATGAAGCAAATGTGAAGCTTGGCGTACCAGTGCCTGGCTGTCCTCCGCCTAGTCCACCTTGCGGTACTGTCGTTGGTGCTGTTCCTCCAGCTCCAGGGGCAGTAGTTGTAGCACCTTGCCCTGGCCCCCCGCCTTGCCCTCCTTGCCCTCCTAGTCCTGCTATGCCCCCACTTAGCTGAGCAATAATTGTGTTTCCAGCTGAAATAGTTGTAGTGCCACCATTGTTTCCATTAGCACCATTGGGCCCATCAGCTCCTGCTGTTCCATTGTTTCCATTAGTATTCTCACCTACAGAAGCACCGCCACTGCCTCCTGGAGTATATGGATTAGAAGGCCCATTATAGAAAGTTACTGGTGCATAAGCCCCGCCAGCCCCATTCGTTATCGTTAGCGTATAGCTTGGTAATTGAGATACTGGAACATAGAAGAAGAATACTTGTCCACTAGAACCCCCACCGCCTCCAGCTCCAGAAGATCCTGACGCCCCGCCGCCACCGCCATAAGCTGCTGATGAGCCGTTGCCCCCAGAGCCTGACCCGCCACCGCCTCCGCCTCCACCAGCCCCGCCAGCTCCTCCAGAACCACCTGCGGTGATACCTAAGAAATATACACGTTCAGCTTCTGGAGGAATTTGTATCTGAAATGTACCTGGCTGTGTAATCTGGAACATTAAGCCTGGTGTCTTTATATCGCTTAGTCTGAAACCTGGCAGTTGCAATGCCATTCCCCTTCTCAGTTTGGTCATCGCTATAGCTTTCTCATACGTCTTTGCCATTGCTGACACAGAGTTTCTAATTAGATGGAAGTCATCATCAACTCTTCTTGCTTTTATCTTCTCATAAATCACTTTTGTATTCATGTAGAAGTCTAGCATTGCTTTTGCAAATGATAGATCAAAGTACGTCTTCTTTATTTTCTCTCTGTTAAACAACACGTCTTTCGTCGAGGGTAATGAAACTGGTTTAATCTGCTTCATCAATATTCACCTCTCACTCACGCTATTAAAACTAGGTCACCCTGACTCAAACTGCACATAAAGCGTTACTGTTGTGTTCGCTGACGCTGTGAATTGAACTTGCATTCCTGGTGATGCAGCAAACTCATAGTAGTATAATGTATTTGCGTTAAGCTCGTTTCCTCCTGCAATATATCCAGTCTGCACAGTACCGTTATAATAAATAATAGACATCTGCACATAAGCTGCTGATGTTACTGAGATCATTACTCTCATTTTGCCTGGCATCAGTGCAGTTATTGGTGTTCCTGGAAACGCTGCTCCCGCTGAAACTTCTCCTTGAAAGATGACCTCTGTGTAGTACTTTGTGCCGATTTGATAACTTCTAGTTGTATATGACATCTATCATCCCTCGACGACTTTGATTAGATAAGCTAATTCAACATAAGCAGTTGTGCCTGCTGAAACTCCAGCCTCACTTGCTGGTGGAACATCAAGATATAGTATAATTCCGTTCAGTGGAACGTCAGCAGATGGTGCCGCAATTGCTGCATATTCTAGATTCAGATCGTCATATTTGGTCACAAATGGGAATACACCGCCAGGGTTTCCTCCATACAGCCCGACCTTCATCAAATCATTGATTGATGCAGCTACTTTCACTTCAGCGTTTGCTTCAGCTAATGCAACTCTGATGTTCTTGCATGCTGTTGTTCCCTTACAATAGAAGCCTAAGCTGATGAGATATGACGTCTTTAGATCTTGATATATGTTAATCTGTTGCCTCTGATTTGTGAAAGTAATTACGTAAATCTTTGGAATAGTGTTCGGCGTTACGTATTTTACATTCTTTTGTGTTGTTACGTGAGGCTGATATAGCTGAGGCTGAGAGAAGTAGTTTACAATCTCAAACTTACCATTGCTCATGTGTAAAACAAGAGAAAAAACACTATTAAAACCACGTCATAATGGCTGTATTATTCCTCTGCCACCAGTTTGCGATACGTTTTCATTGCACACTTGCAACGTCATGTCCTGAGTTACTGTGATTTGTTGCACCAATTTCCATTTCAGCTGACTGCCGCCCGTGTACATTGGACTTATTCCCGTGCCACCACTAGGAGCGGGCAATGGATAGGTCTCTGCTACATATATGCTTAGTACAGAGTTAGGATAGACTTGTATCGTAGCTTGTTCATTATATTGTATCACAATGCTCTTTTGTGTCTTGTCAACGTCAGTGTAAACGACAAGGACTGGAGGCTGAAAAGTAGTAACAATTGGATAGCAGCTGTTTATGATCGTTACTGTATAACCTTGTTGTTGAGTAGTGGACGTTGTCGTAGTCTGTTGGCTAGTTGTTGTCGTAGTTTGCTGTTGTTTCACCGTATTTTTATATAATGCATAACCAAGAATGCCTAGAACTGCAACAGTTCCAATTGCGATTCCTCCGCCAACTAACAATCCTTTTGTGAACTCATCCATGAGTAAAACAAGGAAAAAGTATCTATTAAAAATGTGTACTTTACTGGTCAGTAAAATACGTTATTGTATGCATGTTGTTAGATTTCCGATCCTATGACAGATTGGCTGTGTGCTTCCACTGCATGTTATCTTCATTGATACTGTACTAGATGAAACTGTGAATTTAGATATAACATTCTGATCTGTCTGATCATAGATCGTAACTGTTGATCCTTCTAGTGTTTGTAACGTTAACGATGACGCTATATATGCATAAGCTACTTGTTTTTGTCCTTGTGTGTTTGTGTAGTGCACATAAAGCCCTTCTGAACATGCATTATATAACTCGACTGTCGCTATTTGCCCTGCAAGCTTACCACACAAATAGACTGTCTGATTGTTCTGATTTATTGTAACGTTTTGCCACTGACCATTAAGCACGTATGATATCTGAGAATTCCCAAGAACGGTAATTGTCTGTGCTTGCCCAGATTGCACAATCACCGTCTTTACGTTTCCGTTTGGATCGTAATAAGAAACCTGGATTGGAACTGCACAATTGTTAACGAGAAAAGTAGTATAAGAACCACTTGTCGTACTAGTACATAGATTAATTATCTGATTGTTCTGCGTCACTGTTACTGTTTGTGTTTGTCCATTTATGCTGTACGTGATTTGGCTGTTTGGCATTACATTAATCGATGGGCCTTGCCCAGCCAGTATCGTTATCGTCTTTGTGTTGCCATTAGGATCAGTATAAGTCGCAGTGATGGTCTGATTACAATTGTTTATGAGCGTGATAGTGTAGCTTTGCTGTTGTGTAGTTGTCGTTGTAGTTGTAGTTGTAGTTGTAGTTGTCTGGTTTTTGTAAACAAGAAAATAATAAGCCAATCCGCCGACTGCAGCTGCTCCTATAATTCCTGCACCAATAATTGCCTTCTTATCCATGTGTTAAGATGAGAAAAGAAGCTATTAAAACAATGAATTTTAGTGACCGGTAAAGTGTAGAATCCGCTGAATGTATTTATACATATATATTATAAAAAAGATTATCACTGACACACGGTTATTGTCTGATTGCTGTTAATTGGCCCAAACGTATTTTGTATGTAAGGCGTTGATGGCGCTACCACGTAGATGTATGTGTTGCCTTGCACCTGTATTGTCTGGCTCCCGCCAGGCGCTACATTGACATATGCTGTTTGTCCATTCGCATTTGTATATCTCAGTGTCACTGGCAATGAGCACTTGTTATTTACAGTGACTGTGTATGACTGAGACGATGGTGCTGCGCATACAATTATTTTCTGACTGCTGTAAATTGGGCCGAAGTAGGCAGGGCCTGAAGGTGGATAAGCATAGATCAAAGATCCAGGCTGAATATTCACTGTTACTGAAGAGTTAGCTGGAACTGTTGTTGATTTACTGTTTCCGTTTACATCTGTATAGTAAACTTGCACACCTTGGTTGCACTGATTAACTAGAGAAACAGAAATACCGCTACCTGAGCACTGACATACAGTTATCGTCTGGCTTGAAGTTATTGGCCCAAACTTCTTTTGTTTCCCGCTAGGGTATGTTACGACTATTGTAGAATTAGCAAGAACCCGGATTAGTTGCTGACTGTTAGAGTAAAGCAGCAAGACGTTTGTTTGCCCGCTTGGCGTTACGTATGCCACCGATACATTGTAATTGCACTGATTAACTACTGTGACTGTATAGCTTTGCTGTTGTTGGCTGCATGTTTGGCATTGTGTTGATGCGTTTGTCTTTGTTACTTCCTTGTAAATATAGTACCCAGCGACTGCAATTCCTGCACCTATCAGAAGCCCTGCAACAACGTCTTTCGCATCAGCCATTCTGTTCTTCCTCCTCTACAAATACTCCAGGCTTCTTCTCATTGCTCTCTTCATTCTCTTCTACAAACTTACCTTTCTTCTTATAGTTCTCAATCACTCTCTCTACAAAGTCCTTTCTTACTTCGAAGAACGTCTTCATATACAGCAACATCTGTGCAAACAGCTCATCATCTTCTAAGTCTTTCTCATCTATCATGTCAGCCCTTAGCTTCACTAAATTCATCGCTAAATAAGCAAACCCTCTGCACTCTGTCATGCACACGGGGCACGTTAGACCAAGACATTGATCATATGCCTTCTGAAATATCTTAATTTCTTCTTCCTCATTGCCAAATTGAACCATGATCTATCACCCACACGTATTAATTGTCATATTTCTTGTTATTGTATATTGCTTTATTGTCTGTTGCAATGATGGTGTCTGTATTATCTGTATAGTTACAGTTGTGTTAGGCAATACTTTGATTGTCTGCTTTGATGGGGGCAAAGATGGTGATGGTGAGTTCATCAGGTACATGAACTGAGGAACGCCGTTAGGTGCTGTCCACGTTACACCAACTAGGGGACAATACGGGTTGCAGTAGCACGTGTTGATAAGTGTAACTTCATAATAGCTTGATGAAGTTTGTCCTGGTGGCAAGAATGAGCAGACAACGTTGGTTAATGAGTATATAGTTACATATGCATTATTGCCACACACAGCAAAAGACGTTCCGCCAATATTCAATGCTGAATTAGCTGCTATAGTTAAAGTTTGCTGTTGCCCAGCTTGCAACGTGATAGTCTTGTAGTTTTGATTCTGATCAATGTAGCCAATCGTGACAGCAGACGAATATTGATTAATAATAGTTATAGTCCATGCACCTTGGCATACCATTATGCGTTGATCAGGCAAGTTAATCGTTACAGACATCTGCTTGCCGTAGGCTTGCCATGTCAACGTCGATCCTGGCTGTACTTGTATTTGTGTATTTGCAGAGTTTGCAGGAACTGTGACGCTTGATTGTTGCCCCTGAGGATTAATGTAATTCACAGTAATTGGTTGACTGCACTGATTGATTAGTTGCACCGCATAAGCGTTGCTAGTTGACTTAAGACACAGATTAATTGTCTGATTTGAGCTGATTGGTATTTCTTGTATTGTACTATTTACCGCATAAATTATTTTAGATCCAGCTAAGACTGTTATAGTCTGCTTCTGCCCAGGCTGTAGAGTTACACTCTGCTTAACTCCGCTAGAGTTCGTGTAGTTTACTGTTATAGCTTCGTCACAGTTGTTGACTAAAGTGACAGTATAAGTAGTTGTTGTCGTCTTTTCATGGCTCAAATACTCATAAGCAAGAATGCCTGCAACAGCAGCAACTCCTATCCCGATGATTGCCTTTTCCTTCTTATCCATATGAGAAAGTAGAAAGAAGAAGCTATTAAAAATGCGATGAATTTTAGTGACCATTAAAGTACACGATTAGAATAGGATAGATTTTCTCAGTGTTAAGTTGTTATATGTTATTGTTCCACCACTGCTAGATGATCCGCTTGAAACTGGTGTGCTTATTGAAATTGATCCGCCACCACTTATTGGTGTTGGTAATATGCCTCTACCAGAGCCACTTCCGCCACCAGAATATCCACTGTATGTTGGTGGAGATGAGAATATTATTGGTGGACTGATATGAATACCACCACTACCAGAGCCACTTCCGCCACCAGAATATCCACTGTATGTTGGTGGAGATGAGAATATTATTGGTGGACTGATATGAATACCACCACTACCAGAGCCACTTCCGCCACCAGAATATCCACTACCAGACGTACTCGTTTGTACATTAACACTTACTGGAACTGTTACTGATGTACCAGATGCTGAGGCTGATGGCTGTACTCTGACATATAGTGGAACACTTGCTGATACACCACTTGTCGATACTTGTGGAGACATTGCAATTTTGACTGGAATTGATGTAGAAACACCAGACGTCGATACTTGTGGATTCATACTAACATACACTGGTATTGATGTAGTAACGGGTTGCAGTTTACCGAGCGATGTCTCTGGTTGTATTATAACTGGTATTTTCGTCGTTATCGCTGAGGGCTGATATACCTGTACTTCTGGATAAATCGTGATTGGCAATTTCTGAGAACCTTGCATTTGAGGTTGTATCGTCACTGGTAATGTAACTGGTTGCAACTGTGGTACTGTGACTGACGCTGAAGCTATGATTGGCACTGGCAGTTTAACTGGCTGTGGCTGTATGTACTGTGCTTGTGTTGACAGTGATAATGGAATAACAATTGGCTGTGGTTCTGGCTGTTTTATCTGTAGCTGTGAGGTAACGTAGATTGGCACTGGCAACTTGATTGGCGATGGTGAAGAAGGCACACTAGCTTGAGGCTGCACGTAAACTGGGATTGGCGCTGTTATAGGATTAACTTGTGTTAGCTTAACTTGTGGTTGCAACTGAAGATACACTGGTATATTTGTGCTTAGTGCTTCAGATGCATAGAGCTGTGCCTTTAATGGAATTGACACAGTAATGGGCTCTGCTGATAGCTGAACTTGTGGCTTGATCTTAATTGGTACAACGATTTCCTCTGGTTGTGCTACGCTTATTTGTGTTGTTACTTTCGTTCCCGTTGATCCAGATGCTTTCTTCAGTTGTGAAGTGAGTTCTTCACCTATTACCCACGCAAGTCCACCAGCAAGAGCACCGCCGACTATTCCTAGAACAAAATCTTTTGTACTTGTCATATGTTAAGGTGAGAAAAAGAAGCTATTAAAACAAAGACTTCACTGACCACTAAGGTGCTAATCTTCAATCATTTTCACAATATCTTCTGCTATTTTGTCCCACACAAATGTCTCTTTCAGCTTTTGGCGATGATCTTCTGCAATTAATTTGTACTCATCTAAGTTGTCTAATACTTCGTTGATTTTCGCTACTGCATCATCAACGTCTGGTGCGTACCCAAAGCCAACGTGAATTCTGTTGTTTGGTAGTGGTTGTTGTCTTTCTCCACGTTTAACTAGAAATCTAGGATGCTCATAATCTAGCCATGAGCCAAAATCAGTTGAAAGACATGGAATTCCTCTAGATAACCCTTCGAGAATATTAAGTTCAAAACCGCCACCACGACTAAAATTAAGAACAATATCAGCTAGATCAAATAATGCCATTTTATTGAAGTCATCTAGCCATCCCCACACCTTAATGAACTCGACACCTTGCAGATCTCTGAGCTCCGGAAGATTAGGATCTCCAACTTTAACAACAAGCACAACATCATTTCTTTTCTGCCTTATCTTTTTATAAACTTCAACAATTTTGTCCCATCCCTTTCTCCATGCCGAATGCCAAAACCAAAAGAGCAAGATCTTCTTTTCTGCCTTCTTCTTGTACTCATAAATGTTGACTAGTTGCGGATCAAAGTTTCCGTCTTTGCTAATCCATACATTGGGCTTTTCATACCATTCTCTATCAACGCCATGTGGGATCCAATACACTTTCGCTTTGACTCCAGACTTGCGATATACATCAACACAAAATGTTGATGGCACTGCAACTTTATCCACTCTGTTTATCACATCAACAGCATATTTGCTCATTGCATCGCTGTCGCAAACATCAAATCCTAGCAACTGATTGAATCTAGCTCTCCAAATCTTGTACTGATAGTCAACATACCAGTTTGAGTAATAGAACGTCGATGGTGTAATTCTGTTTAATACCTTTTCCATTGGATAGATTACTGGATGGAAAATTACTTTGTTGATTGATGGCGGGTAAATGTAGCTAGCAAAAGCGTTTTCATCAATCTCAATCAGATTGTATCTCTTTTTCAAATACTGAATGTGCTTTGATGCAACTAGATGAAATGACGTTATTACCTGTTTAGGATAAACATATGCGATGCTCATGGTTTTCTAGCCCAGCATTGTATGTTCGTGCCACCGTCATTGTGTATATCTTCAACAACAAATCCGATTGATTCTAGTAGTCTCTTCAACGTTGGTATTGTAAATCCTGCCTTATGAGTGTTCTCTGGGTAGTCTTGTGCTCCATAGACCCAGAATGATATCGCTTTCCATCCGCAGAGATCTCCGTAACAGAAATCTGGGTTGAATATCACTTTTTTGGCGATTGCCTCTAGGTCTGGCACTTGTATATAGATTCTGCCACCGTGCTTCAATATGCGATAGAGCTCTTTCAATAATGCCTCAGTCTTGTGGAATGTTATGTGCTCAATCACATCCCTTGCAATAATTTCATCAAACTCTTCGTCCTTAAATGGCAGTGGAAGTTTTTCTAAGTCCCACACGACGTCGGGATTAACATCTTTTCTTGCATCTAAATTTACACAGTCTTCACGCTTATCAAGCCCACAGCCTAAGTTAAGACATTTCATATTAAATAATTATGAATAAATAAATAATAAAAAATGCGTACTTCTGTGACCACTAAAGAAGGAAGGAAAGAAAAAAGAATAGCTTAGAGGATTGAGGCAATTTGTAATATCTGGTACTGTGGTATGTTGCTGTAGTTGAAGTTGATTACTATTACATCTGCAAGTACTAGATTAGTGACATCAGTGGATCCAGAGTTTGGCGCGATTGGAGTGAACGATACTGATATTGAAGATTGTGGCTCTAGTCCAACTGGATGCGCTAAGTGCATCCTTGCTGGGTTTGTTGAAAGATATGATGAGATTATCGAAGTTTGTTCAACCATATAGTCGCCGTTCTTGTAGAACTTTAGTGTTCCGTCAATTTGTGGTGGGTATGCGGTTGTTATGTCAGTGATTATCCATATCAACGTTCCTGGCACATACAATGTTTGTCCTGTGAATGCGTTTTTACCTAATGAAAGATACAGGTTAGTTTGTAACTCTTGTCCCGCTACTGCTCCAGGTGGTATCGTGATGTTAATGAACATCTGATACTCTTGTACTGCTACGCCAGGAAACTGAGCTAACTTGGCTTTTACTTCATTATATATCCTTTCAGTTGGGGTTGACATCTAGATCACCTCACCACACGATCCCACTTGGGGACATTTTTTGACCTGGGATAGCTGGTGCTGGCATTGGTGTAGCTACAGGTGCTGGGGTAACAACTGGTGCTGGCGTGGTTGGTACTGCTACTGGTTCTGGGGCTGGCATTGCTGGTGCTGGCACATTTATTGGAGGATCAGCAAATGCTCCCATGATTGCACCATAGACAACATCAGAATATTCTTTCAGTAAGTCTGGTGCTAATGCTTCTAGTAAAAAGCCGATGACAAAACCTTCTATAACGCCGGCATACTTTCCATAGTTACCCATCATGTTTGCTAGAGGATTAACTAGGTATGGCTTTACATAGCTCATTACAAAGCCAGTGACCGTCCCTGCAATTGCCTTAAAAAGTGCTGTCTTGAAATCAGCCATTTTTTATTTCACCTCAAGATTATGAAGATCCCCAAAGCTCAGCAAGTTTCTTTGCTACACCATACTTCTTTGCACAGTCCTCAGCAGCTTTTGAGTATTCAACTCCTTGCCTAGCTGCCTCTTTCAAGCAACTAGCATAATTGTCTCCCGCATACGCTCTGTGTATTGCAGATCTGTATGTTTTCTTTATCTCTGCACTCTTACTTGCCCAGAAGTTTTCTAGGTCTTGTCTTAGTTTAGCTAGTTCTCCTGCCATTTTCGGTCATGATGTGTATCAACGCCCTCACTTTTAAAAGTGTGATATGTAAGCAGAGCTTTCTGCTTGCTAGCTCAGCTTAAGCTGAGCTACTGCTACAAGCTGTAAGCTGGAGATTTGCTAAAAGGGGGGAGGGGGGAGGGGGTACCCCGCTAAAATTAGCTTAATTCTGACTGTCTAAGCAGACTTTAGCAGAGCTTTCTGCTTGCTAGCTGAGCTTAAGCTCTACTACACTTTTAATAGTAAGCTGTGCTAGAGTAGCTTATGTCACAAAATAATTCAGACCTTGCGGAAACGATAAGAAAGATCTTGCATGAGGAACGAGCAAGAGAAGAAACGACAGAAACCATAAAAAAGCTAGAAGATAGGATAAACAAACTCTATTCTCAGCTTGCTAAGCAGACTAAAAAAGTTGCGACTGTTGACGAGATAAGTAGAATTGAATCTACTGTAAATGAATTGAAGCAAGCACTAGTTGAACTAGCAAAGACTTCTAACAAAGTAAATGAACTTGAAGAGATAAAGCAGACAATGACAAACGTAACAAAAGCGTTAGAGACTCTAGCAAAACACGCAAGCAAAACTGATGAACTAGCTAATGCGATTAGCAGCATAACAAACGAGATAAGTGAACTGAAGAAAGCAAGCCAAGAGCTTGAAGAAGTCAAAAGAAAGGTAGAACATAAGCATCTATGGGAAGACAAGGGCGGTGTTCTTGCATGTAAAGATTGTGGCGAAATGATACCAATTCCAAAAAGTTACGTCAAATTAGACAACACTGAAGACCTTTTCAACTATATGTTCAAAAAGCACAGGCATGGAGATGAAGAGTACAACAGCGTGTTTGACTGTCCTCACTGCCGTGAAGATTTACTTGATTCATTGAAGAAGCATGGCTATAACGTGACTGCATATGGTGATGAGCTACGTCTGAAGATTCCAAAGAAGAAGTAGAAGGATATAAATGCCCTTACTGTGGTGCAACGTTTAAATCAAAGCAGGCACTAGGCGGACACATAAGAATGAAGCATAAAAATGAAGCAAAAAAGAAGGAAGAGAAAGAAGTAAAGGTAGAAAAGAGAGAAGAGAAAGAAGAAGAAATTGAAGCTGATGAAGGCGATGATGAGATAGAAGAAACACAGACGACACAAACAACTCAGCCACAGCCCGTGACAACGCCAACAACTGCTCCAGTCCCCCCACAGTACTATGCAACAGCAACAACATATCCTTATCCTCAACAACAGTACTACTATCCTCAACAGCAGCAGCAAGGAATTACATTCAGAGATATTGTAGCACTAGCGAACTCTCCTACCGTTTCTAAAATCCTCGATAAAGTTGTAAACAACAAAAGTGATGATCCATTGATGGGTCTTGTCTATCAATACATGGTAAAATCGTTTACAGAAAAGCTTGAGAAGTCTGATAAGTATGAAGAGCTGTTCCTCGACCTTGTGGGGAAGTTGACATCAACATTTTCAACAAACACAAGCAAAGCATATTCAAAAGGACTCGAAGAGTACTTTAAGCAACTAGGGAGAGCAAAAGGTGAGAAGGATGCACAAAAGCTTGCTGAAGAGAAAGAAGAGCAGATAGATCCTCTTGCTGCACTTCTTGCTAAGTTTGAAGCATTAGAGAAGGATGTTGAAAGGCTGAAGAAGAGCAAAAAGAAAGCTAAGAAGAAAGCTGAAAGCATAGCACAGCAAGTGCAAGCTGAGGCTC